>NFZC01014110.1_pt1 | contig 56180 bp, 42 predicted proteins | sample 1095391 | NCBI WGS metagenome assembly NFZC01 (sample SAMN03609890, study PRJNA323583) | gut metagenome | isolation source: feces | host: Rattus norvegicus | place: Denmark: Riget | collected 2013
GCTGAAATAGAAAAAGAGGAAATAACTTTATCTAAACCTCTTACTAAGCAAATAGAGGAACTTTGAAAAGATGGTTCTGAAGAAGCTATGATAAAAGCAGGAAAGATTATAGTTGAGGCTTTATTTACAGATTGTACTGATAATGCTGATTTAATTAATAGAGTTGAATAATATGAATGACGAGAAAGATATTAAAATAGATTACAGTACTTTAGACTCTATAAAAGCGGTTATTAATGGTAAAGAATACAATCTTCTTATTATGAAGTCTGAAGAGGAGAAAGAATACGGTGCAAAAGGAGTTTCTGAATTAGAAGATAATGAAGGATTCTTATTTGATTATAGAGACGATCCTCAAGAAGAAATTAGTTTCTGAATGGAAAATTGTAGCGTTCCTCTTGATATTATATTTGTAGACGACGATGATGAAGTAACTGCTGTATATCAAGGAGAACCTAATAGTCTTGATTACTTAGACGGAAAGAATGTAAGTTACGTAATAGAGGTAGCTCAAGGTTCTGGAATCAAAGAAGGCGATGAAGTTGACTTGGAAGGCGATATAGACTTTCCAGAGAACAGTATGTTCGTACTTAACTCAGATGGCACTGTACAGTGATCCCTTCAAGGAAATGAGCGTATTTTCAGTAGAATTTCAAGTAGAGTGATTATTAGAAAGGCTAAACGAGCTCTAGCATCAAAATTAGAATCAGATTATAAAGCATTAGGCCGTTATATCTTTAAAGAGCTAGATGCTCAAGAATCAAGGCCTGCACAATATACAGAGAAGTAAATAATTTTGTAAGAAAATTTGTATAATTCAAAATTATTTATTATCTTTGTCCAGAATAAATGGAGATAAGAAAGTTAATTTAAAATTTTAAATATTTATTTTATATGACAATAAAGAAATACACCGAAGTTTCGAAATTTCAAGAAGGCGGAGCTGCACCAGCAGGGCCGGCTCAGCCACAGGGAGCCCCTGAAGATCAGATGATGCAGCAGATTGCTCAGATTGCTCAGGAATTGATTCAGCAGTTGGGCCCAGATGCAGCCGCTATGCTTGCACAGGTTATTATGGAAATGCTTCAGGGAGCTCAGGCTCCAGTAGGAGCTGCACCAGAGGAACAGCAGTTTATGCGCTGTGGTGGAAAAATTAAGAAAGCTAAGAAGGCAAAGAAAGCTTGCGGCGGTAAAGTCGGCAAGAAGTAAGAAACACAAGGAGGTTGAGGTTATAGCCTCGATCTCCTTTTATCTTTTATAAATATGTCACAAGTAAAGAAATTACAACCGGGAGGTACAACTCCGATAATTGGCAAATTTAGACGAAGCGGTAGAGAAATTACCGGACAATTTGCTTTAGATAGCTTACAGGCAGAAGCTAATAAGGCAGCAATGGATGAAAGAGAAGGTCTTACTGCTGCCATAAGAGCTATTTCTGATGGAAATACTGTTGAATACTTTGCTGATAATGCTATTAGTATTACTGATAAAAACGGAAAAGACGTTTCTAGTGATTATATTAAAACAAAAGCTAGTACAACTGATAGTACCTTAAAAAGAACTTGGGACGCAACTTTTAATAACGCATCTCATAGATTCAAAAAAGGTCTAGAGAGAATGGCTTATGTAAACATGGATGCTCCTGAAGAAAAGCCTAAAGAGACTACTAATAAAACTACTTTACGGAGAGGTTATGAATGGTGGGATTATGATAAGGATTCTGAAGGTAATTTAGTATATAGAGAAAACGGGCCAGGTAATCAAGATAGAATGGCTGTATTAAAAGGAGCTAGAACTTATTTTGATGACAAAGACGTTGATACATTAAAGGATAGATTTTCTACAGAAGGTTGGTCTTCTAGAGAAATAGATTCTTTTAGAAATATGTATAACTCTTTAGATGATGCTGCTAAAAATGATTTTTGGAACAATCTAGAATCTCATATTAAAACTAATCAATTAACTTCGGCGGAAGAAGAAGTTCTTAACTTATTTGGTTTTAATAGAAACGGATCTAAATCAGAAAGTGAGTCTAGTAATGAGGATAATAATAGTTCAGCTCCTACAATACATAAAGATTGGAAAGGAGATGTTAATCTTGCTAAAAAATACGGAATCGGCTTAGATTTTAAAGACGGTCACTGATATGTAACTGGAGATAGCGATTTTGCTAGACAGAATTGGTATACCGGAGATATGGATTGGTTAGCTGGAACTGGTTATGAGGATGGATTTATTATAAATGGTAGATTATATTCCGGTAATGATGTTGCTAATAAATATAATCTCTCTCCAGAAGTTCAAAAAATACTAACTCCGTGATTTAGTGTAGATAGATCAAAATCTAGCTGAAAAGATGTATATGATGCTTTAAATGCTTCTAACATTCGATTTATAGGTGATAGAACTGGTAAAGATTCTTCTTACTATGGTATTTTCAATGAAACGTTTAATCCTAGTACTGATTACGATCCTACTTGGTATAATTACTTTAATAAGTTAGGAAATAGAAATTACGATATTGCAGATTTAACAGGAGCGTATGGAAACTTAGGTGATAAGAAAGTACTATCTTATATTGATCCTACTCAAGTAAATGCAGCTGGAATGTATATTCCTAAATTTGTTGTTTATGATTCAAGTAATATAGAAAATCCATACTTGAGTTATAATAACGAAAATGATATGATATCTGCTTTAGGATTAACTCAACCTACTGGATGAACGTATAACGGTTCAATAACTAAGAATCCTTGGAGTACAGTTAAGAATAATGATTATGCATTATTTCAAGAGTTTGGAAATACCGGTAGAGAAAATGCAGTTTGAATAGATAGAAATGGAAAATACTATTTAGGTAGAAGAGATCCTAATGGAAACCCAGTAAAACCAACTGAAATAACTAATAAAGAATTTGTAAAGAATTTAATTGCAGATGCAACTAAATACAATAATATTGGTTATAAAGAACTTGAACGCCTAATAAAGGCACAAATTAATGCAGACGATATGCGAGCTCAAATGCCAGCTTTTAAAAAAGAGGGAGGAAAGATAGAAAAGTTAGGATTTGGAAGAGCGCTTCAAAGTACAACAACTACTGCTAAATCTAAAGATATATCTGAAGCTAATACAGATATAACAAAATCTCATGCATTAGATGGTTCTGATGGCGGTCTTACTGAAGCTGAACAATTACAGATTGCAGCAGCTATTGGAGATTTAGCTGGAGTAGGACTATCTTTTATTCCTGGTGGTGTATGAAATGTAGCTGGGGCTGTAACTGGAATGGGTGCTTCTACTGCTAAATTTGTAGGAGATATAAAACAAGACGGATTTCAGGGAAAAGATCTAGGTGGATATATAGCAAATTTAGTATTAGATGCTGCTAGTATATTGCCAATCATAGGAACCAAAACTAAAGCCACAAAAGCTGCAAAAGTAATTAAATCGGCAGGAAAACCACTTATTAAAGCTCTATCTTTATATGGCGCGTCAACTCCAGTTATTACGGCTGTTACTAAGATTACTAATGGAGAAAAATATACATCTGCCGATTTAGTACAGGCAATACAAGGAGTAGGTTCTGTTGTTATCGGAGGTAAGATGCTTAAAGATTCAATTGGTAATGCTAAATTAGCTAAGAAAGTAGCTACTAAAGCTGCAGACGCTACTAATTCTGGATTAAATGCAGCTAAAAGTGCAGAGGCAGGTGGATTTAAAATGGAGAGAACTCCAGATCAATTACAAGCTTTTGTTGCTTCTAATCCAACTAAAAGCAAGGCTATTGAAACAGTACAAGCCTTTGCTAAACACGAGGGAAAAGAAATAACTACTTCTGATGCAGAAAAAATACTTACAGACTTAGGTATTAATTTTAATAAGGGAAAAGCTAATTTTAGTTTAAAAGCTTGGAAAAAATGATTTCATACTAGAGGAGAATCTACTACTTCATTTGATCGTCCAGAACCAGCAGAGGCTGGAAGTACATTTAGCTATTATATAAATCCATTTAAGAGATCTAAAGTATTAGGTTCTGAAGCAGTATTTGGATTTGGAAAGAATCCTGGACAAATGAATTTAATAAAGAAGAGTGAAATTTCTTCTGCCATAAAGAGGTTAAAATTTGGAAAAGCTAGTTTAACAGATCAAGCATTACTTAGAATGACTGCTGAGAATCCTCAAGCCTTTAGCGATATGTTTAAAACTAGAAAAGGATATAAACCATCTGTAGAACAAAATGGATTTTATTTTGGAGGTAAAAGATATTACAGAAGACCAGTAGAAAATAGAAGACCAAGAAAAACTAGTTCTTCAGTAACTCCTCCGGTTACTCCTTCTATAACTGGAAAATTAGGAGAAGCAGAGTGAAATAATTATTTAGATTCTGTAATGCCTATTGTTCCAATAGGGCAAACCCAATCTCCTTATATGGTAGATATGCCATTAAGAACTGCAAGAACATATACAAACGGAATTCCTGCTCTAGAATTTCTAGCTTTCAAAAAAGGAGGAAAGATTCAGAAAGCTAAAGGAGGTTCTAGATCTTCTAGTTGGATAAGTGGTTTAAATTGGACACCATTATTCGTTCCTAATACAGAAACGACTCCTGTACCGCTAAAGCCAGAAATCGAGAATCCAGCTAAACCTGGAGATATTTATATACCAAATATAACAATTCCACAATTTACATTATCTGGAAGTACAAGTTTTTATACTAATCCTTTATATGGTTTATCAGGAACTATTCAAGATTCAACAGATACGCGTATTAAAGATGATAAAAAACTAGTAACTAAAAAACCAGTAACTAAAAAAGTAGTTAGAGACACAGAATTGCTTCCTTCAGTACAACCTATAAAAACTCCTACACTAGCTACTACATCAGCTCAAGGTATAACATCATCTCTAGGAAAGACAGTATATCAAAAACCAGTTATTCCTAAACAAACGGTCGGTACAAAAGGAGGCCCCATTGGTAAAGCAATACAAGTAAATACTCCTAATCTAACAGACTTAATAAGAGCTGGAATTACCGCAAGAGGTATTTATAGAGATAAGGAAATACAGCAGGATGCATTAGGAAGACTTAAAAATAGGCAATTTATAACTCCTTACTTAGATAAAATACGTTATGATTTTTCTGATATAGAGCAAGGATATAATACACAATATAACAAGTTATTAGGCAACAAATTTGTTTCTTCAAGTGCAAGAGATGCTATGGCATTTAATCTTGCTAAGTCACAGCAATTATCTGATGTAATAGGTCAAAAGAATGCTACTATATCACAAAGAATAAATCAAATTAATGACCAAAATAGGCAAATAGATTCTACTAATGCAACTAATGCAGTAAATACTGCAAATCAAAAGAGTGCATATCTAACACAGTTAGACTATCAGGATAGGATGGCAGATTCTCTTGCTCTAAATAAGCTATATTCTGAAGTTATTAATCCTATTGGATATCAGTTTAGTCAGCAGGGTAGAGATGCTTACAATCAAATAGCAGATCTAGCATTTAAGCAAGCTGCTACAGACGCTTTAGAGAAAAAGACTGCTACAATTAATGCTCTTCCTGAAGTAGTAGCATTAAAGAATGAGTATAATAATGATACTAATAAAGGAAATATCACCTTTGATAATTGGTTACAATTAGATGCATCTAGAACTAAACGTTATACTGATGCTATAAATACATCTAGTGTAAATGCTACTTATAATCAGGATTTAATGAATGCACAAAAAGTAAGATCTAAACAATATGGTTCATCGGTTCTATTTACTAAGAAGGGAGGAACTATTAGAAAAGAGAGAACTCCTATAGAACAAATGGCTATAAATGCAGATACTCATGCGAAAAAGTCTTCAGCAGAACTATCTAAGAGTTTACAAAGAATGCTTCAACAATTACTTAAAAAATAATATGAAAATAAAGAAATATCAAAGTGGAGGGCCAACATACATTGCAACTAGTAATCGGAGAGAGGTAGCAGAACCAGCTACCTCTTCCTCTGATTCTGCATCTAAAGTACCTGGATTTGCTAAAGAAATAATTGATTTAGTTAAAGAAAATGGGCTTAATAATGATGTGACTACCTTCCTAAGTCAAATGACAAATATCCTTAATCTAGCTGAAGACCCTACTGGAGAGAATATTTCGATGAGGCAAATAATGCAGGCTCAAGTGTTAGCTAACCAAGTAAAGGTTAATTACGAAGATTATAAGAAAGCTAGAGAATCCTTAAATACTCAAAATGCTTGGGGAGAAATGGCTACAGATAAGAGAGGGTATCTTTATGTACAGAATCAAGAAACAAAGAAATTAGAAACAGTAAGTCATTCCGATTATACTAAAAATCAAGATAAATATATAGCTCTAACTAACGAAGATGTATTAAATCTTAGAAGAGATGATCCTTCCCTATCATATAGAACTGATATTTTAGATAATATTTCTTCTGCAGTAGGTATGAAAACTATTACAGATTATGCTAAAGCTCTAATTCAAGAATTTGGTACAACTTCTATTACTGGATATAGTGAAAAACAAGCATCTAAGATTAGAAGTGGATTAGAGCACATTGTAGCTGGAGATGCTGGTGATTTTAGAGGGATTTTAACTCAAGGCCCAGATGGAATATATAAAATATCTTCAGAAGCTACTATTGTTGATACAGGTATAAAAGAAGCATTAAATTATTTAGTATCTACAATGCCTAGAAGTTATCAAAATACACTTTCAGCTAAAGCTACAGTAGAAGGTTATTCTCCGGATGCAATGTTAATGCAAATGATGTATTATAATACAGATAGAAAATTATCTGTAGATTATGATAATCAAGTAAGTAAAGTTTACGGATATACAAACGGAGATAGTGGAACAGAAGCATTAACTAATGATAATTTAGCTATTAGATTCTTAAAAGGAGACTTAACCGAAACTACAGCATATATTAGTCCAGTAGCTCAATTAGTTGGAGATAAAGCACAAATGGCAATACAAGCTTGAAATGGAGGTAGACCACAAAGAGAAAACGGTGAACATTTATATAAAAACAATCTCCAAGATCTACTTACTAATACTTTCCAATTAGCAGGTGTTGAGTTTACTGATCTTTCATTTGCAAATCAAGCTATTACTGGTAATGATCTTTCTGGGCTAGTTTGAGATGGAGAAAGCTCAGTAAATAGAGTAGCACTTCCATATAAGATAGTAAATGGAAAGAAAGTACCTGATTTTGATGTATTATCTGCTATAAATGAAATAAATGCAAAAATAAAGGATAATCCAGGACTAACTCAATTAGAAATAAATGAGGAATATGAGAAGCTTAGAGATTACGGAGTAGTTCCAGATCCAAATACTCCTGGAAGATTTACATTTGATCCGTCTAGAATAGCGTTTTTTGCCACAATAGGTGCTTACGGCAGTAAAGATATTTTAAAGTTAGAAGAGCAATCTAAAAATTACGTAGAAAGACTTCCTAAAAATAGAGGAAAACTTATGACTCAAGAATTTAATAATCTTGTAAGATTTGGTAAGCCTATACATACAAAAAATGAAAAACCAAAAAATGATTTACCAGAATCTTCTTCAGGAGATTTTTATCATGGTAATCTATATATTGCAATTACAGATCCTATGTTAGCCGTAAATACTACTAAAGATCAATATGTTCCAAAAAGTGAATATATGAATGTTAATCAAAAGTATATTTTAGGAAATCAGATACAATCTGGTGCACAAAATAGTTCATGAACAACAAATTTTTAGTTTAATATATGAATAGACCTAATGATTGGTTTGCAACATTAATGTATAATCAGCCCTCTTCTTTTGAAGAAGTTATAGCAAACGGTATTACTCCCGATAACTCAAGTATACAGTCTGCTGATTATTATAAAGAATTAGAACCAGTAAAAGAAGTTTTTACAAAAGATGGTAAGTTTGATGATGTAGCCTTTAATAATTTCTATACTAGTGCTTTAAATATGTATAATACATTCTCTAATGAAGATTGAGAGAATAAACTTATAGAAGAAATGGCTAAAGATCCTCTGGATTGAACTCAACCTATGAAAACTAACGTTAAAGAAGTTAAAGTTACTGTAGGAAATGGTTATAATCCAGAGAGAAGAAGTATGGGTATTGCAGGCATTAAAAGTGTAGGTGATCCTGTATTTAGTGCTAGAGAAATTGCGCAAGGAAATTATGTTAGGGACGAAAACGGAAATAAATTAGATTGAACTCCTAACCAAAAACACGGATTAATACGTTCTTTATTCCTTCCATCTGCAGCATTAGCAATCTGAGATGAAGATGGAACGCATATGGTTAATGGAATGCAAGTACAGCACAGAAAAGGAGATTTAAGAGTTGATGACGATGGTGATTATTTTTATGAAGTATTAGGCAATAAAGAGGCTTATGGTAGAGAATTCCTTAAATGGTCTGATTTATTAACTGTTGATGGAACTACATTAAATAAATTTGATCCATTTGATTCAGATGGACTTTCTAAGAGTGTAGGAAAAGTTATAGCTAGTACTACTTTAAAAATAGCTCCATTACTTATCCCCGGTATAGGACAAACATATGGTACTATTAGTGTATTTACAAGTTTAGCAGAAGTATTACCAACAATAAGTAAAGGAATTAATGGTATTATTACTGGGGATTCTAATAATGCTGTTGGTAAAAATTTAACTTGGTTAGAGAATGTAATGGGAAGATTTGGAGATAGTGTATCAGATAAAGGTTCCCAGAATTTTGCCAATCTAGAAAATATAGGAAATATTCTAACATCTTCCGCAGGACAGTTGTATTCCCAAAAACAATTAGCAAAGCTTACTCAAATGCTTTCTAAGGGCAGAGAGAAACTAATAAGTTCTAACTTAGGACAGAAACTATCATTAGGTTGGATGGCAATTACTTCTTCACAAGAAGCCTATGGAAGTATGAAAGAAGCTGGTGCATCAGATAGAGCTGCGGGAATAGGAATGCTTGCTTCTATGGCTGCATTATATGGTCTGATGAATCAAGACTATTTTAGAGATCAACTCTTTAAAGGAACATTTATGGATGAAACAGAAACTATAGATGTTATGAAGAATTGAATTGCTGAAAATAGTGATAAAATAAATACTCTTGCAAAAGCTGTAGATACTAAAGAAGCTAATATTGGACTATTCAATACTTTAAAAAATTATGCTATTAAATTGTACAACAAGACTCCTTGACTTGGTAAGAAAGAGAGTTTAGCAAGTAAAGGTCTTACAACTGCATGGAATGCTGGTAAAAAGATAGTTAATAGATCTGTAAATGAAGGTATTGAGGAAATGATGGAAGAAACTTCCTCAGATGCTATAAAAGCTTTAATGACAGGAGCAGATGCACTAGGTATTCCAGTTAGAGAAAATGCAGAAAAACCATTAGACTTTGGATTTGATTTAAGTGAAATGCTTAAAAGATATGCAACTACTTTCGTTGGAGGTGCTTTAGGAGGTGCTACATTCGAAGGTATAGAACTCTTTAATAAGCATATTGGGCCTAGAATAGTCGAGTTATCGGATCTAGAATCTAATAGACAAATGACCTATCTTATTGCTACTGGTCACGCAGATGAAATGCGAGATAGAGCTAAAGTTCTTTATGATAAGGGTTTATTAGGTAACAAAAATTTATCAGCGTTAGAAACTACATTAAATTCAGATAATGTAAGAATCTACGCACAGGGTACTGAAAACGATAATCAAAATCTCTGGAATTATCGTATGTTGGTAAATCATATTAATTATCTAGAGAATACTCTCCAAAATCATGGTATATCTAGTAAGTTTATGTTCCAGATAGATGCTGCTACTGGATTACCAACAACAATTAATGAAAAATATGCAGAAGAATTTAAAAAGCAGCAGAAAGTCGAAGACAAAGAAAAAATAGATTCTCAAGAATATACTTATAGAAATAAAGAAAACGCATTAACAAAAGTAATAGAAGCTTATAAAATGGATACTACTTATGTTAATGATATTGTTGATTTAGGTACAAAGATTATTGAAGCTCAAGCTAAATTAGATATTTTAACAGCCGGATCTCCTGCGATTACAGATTCTTCCAGAAATACAGAAACTCCTAATATTGCTAAAAGTGAGGAAATTAAATTCTGGAAAGAGAGATTAAAAGCTCTGCAAGAAGAGAGAACTAATTTAGTTACAGGAGCAAATAACGATATATATGCACATCAAGCTTTATTTACTACACAGAAGGCTATTAATGAACCTTTTATAGGAGGAGTAAAAACTGGAAATCCAGAAATTGATAGAATTTACGGAAGTTCATATTGAGCAGCTTCTAAAGAAGGATACGTTAAATCTAAATATGGTAGAGATTGGAATACACTAAATAATAGTGAAAAGGATATTATGGAAAAAGAGTATAATGAATTCCAAGCTTCTACCGGAGTTGATAGACTCATTAAAGCGTCTAAAATGCATTATACTCTTCTTGAGAATAGTAGTGATCAGATCAATAGATTAAATGAACTTTTAAAGGATAAAAATCTCGATAATTGGTTTAAACACGGTTTAATAGCTGGATATAGTACTGAATTTACACAATTTGAGAATGATCAAATTAAATTACTTGAAAATTCACAGGAATTAGAAGAGTTGCAAAAACAAAAAATAGAACTTTCTAAAGGTAAAACAGTAGAAGAAATAGCTTCTAGTAAAGAAATTCAAGAAATAAATAATAGAATATTAAACCTTACTGTAGAATCAGATGCTATAAATACAAGGTCTCAAGAATTTATAGATAAATATGGAGATTATGAAAGTAATGTTTTAAATGAATCTTTAACTGATTTAGGCTGAAATAATTTTTATTCTTCAATAAGAAGCAATCTTAATAATATTAAGAACTATCAAGATTATATTCTAAATAAAATCAAATATGAACAGTTAATAGGTGAAATTAACGATGGGGAGGATAATATTGCTGAATTGGAAGAAAGTGTAAAACACAAAAGAGGTTCTGTTGAAGAGTTAGATGAACAAAAGATTCTTTTAGACTCTTTAAAAGCAGTTAAAAAATCTTATGAAGATAGATTTGATTTATCTGTAGATGTAGATACTGCAAATAAAGAAATAGAAAAATCATATACTAATCTATTAGATACAGTTAAACAACTCTATATTCATTTACATGATAATAATATAGTATCTGAGAATGATGCAATTTTAAAATCTACATTAGAGACTATTGTAACTCCTATATCATTAAACTTTAATCAAAAGTTTGAAGACGCTTTTGAAGATTCTTTTGAAGGTTTATCTGATAGTAATGCAGAATTCCTTACTAAGCATAAGGGAGAAATTAAACAGAAAGCATTGGATTTTATTTCTGATATTAAGAATGGAAAACTTGAATCAGCAATAGATAAATATAATGCTTTAGATAGCTGATTAGAGGATTTATTTAAAGAAAATCATATTACTGTATATGCTGGTAGATACGCATTTCATTTAATAAACTCTTTAACATTTGGGTTAGATCTTATAAAATTCTTAGACGAAATAAATACTTTAAAAGCAGGAATAACTCCTTTCTCTGCAATAGATCTAGTAAGAGACTTTAATTTAAATTTAGACGATACTGTTTTAAAAGCTATTGAAGTTATTGAAAGTGAACAAGATAGTTTTATGAAATCTATGAATAAGGACGAATACCTTATTAATAACGAAACTTATAAGAAGGCATTAGAGCAGATTCCAAGTCTTATAACAATGATGTCTTCTATATTAAGTTCTTCATATAATGGTATGTCTGAGGCTCTTAATAGCTATAGAGAAGTTACAGGAAAGAGTTTATTGGCGGATAATTTAGATGAAAATACAAAAAATATTATTGAATCTGACTTTAACTATCTTCTTCAAAAAACACAATATTTATTAGACTTATCTCAAAGTAATAGGAATAATAGAAAAGATTTTCATAAAAAGTCTGAAATAAAAATTAAGACTGATTTTATTAAGAATCTTTTCTTCGCTAAAGAAGCAGAAGATAGTATTGCTAACAAACTAAAGAAAATAAACATAGATGTAGAAAAGGCCTGGAAAGAAGCTTGTAGTGATAATGAGATTAATATAGAATCTGTAACTCAGGCTAACTTTAAAGAATTTAATACTGCATTTATTAAGTTCTGTGATATTTTATATGAATCTGCAAGGCCGGAAGATCCTAGTATATCTGAGAAAGAGCGGTTAAATACAATAGGAGATATTATAGCTTCTATACTTCCAGACGATAGTTTTAAAATGATATCTGGAGAAATTACAGATAATACCGAGCAAGTATTACCTATGTATTCTACTGTGGTTTATTTGGCTTCTATACTAACTGTAAAATCTAGTAAATTCCTTACTGCCTTAAAGGAGGTAGAATTTAGTGATACTAATAAATATGTACCTATTATTGGACAGGAATGAAATACTCAATTAGCTTGTTCATTAGTAGAAAATTCTACTATATTTGATAAGATTATATCTAAATTAGTAGAACAGAATAATAAATATGCAGAATCGTTATCTGGGGAAAAGCAAACTTATATTTTGAATAAATCCCTACTTGAAAAGTTTATGTTTATTCAAGGAGGTCTCGGTAGTGGAAAAACTTCGGTTGTAATAAAGTACATATCTGAAATACTTGATAAATGATACGATGATTGTGAAATCATATATGCAGCACCTCAAGATACTCAGATTGAGAATTTAAAAACAACTTTAGGAATTGAGGATAAGAATCTTATTCAAGTTGCAGCGTTAATGGAAAAAATCTATCCAGATTATTCCAAATTGCCAGACTATGATACTAGTGTACATGTAGAAAAAGCAAATCCTAACGATATTAATATAACTACCAAATCAGACGTTTTATTCGCTAAAAAAGATTCTAAGAAAGTAATTATTATTGATGAGCTTACTTTTATACCTGAAAAACAGTTACAAATTCTTAGTAAGTGAGCTAAAATAAATAATGTTACTATAATTGGATTAGGAGATAGAAAACAGAATGGTGCACATTATTCTGGAACTAACACAGAAAATAGAGGAAAAACTACTGGAATAGAAGACTGCTTATTTATAACTGGCCCAGAATTAACAGAATCAATAAGAATGTCTAATATTGCTAAAGTTAATAATCTTAGAAGTCTTGTTGTTCCAATTAAGAAAGTTCTGAATTTTTATAGGGATAATCCGGCTTCTACTTCAAACGAACTTGATAAAGTTTTCTCTGATATTGTGGCTGCAAATAAGACTAATGATACTGCTATAAAATTACAGTATTATGAATCGGAGTCCTCTTTTGCCGGAGAGAGATTTATTAATGCCAATCAAATAGAAACTTATATAGATAAGTTTGTTAATTTATCTACTAAGCTTCACGAGGGAGAAGTTGAAGGAAAGAGGAAACCTAGAGTTGCCTTAATTACAGAAGGAGATGGCGGTAGATGGAAAGATAAGAATATTACTATTATTAATTCTGAAAGAGTTCAAGGTGGTGAATACGACTTTGTAATTATCGATAAGAAATTTGATTTAAATTCAGGGTTATTTGCTTCAGCTAGAGACTTCTATACACTTATCGGAAGATCTAAATATGGAACTGCAATTGTAGGAGCTAAAGATTTGCAGGATAAACTCGGCATTATAACTTCAGAAGTAGATAAATCTATAAAAGATGCTCCTATTACTTTTGTTGATGATGCGGACAGTTTTATAGAATGGAAGAAATCTTTGTTAGAGAGTATTGAAATATCAAAAGAAGAGACTACTAAACCTGAAGAAAACCCAGAACCGGAATTAACTCGTGAAGAAAAGGAAATAGCTGCAGTATCTGCTTACTTAGGAAGTGATAGTGACGAAAATAATGAAAAAGCATTAATTGAAACTACACCTATAGTTAAAGACTTTGATACTCTTAAAGAAGAAGCTATTAAGAATGATGAGAAGTCTAAAAAAGGCACCAAAAAAACTAAGAAGCGTGAAACTGCAGGCAAATATACATATGATCGTGGTAATTTTATTGAGTTTGTAGATAGCGATGCTTTCTTAGATTCAGAAAAATCAAATGAAAACTCTTTATTAGATTTAATTACAGATAGTAAACTGCAAAAATTAGTTCGTTATTTTTCTTCCGCCGTAATGTTTAATATGGATTTAGGTGGAGATGGATATAGAGAATTATTAGAGAGCGAAACTACAGTAGATTCAGATATAATTAATGATATTATTACTCGTTGGCAGATAGATGATTCTAGAAAATATATAGCTAGAACAAACGGTATAACAAGTATTATTTATTATAGAACTCTTATTAGAGGAAAAGAGTATGATGTTCCTGTAGCACAAATAGATAACGTTGTAGAAGGTGAATTAACTTTACCAAGAAATGAATCATTATTTGAGCAAACTGTAACTTCAATGCTAGTAAAAACTGAGGATCACATTCCTTTCTTAAAGGCAATGACTCACGGAAAAATGTTTGGAGAAGTTAGAATCTTTGCTCCTACAGATGATTCAAGAGTTGGAATAGATGATGCATCAAGAAATAAAAATAAAGAATTTAGAGACTTAAATAATGGAAAAACATTTATTATTTGGTCTGAAAGCGAATTAGTAACAGACGAAGATTTACAGGATTTATTTAAATACAGAAAAGATGCTTCTGGCAATAAGATTTATTATCTTAATGTAGATCCTCGTTTAAATACAACTTCTTCTAATGATTCGGGTGATTTAGTTTATACACTTAAAAATGGTGCTCAAGTAAGATTAATAAACGTTCACAGAGAAATAAGTTTAGGATATGCTTATGATGTAGTTAATATTATGAGATTTGTATCAGGAAGATGTACTTATGATTCTTTAACTGAACACCAAAAATTATTAATAGAGAATAAAAATGATAAAGTAGTAGCAAGGGATTTCTTAAAGAGTATCTTTGGAGATCTAAGGTTAAACTTAGGATCAGCGGTAGATGCACAAACTCAAAAGCAAATAATCGCTAAAAATCTATACGATTTATCTACAAAGTATAAACTTCTTTCCTCTAATTCGCAGAGATATTTCTTAAATGCGCTTTATACTAGTCTTAGAAAGTTAGAAACTGAAGATCCTACTTGGTTAACTGGTTTTACTAATAATATTATTCATAGTATTTATAGAGAACCTAGACAATCTAAAACTACAGGATCTAAAACACAAATAGGATTAAGAATAGACTTTAGAAAGAATGACAATTACAAAGAATACGAATCATTTTTTGTTAAATATAGAGCTGATGGTAAGAAAGGTTACTTAGATATATATCAATATAATCCAAAAGCTAAAACTAAAGATAGATTAAAACTCTTTGATACGATAGAAGCTACAGGCGTAGATAATAAGTTTGATACAATTATTAATACTATCAATAGAAAAATAGGAAGTAATCTTAAAAAGAGTAAAAAAATATCTGAATTATTAGATGATAATGATGTAATAATTCAGTTTTTACAAGAAGCGGTTTCAGAAACAGGAGGTATTTTCTATAATGAGCCTAATGATTATGATTATATATTTGCAACTTTAAATAATATTAAAAGATTAGACTTTAATAAAATAGAAGAAAAGTTTAGAGAAAATAAACAGTTTAAACATGGTATTTATGTAAATGACAAAGGCACAATTTATCAAGTTGGAGCAAAAAAGGGATCTGATGAGTCATCAGAAACTGTTTGGCGTAAAACTAATCTTACTACTTCTGCTCAAATTCAGCTAATGAGTAATATCGCAAATATTACTGCTTCTGCGTTTACGTTATCTAGAGATTTTACTAAATCGTCGTCACCTATAAATACTACTGTAAATGACGATACTATTGTTCCAACACCAGTTGTAAATAATAAGGAAAAAATTTCTAAATTTAGAGAAAATTTAGTATCTTCGTTAGAAACTTATAATGTTGATTTAGATTCTAACATAATAGATAGAGTTATTAGTAAATACGAAAATGAAGAAGATGCAGAAAAACTAATTATAGATGAACTAAATAAGATTGTATATAAAAAAGATCTTATTTTAGAGGATGATGGGCAAATAAGTGTTATAGATAATCCTAATAAATTCTATAAGCTTAAAATCCATAAAGCTCTCAACTTTATCCCTAATATTTTACAAATTATTGAATATAATACAGATGATGGCCAAAGGCATTTAGTTATTTGTACTGATAAAGATAATAAACTCTATCATGTTGTATTTAGAGAGGATAATGGGGATACAGTAGTAAACGATATTACAAAGTTTTTTGAGTCTATTAAGAATATAAAAGGGATAGAGAGTTATATAAATGAGCTTAATCCTAATAATTTACTTAATTTTGGGTATACTATTCCAGAATATTATGACGAAATAGATGAATACGTTGGAGCGTTATCAGATAATACAAACGGAATAACATGTTAATTTAAATATGGCAAGTTGTGAGACTTCTTTAAATTTATCTCCGCTGCAGCTAAAACGAATTAACGGATATATTAAGATGCATCCGCAAACATATATAGATTATGTGAGAAAAAGTTTTGCAGATGATGCTGATCATATAATTGAGGTAGCTGAGCGAGTAATCTCTCAAGGTAGAATAGAGATTACTCCTCAGGATCTCAATATATCCGTTAAACCTAATGTAGCGCAGAGTGTAGAAAAAGTTACTAATAGATCATTTGTTTCTGAAAATCCAGAAATTAATTATAATGGAGATCCAGGAGCATTTAATAGAATGAAAAAGAAATTTATAGATTCTATTATAAAGGCTTCTATATTTAATCTTGATACAGGTCAGAACATTAATCCTCTTGCAGAAGATTTAGAATTTGAAACAGTATTAAACAAAAACATGTTTAATTTTAAAATGTCTTTGTTAGATACTATTTCTACTTATACTGGTATATCAATAGATAAAACAAATACCAGACCGGCTGCTATATTTGAAAATATACAAACCGTTTTAGCATCATTTAATGCTATAAATTCTAATATTTCTGATAGAGAGAGAAATAATCCAAGGTACATTGATGCGTTAGATGCATATACAATGTTATCTAACTTTGATTCTTTCTTAAAAGAATTTTCTACCTTTGTAAAAGTTAGGCCGGGATTTGAAGAATTTGAAGCTAAGAATAGATATGAATATGTAGGCCCAACAACTAATTTAAATATTGTATCTTATAAGGACGATGATTATAAAGCAAACAAGATTGAAACTAATACTAGTGATTTAATATCTGCTTTATTAGATTATTTCCCAGAATATGATGAACACGGGCCAATTATTAATACTTCTATATCTCAAGTTGGCTTCTCTCAAATAGCTGCAGCTTTTAAACAATGGGTTGATACAGTTCCTTTTGAAGTATTAGTTCCAGAAGGCCGTACAGAAGAACAAAGAAAGAAAGATGCATTTGAACTTTTAAACAACTTTTATAAAGGAGACGAAAATACTATTAATAAGTTATTTAAGCTTTTTTATGAGAGAGTTTTTAACTTTTCTGACGATATTGCTAGAGATACTTTTAGTAAGAATAAGTTACGTGGAATTAAGCAGGTATTTGATTCTAAATTATCGAATTCTATTAAAAGAATGTTATGGGGTCTAGCTTTTAAGACAGAAGCTAATGTTGCTAAAAGTACTACTTATTATGACGGATCGATTTCTAATAAACGGCTACAGGATAATTATAAGTCTAAGCAATGGCAAAATATTAGTGATGCGATTCAAAATTCTGTAAATAAATTCAGAAATAAAGCTCCTGAGTTATTTGAACAATTAAGAAAGAAATGAGGAATTGAGTTTGATAAAAATGATCCTAACATAGTTCATATATTTACTATTAACGATTTTAGTGTAACTCTTGAATTACAAGGTGGAAAAGCTAAATATTTCACTTCTAAAATACAAGTTGGAAATGAAACTGTTAATACAGGTAATAAAGTTCCAGATGAAGTAGCTAAAAAGTTTATAGAAGATATTACTGGAATTCCAATTCCTGAAGACTTCCAAAGAGTATTAAATCAAGTAAGCGATGGTTCCGATAATACTTCTAACTTGTTTAATATGTATGGAGATGCTATTGGAATTGTTTTATTATCTTCTTACAAAGATAATAATGTTGATTGAATTAATAATCTAGGAGATCCTAAAAGAGAATCAGTTAATTTAAACCCATTCTCATCAAAGTTAGACTCACTAAAAACATTCTTAGGAATTGCATTTGGAACTAATGTATCTTCTACATTAAGGAATCAGTCTGGTAACAATATTGCAGCATATCAATTAACCTCAATGATTAGGCAAGTTCCTAAACTTGTCTTAAAAATGCATGAAATAAAAACTGAGAAAAACTCATTTTTAAGTAACCCTGTATATAATTCTATTCTTAATCATAAGAACCATGTAAAGAGACCAGTCACTAGAATTGATGCTAACATTAAAGGTAAAAAGAAATCTTCTAGAGATTTAACCGAAGCAGAAGTAGCATATATTGGAATAATGTCTGATTTCTTTAATTCTTATATGGGAGATATGGATATTGAATTTCAGGATACTACTTTCTCTGATAAAAATACTCATTTTAGTATTCCTTACTCTAGATTCTTAAAAATAGATTCTAAACTAGAATTAGGAACTGCTATTAAAAACGTACTTAGCAGTAAAAATAAGAAAAATAGGGAAGAACAAGCGTTAATCTTTCAGAACGCTATTTTTAATTCTAGAAAAGGAACTTATGAGAAAATTCTTGATAATTTAACAGAAGACTTTTCTAAAGGCTTAGTTGGTTTAGATAATAACCCATTTAAAGATGTAAATATTAATACACTATCCGCAAGAGAAAAATTAGATAAGATTAAGCAAGCAATTTCTGAAATAGGATCAAAAGGGATTGAACAATCATTTAAAACTAACCATGTTACATTTGTTCCAGAGTTACATGTTTCTAATGGGGAATTTAATGACTTATTGGAATACAACATTAACATGTATGTTATTAATGAGAATGACTCGTTATTTAATAAACGAATGGAGAAGCAGAAAAGGCTTTTCTTAAATGACTTACTAGAATATGGATTCTCTATCAATAGAAACGTTGATCCTAAAAATGTAAACTTACTAATTAATGAAATTGGCTCTGATTGAGAAGATACTACTACTAATGAAGTAGCTTTATACAAAGGAAATATCAATGACGATTTTGAGTTAAATCCGATGCTAGAAGCTTACTTTTATAGTGACACTCTATTATCTAATTCTTATAATGATATCTTATTTGGCAGAACGTTCTTTCATCCAAATAAATATAAGGCTAATAAAATATTAGAAGTTAATCCTATAACAGGAATTAAGAGAAAAGTATCTACTTCAGATGTGCAGCCGGGATATATTTACGAACATGATACTGATGTAGTAGATGACGATTTTGAGTATGATCCAAACACTAATAAAATATTATTAGATGAATCTGGTAAGCCAATTAAGTCTGATAATTATTATATGCATAGTGAAGCAAGTAGACTTTCTGCTTCTTATAAACGAACAGTAGCTGCAGGTGCAACAGTTCATTCTATGCATCCTATGAAATACGGAATAGATCCTAATATTAATTTTGCAGTAGTAAAAGACCTTCCTGGTGAAGTGTTTAATATGTTAGGTATTGATACTACGATTGATTCAATGGATGGTTCTGGTTTTTCATCACCTATACAAGCAATATTAGAAAACATGTCTTTACAGGATGCTGCAGTAGGAATGGATAAGAAAACTATTTTCGGGGATACTGAAGCTAGATATGGAATGCCAACTCTTCTTAAATGGGCTGTTTTTGCATTAACTAACGATAGACGGCAAATGTCTATGGGAAGTAAGATTTCTGCAGATAATCTCTTTAAGAAAATGCATAATATTCCTTTAGGAAAAACTGTTGATATTTCTAAATATTATAAGTCTTCTAAAGAGCATGGATATAGAATCTTTGGTGATATTAACGAACGTAAAACATTAACAAGAACTAAGGATATTTTTAGATTTGATCCTTATACTGGAAAGTACTTTTTAATCTCTAATTTAGAGCAATCTGGTAATAATCTGATATATAAAGAAATCGAAGTAGATAGATACGGTAATGAAATTGATGGAGGTATAGTTAATACTTTATCAAAAGAAATAAACACTATATATGATATAGACCAAGTTTTTGGTGGAGCATACTGTATGGAGTTTGATAATAAAACTAAACAGCTTGAGTATGGAAATGCTAATAATACTTTATTAGCTGATATAGTATGTTACGAAGAATTAAAAGATAAAATGGTATCATATGTAGTTAATAAGTCTGCTATAAAAGTAGGAGCTAGAAATATAAATTCAGGAGAAACTTTATTTAGTAATAACTCTGATCCATTTAATACTACTTCAATGTCTATTCAATTTGGCGGAGTACAGATGAACGCCGATCATGAATTAGACGAAGCTGATGTTACTGAGATGTCTCAGATGATTTCTGCATTAATTCAGAATGGATATTTTACTGATGAGGTAACTCAAATTTATAGTGAAATTGGACAAATAGTAACATCCTCTCTAAGAACAGACTTAAATAAACTATCTGAAAATAAGAAACAGGAAATACATCAAAAATTAGGTAAAGACCTTATAAAGATGTTTACTTCTGGATCTAAAGATACTATTGGATTAGCACAATCTTATTTACTAAAAGCATCTAAAGAACTAGAAAACGGAAATGTAGAAGTTAATATACCATTTAGTGATCCAACTTTATTTGGTGCATTTGCCGCTAACTTAATTTCTAATATAAATAAATCAGGTATTAGAAGAAGGTATGCTGGTATTGCTGCTGTACTTGTTCCTTCTAGAGGGATGATACAGTATTATCAAATGGGTGATAAGACTTATATGTTTAACGATCTATGTAAATATCTTAGAGATCATGGATATAATAAGCCTGCAGAATATTATATTAATAACATGGGAGAATTCGATGGTAATAGATTTATCATAGAAGCAAATGCTGATGGTACATATGAAGAAAATCCATTTATTAATGAAATAAGTCATAGAGAGGCTGATATGGGTGATACAATAATATTAATTGATAAAAACAATAATGTTGTTGGAAAACCTATCGAACTTAATACTTGGGAGAATTTTGATAAGGTTAGGAATCTATCTAATGAATATAGATGTTTTAAATGGTCAATTAAACCTAGAGATTTAAGACAAGGTGATACTACCTTTATAGTAAATGGTAAAAAATATTCTATGTATGATTTAGATAGTGTTAGAGGTTTGCATTATTTAAATCAGTTACGTGGTAAGAAAGAATTTATTGATCTTGATTTAATAGACAACGATATTAAATTATCTGTTATAGAAAATGCTTTAAAAATAAAGCTACCTAGAACCGGTCGTATATCTAATTCCGAAATTGAAAGATATAAGTCTCTTCTTAAAAGGCAGTTAAAATTAGATTTAAAAGCTTTAGAGGATAAAACTGATTTAGGCCATAATACAGTTTTTGGTAAAGCTCCTCAACTGTGGTTATTTAATCTAAAAACTGAAGGAGAGTCTCTAAATGATAAAATTAAGGAAGAAGATCCAAATATTACTAATATAACGGATTTTAATCAAATTCAATATTTGTTAAATAATAATATTGATTTTTATAATACAGATAAGTATATAGACCTTCAAAATACTACAAAACTAGCTTTATTATATAATGAATCTAGAGACTTAGATACTACTATACTAAATGCAATTTCTTTAGGAATTGATTCAGTAAGTCTTGCACTAACTTTAAAACTAGTTAATTCAAGTTTAAATCAAGAAGAAGTTTTCTCTAGATATAATGAACTTCTTTCTTCGTTTAAAAATGAACCTATTATTGCTACTGATGTAAATACGAGATTTGCAGAAATAATAATGGGAAGATTAAATGCTGAACAGTTAGGACTTAGAAAGAATGATTCTATTTCTGAAGTAGAGGAAAAGAAAGAGAAATTCTTTGAAGACAGAATAAGAGAAGAATACTCTATTCCTAATTCTAGAATTATGAATCCCGATAATTACGATGCTGTATTAATTGGCCCAAATAATGAAAGATTATTTGTTGCAATTAAATCTGTTCATACGGATTCAGATTATTTAGATGGCTTCACTGTTGCGGATAATAAGTTTGAAAGTAGAAATAATAGAATCTTTTACAAAGATCAGGAACTATGTTCTAAGATGGGCAAAAAATTCTATTCTAAACCATCACCTAAAGGGCCAGTTAATTTACTTGTAGTAGATAACTTAAGTGAGTTAGATGAGTTATTAGATTCTTCTGTATATAGCGGGGTTCGTTATAAATATAGATCTAATAATATAGCAGAAGTTATAAAACATGCGTTTTCATCTAGTATAAAAAATGGAGTAATAACTAAACCTATATTTTTAAATAATACTGATGGATCTCCTTTGATATTAATTAAGCCTAATCAAACAATAGAGGAATATTTAAAGTTTAGAGAAACTACTGGAGAACTAGATAATCTAGTAAAATACTTGAATACTAACGAAGAATATCAAAAGAATCGTAACATAGAATATCAAGCAAAGCAGAAATATGCTGCTTTTGTTAAACAACTTCAATATGTTGGCGCTCGTATTCCTACGCAATCTATGCAGTCTTTTATGGGATTACAACTTGTAGGATTTAGCAACAGCGACGTAAATGAAGTATACGTACCTGCAGCCCAAACGTGGCTTGAGGGGTCAGATTATATGGTAAATAAGCGTTGTAGAGTCGTTTTAATATTGTAATCTGAATAATAAATCTCGTGAACTGCGGGAAACTCCTTAGAGCTTAATTTACTAACTTATTTTAAAATAAGGGCAAGAGTAACTACCTTGGTATAGTAAAAAGAATTAAGATTGGACAATCCGCAACTAAGACTTATATAAGTAAAGCTCACAGACTATCCTATTTAGGAGTAGAATTTAATTCGAAGTGCGAGATATTAGTTTAAACTAATAAAGATATAGTCGGGCTATATATGAAAATATATAGGTTAAGGATATTGATAAACTCTATATATTAAGCTATGAAATTAGTAAGAATGGTAAGTTACAGACATTTAGCCGCTTACAAAACGAAACTACTAATTTCAATAGTTTTATGAATTTACGTCAACCAAATGGCGTAGAATATACTGAAAGTGAAGCATCCTCTAATGTAATAACTGTAGAAGATGTACAGAATGTAAATTCACTTTCTGATTTTTCTAGATTTAATTCTATATTAGATTCTGATGAAACAACTATAAGATTTACACCGGAAGTAAGTGAAGAAGATAGAAAAACATTTATTAGATTATTAAATAAACATTCTTTAACAGATTTGGGAGATCAGCAAAAAGAGACTGCACTAAGAAACTCTGTTGTAGATAGAACTTTAAATCTATTACAACATCCGAGAAATCAAATAGCATTACATGTTCCTATTAGTATGGACGATTTACAGGCTCTCGCATCAAAATCTAAGCTAGGTAACAAGGAAAAACAAATAACTTCTGATAATCCTTTTACTAAGTTTTTAATGCAAGTTCAGAACATGGTAGGTAAAGATGTTATTGGAGTTACAGCGGTTGGTTTAAAAGTATTCTTTGCTGCATCTACATACGTAAATCAAAGAATAGAAGATTTAGCTAAAGCAATTTTAAATCACGATAACAGTATAATACCGGAAATATTGGGTGATATCTGTTTTAAAGACCCTTTAGATGATACTAAGATCGCAACATTAGCTAATGCAAATTTTGAACCAGTATTTAAAGCACTTCAAACAGTTGGAGGTGATTATGCAGTAGATATAACTGGAGAAAACACAAAAAATCTCCCAGAGCTTCTACGATCACAGAGTTCACTTAAACTCTATGATATTATCTCCGAGCTGCAGAAAAGTGCAGATTCGATAGATGGGAGTGATTCCATAAGCCAATTATTGTCAGCGGCTACTGATTTCAGTAACGGGAGTTAGCAACTCTCTATATTTAATAGCGAAGTCAGTTAACTCGGTGAATTCAGGGAAAGCCCTTAAAACTATATTTACTAACTTTATACAGTAATGTATAAACGGCTGAAGTAATTATTCAGGTATAGTAACAAGAGTATAGTTTAGGTAACCTCTGAGGAGAGTCTCCTTTAAAGGAGAAATCTGCATCGACTATCCCTTTGTGGAGTAGAACTTAAGTAAGTTCGAAGTGCCGAGCATACTTTATAAAGTATGAAGATATAGTCAAAACTTATAGGAAACTATAAGAAATTATACGGAAACGGTATAATTGTAATACAATTGAATGCTAAAGAGCTCATATTAGCAAAGATTAATGCTACTATTGATTTTGCAGATACATGAACTATGTTATATGCAACAGGACACAGTAGTGAAGAAATTGCTGAATTAATGATGTCTCCTATATTTGGAATTGTATCTAAATATTCTAAAACTAATATATTTTCTGATATTATTAAAAGTAGTAGTCCTAAAAAAGCTATATCTTTTGTGTTAGGAGAAAGCCAACTTCCTGGTATTGATTCTTTAAAATTAAAATTAGTACTTGGAAAATATAGAGATAAGAAACTAGGGTATACAGATAACGATTGCTTTATAAATAAATTATTATTTGAAACTTATATAGAAGATAAAGATGGACATAAGAGAGGAGAAATAATATTAGGAAGCGATGGAACTCCTATAAGAAGGAGAAATCCTTTAATAAGTGAAGAACTTGCTAATGAATTACTTGAAAAAGGATCAAGTGCACGAGCTAATATATTCTCTTTATTTAGTAATGTAGAAAATACAGAAATTTCTTTAGAGATTAGTAAATTATTAGCAGATCACATTGCTTATAAAATGAGCAAAATCAAAGTTAATAATTCTTCTTATGATGATTATGAGGAGGATTATGAACAAGATTACAATGAAGACCAGTGAGAAGATTCTTCTTATGAACCTTTCTTATATGACGATTTAGATAACTATGAGGAAAATGCAGTACAGAATGCTGATTTCGGAGAAGACGAAGAATCTTTATTTACATTAACTAAAAAAGATCTTCAGAAATTATATCGTTACTTAACTTCTTATGTAATACCAAAGAATAGAAGTATTAATAATTTACCTAATAAAAATATAGAAATAAAGAGATTACAAAATTATGTATATGCTATACAACCAGCAGTAGAAGAACAACAAATTGAGGGAGCTATATTAGGAGTAAATCAAGGATTAAAGACTAATCAATATGAGTTTTATTCTGCTTTAAAAAGAGTAGAAAACTTTATAAATAAACGTTGGATAAATACTCCGGATTTTGCAACTCAGAATACAGAAGTATTTGATATTATTAAATTCTTAGAGGATCCAGAATATAGACAGCTTTGGACTGATAATTATGATATTATTAAATCTAATACAAATATCTTAAAGCTTATAAATACTGTTCCTAATTTTAGAGCAATGTTTGATCTTAATAAGGTTGCATATAGATATTTAGAGCACGCTATTCACGGTAAATTAAACTTCAAATTAGCTGATACGTTAATAACAGATCCTACACAAAAATTAAGTGAAGACGAGTTTAATGTATTAGATAAATACACCAGAGACTTATTAATTATGAATTGATTATTTATAAAAAACATAAAAATTAAAATTCCAAAAGTTTCTGCAATCAATCCTAATATTGAAGTAGACGTAATTCAGAGACCAGGTATTTATAGTGAAAACATAGATGGGAAATCTATACTTGAAAAAGGTGGTTTAGAGTTTAATTTAAACTCTTCAGAAGGATTGGCATCTTATGTAAGCCTATTTGAGAACTGAATAGTTCCTTATTTAAAAGCTAAGCACAATAATGCATTTACTAGAAATATTTCTGATAGTAATAAGTTTAGTAAAACTTATAATCAGAATATTCAGCACTCTAGGTTATCAATGGATATGATGACAATTGATTCTTCGGAAGCAACTAAACGTCAATATTCAGATATATTAAATAGCTTTAATAAGATCGCAGATGATATGATTCCGGAAGTTGGAATTCGCATTAAAGATGCAGTATTCTTATATAATACTATTGTTTATAAAAATAGCTTTTCACAGAATGGTTTTACTAGATTAATGGAAACCGTAAATGTACGAGGTAATAATGCACTAATAAATGATTGAGCTCAATTTGTAGCAGACTTAGATGCAGGTAAATATGATTTAGGAGACTTAGATTCCGAATCTAATACTATATCTATAAATCCAGATGGTTCCTTCAATTTAGGTGTATTAAAAGGCAATATAAACGATTTATTGTATAGACTTTCCTTCTTAGAATCTGCTAAATATAAATTTAACGTTAAACAAGAAGTTGATGATAACGGAGCTATTTCTAGACTAAGATTTGTAGATGCTTTTGAACACGATATTGATGGAAAAGAACCTATCAATGTAGGCAATCCAGATGCTAATGACTGGGTTATGGAAATGCCAGTATTTGGTAGAACTGCTGTAGCATCTTTTGATACTGGATTTAAACCTAGTTACGCTAATAGATATACTTATGATAGTAGAGAAGTAATAACCGCTATAACAGAGAATATTATTAGTAGATTTGGTATAAAGGATAAAATTAAATATATTACTGTAGATGATATCAATAAAGCTTGAGCTGCAAAGAATAATGGTGAGGAAACAGATTTATTCATTAAAGATATAAATGACTATAATAGAATGTTAAATTCTAAAGCTTTTATACATAAAGAACAAATCTATCTTATTGGAGATAAACTAAGTAATGATACAGTACTTCATGAAGTTTTACACTTAGTTTTTGCAGGTATGAAGTTCAATGATGATAATAATATACGTAAGTATTATTATGATCTTCTAGAACAAGCTAATAATCTTGTAAAATCAGATCCTAAATTATATAAGCAACTTAGAGCAAGATATAATTCTGATTTTGCAACTGATTTTAAAGAAGAGCTTTTAGTATATAAACTAACAGATATGTTTACAAGTAGCCTTAAAAAGGAATTTAATGGATACCAGTTTACAGATAATGTTGGAGAATTTGTTATTAATATATTAAATAATATTCTAGAAACAGACATTCCGTTAGATACTAAACCAGCTAAATTGGGAAACACTTCATTACGTGATATTGCTATGATCTTTAAGAGTAAAATAATGAGTTATGATTCTAATCCACTATCTAATGTTAATATAAACTTAGATCAAAAGATTAAAACTCTAAAACGAATATTAATTAAAGCTGGAGAAGATCCAAATAAGAAAAACTTTATTAAATACGATTGTTAATGGGAGCATGTAATATACGAATAAAACTAGGAAAAGAGGATTTAGTATTTACTAGTGACGAGGCACTTGACTCATTTTTAATGGGTCATGCCTCTGAACTAGATAAATTACAATCCTTATACAAAATAAAAGATATTCAAGAATTTGATAAAATGTTCTCTTTATCTGAGGAACAAGATATAGCTGTAAGAAAGATAGATGAAATTACTAAAATATATAAGAAAATTCCAAAGACCTCTTTTAAAATTCAGAAAGAGGTTCTTGGAGAAAAAGCTATTTTAGAGGATTTATATGAGTACGAGTATGCAGACAAAATAGACAATTCTATTTCTGTTTCTAAGTATGTTGAGACAATGGGAAATAAACATAATATCGATAAACCTATTGTAACAGGAACAAATAAGGAGTATGAGGGATTTTTTAAAGGCAGACTTAGGGCACAAGGCATATCTGAAGAAGAGATTAATAATGCATGAAAAAGAGAAGAATATAAAGCAAGACTTTCTGCCCAAACTGGAGATGATATTCACTATATTCTTGAAACTAAATTTAGGCAGATTAACGATCCTAGTTTAGCAATAGATCTATCTAAGTTGCATGTTCTTACAGAAGAGGATTATAAAAAATACGATACTCTTCTTACTGGGATTGTAGAAAATATTAAAGCTCGATTTCCTGGTGCACAATTTTATCCAGAGTTTGAAATAGTTTCAGATAAATTATGTTCAAGTATTACTAGTCAATTATCGCTTAAAGGAATTAATGCTAACACAATAAATGGACGTATTGACTTATTAGTTATTGATAAAGACGGTATAGCTCACGTTTTTGACTGGAAAACTTCATCTAAACATATAGGATCTTGGAAAGAAACTAATAATAAAATATTAGCGGAATATAATTGATGGACTTCTGCTAAAAAACTAAAAGCATTTGCTCAGTCTGGCAGTTATGGAGCTATGTTAGAGCAATACGGTCTAGAAGTAGGAACTATTGAAATAGTACCTTTATTTGTAGAGTTTGTTAAAGATGAGGACGGAAATCCTATTACAAAAGTATTAAATCTAGAGTTAGACCATGTAGTTGATGATTCCGGAACTTGTTTGCCATATACTTTACAGCAAATGAGAAATGCAGAATATACCTTCTCTGTTACTAAGCCTATAGAAATTAAAGAGCTTAAGAAGGTAGGAGAAATTCTAACTCACTTATTTCCTGGAACCAATATCGGAGAAGAACAAGTTAAACACTTTAAAGCAAATATTGATTATTACAAAAACGATCCAATGTTTGTAAAATCCGTTAGATCAGGAACTGCTAAATATAAGGAAGGCTATAGATATGTATTTTACCAAAATGATCTTCCAGATAAGGGAGCTATATATGCTAAAACTTCAGAAGAATTAGATCAGAAATTAGTAGAGTATGTAAAGAAGTTGGATGATTTTCTATCTACTCAAATGGTTAATTTTGCTAAAGACCTTTCTAAAGTTTTATTTAATCAAGGTGAAAGTAAAGACCTAATAAAATCATGGTTATCTTCTTTTACAGAACGTCAAGCTGCATATCTAGAAAATCAATTTAGAAAGTATTATAAAAATGGATGGCAATTAACAATAAACGAAGAATTAAATAATAACGGAATATTTATATTTAAACGAAACAATCAAATCGATATTGTAACTTTCGCTAATCAGGATATTCATCGAATTTTTGAAATTAGAAATAAAAACGGAAAAGCTACACATACTGTTTTAGGAGCTAAGAAATTAGATAGTGATATAGGATCAGATAATATTAATACTTTAAATTCTCAGTATGGCAATTTAGTTTTAATGAAAATTGCAGCTCTAATTTCTAGTAATCCTGACCTTATTGCGGATGCAAAAATAAATACAGTAAAAGTTATTAATCCTTGACATTGTTCTGAAGTTACTGCACATTCTCAGAGTGCTTTTATTTGGAATTGAAATAGATTAGTAGCATTAAATCCGGAATTGGGTTTACATATGCTTAATGAGAATCAATTCTTTGATGATATTGATGTTTGTATGCACGAAGCTGCTGAAGCTATGCTTAGTGAGGATCTTCCAGGTTTTATTGATGCTGTAACTGCAGATAAAAGTCAGCAGTATAGAGATCAGAAATATATTGAAGATTTAATGAGGCGAATAAAAAGTAATTATCAACTTCAATATAAAGATATAAATACTAGGGCAGGATACGCGTATTATCAATTACAATTAGCATTGTTACATCTTTATAGTGTACACGCTTATGATGAACAAGATAGAGGTAAATACTTTAATAATGGAATCTTTCCTACTGGAACTTATATTACAAACCCTAGCCAATCACTATCAGTAAATGCGAGAGAAGCAAATATTTTGTTTGGCGGTTATAAAGAATTATATACTAGTGTATTTAATGAAATTGCAAATCCATTTGTAAAATTATGTGATGAGGTGTATAAAGAATGAGGTTTTAATGAAGCTTTCGATAAACCTAAAGATTTATGGAAAAACTTTTTTGAACAAGATTCTGAAGGAAATGTTCTACCAGAAATGATATTAAAAAGACCTCAAAATCCAATATTTGAAGGGAAACCTAAGTCTCAAGAATTTGTAAGATTTTTTGCAAACAATTTAGCTAAATTTAAATATAGAAATCTATTTGGGGAAACTTTATCTAGAAAAATGGATTCGGATGAATATTGGCAAGTTCCTTTAGTAACTGGTAATACTGCAGAATATATTGCTAAAAGCTTTAAAGATGGAGGTGTAGCTGGTATTGCAAAGTCATTTTGACAGAAAATAAAAGATACTGGTGCAGAGCTTGAGGCTTATTATTCTGGTAAAAAAGAATGAGAGGAGACCTTTACAAGAGCAATTAAAGATAACGAAGTAGTTTATAATAAATACTTAGACTTAAATCAACAGCAAAGAGCAGAACTTTTAAACGATAGTTCAAGAGCCTGGAGTTTAGATCTTAGAAACGTATTCTTACAATCTATTGCTCAAGCTGCAATTTCTGAAGCGTCAATACAGTATGGGCCAATATTTACTTCATTTTTAGCAGCATTAAATTATGCAATGCAAATTGGAGGTTTAAAGATTCCAGAACTTTATGGTTATTTAGAGGATTATGTAACTAATAAAGTATTTATGCGTGATATAAAAAGTGACTCATTGAAATCTTTAAGTCATATAGTTTCTACTGCTAAAAAAATGACTAGTATGGTAACATTAGGTTTGAGTACTAAGAATCTAGGAAAGGAAATGATTACTCAAATGTATATTTCTGCAACTAGAGCTGCTACTGGACAAATTCCTGATATTAATACAGAAGACTTTGTAAAAGCTTTTATGTATGTTACTAAAGAGGCTCCAGCTTCTTTAAATAAACAGAATTTTATGAGCTTTTTAAATCAACGTTACGCAATGTCCGGATATAGTTATACTGAAATGGGTGACTATCTTAGAAGAACCAGATTGGGAATTCAGAATGTAGAATCTGGAGATGTTTTTATTGGAACTAAAATTCCAGATGATTATTATCGTTTAACTATTCTAATTGCTAAAATGATGAATGATGGCTGTTTTGAAGCATACGTAGCAGATGGAGGTACTTGAAAATATGATATGAAAAAGGATAAAAGATTTAGTAAGTTTTTAAGTAACGATAAATCTGATCCTAAAGAATGGTTAAAACAAAAAGTTTTATTTGAGTCTTATTTGGATCAATGAGCAAAAGTATATCCAGATAGAGAATGAAATTTAAATTCTGTTTTACCAGATGCTTATCCTCCTAAAGAAAAAGCAGCAATTAGAGACCGAGCTAATAATCTATATGGTTATTTTGATCAGGAAGATAAATCTTTAATGTGTGCTACTTTTCTTGGTTCAGCATTTATGCAGTATAAAACATGGCTATCTGCTAAATTAAACCAGCATATCAAATCTCCTGGATTTGTAAATATTTGGCAAAGACACCAAGTAACAGATGAGAATGGTAATAAATTATATATAGTTGCTGCATCTGAAGAGGAATTAAATCAAGGATATGACCCAATTAGATATGTAATAGAATCTGATCCAAATCTTGATAGATATATACAAGAGGATAGAGCTTTACCGTGGATAATAGAAGAAGGAACTTTCCAGCAAGGTATGGTTCAGGCTACAGGAGCCTTTTTAGCTGATATATTAACTTGAGATATGGAAAGTTTCCGGAGACATTGAGAAGACCCAATCACTAGAGGTCAGCTAATTAATGGTCTATTCGATACATTAGGAATGCTACTATTTGCAGGTTTAGTTCAATTAGTATTCGGAGAAGATGTAGTTAATAATAGAGAACAGCAGAACTGAGTTACACAGTGAACTTATGGTGTCTTAATGGGTTTTGCTCAGGATGGCCCTATACATCAGGTTCTTGGAAGTACAGTTTCTGATCTCAATCCACCATCTTTAATTGCATTACAGAGATGAGCACAAACTGCTAATAGCGTATTAGCAGGAAATAAATCTTTAGCACAAGGAATGGTTGAAACATTCGGAGCAACTAGAGAATTACGTGGATATTTTTATGCAATGACATAACAACAAATAGAGAAAAAATAAGCCCTAACATCGTATTACTACGGTGCTAGGGCTATTTTATTTTATTTTTTCTTTTTACTCTCTATTTGAGAATACCATTCAGTCATATGTTAGTCAAAATCTCCTTTCTTATTTGGCCAATCTTGAGCATAGTCATACATAAACTATGAAAAGACTACATTGAATATTAAAGATATTGCTAATATTAAGTTTAGTATCATTGTATAATTGCTTTTAATTGATTAAATAAATCTTCTAGAGTTGTATTATTATTAATAATAACATCATAATATCCTTCTGTTTTTGCCATTTCTGCTATTTCTTTCTCAGATGCATGATTACCGGGCTTTGCAATATCTCTACTTATATAAATAATTTTTCCATCATGTTCCTTTACAATTTGCGCTTCTATTTTAAATCTTAAATCAGAAATTATAATAGGAGTATTTTTAAGAGTAGATAATATTCACAATTTATCTCCAAAGATATTTCTCATACATTCTGTTCCAAATACTTGAAGTAATTGTCTGATAGTAATATAATGAGTTTTTAAGAAGGATAAATCTTTATTATTAACTAATCTCGAAAATCTGCTATCATTTAATACTTTATCAAATTCTGGAAAATTAGTAATAGTAAAAGTTGGAAAATAAATATAATAGTTTTCTTTAAAATTTCTATCATTAAATTTTTCTATAGGAACATTAAGTAAAGCAGCAAGCGTTCTTTTTAACGGATATGCAAAACTAGTTATTTCATATTTTCCTTTTTTAAAGAAAGGTTTAAATAATTTATAACATCTATAAGAATGAAATATTTTTGGAGAATTAAGAAGATACTGCAACATATTAGCTGCAGTATCTTTACCAGAATTTTTATATCCAGCAATAGCTATTAGATTATGAGATATCATATGTAAAATTTAAACCAAGAACTTGCAGATTGTCTTTAGTATATGTTAAAGTAAATTTGTCAATATACTTTTTAAGTTCTCGAACATAAATCTTTTTAAATAGTTCTCTATCTTTATCTGTAGTTTGCTTAAACATATCTTTATTTACATATGTTTGTTCAATTCTTCTAAATCTACTAAAATCTATACTCTGTAAGACCTGTTTAACTCCTACGGAAGTTCAAGCTGAACAATTAGCAAGATGCGGACGCAAACTCAAAATAAGATTTATAGTTAAATGTATTTCATTAATATTATACCCACTAAGCATCTTTAGACCTATAGCTACAGTACCTTTATCGTCCGAATCTAACATGTCTTCTATGGCCGTTAAATCATCCTCTGTAATACTTTCAAAATTCTTATTAATAGCGTTATCTAGTACATCATCAGTTACAATATTAGAATATGTATTATCCATAATTTTCACTACATCTGTATAATTATCTAAAGTAAAAGTAGTTATACCTCCTTTATATAAAAATTCAAAATTAGAACCATAAAATAATTGATTATCTTTTATATATTGTGCAGGATCTCTTTTAAACTCATTAACGGCACTAGTATTTCCAACTGGACGACACGACGAAACATCTATTCAATATATATATTCTTCATCCTGGTAGAGAGTAACATTATTATAATTATTATATACTTCTATTTTACCTAATATAACATTATCTGCTTTCTCTACTTTAATACATCTTTTATAAGGAGTATCCTGAAGTTTAAATCTTGGAAATTTTGATGTTTTACTAAAATATAACGCACCAGAAGGAACTAATGCGTTTTTAGCGTTAGTAATATTTTTATTGATATTTGTTCAATAATCTAATACACCATATACATCTTTATATGAATGTGCTTCATGCCATATGTTTGATAAACATCCCTTATCTTCTATACATATACGATACATAAATGCTAGAACTGGTTTATTATTAATTTTTAACATAATTATTTTATTTTATCTCTAATTTTCTTATTAAGCATAAATTTATTAGTTCTCGTAGGGAACTTCTTTATTAAAGTTCTAACAATATCAAAGATTAGATCTTCAGAGAATAGTTTATTTTCGTCTTCACTACTATCAATTAGTTCTATGAGTCTATCCTGAACTACATCCGTTTTTCCGCCACCTTTTTCAAAATAATATATAGAATAATTAAGAAGTCTTGTATGTAGAATACTAGCTACATCGGGACGATACTGATCGTTATCGTCATATACACACTTCTTAATTTGTGGTTTAATAGTGTTCCAAGGCTTCAACAGCATATCTTCCGGAGAAATAAGCTTATCCAATTTATTTGCTACGAAAGTTGTAAATAATCCTCCAATTACATTATCTTTATCGTCAAGAAAACTACCAGATGCAATCTGAAGAATAAAGGCTAAACTCTTAGAATCTTCCCAATTCTTAATTCCAGAGATAGTATTACCAAACATAACATAATTTCGAGCATTAACGGGATGTTTATGCTGTTTATTTTCGTTCATAATCTCCGGATATGAAATTAGGAAATTAATTACCCTGTTATCAAGCTCCTGAGTTTCCGCCCATCGAGCTCACGAATCTATATCAAAACAAACATCAAATTTCATATAGCGGGATGCGAGGGCCTCGTCAGAATCGTTGACGTTATAAGAACCATCATTTGGATTCTCAGTCATTATAATAGTCGTATACTTAGGTAATTTCCACGAAATATACTCCTGACGACATATAATTTCCATTACGGCTTGTGCTATAGCTGGCGTTGTACGATTCCAGTCATCTAAGTTCAAAATTGTTCCTTTGGTAGGGTCTAGACTCTTAAGCCACATAGGAACTGCATACCCCATTCTAGTTTCATCAGTAATAGTCCATCCAGCTTTAAGATACTCTGAGATTAATTCTGCAGAAATCCAAGCACATTCATTGTCTTTACAAGCATAATGCTCTTTACAAGGCCACCCAACCAAATCAGATGGATCAGAAAGCTGAGAAAGATTTAATTTCACATAATTATAATCAAGTTCTTTAGCGATACTATCAACCATGGAAGTTTTCCCTATCCCAGCATTCGCACATAAGCTAACTGAGATTGGAAACTGTCCGCTGTCTTGCAGACGTTTATTATTGTTAATTATATACAGCAAAATTTCCTTTGCTTCATCGAGATTAATTTGCATTTTATTTAAGGTATATATATTGTTGTTCCAGGGTAATTTTGTTCACATCCTCCTTTAGTAATTACCCATACACTATTTAAAAATGGAGGAAGGTCTAAACTAACGTAACCGTCTGTAAATATAACAATAGAAGAGAATTCTGATCGATGTTCGTTATAAAAGTCTATTAAATCATAGAACTCCGTGCCTCCACGACCGTAAATCTCTCTATTAAATGTACCATTATACTTATCGATATGCTCGATCTTAGTATCAACTTGAGCGATTGTAACCTCTACACCGGTTTTCCAAATATGATGTATTTCGGAAAAGAAGTCACATAAGTCACTATCATATATACTAGCAGAAGTATCTACACCTACTAATATAGAAGGTTTTCTTTTAAACTTTACTCCTCTACCAGCAGGAAATCTTCTAGACGGTCTCATTTTAGTTAAATATAATTCAGAAGTAATAAGATTTCCAATTACTCTTCTAAAATAAGCTTTCCAATTAAAGACTTGGGGTTTTTGTTCAAATAAAGAATCAAGATAAGATTTTAATTCTCCAGGAAGAGAACCTGCCATTTTTTGACACTGTTCTGCAACATTTTTAGCTTGATAATCTATTTGGTTCTCTATAAGTTGTTTTTCTGCATCTGAGATATTTTGAAAGTCTTTCCATTGTTCATGGCTACCTATTTTAGATTGATCATTACCGAATTCTAGACTTTCTCCATCAGATTCGTCTTCTTTAGGTAAATTTTCATAATAGAATTTAGTTCCTTGTCTGTTTTCTAAGTTAAATCTCCCAGCATAACAAAATGGATCTTTTTGAAGACAGGGAATATAGCTATTTACTTCACAGTCACTAGCTATGTTAAAACGTCGTTTATCTCCAAAATATTCTATCATAGTTAAGTGTTTAAACAGAATATGACCCACTTCGTGCTTGATGATACTTAGCTGCATTTCGTCTGTCTGTTTATCCCAAAATTCTTTATTAACGCACAATTCTACGTTAATTCCATTACGACAAACACACGCAGTCTCGCATTTATTTCCGTAATATTTATTTAGACCTAATAAAAATAATCCGTAAAATGGCTCCTTTATTAGAAGCTTTTTACAACATTGTTCCAACGTCATTGTTATTTATAACTTTAGCATCCTTGATATTGTCTTCAAGAATTATTACATTATTTAAAAAATGGGTTAGGACATTTTCTGCCCCACCCATTATATTTATATAAGATTGGATTAGTTCTTCTTTTGTTTTACCTTGTAACTCTAATCCGTATCTACTATATCCAAGGTAGTATTCCATTTATTTTCTTCAAATTTTGATTTTAAATCGTTAGCTAGAACTCTAATATCAGGATGAGCATTAGTTGCACATCTGAGATCAAAGAAATTAGCCCATTGATCTAAGTAAGCCGTATAATAAACAGAAGTAGCTGTATCTAGCGGTAATAGTCCTCTAGCTTCCTGAGGAATAAGTTTTTCTCCTTCCTCTGAAGTTAGACAATACATGTAAGTTTGTTCTGAAACAATTAGATTATCCATATATGCAGCTACAGTTCTATCGAAACAAGCTAATGTCTTAACTAAATCATTATTATTTAACTCATATAGATATGCTCTACTAAAGCTTGTTAAAGGATCATTAGTTTGAGCATATTCGTCTCTAACTCTATATATCCATTCTGGAATAACATAAGTAATCTCAGAACCGAACTTATCTTTAGAGTAATTGCAATATCTTGTACTTTGTTCAGCTATTGAAATTCTATGTCTATTTCACTCTCTAGAAACTCCAATAGAACAATTCACTTTAACAGTAACTCCCAATATATGCTTACTTGGCTCGGTCATATATTTTAAATCATCCTGCCATTCGTTTTCTACAATTACTCTAAAATTAGTAGTTATATAAGCTGTAGTTTTAAAATTACTTGTTTCTACTATCATTCTACTAAATTTATTTTTCTCGTATTTATTAGTTATATCAAGATAATCTAATATAGCATCATTAGTACTTATAGTAAGATAGATAATAAAATGTTCAAGTGGAGAATAATGTTTTCTAGCTATTAAAAGATCTAACATCTTTTTGTAAGAATCTTCTGTTGTTCTATCTTCCGATTTGTAGCAATTCCTAGATACCTTTTCTATATGTTTATAGCCGTTAATCATACCAAATTCTTGAGGTACGATTTCTACAGAACTTTTAATTCACTGCATTTGAGTTATTATCGATTAGTTCGACATCACAATCTTGATATATTTGTCTAGCAAGATTTAATGCATCTATAGAAGTTCTTCCAGCTACAGTAACTATTCTATCTTTAATAGAATCTGTAGGAGAAGAAATTTTAAATTTAAATTGATTTATATTAGAAGTCTCCATAATAAACTTGATTACAAAGTATTCCTAGGGATCTCCACATTTTGACTACGCAATCCCGATCGTCAAAAACGGCTATAACGTTATATCTAGGTTCTATATAATTATGGAACAGCTCTTCTTTTACAATATTATCTGAACGATAATCCTTAGCATTTCTCATAATTAAATCCCAACCTTTAAGCTCTATTTCAGAATCAGGATTATAGAAATTATCCATTAACCATTTAAGAGTATTTTTTCTACATTCTGAAGTACCCTCTCGACCGGAGACAAAGAGTATTTCATATTGCTTATTTAATACTTTAAGAATCTTAATTAAAGGAACATTAGGCTTATCTGTTCCTACCTTAGACCAGTCATAAGGTGAACGACCATCGTGGACGGCTACGGTGCCATCTAAATCCACTATAATACAATCTTTCTTCTTTTCGTCATACTCAATAAATTTTCTTTTATCGGTATAGTATTCTTTCAATTCTTCCGGAAAATAGTTAGAAAAGAAGCGTTCTAAGACCTTTTTTCCTACCGGCCTAGGTCTATTACCATCTCGTTCTAAAGCTGTCTTAAAATTGATTTTAAATAGCTTAAATTCGATAATAGAATTGGTTTCTAAAGCAAGATTTTTCCATTTTTCAATAGTTTTAGGATTTAAATTAGTTGCATCAATAATAACATTTAAATTATTTTTAATTGCACTTTTAATTTGAAATTCCTCTACTTCTGAAATATAATCTTCTCTAGTTGGAACCCAGTATTTACCTGTAGACTCTCTAATAGAATCTCTACTTACAATAACCCAATCGTTTTTATCTTTAGTAAACTCTTGAGCGTAAGACGTTTTTCCAGATGCCGAATTTACGGAGGGCCCTGTAATACTAATATCTTAGACATACAGAGCCCTCCTATTATTTAGTTTATTTTGTTTCATTCTGAATTATTTTATCTGTTTTACTCTTCTGTAATATTCCTTCAGTTTTATTTAAAAACGGTTTACATGCGACTTTAAATAAATTTAGAAATACAGCATAAATATTATTTATATCATTACCGGCTTCTATTAACTTAGTATAATCTTCAACTACCTCATTAAAATTTATAATTTTGTGATTTTCTATAATTTGACTAGAAAATCTACCCTGCTTTAAAATATTAAATAGTATACTTTTTCCTTCGGTAATATTATTATCTATACAATGAAGTGCATACATTACATATGGATCAAACATAGCATCAAAGTTAAGTCTTAACTTAAGAGGATCGGTAGTTAGTAATAGCTTAACGTACTCCTTCTTTACAAACTTCTTATTAAGACAAGAACATTCTCAAGCTTCAATATCACTATTTAATACTTTATTAAACCATTCTTGCATTTCATAAAATTTAAATTCAACGTTATCATAGATTACATTATAATCTATAACTTTACTTTTATATTCTACTTTAAATTCTAGAAATTCATCTGGTATTTGATAATTAGCATCTACAATAATAATATATTTTTCAGAAATAGAAGGTATACTATAAATAGAAAGATCACTTTGATATATATAATATACTAAAGGATCTTTCTCTAAAGTTTCTAAATATTTATTCATTGTTTATAAATTCAGTAATATCAGATAATGATTTTTGATAATACGTATCCAACGTTGTCAATATAAACGATTTTATTTTTATATATTCTAGCTCAGTAAGCTTAATAATCTCACTGACTATAAATTGATCATATTCTGGAAAAGCAAAAGTTCTCTTAATAAAAACTTCCATCTTATTATCTTTATAGAGATTTAAATTAACCCTATATTGATGGTTAATCTCCCAAGAAACAAAATTATAACAATTAATATCTGTAGGTTCTATTTTTTCTATAAGTCCGAATACTAAGTCTTTTAGTTCTTTATTTTTCATATTCATTGTCATATAGTTTATTTATTTCCTCTTTAAATTGTTCAAGAGGCATTTTCATTAGTCGATACTTTATTTGATTTATTTTCGACCATTCATTATCATCACAAATTTCCTCTAAAACAGCTTCTATTGCTAATTCCAATATATTACAAGTTATGTTAGAGTATTTTTCTATTATAAGTTTAGTTTCAAGAGATATTTCTTTAAATAGATAATTAAACGGATCAAAATCATCCCAACCTTCGTTAGTTCCAAAATAGAAACTAATAGTTAATCCATCATCTTTAAATTTTTCTCTAAGAAACTTGTATTTTTCATACTCTTCTTCGTTAAGAATACTAATAATAGGATATTCGAACTCATCAGCCCAATCTATCCATTCCGATACAATATAATACATATAATTTAATTATAAGCAAAACTTTTTGCTAATTTAAATCCTCCATATTAGGAGTTTCTGTAGATAATAAAGGTTGTTCAGTTTTATTTAGGAAGTAAAAAGTCTTTAATTTCCAAGCTCTAGATACCATATCCTCCCTCTTGATTACTAATCCTTCGTGAGGCACTTTATTAACACAATCAGGAGAATCCTTCTCCATATAGAAACGTTCATCGTTTGCTAACTTATCCCAAAATTGTCTATTCCAATTATTAAGATCTTGCATTAATTCTGGATAAAGATCCTTAGTATATCCGTAATAACATTCTGTAACCGGAACTAGACCGTTAGCTGCACATCATTGTTGAACTTCTCTTGCTGAAAATTCATGTACTACTCCATCTATATTAGTTTCAGTAATTCTATATACTCTTACTTTAAAATGCTTTTCGTGTGTATATTCTTCTCCTTCTTTAGGAGGAACACATCCGTAATCGTATCCTTGCTGAATATACGTACCGTCAGGATTAAATCCTATAATTTCACAGTATAGTGTATATCCATTTGGAATATGAGGAGCAACTATTTTATTAGCTTCTTCATAAACCTTTTCTTTATAGTTTATAGCTTTAGGATTATATTCTATATTTCTAATTATCTTTCTTGAAGAATAAATATTGTCATAATCAACGTTATATTCAATCCAACCGTTTCCTGATAAGAAAGATATTAGTTTATCTCTAAAACTAGCTCTTTTGTTACATAGAACCTTTGCTGAGATAAATGAGGTGCCATGAACCTTATACGTGAGCGAAATTAAATCCTCAGGACTAATAACCCATGGTTCTTTCTGAGCTTGTACCGTTTCGTAATGAAATCTGAACTGAGTATCTATAATTTGATTTAGGTTCTTTACTATCTTTTGGTATTTGGATGTGCCATTGCATTTACTAGGAATTTTAGTAGAAACAATATATTTCTTACAAATCCAGATTTCTTTATTATTATGCTCAACGCTATCAAATTCTATGCCGGCAGAGCCAGATAAGTCAAGTTTTATATTAACAGATTCTTCTATAAAATGCTGTAGTATTTCTATGTGCATTAAAAATCCATAAGAAACTATTCCTCTAAGTTTAATTGCTTTTACTCTTCCGTTATCTTCAAAAAATCCAGCTTTTATGGTAGGATCAGAATTCTTTTCAATATTTCTATATAGATTAGCAAAAGTAAGTAGATTAGGATTAATTGTACATCCTGTTGGAAAATATACATATTCTCCACAAGGATCGTCTATTCCTACAATAACAGTATATCCATCAATATGTGCACATTTTAATGCATCTGCATTTGGATGTTTTTCATATGATGTGATATTTACTATTTTAGCTAAATAATTTATATTAGCTTTTTTACTCTTATACAGTCTCATGTATATTTAATATTTTATATAATTCATCAAAAGATATATCTATTTGTTCAAAGATATATTCTTCTATTAGATTAGTATTTTCTTCTCCAAAAATAATAACTAATAAATTATGAATTAATAAATTATAATTGTTATAGAAGTTTGGACATTTACTATTCCAAACTTCTATTCCATACTTTTCACTAAGCTCAAATATAATTTGCTCAGTTTTCTTATATAATTCTATGTGTTTATATAATTCATCTCTAGTCATTAAACATTTTATCTAATTCTTTATGATGCCTTTTCTTTTCCTCCATACTTTTAAAATTTGAAGAATTTAAATATTCTTCAAATTTTATATGGATAAAGTCTTTATAATCATCGTTATTTTTTAGAAAATTAAGTAATTCTTCATTAGAGACCTTTAAGTCAAACTGATTAGCTGGCGTAAATAGTAGATCTTTTGTAAGCTTATTTTTATCCTCAGAATTAAATTCTACAAGAACTCTATCCGTCCAATAATAATAGTCTTTATTATAATAAACCCCATAAAAATCATCTGAAAATAATAAAGAGCCATCGTTTGGAAAAAATGATGGATAGTTAATATTACTACCATACTCAATTTGTACTTTATTATTTTTCTTGTTTTTAAATGATTTGATGTAATATATTATTGGAATATTTTTTATTATCCATTCTTCATAATTAATAGGAGCTATATTAGTAGTAATAATATTTCTAGTTTGAATATAAGTATCAAGTAAACTATTAGCTGTTATTGTACTAGTACTTTGGTTAGGGCGTATATTAGAGACTAAAGGAGAACTAGTATTGATTAAGTTTATTTCGTTCATATAAAAATTCTAAATTTATCTATCTTTTTCTAAAACTAAATTTTTAAATACAGGCAGGTTAGGAACAGGTTTATCAGTATTGGTCATTCCAAAATACTTTACAGTGCCCATTTTACCTATTAGTTCACTAATATGTTCTCTATACCATTGCTTATCTTCTCTAGTTCCAATAGGTTTAGCTTTAAAAGGATATCCTTCTTTCGTTTCTAGTGTAAAACACATATCTTCTTCTCGCAATCCCTCTGATATACCAGTTATTTTAAATTCTGCATCAGAAAACCGCTTTAGTTTCATCATTCTATTGTCTCTAGCACCATACTTATAATTAGCTTCAGGATCTCTAATTACAAGTCCTTCATAACCTTCTGATATAGCTTTATCGTGTTGAGCTTGAATTTCCTTTAATCCTTTAACTGGAGTTTGTTTTATTACTACTAGTTTAGAATCTATCGGACAATTAGTTCTAATTTCATTTAGTTTAATATTTCTAGCTTTAAAAGGTAGACTCTCATCGGCAATATCATAACAATGAAATTTTAATTCCTTATGCCTTTCTTCTAAACTTTCTAATCTACACAGTCCACTAATTACATTAAGAGTCCATCCATGACGATAAATTTCCCCATCTAAGATTAAGTTAGGATTATTCTTAAACAGAGAAATAATATAAGGATCTTGTCTTATATAGGTTGTAGCTAAATCATAGTCTTGACCGCCTCTAGATGCGGTTTTAACTTCATTATCTTTCCAATAAAGAAGACATCTAGTCCCATCGTGTTTAAAACTACTTATTCACTGTTTTTCGGTTAAGTTCTTATTATTAATGTCGAGAACTTTACATAACATTGGTTTACCGATGTTATTTGTATCTGTTCTATTTTTAGGCAGAACTTTATCAGGATTAAATTCAGATATATCAGAATATCCTAAATCAGAAATTCTTTTATATCCTTTATCAAGCTGCTTTTTAATTATAGAATTATATTCTAGAGTAGCCTGTTCCTCCAAAGTTCTTTTTACTTTTCCCTTATTAATAATAATTTCAGGTTGAACTATTAATTTTCCATTTAAGAGTCCAGAAGATCTTTTTATTGTGTAGATATTTCTATCTTGATCATACTCACAAGATATATTAATAACTCTACACTTTCCTTTACTATCTCTTGATATTAAAGTATCTTTCATTTTACCACAATTTACTATTATATTCTTCAGCTATCTTACCGTCAATCATACCTTGATTATAACCATTACAATAAGCAGCATCTATTAAGAAATCAACAGCATCTTGTTGCTCTTTAGTTAAATTTTTAAAAAATTCTTCTCTACTCATAATAAAAAAGCTTGAAGAGTTTTCTCTCCAAGCATAATGTTAATCCAATAATTGCCGTAGCAGATTATATCTCTTTGGATTGTTTTTATTTCTAAACGCAAGAATGTTAATTAGCTGTTCTTCAGTAATTCCCGGATGATAAAGTCCATCCTCAGTAAAGTGAGCAAATATAAGATCATCTGATTCTTCAAGATTTATATCTCCTACTTTCTTTGTAAGAGAAAAATAATCTTCATTAAACATATAGATATCATCAGTAAGTTCAACATCTTCCCAAGATTTAGTTGTATTATGTTCTTCTTTAGGAGTTTCTTCTGATTTTGTTATAATATCTGCAGCTTTATTTACTGATTCCTTATCAATACTCTGAGTAAGGAACTCAAGCATATCTCTAAGTGTGTTAAATTCTTTAAATGTACTATTTTCCATATTTATTAGTTATTACCTGTTGAACCAAAACCACTCTCTCCTCTTTCTGTAGAAGAAAGCTCATCTACTTCATTAAATTCTATATGAGGGTAAGGTATAATAATAATTTGTCCTATTGCATCTCCTATATCATATATTTTTATACATTCTACCATTTCGCGAGAAGATATATAATGTTCAAATGTTGAAGGTGTGTTTACACGATACTGCCTTTTAAACCTAAAACGAATACTTCCTCGATAAATAGAATCAATTACTCCAACAGCATTAGCAAGTACTAAATCCTTTTTAGAGTTACTACTTCTCGGAAAGCAAAGTCCAACATACCCCTCTGGTATTTCCATTGCAATTCCAGTATCGTATTCAATGTAATCGTCAGTAATATTTACTGAAACTGCATACATATCCATACCGGCATCTCCGTCATGGGCGTATTTAGGAATAATAGCATCTTTATGAAGTTTTTTAATATTAATTTTCATATTATTTCTTTATATATAATGTACAATGACAAATATTATTTTCTCGATATTCCTTACAAGGACACATTCTATCTTCGGGAGTTTTACCTGGATTAACGCACGGGCATTGGCCGTTATTAGCTTCACACCTTTTTAAGATTGCATTTACAACTTTATCATTAGGATTTAAATCCCATCCTTCTTTTCTAAGTATTTGAATCATGTTTCCAAAATAAATCAGTTCTATCATAATACATATTGGGATTTGCACTTATTTTATTTATAGCGCTACCTTTTATGTAAAATCTTTGATTAGTTGTAGGAGAATTTAATGGCCCGAATTCTTCCTTATAAGGCCCAGCTTTAATATAATCAAAAACTGGATAAAATTCAGGATTCTGATTTCCTGTATACCAAGCTAACTTTATATTAGGATAATAATCCTTTAAATATTTAGCAAGCTCAATAAGAGAATCTAGATCTCGATCTCCGCCCATAAAACATATACACGAAATTCCGTTGTTGTTTTTAACTAAATCCATTATAGCTAATTTAGTTAATTCTGTACCTACATCTTCCCATAAATACTTAGAATGACATCCAGGACACTTATAAGGACAATTAGATAGATTTAAACACAAAGAAATTTCGTTTGGAATCTCAGCAAATGTTACTACTGCGTCTGTGTACTTTAACATTCTATTTTTTCTTTACTATAAACTCTAGTCTTCTGTTCTTGCTGTCTTCCAGCCGACCAGTTCTTAATTTTGGTCAGGTAGCCGATTATACGTTCCCAGAGCGCTATATTAGTACTACCACACTTAGGACATTTAGCAAACGGTTGTTTTGCAATATAGCCGCAATCCTCGCATTCACAATTAGGAACATTAAAAGTAAAATAATTTACGCCTTCATTTGCTGCATAAGTAATCAGTTTCCTGTATTGCTCCTCTGACAAATGACTATCTAGATTAATGTGGCACGCAGCTCCGCCGTCAATGAAATCTCCAATGTATTCTCTACCATGGAGTCTTAATTTCTCTAACACTGAAGTAGAATCGTCATTAGGTTTAAAAACGTAACTTGCGTATAGATTTGTATCATCTGGCACCCAGTATCCGTCATTTTTATCCCAATTATAGTTTTTAATTGCTAGAGACTCTGCTGGCACCTGTTCGGTGTTATAATTAGTTCTAGAGGTCTTATGCAACTTATTTTGTTCTGAGATCGTACTAAAAATAAATTGACAGAAGGATTTATAATCGTTATTATCTGTACATTTCATTCCTATAACTTCAGCGGCCTGATTAAGCCCGTTAATACCTATAGTGAGATATTGTTTATTTAGATTTATAAAACCAGCTTTATAAGCAGGAAGCATGTCTGCATTATACATATCCCACAATAGTTCGTTATAAGCTGTATGATATTTATAAACTCTTTCAAGTATTTCTATTAAATACTCCTTAAATTTATCCCTTGTGTTCCATTCAAATTCAGTTCCTGGATTATTAATTGGATTATTCCACAGACTAGAAATTTCCTTAATGGTAAAATCTTCTGGAGCTACAAACTGTCTAAAGAAATCTTGAATTATTCTATTGAGGTTAAGAGTAATTACAGATTTACTACCGGTCATAATACCTATATTTCCGTTTGTAAAATTAAATTCTTTAGTTTGTAATGCGTTTCGTAATCGGCAACACGAACTCAGTGAGTCCACAGAATCTGAAATGTACGTAAAGAACGAATGTCCTTCAGAATACTCTTTACAAACGAAATTGAACATATCTTCATCCTGAAATTTTCCATCTTTATATAAAAGACTAACAGATTCTACAGGAAATGTAATAATACATTTTAGACGCTCCTTATTAAACCACTGCATAAATTCTTTTTGGATTCAACAAATAGAATCCCATGAAGGTTTATCGCCATCTGGAAATACAAAATCACCAAACATTCCTTCAAAGAAGTATTTATCAAAGTAAGAAAAATTCACAACATTATATTCCAAAGTAATCGCTAATTACTTTGCGTTCTCTTATGAACTGCTATATATTTCTATATAGGTTAGACTATATCATCACTAATTATAGTGTCTCCTGCTTCCATCTGCTTAGATGTACTCTCTTCCGAGATAGTCGTTGAACCTGTATTAATAATACTCGGCTGCTGATTGTCCTTTTCAGGATTTTCCAGCATTTCAGGAGATTTACCCAGCGCCTGTGATTTTTCTTCTTTTCTTTGGTATTTATGAATTTTATAGAAATGACATTCTTTACAATATGTTACAAGATTATTTAAATCTGTGAATTCTTTATCTTGTAATGCAATTTCATATAATTGATTTTGATCTTTAATTGGATCTAAATCAGCATGTTCATCTAAAATTCTATGAAAAATTGTTTTGAAGTGTTTTATATGATGAACGTGTAGATCTTTTTTACTACCACATAATTGACATTTATAATTATCTCTATATAATACTTTTGGAACTTGTTGTACGTAGAACGCTTCTCTTAATCTATAATGTAACCCAGTTATTCCTCCCTGTCAATTTGGGTGATTTTCCCCAGTATATAAACCAATTCTTGACTCGGAAATATCTCTAATTGGAATATTAAATTCTTTAAGAACTCTATCAATTACTCTAGGATCACAATTATACTTTTCGCCAAGATCTTTTTTACTTAATTTTTGATTAATATATAAATCATATATTAAATCCTTATTTTTTAAATTTTCAGGGAAGTCTTTCTGATTAAAAATTCATTGTGATTCTGAATAATCCCTACGTTTAACTCCACAATGTTCAAGATGAGTTAAAACTGTATTATGAGTAATACCAAAATGTTTTGCAATTTCTGTAGAAGATTTACCTTCGTCATACATTTTAACAATTTTCTCATCATTAGATGAATCATATTGTTCATAAGTTTTTGGTTCTGCTAAAACTTTTAAATCATATTTTTTAAGATAGCGATAAACACTTGTTTCTGAACAACTTAATTTTTCTGCAATATCTATTACTGATAATTTTTGATCTACTAAAGCTTTTAATTCTACTTTACTTATTGTAAATTTTTCCTTAAAAATTTTTCATTCAGAAAGTAAAGATTTTAGTCCAGCTTCAGATAGTCCGCACGCTTTTGCAATTTCTTTTCTTGGACGATCTAGAATAATATATTGTTCAATAAGTCACTCTTTTGTTTTATTAAATTTTCTTTTATTTCTCATATAAAATATTTTTAATATTATTAAATTTAAATTACACAAATATAAGAAAAATATTTTAAACATCCAAGAGAAAATTGAGGAATGCATAAATTTTTATTTTGACGCTGCTTGCATTCCACGTGCAGCTGCGGGCTGATTAATAGAGTAAATAACCTGTTGCCAATACTGGTGAATTTGAGAGAGAATTGTTTTCTTTCTAAGGCCATTAGTAGTAATTTCTAAGTTTGCTTTAAGATAATAATCATTTCCCCATTCTTTACGAGCGTAATGATCAAAATAAACAAGAAATTCAGATGTAGCACATGCACCGGCGAACTGTGGTGAAATAGCAAATATTAAATTTATATACATTCCACAGAAAGAATCTAAATTTTTGGGAGAAGCAGATAGTCCACCTAAATTCTTTATTCCATCAGTTAAAAAGGGATACATAGAAATAGAACAGCAATAAGGAGCAATAGCGCCCGCAAACGAACTTTCATCGTGCTTATAAATGATATGATGATTTAAATCGCGTTCGTATTGTTTTGCATCAAAATTTGGGTAAAGCTCTTTAAGTTTTAAAAGAACCATACGTCTAGAGATTTTAATATTATCCTCCTTATGAATTTCAGCATTTAATACTGCTACATTATGATTACTAACATTTGAATTATCATCAATTGTAGCATTAGCTGTATTATCAGATTTCTTATATTTCTCAATAAAAGCAATCTTTTTATCTGCAAAATCTCTAATAGATTTATGTTCAGCTCTATATAAGATATAACTTTTTGCTATATCGTAATGACCACAAGCCATTAATGCTTTTTCAACTGCATCCTGTATAAGTTCAACTGTAACTTCTCCTTTACTATATAGTATATCTATACTATTCTTTATTACAGTTAGAACAAGTTCAATAGACTTTTCGTCATCACTTGAGTGTTTTTCTTGTGCATTAAATGCAGCTTTTATTGCATTTTCAATTTTTGAAAAATTAAATTCCTGAATAAGACCGTTTCGTTTAATTACTGTCCTCATTTTCTACTAAATCAAATAACATACTAATTAAGAGTGTTTTTTCAAATCTATTTATTATATCCTTATTATTATTAATCTGTAAACAAATTTCTTCATAAAAATATAATAGATTTGGAGATTCATTGACATTATTAAAAGTACTTTTATAGGCTTTAATAATATCATTAGGTGATAATTTTACCTTACCACATAAAGAATTATAATCATAAACTAGAACTCTATCAATAAATCTTCCTAACAACTCATGAATATCTTTTATTTCTTCAGAGATATATGTTCCTTTCAATTTATCCAATTTAATTAGAAAATCGGATTCCATTTCCATTAAATTTGAAATAGAGAAGACGAACTTTTCTTCAGGTTTTATAGTACCAGTTTGTATTCAATTAGGATTAAATACAATTGTATTTTTAGTTTTTGGATTTAGATATGCTCTGTAAACTTTATAAACAGGAGTTTTAACATCTAACGCATAAGCAAGACTAATTACTTCATTATATCCGGAAACATTATATTTATCCGGCAGTATAGCTTGAATCCATACTTTATTATATGTAATATCCTTACTTGAATTAGAAAGCGTTACTTGATTAGGAATTTCTACTTGAACTATAAATTTATCAGTAAACTTCCTCGTTTCTGTTATAAAGTCAGAAACATACTCTTTAGTTGCAAAATATTCTTTATCGTTTATTACAGTAGGTTTACCTAAGTTTAATCCTTCTAGTGTAATTTCCATTTTAATATTTAGCTACGTGTTTTACAATATTAATATCTGGGCTATATAAGTCAATATAATATTGTTCTTTTTCACAAACATAATTGCAACTACAATATTCTAAAACCGAAAATGTAATCTCTTGACATTTATTATATCAAGATTGCATTATTGTATTATAATGTTTGTTCTTCTTTAAAAGTCTCTCGTGCTCCTTTATTCTTACTCAGATTGTACGTTTGGTACTACCTATATAAGTATGCTCACCAATAGATATTTTATAAATACCCGAATAATGGCTAGCATCAGAGCGATTCAACTTATAAATAATCATTATTAGATAAAAATAGAGCTGAAGAATTATTCTCCAGCTCTATATATTACTAATTATTAGTTTCCAAAAACTATATATTTGCCCTGCTTAGTATTTGCACTCGGTACATACTTCAATTCAAAAGCAAGACCGTGATCTCCAAGTACCTTATAAACCTGAGTACAAACTAGATCCTCACGAAGAGTCTTCATAGCATTCTTTGCTGCCCTCAGAGCATCTCCCTTAGTTTCTGCCTCAGCTACAATTGAATTATCAGACTTCTTACAAACCTGGAATACTCTCTTCTTAGAAAGAGATCCCTCTACTACATTGTTAACAAGTTCATAAGGACGTTCACGTGTATCAGCAGAACCTGCTTCGAGTACAACAATACATCCTACACCAGTTGCAGTATCAATATTATTCTTCTTAAGCATTGAAGCTGCGAAATCATCGAAGTTTACTGGTCTTTCTTTCTTATACGTAGGAGTTACATTGCGAATAATAGTAATACCCATCTCAAGTGCTTTCTGCTTTGCCTCTTCGTAACTGTAGGCATCAATTTCAAATTTCTTCATAAAATTATTTTTTATTTTAACATTAACATTAACATTTATCTCTTTTTTACGAATACAAAGATAATACTTTTTTAAAATAAAAGCAAATAAATTACTTTAAATAAATTCTACTTCACAATTGTAGTTATTCATCTCGTAGTAAGCTACACGCTTAAGTAATTCTTCATATTCTTGTTTACCCTTAGATAATTGTTCTTTATTAACTTTAAAAAGTTTAGTATTATAGTCAGCTGTATTTACTACTAAAACATTACTTTCTACTTCCCATTTTTTGTTGAAGCCATATTCGTTTATACAAAAACTCTCTAACATCATTAAATATAGTGCAAATTGCCTATAATAGTGATAATGATAAAAGGAGCCATATTCTTGGTTCATAAACCAGTTAATGTTTTTACTAGTAGTTTTTAGGTCATTTAAAGTTAATATTTTTCTATCTTCATCAATCGTCCAATTATCAGCTTTCATTTTTAGCTTTAAAATAGTGTATTTCTTCTTATACGTAACTATTACATCTAAAAACAAAGCGTCCTCATTGAACGATGGAAGTTCTAAACCAAAATTATCTATAGGGTGAAGAGCTTTCTGAATATCTTGATTATTTAATACATTAGTAACACAAGAATTACAAATATCCCAATCTTTATCGTTAAGAGTTATTATATTCTCTTGATTACTAAGTGATAAATAATACTTTAATCCCTCTTTTATTATTTTAGGAATTTTACTATCTATCTGACTTACATAATAATTACAATCCTTAGATGCTTTAATAATAGAATCATAAATAGATTCTCCAGCATCTCTATAAGATTTAATCTTATCTATAGTAGCTCCTAATTTAGCAGTAGGTTTATTACACTTAGGAGCTAAAGAAAACTCCTCAGATTGCAATATAAGCTCATGGATTGCACTGCCCAGAATTAAACTCTGAGTAGAGAAGTGTGGAGGGACTTTATACTTACTAGGAGATCCACCTTGTTCAGGATTTATATATCCTAGTCTCGAATTACTAATGTAATCACTATATTTATTAGAAAAATATTCTTCGTCAGATATTTTGAGTCTCTTTGCAGAAGATAATATAGGAATTATCTTAAAATCAGAAAACTTTATCTGCTTTTTCATCTATTTAATTTTTAAATTCAAGTTAGTTATTCTATGATGCCCAACATTATAGTGCTTATTATGTGGTGCATCCATCAAATAACAGAAAATTCCAGAGTTTAAACACTCTTTAAAAGTTTCATATTTATCATCAATATGAATATCTATATTAAGATCTTTAAGAATCTTAACTTTAGATTCATTCCAAGGAAGAGTATAGATTTTAGCTTTAGGTAGATTATTCTTTTGTATAGCTTCTAAAGACCATTCTTCTGGAATAGATCTAGCAGTTACGTAATAATCTACTTCAAATGTAGGAATATGTTTTACAGGCATATTAACCCAAAAATCTTTATCCTTTTGAAGATTTTCTAAATTATCAAGCATATTATAATCTCCACTCCAATAATCTGAAACTTTAGATCCTGTTTTAGCTTCATAACTTCCTAAAAAGTCAAAAACAGTATCATCGAGATCTAATGATACTATCGGCTTATTTACTGGAGCTATAATTCTATCATCTCCTTGAGGATAAATAGAATAAAATTCAGACAGAATAAGAGCATTAGAAGCAACCTCTGCAATATGTAATAATCCTTCCTCAGTATAATCATTCCCAGCTTCAAACTCAGTAAGATGTTTCTTTAATGAAGATAATACTTCAGTCCAAGAAATACCTTCTGTCCATTTATTTTTACCATATTTATGAAGCTTATTAGTAAGAACTTTACTTACTTCTATAGTACCTTGTGCAGGAATTAAATCGTATCTAATTTTATTCATCTTCAAAAGGATAATCAATACTATACCAAACGTGGTTAATTTCTACAAAGTCAGAATTTGTTTTCAAGTAACTTAACGGATATTCTTGTGTTTCATCAATGTCTACATATACATCTACAATAGTATCTTTTATACTAACATAATCGTCGATTCCTTCACAATATACACAACAATATTGACAATAACACTCACCATTGTAATTACTATATTCAAAGCCTTCTGCTACATCATCAGGACTATAAATCATTTCTGATCTTCCACATATAGGACAAGTTTGAATATAATATTCATCATAACTTCCCTCTGTATCGTCTAGGGTATATTCACCAAGAGTAAAATCAGTAGTAATATAACTTTGCTGTTCATTATAATATCTAAAACTATCTAGATAAGGAAAATAGTCATAATTAGATTTAATAGGAATTATTAGTTTAAGAGATACAGCTTTATTATAGTTATCATCAGGAGTTAACCAAAGTTGTATATTTCCACTCTGAAGTAAACAGTTTGAATTTCTTACAATCCACTTATTCTTCTTAGCGTAATCATAAAAAGAATCAATAAGATAGTCATAACAAGTATATACTCTATCCATATAGGTTTTACCATTGATCTTCCATAGAATAGCTCTACCTGTAATTTTATCTCCCTTTAATGTTATAAGCATTTTAGCTTCATCCATATAAAGTTCAAAATAATCCTGACATCCATCATATCTCATACAACTATTACCTAGTGTACCAGAAATTGCAAAATAGTGATCTGAATTATAATAAAAAGCTATATCTTCACCTTCAACTATTTTAAATTGAGCGGTAATAATTTCACTTTTAAGGTAATTACTGAAATTCTCGTATTCCTTACAAGAAAATTTAGTTTTCAATAACTTTTGAATAATTCTAGCTGGTTTTGCTGCTTTTCTGTTCTCTCTACTCCATATTCCTTCTGAAGAATAAACAGGATTTTTACCTTTAGGCAAATACGATATTTCAAATATTTCAGATCTTAATGATAACATTCTAGCCTCATTTGTAATTTTAGAATGAATATCATTATATAAAGATTTTACGCTTGATTCAAAATCATTGACTTCAGTTAAACAGATATTGTATAGATTTATTTTGTTATGTACTTCCAGTAACTCTTTACAGACAGGACAGTCATATTTAATTTTAATCAAGTTAAGAATCTCTAATAAGGAATCTGATAAAAGACATAATTCTTTTTCGTAGACCATATTAATCTTTCAAAGAATTTAAAAACTTTTCAACTAATACTTCTAGAAAATTATCCTTTCTATTATCGGCGTAATTCGCACTTAAATTTACATCATAAGAAAGTTCTTCTGACTCTCTATCCAAAGTAAGAGATACACTAATCTCTTGCTCTGTATCAGTATTTTTAAATGATACTATAGCGTTATTCTTCATTTGTAAATGGTTTTATTAATCTATAAAATAATTTTTTATCCATAATAACTGCTGATCCGACAGTTACTATATTAGTTTCACATTTTTTCTGTTTATCTCATATAATTACAAAATCTTCATTTGGAACTGTAGATTGTTCTCTAATTGTAAAATATTGAGGAGTTTGTAAAGAGTGTTTTATTTGTATATAACACGGTAGTTTATTTTCCTTATCTATTATATCTATCTTATTATCATCTGTAGACTTACTCTCAGATCTAGAAGATATAACTCCTTTAAATCCCAATTCTTTTAATTCTTTTACAATCTTCTGTTCTGCTCTATGTCCCCGATTTCTATTATATGAGCCAGACCTGCGTTTATTTTTCATTAAAATAATAATCTTTAGCTAAGGTAATTAATTTCTGAGTTTCTGTTAATCCATATTTTTTACGAAAATCAGAAATATCTTTTACTCCATATTTTCTAGGTATAAAAGAAACTTTTATTTCAGGATATTTATTCTTTATTCTTTTTAACCCTTGAATACCAGCAAGATCATTATCGTATAATACTAATATATTTTTAAATTTAGATTTTAATTTCTTATATTGAGCATCAGTAACAAATAAATTCTCAGAGTTAGGAGCAATAGCTGGTATTCCGAATTCATATAATACCATAACATCCTTCAAAGACTTAGTAATAACTAAATACTCTCCTCCAGATTTATCTAACTGCATTGCACCTTGTATCTGAGTTGCCTTTCAATTTGATAAGAATTTAAATTTCTTACGACCTGGAAAATAGATTCGCCAGCACTCAATACCCTCTCTTATTCCTCCGAAATAGCCATAAATATGTTGATTTTTACTTTCAAGATGAAATAGATTATTATTTAAAAATATATTTTTACAAGAATAAACATTAAACTTTTCAAGAGTTTCTTTACTTATTCCGTAAGACTTCCATCATTTTAATTCATAATCCTGAAAATCTCTTATTTCTACTCTTATAATTGCAGATTGATGTTCCTGTAATTTATTTCCAGTATATTCGAGTTTAGGTTTATTTACAGTAAGATTTTTATTATGAATAATACCAAAATCATTACCAATAATCTGAAGAGCCTTTGCAAACGAGCATTGGAATTTCTCCATTACCACCGAAATAAAATTGCCACAAAAAGCTCCTGAGAAATCCTTGAAGAGGAGATCACCGTTTCTACTCCTATAAAACGCGCAGGTAGGATTATTATCCTGTCTTAAGGGACTTTTAACGAGTCCCTTAGTGACAGGAATTCCTAAATAATGCTCCATTAATTGCTCTTCGGAAACCTTACTAAGGATTAACTCTTTAGTAACTCTAATAGGTTCCAAAGTTATTTCCATAGGCTAGAACGGAAGATCAGATTCATCATCTGCAGTACTTAAATCTGCAGACATATCAGAAAGAATATTATTTACAGAAGGCTTTGCTGCCATATCTGTTGGTTTAGCATTTTTAGCTGCATCAATCTTCTTCTGCTCCTGAGAGGTCAGAGTAAGATCGTGCCCAATAATACGAGTGGAGATACCAAGATCTCCATTCTTAGTAATACGAGCCGGATAAGAAGGCATAGATACATAACCATTACTCTGCGGAATAAACTTAACCTGTACTTCTATATCAATTCCAGGCGCAGTAAGCTCTGCTACTTTCTGTACAATCTGCTTAAAAGTTCCGGTAAGTTTAACAGTACCATTATCGATATCTGTAATAATCTGAGGGTTTACAGCTTCGAGAATCTCTCTAACAGTGATCAAGAAATGATCAAGCTGAGAAGCATTCATTCCCCACTGAGTTTCAGAACGCTCATCGGACTGAGGTTCAAAGAAATTCTGTGTATATTCACCGTATCCTTCAATATCGAGCTTCAGAGAAAGAATATTATAAGCATCTCCCTTAGACTGACTTGTAAGTGTACCAAATTCTACACCCTTAAACTTAGCATTCTTAATTCCAGGAGTAAGTACCTTTCCTCCTTCTTTTGCCTTCATAGCACCACTAAAATCGTATTTCATAAATTCTTTTTTAATTTAAATTAATATTTTCCTGTAAATTTTCGAGATCAAGTTCTTCTTCTGAGAGATTATCATTTTCTGAAATCTCTTCTATTTTAACCATCTTAAAATAGCTTTTAAATGGTTCTAGTTTGAAAGACTTGCCGTATTCCAACAAAACGTCTTTTTGCTGGCCTCTAAATGATACGGTATTTGATTTTGTAAGTCTATTACCACTTGAGTTATCTGTAAAAAGTTCTGATTTTCCAATAACAGGGAAAGTTTCTTCTGGGTTTACTGTGAAATAATTTACAGTAATTCTATCATTAGGAAATACATTTAACAATTCTACAGCATCCTTAGATAACTTTAATTTGTTATCCTCAACAGTAACAATAGCATTAATTTCTTTATTAATCTCTGTAACTCTAAGATTAGTAATCTCAGAGTTCTCAGGATTAAAATTGAATTGAATATTAAACATCTTTTTTATTTATTGTTCAGAATAGATGGGTAAATCTTATCCCATCTTGAAATAAACGTTCCGTCTTCCTGTTTTTCAGCAATAACTAAATCTTTTCCAGCAAGATG
>NFZC01002481.1_pt1 | contig 55346 bp, 55 predicted proteins | sample 1095391 | NCBI WGS metagenome assembly NFZC01 (sample SAMN03609890, study PRJNA323583) | gut metagenome | isolation source: feces | host: Rattus norvegicus | place: Denmark: Riget | collected 2013
CTATTGATAATAGACATATTTATATTAGTAATAATCTTCTTTATATCAAGTACAAGGGGAATGTTTTGGGTTTGTCCCTAAACATGATGGAGTACTGCGGCATAAGGAAGGAAAAGGTAATTGGGAGAATCAAGAAGTGTGCGGACAAGAAGATATACGAGGACAACAACAAGTTCATCTTCAAGCTAGCCAAACGATTGGGGAACAAGAAATACACGATTCCCTATTTTCTCTCAAGCTAAAGGAGAAAAAAGAAAGACTTAAATACAAAAATGCAAAACAAGGGGATTTTAATTGGGACATTCGTGAAGAAAAACAAGATACTCTCATTTTTAGAGACTCTCAAGTATGAGTTCAAGACCGACTTGGGGAGGGTTTTTGTATATACGATAAACACCAACAAGTATGAGTATCTCGTGACGTTCAAGACATTCGACAAGGACATCTTCATGGGCCACCTTCCGAACGCGACTGTCCTCCATGTCAAGAACGGATGCCTTTTTTCTATCAATGCGTTGAATACGCTGATAGACAAGATGAAGGCTGATGACAAGCCCAACAACGAGTATGTGGTGGATTGGAACGAGTATAAGGACAAGCTCATCATCAAGACAAACGGAGAATTCTCGATGTCATCAATCAGCAAGATTGAAGACTTCATGACATTTTTCAAGTAATGAGATATTTATTAGTGAAATAACCTATTATTTTTAACGAGATGGGACGTTTTATACTCAAGCATATAGACAATAGGAAGCCACAGTTAAAGTGCTTCCAAGAGGCAGGAAATGGCCTTAAATCGAATAATAACAAACAAGACATAAAGGAACAAGTTATGACAACCAACGAGAAGATTGCGATGGCTCAAGACGTTCTCCAAGACGCGGCCCAAGTTCAAGTCAAGAGGGTGAAGAAGGACAAGGGACTTATCGAGAGGATGGAGAGCACGAAGACAATATTGACTGAAGATAACAAGGAACTCTTGAGAGACTAAGAGAGAAAGGAAAGATATAAGGACCGATGGGAGTAAACGTAAGATATTTGAAGGAAAACAACTTGTATGACGCTCACAAGCATTTCATGAAGCTGAGTGAGGCATATATTCCTACGGTATTGCCAGAAGAGGACGAGGACGGCATGCAAGACCCAAATGGTGGCATGAACGGCGGCAGCGACCCCAACGCTATGGGTGGTATGAACGGCCCAATGGGCGGTGGCGGTATGCCGCAAGACCCAAATGGTGGCATGGGTGGACAAGACCCCAACGCTATGGGTGGTGACCCTAACATGATGGGAAGTTCAATGGGAGAAGACCCTAATGGCAGCGCAATGGGCGGTGATGACCCTAACGCAATGGGAGATGGTATTGGAGGCGATATTGACAATGACCCACTTGAGGACACTGATACAGATGATGGCGACACAATTGACATTGATGGGCTTACAAAGGCCCAAGACAAACTCAATGTGAAGCAGAACCATATCGGTAGGGACATATCAAAGGTGGACAATAGGATTGACCATCTCATTGACACGATTGGTAATCTTCTCAACAAGGTTGACGCCAACAACAGTGAGATTGAGTCATTGAAGGCTGAGTTCGAGAAGAGGAATCCGACACAGACGGAGAAGCTTAACCTCCGCTCGCTTGACTCATATCCATTCAACGTCAAGCCTACTGACTATTGGGCTGAGAAGGCCAAGGAGGGCGGATATGAGGCATATGCCGACAACAGCCAGCCGACATCACAAGAGTATGTGATTACCAATGATGACGTTGACAATCCGAGCCAAGACATCGCGCAAACTTTCTTCAAGATTGACGATGATGACATTCAAACATTAGATAAGTTATTTGGACTGTAAGGCGATGAGGAAAGTGACATTAAGCGAGGAGTCATACAAGAGGCTCAAAGATAACTTGATAAATGAAATCAGCTATGGCACCGTACAAGCGGCCAAGGACAAATCTGACAGCTTGTTTTATGAGGTAAGGACATCGTTCGAGGACTTCATAGCGGCACTCAAGCAGTCCATGATTGGTGACAGTGGAGAAAATCCATACCTTAGGAAAATCGCAAGCTTGTCAAATGAGATATCAAGCATCCTCTATGGGAAAATGGACCAAGAGAACAACTTTAATGATGAGCTTGGTAAGGTGAACGACACGGACTTCTACAATAGCGAGGAAGGTGAGGAAAATGACATTGATGACATGGACCTCAGATACCTACAAGGCAACTATCCTAGCTAGGTCCAACATATATCTCCAAAAACAAGATTTTTCTCAATTAAACAGGAAAATAATTGGGGAATTTCTTGTTTTTTTAACATTTTTTATATATTTTTGCAATAGAGAATTTTAGCAGATTCCAATCTGCATTTATAAATAATTTTTTAAGTTTTAGTTTTACATTATGACAAACAAGACAATTTTCAGCACCAATATTGATGCAAAAGCCGTACAAGAGCAGTACGACCAAGAGCAAGGCTCAAACACGCCGAGAAAGACACAGTTCAATGAGAAGAACTATCTTTCCGCAAGACTTAGGGATAACGAGACGACAAAGACATTGGTTATCCGACTGCTACCTTTTTCTTCTGATGGCGGTAGCCCATTTCATAAGGTTCACATGCACACAGTAAAAGTCAACAAGGAAGTTTCATCTAGCGGATGGAAGACCTTCGTATGCCCTATCAAGAATGAGAAGGATGGGGCCAAGATGGGTGACGCTTGTCCGTTCTGCGAGACGTCCGAGAAGGCGAGGGAGCTCAAGTTTAACGCCGCTGACGAGGCAACGAAGAAGCGCTATGGCGACATAGAGTTTCTCAATAGGGTCAAAGACATGTGGATTGTGCGCTGCATCGAGCGTGGCCACGAGGACGACGGCGTCAAGTTTTGGCTCTTCAATTCCTCAAAGAAGAAGGACGGCGTCTATGACAAGATTATGAATCTCGCCAAGATTCGTTCTGAAGCCGCAGCACGAAAGGGTAATGTTTATTCAATATTCGACCTTAACAATGGCCTTGACCTTATCGTCACGCTTACCAAGACATCTGACGGAAAGACGTCAATCCAAATTGTAGATGATGGCACGCCCTCTCCTCTCACAGAGGACTACGAGCTTGGAATGAGGTGGATTAACGACGAGAAGCAGTGGGACGAGGTCTATACCGTAAAGCCATACAACTATATGTCAATCATAGCTATGGGCGGCGTTCCAATGTATGACAAGGAACAAGGCAAGCTCGTTGATAAGGTTGAATTGGAGAAGGTAAGGGCTGAGACCGAGAAGGAGAGAATCGAGAAGGAGGAGACCGAGGAGAAGGTTGACTACTCGCAAATCGTCAAACCGACCACGCCTAACACAGTTATAGATGCTACAGCAATTACAGTGGGGGCTATTGAGAATAGTGGACAAGGCACAAATACCTCAATAGCAATCAATGCTGACGAGGAAGAGGATTTGCCATTTTAATAAGAATTAATGTTATTATAAAACGAATATGAATATAGAAAAAATTGAGATTTTTGACTGGGAATTCAATATCGATGAGGATGGCGACCTTCAATGCTATGACATGCATCAAGGTGATGTTTTAGGATTTATGCAAGTCTCTATGGAAGATATCAAGAAAGCTACTGAAGAGTATACTGACTATATGAGCTTTAGAGATTGGCTTGAAAATAATATTGAATATATTTAATTGGCTGATAGTGAGTAAACTCTTCTACTTTTTTGGGGGCATGTCTTCTGCAAAAACTCTACGGTTATTAAGTACGGCTTATAACTTCGAGGAGAAGGATGTTCAGATAATGGTACTCAAGCCGTCTTTGGATACTAGGGACGGCGAGGGTATCATCCGTTCACGAGCTGGACTTGAGCGCAAGTGCATCATGGTTGACCAAGACGTCGACCTATACCAAGCTGTCAAGGCTTATAAGAATGTTCTTGCATCTCAACTTGAGACTCTGAAATGGGTTGTCATTGATGAATGCCAATTCCTAACTTCGGAACAAGTTGACCAATTATCAGATGTTGTCGACTTTCTTAACGTTAGTGTAATGTGTTATGGGCTGAGAACGGATTTTAAGTCGCATCTTTTCCCAAGCACAAAGAGACTGTTCGAGATTGCTGACGATATTGAGGAAATCAAGTCAACGTGTGAGTGCGGAGATAGGAAGACATCAATTAATGCGAGATTTGACGAGAATGGAGACATTGTCACGGAGGGAAGTCAAATCATGATAGGTGGAAATGACAAGTACAGAGCAATCTGTAGGAAATGTTGGAAGAATAAGATTAGAGAAAAAGAGAATAAAGAGTCATGAAACAACCGATAAAGAAAAAGGAGTTCAAGAGGCCTAATATCGCAAGTATTAAGGATAAGCTGAACTTGACGGTTAAGACTGAGGCGGATTTGGTCAAGTCCGTGGCAGACAAGCCTACGGATTTCATACCGCTGCCGCAAGCGTTTTCGGATGCGATTAAATTACCTGGTATACCAAAAGGTTATCTTACAATCGTTACTGGATGGTCAAATACAGGTAAATCAACCATTAAAAACTGTCTTATCGCATCATGTATCAATAATGGAATATTGCCAGTGATATATGAGACGGAAAATAACTTCGACTTCAAGTATGCTATTGATTGTGGTATGAAGGCAACACCTATCTATGGCGAGATTGATGTTGAGGACGTTAATACTGAAACAGGTGAGGTCACCTACCATAAGGAGAACCGTGTTATCAACTACGAGGGCGATTTCCTTTATTTTGACAACAAGATTCTCGCTGAGGTATATGGTAATCGAGATTATTCAAGCGGCAAGGAGATGAAGGCAAAACGCAAGACAGCTGTATTGGAAGATATTGCCTATTCAATCAATGATATTCTTGACGCTCAAGAACGAGGCGATATCCAACAGCCATTGTGCTTCATATGGGACTCAATCGGTTCAATCGGCTCATATAAGTCATATACTTCCAAGAGCGGCAACAATATGTTTGACGCAGGAGCTATCGCGCAAGCCTTCAACTCCATCATCAACGACCGTATCCCATCTTCCAAGAAGATTAGTGAGCCTTATACCAACACCTTCTTCTGCATCAACAAGATTTGGAACGACTCGATGAATTCCATGGGTGGTGTTCCTTCAATCGAGCTGAAGGGTGGGAAGACAATGTTCTATGGGGCAAGACTCATCATCCACCTTGGAGGTATAGGAAAGGCTTCGACCAAGAAACTTGATGCTACGGCAAAGGGAAACAAATACCAATATGGTATCACGACCAAGATACGCACAACCAAGAACCAACTTCCGACTCCATGGAACGTGACATATGAGGGAGAGATGTCATGTGTGCATAACGGCCTCATTAGTCCAAATAGTTTGGAGGAATATAAGAAGACCTACATGAAGGAGATTCTTGCAAGACTTGATGAGTCAAGCGGAGGAGGCCTTGACATTGATGAAAATGACGTTGTATTTGCGGAGGAGGAAAGCGATGATTAATGACGAGATGTACGAGGTGATAAATGCAATCCTTGCCGTGCCGAAGGAGGATGATAGGGAATTGAGAGTCGCGAGACTTATGTCGATTCTTGACTTAACTCCAAAGTACCAACCCAAGTTCAGATTCCACTATAGAGGCGGCTATTTGGATGAGTTCTATGATTCTGTGATTAAGGGATTTGCTAATTCATAATTTAAATTATTTATTGTTATTTTAGGAGTAGGAGAAATTATTTTTAAAGATTTCTTCTACTTTTTTTTGTTTTATTAACTTATTTTTTATATCTTTGCAAAAATTAACAAATCTTTGAAAGACAGAAAATGGGTAAAATATTATTAGAGTCAAAAATAATAAACGACAAGTATACGGAATACTTATACACCAACTACGATATTCAGAATAGGGATGTGACAACCACAGAAGTGCCATTGCCCTCAAAGGAGGATATGGACATCATGATGTCAAGCGATTGGAATATCCTACTCATATGCGGCAAGAGTGGAAGCGGTAAGTCAACGATATTAAGACATATGGGTGAGATAAAGCCAATTGAATATGACAATGACAAAGCTGTCATAAGCCAATTTGGGAGATATACGGAGGAAGAGGCATGTGACCTACTTAGTGGTGTGGGGCTCTCATCAGTGCCTACATGGCTCCGTAAGCCCTCCGAATTGTCCAATGGGGAGAGAGCAAGGCTCGACCTATGCAAAGCGCTCTACGACGCAGGAAATGGCCAAATAGCCTATATTGACGAGTATACCTCGGTCGTGAACCGTGATGTCGCCAAGTCAATGAGCTTTTCACTGCAAAGATACGCGAGGGAAAAGGGGCTGAAGCTTGTGATAGCGTCATGCCATTTTGATATAATAGGGTGGTTGCAGCCAGACTACGTGTTCAACTTGAACCATAAGGACGAGAATGGTGAGGTCGAGATGGAGAGGATGCATTACAAAGAGTCATACAAGTCCCAACAAACCGTCAAGGAAAAGGACATGCTTACAGATGCAGTTAAGATAAATTAATAAGAACATGAAAGAAGTAAATGAAATAACAGATGTTCAAGAAGCATTGAAGATTCTTGAGCAGCATAACAAATGGAGAAGGGGAGCGGATATCCCCATGGAGAACCCAACAGTATTGGGCAATGCAATTGACCTAATCATTAAGACGTTTAAGAAATAAAGAATAAGACTGACTTAATCTATTGAAAACTGTAGAGATTAATCATAAGAAGGGTGAAAGGCCATACATCCAATTAACTGTAAGGAGGGTGGAACCAAGCGTGTGGAAAAGCATGGGTTTCGCCAAGGAGCATTACCTTACAGCTGAGTTAAATAAGTCATGCAAATGTTTGCTGTTTGAGTGGGATGGGGTGCCTATCGGCTTTGTGGGGATATTGAACACACCAAGGAAGGGTATACCTTATGGGTGCTCGGTGTCGAGAATTGTGATATTGCCAGACTATCAAGGGTTGGGGCTAAGTACAGTTATATTCAATTTCTGCGGTGGGATAATCAAGTCCCTATGCGATGAGGACCATGACTACAGACTGTACATAAAGACAGCACACAGCAAGTTCGGAAAGGCGTTGTCAAGAAACCCCAATGTAATTGGAACGGCATATGACGGAAAGGGAAGGGACAAGAAATCCGCTGACAGCCAAAGATATAGAAATAGACTGACAAGGGTGTCATACTGCAAAGAATATGTGGGCGGCCCAATCAAGGGATATGAGTTTTTGCTAAGGCCTATCGGAGAATTGAGAAAAGAGAAAATGAAAATTAAGGAGTTGAATTTGTTTGATGCAATTGATTTAAGCTAAGAAATTAAGGTTTCTTAGCTTTTTTTATGTAATAGTTGGGTAGTCGGTACTTTTTTTCATCCACAGATAAAACTGAAATAATGATATAAGAGTTAGGAATTTTTCTTAACTCTTTTTTTCTTTTAATAGGTTCTATTTTTTGCAATTTTAACATTTTTTTTATATCTTTGCATATGTATTATAAAATTATTGTTAATTCAATGAAACAACCGATAAAAAAGCATAGAGCAGCCGCAAATGGGATATCAACTGAAAAGCAATGTTATTCCCTAATTTGCGATGGCAACAATCTCCTAAAGATAGCCCTTGTGGACAAGACAATGAACAGTAAGGGGGAGGAATATGGTGCTGTCATGTCCTTCTTGCGTATATTGGGTACATTGTTATCCAAGAAGGATTTCAATTATTGTATGGTATGTTGGGATGGGATAGGCAGTGGCGTCTTGAGATGGCAGTTATACGAGGATTACAAGGCTAATAGGGATAAGAACTATACCCTTCATGACCCCAATCTATCCGATTACGACAAGAAGATACTTGAGTACCAGAGAAAAGTGCTTGCATATTCAAGGAAGAAGGCGCAGATTAAAGAAACGAAGGAAGAGAGCGACGAGGAGACATTCGAGAGGGAAAAGGCAATCATCAAGGCAATTCTTGAGGAACTCTGCATAAGGCAATACGAATATGAGAACACGGAGGGGGATGACATCATTGCCTACTATGTGAAGAACAAGAAGCCCAATGAGAAGGTTGTCATCATGTCTGCTGACAAGGACCTCACACAATTGATATCAGACACGGTCATCATATATAACCATAGGATAAGGGATTTTGTCACCAAGGACAATTCCGTCGAGAAATTGGGGATAACGCATGAGAACATTGTGTTGGAGAAAATGTTGTGTGGTGACTCTTCTGACAACATCAAGGGAGTCAAGGGTTTGGGAGAGACAACATTACTTAAGCTGTTCCCACATTTAAAAACCGAGAAAAGCGATATAAAGGCCGTGGTGGCGTTATCTCAAGAGCTCCTTAGTGAGAGGAAGGAAGCCAAGAAAAAGCCTCTCAAATCGCTTGAAAACATCGTTAACGGCGTTACAGATGGGTGCCAAGGGGACAAGCTGTATGAAATCAACGAGAAAATCATAGACTTGTCAAATCCCCTATTGACTGACGAGGCGAAGAAGGGCCTCGACGAGGAGTTCTATGGCATAATGGACACAAGCGATAGGGAGATAAAGAATGTTTATAACATAATAAGGGAATATGAGATGACAGAGCTGATGGACGAGAATAAGTTCAGCAAGACATTCTCCCCATATGAGAGGATAATAATGATGGAAAAACGAAGATTTAAGGAGAATTCTTAAAAAAATTAACACTTAAATTTGGATTTTTTAACATTTATTTATATTTTTGCACTAACGAGAGAATTTAACAATTTTGTTTAACTTTTTTAATTACAAAAGAATTAATGGAAAACAGCACAAACTGTGAGGCTCCCATCAGAGAGTACAAGGAAGAGAGATTTGAGTTCGCAATCTATGTGAACGAGTTTATCATCTGTAAGAGGAACTTCAGAATCTACAATTACATTGAGAAGAGTATGAACACGTTGGACTTCAAGGAGACTGTCGACGAGGTGGTACACATGATTGACGAGGACTTGAAGTCAAAGAGTAGGGTTTACACATGGAGATACTTCAACCCACAAGACCCACAAGCCACAGAGGAGCTTGTCTCACCTACCATTGAGCCATGGTCATGCACGTTTAAGTTCGTGGTGTATGACAACAAGCGAGAGGTCATCTCGAAGATTTGGGACGGATACGCCTATCCTCGTTTTGTTAGGGATAGGGTTGACCTAAGCAATAAGAATGTTAGGGTCATGAATAGGGAAGGACAGGTTTTCGTATATGACAAGGAGTCTTTCTTCAACGGTGAGAATCAGAGGTTCACATTTGACCAAGACATGCTGAGGGGGATGATTATGGACAAGGACGATGTCTTGCTTGCCATTACTAAGAAGATTTGTGAGGCTTGCTCTCCGTCAAAGGACATTATCCATACAATTGACAAGGAAAAGGCGAAGAAGGGATTTGACCCCAAGGAGAATGCCAAGTTTCTTGAGGAATACGCCACATCTGACGTATATGGTAATGATGACATAACCAAGGCACATTCCGAGGGCGAGTTGGAGACAAAGGAGTATATCTACAGCCTCCATGGGACCAATAGGAAGATTGAGAAGGAGTGGGAGAAGCTCCTACAGAAGAAGACATCAAACTATTACAAGAACTTGTTCTAATTTAAGGAAAGAGAGGGACAAATAGATAAATGAGCCAAACAAGAACTAATTTAGGGTATTTGGGGGAGGCCTTCCAATACAGATTGGCACATGAGTTTATGGAAAATCACACGTTCTTTGAGGATTTGAGCGTCATTGTGGACCAAAACATGTTCACGGACCCAAACCTCAAGACGTTTGTGGGCCTCATGAAGAACTTCTATGAGAAGGAGGGCTATGTCCCTTCCTATGACCTCATGGAGATTGAATTGAGGGAAATATCTCATTCCGACAAGGAGCTTGAGACGTATCTCGCCGTACTTAATCAAATAAAGGCTTATCCTAGCGATGGCGCTGACAAGATTAAGGAATTGGCAGAGAAATTCTTCAAGCAGCAGAACATCATACGAACAGCGAACGAAATCCTACGTATCGCTGGCAATGGCGACACCTCGCAATACGACGCTTGCGTTGACCTCCTTAACGACGCAATGGCCAAGGGTACGCACAATGATTTTGGAGAATCCGTATTCGACCATTTCAATGAAACCCTTTCAGATGATTACCGTACCCCAATTCCAACTGGGATTGGCAAAATCGATGAGGCTCTTGAAGGTGGCCTTGGTAAGGGCGAGCTTGGCGTTATCATTGGTCCTACATCGTTCGGTAAGACAAGTCTCACGACAGCCATGGCATCACATGCAGCATGCAGTGGCTTTAAGGTCTTGCAGATTGTCTTCGAGGATAGAATAAAGCAGATACAGAGAAAGCACTTTGGACGCATCACTGGTATTGAGGCAAAGGACTTGTCAAAGCCAGAAGTTGTGGAGCAAGTGAAGGCAACCCTCGCAGCCTTTCCGCAGAAGGAAATGTTGGAAAAGAACCTACGTATTGTGAAGTTCCCAAGCGGTGAGAAGACAGCAAGGGAAATCGAAAGGTTCATCAAGAGGCTGATAAACAGTGGGTTCAAGCCAGACTTAACAATTATTGACTACTTTGAGTGTCTCTGTCACGAAGCAGATAGGTCATCCACCAATGAGTTCAACCAAGAGGGAAAGACAATGAGGCGCTTCGAGGCAATGGCAGGTGAGCTTGATATGGCTATTTGGATACCGTCACAAGGTACTAAGGACTCCATCAATCTCGAACTTGTGACCATGGACAAGATTGGAGGTTCTGTGAAGAAGGCCCAAATCGCTCATGTCATCATGTCAATCGCAAGAACCGTGGAGGATATTGCGGACAACAAGGCAACGATAGCGATACTCAAAAACCGTGCAGGAAAGAGCGGAAAGGTCTTCAACAACGTTGAGTTCAATAACGGTACATGCCGTATCTCAACCGACAACGTTGACGAGCTTGACAGTATGTACGAGCTCAAGAAACGTCAAGAGGATATCCGACTAAATACCCAAAAGGAGATAATTTTGAGTATAAAAAAGGATAAAAATTTGATATAATTTTTTAAAAACCCATGTTTTTGACTATCAGAGAGTTACATTTTTGATAGTCATTTTTGTATGAAAATCGTCATTTTTTTCTTTGGAGGCATCATATTTATTAAAACTTAAGCTTAAAAATTAGATGGTTAACCGAAGGAAAAAAGATAATAATAAGAATAATATAATTAAAAAGTTTTGCTTTAATGGAAGTAAGAAAAAGTGACAATACGCTTGAGGAATATACCCCCCTCAAGGTGAAACACGGCATTTGCGAGGCGTATACGGCAGTAGGGGAGGAATGTCCAGACGGACTAATAGACTCCCTAATCAAGAACCTACTGATATACGAGAAGATTACCTCTTCTGAAATAAGGAGGCAAGTGGAAGAGGCGCTTATGTCAGTGAACAAGAAGGTGGCAAGGGCATATATCAAGAAATTCGAGGAAAGGGAAGGAAAGGACAAGACACTTAGGAAGAACAACGACTTCATTAGGGATTACATCAACGCATCCAACGCCTCAACTGGCTCTAAGTACGACTCCAACGCCAATGTCGAGAACAAGAACATCGTAACCCTTGGACAAGAGCTCCACAAGGGGGAGAACATACAGCAGAACCGCTACATTATGCGCAACAAGATTAAGGCGCTGTATTCCAAGAAGTTGGCGGACCAATACATAAAGGACTTGGAAAGTCATGTGCTGTATAAGCATGATGAGAGCGGAACCCCAGGATATCCTTACTGTGTGGCTATCACCATGTACCCATTCCTTATCGACGGTTTGACAAAGCTCGGAGGACAATCTAAGGCACCGACAGATTTGAAGTCATATTGCGGTGAGTTTATCAACTTGGTATACTCGGTTTCTTCACAGTTTATGGGAGCGGTGGCAACACCAGAGTTCTTGATGTATATGGACTACTTCATCAGAAAGGATTACGGAGACGAGTACTTGAATATCTTGGGAGAGAAGGTAGAACTCAACGCAAAGGGAAGGACATTGGAACAAGTGATTGAGAACTGCTTCCAACAAGTGGTACACTCGATGAATATGCCAGCAGGAAACAGAGGCTACCAAACAGTCTTTTGGAACGTTGGGTATTTCGACGAGAATTATTTCAAGGGCGTGTTCGGAGATTTCAGATTCCCAGACGGAACTGCGCCAAAGTGGGAGACACTCTCATGGTTGCAGAAGAAATTCATGAAATGGTTCAATGAAGAGAGAACCAAGTATGTATTGACATTTCCTGTTAACATTTCAGCAGCTTGATGGAGCAATCCATCTCGAAAACCTCGTGAACTCATGGAAAGTCCTATCGTTGAGATACGGTAGGAAAATCATGAACCAAGCCTTAAAGCAATTTTAAGGAAGGCGCAACGACTATTCCGAAAGGAAGTACACCCAAGTGGGTGGAAGTGCGAGGGACCCTATGAATACAAGAATCATAGGGATGTGATATAGTCTCAACTTCTATATAAAGAACCTTGCCGATGAGATTTCGGCATTGTCCGTCGAGAGGCGGAGCGGTTCATAAGAGAACGCACATGGAAGTAACGCACCATGTGGAAGATATTGTGAAACAATGGCAATGCTTACAGACGGACACGACGTCGTGGATAAGGAATATGCAGATTTTACAGCAGAGATGTGGGCTGAAGGACATTCGTTCTTCTGTTATTTGAGTGACTCGCCAGATAGCCTCTCTAGCTGTTGTAGGTTACGCAACTCCCTCAAGGACACACAAGATGAGGAACACAATCACACACAGCACCAATTCTCAATGGGAACTGCCTCTGTCGCAACTGGTTCAAAGTCCGTCATGACCATCAACCTCAACCGTGTCATCCAACTTGCGACACGCAAGTACTGCAAGGAAGTCGAGGGACTTGAGCTTCCTCCTTCAACACAGTACGACATAACCAAGACAAAGGACAAGAACCTCCTCTATGACTACATCCGCAAGGGTGTCACCGAGATGACCGAGCGAGTGCATAAGTATCAGAGGGCATTCAACGAGATTATGAAGGACTTCCTCAACGCGAACATGCTTGACGTCTATAGGGGCGGATTCATCGACATGAAGAAGCAATACCTCACAATCGGTGTGAACGGACTTACGGACGCGGCTGAGTTCCTTTCAATCGACGCCAACCTCAACGACAAGTACGAGGAGTTCGTAAATGTCATCCTTGAGACAATCAATATCTCAAATAGAAAGGATAGAACTAGAGACTGTATGTACAATACAGAATTTGTGCCTAAACTCACTGGGCACGTTAAACCCCTTTTAATGGACTTGGAACTCCCTCGTGGACAACAAGGCGCAAGCAAGAGCATTTGTAAGCTCTGTGCAGCGTGAACGACTAAATATAGGGGAACTGTTAATAATAACAGTTGTGTGATAGTCTGAACATTATGGCGACATAATGAGAGGAATCCGAAGAGTTTCCTCCGTTTAAGACAGAAAAAAAACAAATATTGTTTTTTGTGGTTAATTGTATGTTTATTAGTAGAAACACTTTTAAATATGAAAAAATTGACTACTTGCTGCATTTGCGGAGAAAAATCAAGAGCAACATGGAAAGATGGTAAAGAATATTGCGCAAAACATTATATGCAAATGTATCATCATGGACATATTTTAAAAAGAACCATTTTTGATAAAAATGAATGGATTAAACATGATGATTATGAAGAATGTATAACTTATGATAAAAATCTTCAGCCTAATAGACATGTTAAATTTGATTTAGACGATGCAGAAAAGTTAAAAAAGAAAAAAATTTATATTTGCAATCACAATGGGAAATTTTATGCTATAATTTCCGAAAGTAACCTACACAAAATATTTGCCCATAGATATGTAATGGGGTTACAAAATGAAGAATATAGTATAAGAAGAGTAGTAGACCACATAAATGGTGACTCATTAGATAATAGGAAAACTAATTTAAGAATATGTTCTCACAAAGAGAATATGATTAATATTAGAAAAAATAATAAAATTATCGGTGTTAACCTAAAAAAAGATGGACGATACTCGGCAAGAATTATGAACAACTATAAAAGTTTCAATTTAGGCTTTTATAATACATATGAAGAGGCCGTCTTAGCTCGTATAAAAAAAGAAAAAGAAATATGTGGGGACTATGGTCCAAATAGTGAATTATTTTATGTTTTAAATCTCCCTTCACCACTTGAGGAATTAAAGAGAATTCTGAATGAAGGGGCGTAACAGAAGTGGGTGAGAATCTATCCAATAAGAACTATAATTGGGATAAGAAAGACGGATACTACGTATCTCCGAAACATATTATGTACAGCAGCTATTTCTTTAATCCAGAAGATAAGGAACTGTCAGTGTTAGACAAGATGAAATTACACGGCACGAATTTCGTCAAGTATCTTGATGGAGGACAAGCTGCACATTTGAATCTAAATGAGCACTTATCTTTTGAACAATACAGAAACTTGATTAAAGTCGCTGCGGAAAACGGCTGCAATTATTGGACATTTAATATCAAGAATTCAGCTTGCCAAGAATGTGGGTATATCAGTAAAGATACTGTTGATATTTGTCCTAAATGTGGGAGTCACGACTTGAAATACCTAACACGCATAATCGGATATTTGAAATTTGAGAACTCATTTAATGAGGCTAGACAAGTTGAAGCGAGTATGAGATATTATAATGATAATGCTCATTTAAAATAAAATAATAATAATTGGAAGAATTGAATAATTTAATTTATTCCATCTTCCAATTATTTTCTAATTAATATTTTAGAATTAATGATAGAAATATACAGAAAAGAGGGATGGGAGGATGTTGGAACCGAACTGACGAATGAGGAAATAGATAAGCTAATTAACGCAAATAAAGGCGTCACATGCGTTTGTTTTATGGGTGGTGATGTAAATCCCCATCGAGTGGATGAAATGGCCTTATACGCAAAGGAAATGCATAATTTGAGGGTCGGATGGTACAGTGGTATGGATGAAATGCCAAAAGATATTGATTTGTCCCATTTTAATTACATAAAGATTGGTCATTATGATGAGGAGAGAGGACCGTTGAATAAGAAGACTACAAACCAAGTATTCTATAGAGTCAATGATGATAAGACACTGACCGATGAGACACATTTGTTTTGGGAGAGAGGAATCAAGAACAAAAAGAAAGCCGAGAATTGATATTTTTCTCAGCTTTTTTATTTAATAATATATTATAATTAATTATATTTTATATAATAATAAAGGCAAGAACATGTTGGATTTAAATAAGATATATTGCATGGATGTGTTGGAGGGGCTTAAGCAGTTGGATGATGAGTCCATTGACCTTATCATAACATCACCCCCTTATAATTTAGCAGGATTTAGAGGGGCTATTGTTAAACGTTCCACAAAAAATGATTTTTGGAATAAGAGCATAGAATACAATAATGACCCCAATAATGACTTTATGCTTGAGGAGGATTATCAGAAATGGCAGATAGATGTGTTGAATGAATGCTTTAGGGTGTTGAAAAAGGACGGCAGCATGTTTTATAATCATAAGATTAGGGTTAAGAAAAACAAGATTTCCCATCCTTTAGAATGGATTACCAAGTCTAACTTTATATGCAGACAAGAAATTGTTTGGGATAGGGCCACATCAGTGAATGTGGATAAATGCAGATATTTACCTACCACAGAAAGAATATATTGGCTTATTAAAGAGCCTAAAAACCCTAGATTTCATAGGGAGGATGGCATTAATTGGAGGGGTGAGGTATGGAAATTCGCACCTAGTAGGGATAAAGAACATCCAGCTCCATTTCCAATAGAACTCCCCAATAACATCATTCCGTGTGTTGCCCAAGGGGAGAGAATTACTGTATTGGACCCATTTATGGGCAGTGGGACAGTAGCATTATCAGCCAAACAGAATGGATGCGACTATATAGGATTTGAAAAGTTTCAAGTATATGTAGAACAAGCAGAAAAAAAGCTAGAGAGTTAATTCTCCCTAGCTTTTCTCGTTTTAATACAACATATCTCTATAAAGCTGTGTATTAAGCATAGATTCATGCACGATTTTGCTGAATTTCCCATCACGTTTTCTCTCTCTATAAAGTCTGCCAGCCTCACAATGAATAAGTTTTTTCTCAGCCTCTTGAGCTTTTTCAATTGAGTCAAATGTGGCAATAATATGAAATTCAAACTTTTTCTCCTTTTTAAGGGCTTTATTTATTAAACAGTATTGATGCTTATAAAGATTTAATCTCTTTAAAAAATTAGATATTGCTGTTATATTTTATATGATAACAATATCTAATTTCACTTTTAATATGAATTTTGTTTATAAAATATCAAGGAACCTATCATCATGGAAATAAACCATTTGACGCAACGAATGCAGAGCATCAAGAGATATTAAAGAAGTGGCAAGAAGGTGCGGCAAAGTTCGAAAAGAGTGATTATAACTCTGCAATAAAGATATGGACGATAAATGACCCAACAAAAAGAGCCGTCGCTAAGAAGAATCATCTTCATTTCCTTGAATTATGGAATGATAAATGTATGTGCCCTTCCAAAGAAAAAGTAATAAATGAAATAAAGCAATACATAACAGAACATTAAACAATGATTAAAATAGAAAGAAAAGAAGGATGGATACTGAATCCTAATGACAAGCTTGTCAATGCGATATTGAAAAGATGTGAGAAAAATGACGGCTTATGCCCATGCCATCATGATACACCTAACTATGAGGGGAATGGCCTACATTGTCCATGTACGGATTATACAGTGCAAGGGGAATGTGCTTGCGGACTGTATATGAGGGACAAACGTGTGGAAATTCAATTTGATGAAAAGCTCATGGGACGTTTTAATAAGTACCTTGATGACAAGGGAGAATATCATTTTGAGAACGCAAGTGATGAAGATATCAATCTTTTTTGCGAAATCTATGACATTGAAAGAAGGGTTTACGATTTGATGGTGGCGATGGAAACAAAGGATGGAAGTGAGAACTATAAACGAGATATGATAGCAAAAAAGGGAAGGATTTATCTTTGGGGCACATATTTGAGGACTTTGTTGTTTCTTCTGCGCCATGAGATTAAAAATAAGTGGAGATATTTGAAGCATCCGTCATTCAAGAAGAAATTATTTGGTTAAATAATCTTAAAAGATTGGGATAATGTTTGGTTATTCCAAGTTTTTTTGTTATATATTGCAACAAAATATAAATTAAGAAACAAAATATGGGTTTTATTAAAAAGTTGTTTTCTTTCAATAATTCTATTCCTAATGCCTATGAAGTTAGGCATATCAGACGAAAGGTCCTTGATAAAATGCAGAGGGAATTGGATAAGAGAGACAAGAAATTGGAAAAAGAAGCATTGGCCAAGTTAGGAAAAGAAATTAGTGAGAAAATCATCCATGCAGCTAATAATGGGTTATACAAGATAGAAGTCAATGAGCTTCCATGGGCAATGGAGTCCTATCTTCGAAAGCAAGGATATGAGGTGATGACAGAACAGCGTACCCATACGGAAAATTTCAAGACATTTGAAGAGAAGATTGATGTAGTTAGTTGGAAATGATTGATAAAGGATGTATTGGTATCGATTAAAATAAAGTATAATGAGTGAGCACAAGAAACTAATTAAGGATATAAGGGCATTGGGATTTGAGGTTTATGATGATAAGGAGCATTTTCGGCTCTATCTCTCTTATATGATGAAATGTGGGGCTATATGGAAAGGACTTGTTGATAATGGTTCTACATATGGCGGTATTTATGGAGGCCCTATTCTAAATCACGAACTCAATGAGTTAGTTAACACTATTTACGTTTTATGCTGCAAAGTCAACCCCCAAAGTAAATTAATCAATAGGGGAATAGCTTTTAGCCAACCTCATTATGTACTGAAGATTCATGCCACCGATGGACGCATAAAAAGTTTTATGAAAGCCCTAAATACTTCCATACGTTCCTATTTTATTGTTTCGTGTGACAATAAGGGCAAAAGTAACCGCATTGGGGAGATGGTTTCATGCGATAAAATTGTTGATTATGTGGATGCGCTTGTGGTTCGTTCGCCAAAACAGTGGACACCGCAGTGCTTTTATGTCATTTCAACAACAAAGAGGGGCGTTAAGCAGCATTTGAAGGAGGTTCGTGACCAAGTTAAGTCATTTAGCATAAAATATAAGGACATTTCCTTCTATAAACATTTTAAGGTGTCGTGTCAAAAGGTGATGGAGTCTATTGATAAAGAATGTTAAATAATGATAATTGGAATGGCTGTAATTTGGCTGTTCCAATTTTTTGTGCATAATTGCAAAAAAAAAAGATATGAAAAAGTTTTTGAAAAGAGTTCCATTTGATGTCAAAGTGGCAAGGGATATTACCAAGGGTTATGAGTATGGTCAAGTCGTAACTGAGGACGGAAGACAAGTGAGAGTGTGCGACCTTTATCGGAAGGGTACGGACCATCCGCTGACTGTATATATCCCTAAAAAGTCCGCCTTAAGCTTGGAGTATATTGACACTTGCACATTAAATGGCAAAACGTTTGAAAACGGACAACTTTATATGGAGGTTTTTGATACTGAGAAACCCAAGGATGGTATTATCGCGAAGCTATCTTGCAAAGAATGCACTTGGGTGAGCCTCATAAAGAATGTTCAAATGCGCGGATTTAAGGTGTTTGAAGATTTTTATGCTTCAGTCAATATTGATGGATGGCATAAAGGCGAGTTAACATATAATGGCAGCACTAATACAGCTACTAAAATTTCCATTGCCACAGAGGAGGAGAAAGAAAAGCTCATCGAGGCTTTGAAGAAAGACGGCTCCAAGATTGCAAAGAAGCTTCTTAAGAAATACTTCAACATTGAAATCAAAGAGAAAAAAATATAGTGGTGCTCATAGCTATAAAGAATAACTTAAAAAGAAAAAGTAATGAAAGGAAAGTTCAAGGATGGAGACATCGTTAAGACGCAATATCTTGTAGATAAGGATTTTGTGAGGGCTAGTCTTATCAAGAGCATTGATGCTTGTCCAAATAATCATACTATGGAGAAGTATTACGCTTCGCTGAACATCAAGGGATGCCACAAAGGGATATTGTCGCTTGATGGATGGGTTTATACACCAATGAATATCTCGCTTGCCACGGAAGAAGAGAAGGAGATGCTCATCGAGGCCTTGAAGAAAGACGGCTCGGAGATGGCGAAGACGCTCCTTGAAAAGTATTTTATGGAAGAAAAGATAAAATTCAATAGGGGCGATATCATTACTAATATATTCGAAGATGGTGGCAAGTGAATTAGTCTTAGTAGTTCCACTTACAATGGAGGATGATACGCTGATTGAAGATTATAAATCTGCCATCAAGATGATTGAGGAATACGAAAGGAGAGAGGAGAAAAAAACATGATACACGAAGAACTAATTAAAGCATTGTCCGAACTTGGCTGTGAATATAAAAAATTATCTCAAGAATATGAGTTCCAAGTAGTATTCAATAGTCATTATGGTATGGAGGTCGTTGCATCTTTTTATTGCGGCCCATTACCTTCCTTTATCGATATAGGCCAAGGCAACGCCATCAATAAAGAATGGAAATATCTATGGAATGTAACGCAAATTGGTGGTAACATTGGCAAAGCCCTACAATTGATTGGAGAAACTTATCCCAAAGCCTTATATAAGGTTGTCTCTTGGAGAATTAAGAAACCCCACTATAGAGTTTACATTGAACAGCGTATGATTTTGATTAACCAAGCTAACCGAACAGTTATCAATACATATCAAATATACTCATATGACATGCCAAACAATATCATTCCTTATTTTCAAGATAGAGTCATTTCTGACAGTCCCAAAGGCTTTATTGTGGCGTCTAAAATTCCAAGGAAGGAGTTTGTAGTCATATATGCCATAACTTTGGAAGATTGCAAGGATTTAGTGAAGAGATTTTATAAGAAAATAAAAGGGGATTATGAAAGATATCCAAAGTTAAGGAAACAAATGCCAAATGTCATCAAGAAGTACCATAATGCAATTGAGGAGATAGAGGAATATGAAAAGCATTATAATATTTAAATAATAAACAACAAATTAAAATTATGCTTAAATACTATAATTGTATGGTGGTATTTGAGGAGATACCAAGTGAGGTCACCTTGGCCATCAATATAACCAACTGCAAATGCCATTGTAAGGGATGCCATTCTCCATTCCTATGGGAGGATGTCGGTACCGAGCTTAATGGTGATGTGATAAAAGGGCTCGTAGAGGCAAATAAAGGCGTCTCATGCGTTTGTTTCATGGGTGGTGATATAAATCCCCATGAGGTCAGCGAACTCGCGTCATACGTAAAGAGAGAGATTAATCTGAAGGTCGGATGGTACAGTGGTAAGGACGAATTGCCCAAGAATATTGACTTGGATAATTTCGACTATGTCAAGATTGGCCATTACGATGAGGAGCGCGGCCCCTTGAACAAGGAGACCACCAATCAGAGATTCTATAGGGTGGCCAAGGAGAAGGAATTGGTTGACGAGACACACCTCTTTTGGGAGAGGGGAACCGAGAAGAAAAGGAAGAAATAAAAAACAAGTACATTGGGTTATCAAGGTGTTGAAAAGGTGCTTGACGGAAGAGGAGACAAGAATGTGCGAGCATGAGACTATTCTTCAGAGGAGAAGACAAATAGCCGAAAGTAGAGGATATAAACTAACCGAGGAAGAATTAAAACAAGCAAAGCATGCCTTTATATATTCAGACATACTTGTCAATACTTTGTCATAATCATTGTTTTAAGACCTTTTGACGGACTTTTTCCTTATGGGTAATAGTTATAAAGTTGAGGGAAAAATAATCGTTTAGAACTAAAATTTAAGGGATAAGAATTAGTTTCTTATCCCTTTTTTTTTTATTTGTTGTTTTTCTTTAATATTTTTGTTGGCAGCGTTTTTTTTTTTGCTTTTCAATCTTCTTTGACATGTCATTCAAGAAGTTTTGATTTTGTGGAGAAATATAGGATTGGTATTCTTCCTCTGTTATCCATCCGTTCTTATATAGCCTTTCAATTACTTTTTCAATCTCATCCTTTTTGAATAGATTCTTAAAGCCATTTGCTGCTACAAGCCCATGATAACGAACATATATGGTATATGGTTGCTCTGTCTTGTTTTTGTCAAAACACACACCACATTTGCTGCACATTGTCTTCCCTTTTTCACATGGGCACTTATAGAAGAATTTCCCATTAATTTCTCCAAGTATGGGCTGTCTGTCTTTGGCTTGGTCTCCACCAATCAGATTGTCATAGAACTTATTACCAACAGCCTTGAATGTTCTTGGTTGGCTATCTCCGAGATTGATTCCCTCGTGCGAAGGATTAATTGCCATGGAATTGACAGCCTTTGAGAAATCAAGATTACGTGCTGTATAGGCATGAGTTTTTATGCCATACTTGCGTTTGATTTTATCAGCGAACTTGGCCCAAAGATTGACAGCAAGTTGGCATTGGAAATCTCCAGTCTCATTAAGACGTATATCTGTTATCTTGTACTCTTGATATTTAATTCGTGCATAATTCATTTCAATGTCATTAAGTGGCCTTTCGAATTTTTCCTCCATTTCTTGTATTTCTTTTTTCATAAGATTGGTGGAATATGCGTTGCCTAATTGGATATATAGCTCAATCAATTTGAAATAATCCCTCATAGGCTTCTTGTTGCCATGTTGGTACTGTTGGAGCATCTGCGTCTGCATGAGGTCCGTCTTCCAACGGTTGACAAGTACCGAGTTGCTATCCTTATCAGAGTATTGGTTCTCAGCACGTTGCGCATAGCATGCCCCATTGGTGATGGTACAGAGTCCAAGATAGTAGGAGGGACACATGAGAGATGATGACATGTTGATGATAAGGACGGAGGAAGGCAGTTTCTCATTTCCAGCAGTACAGATGTTATGTGGAATATCAAGGAACTCCTCACCCATGGATTTTGCCTTCTCTTGTGTTATGTCATACAGCTTTCCATTTAATTCTCCGAACACCTCTTGTTGGAGAACCTTTTGCTTCTCGTCAATGAGGGACCAAACCTTGGTGACATTCTCCTTTCCCTTTGCATTACCCCTTACATATGCAGCATTGGCAGCTTCGGAGATGATGAAGCTGCTGTATTGATTGTTCGTTATATTTATCTTTAATGGCATATTTGTCAACAATTTATTACTAATATAAATATGATTTTATTGGAGTTTCTTTCTTTTAAAAGGTAGTTATCAAATATTAAATATTTGATAACTAATGATATAACGATATTTTTTAATGAAAAACATTGGCCATATACAGCACATCCATAGCAATGAGGCAACAAGCGAAGGGGCTAAACTGCCAAACCCAAATCAATTATTGGATGGCGAGATTGCCATCAACAACAACTATGGCAAAGAGGTCATCGCAATCAAGAATAGCAAGAGCGGCATTACAACTTTTTCGAGTGACAATGTGATAATGCCAAGGATTGAAAGTATAGAGAATAGCTTAGGCGCATTGGCAACAACCATTAGCGCAAGGGGATATGACGAGGTGAGCCCAACATTGCAAACGTATAGCGGTTCAAAAGGAAGTTTGGGTACGGTTCTCTCACATTTTAGATTAGGTTGGTTTGATGGTGAAGGAAAACTTGTATACGAGTGTGCCCCTTGTAGGATTAGCCAAGCTGTGGATGGCACCGATATACCCATTAACGGCAGTCTCAAGGATAGTAGTGGTAACAGTTGCGACCTCATGGTGTATGTAGATACAGACATTTATGTGGACAGATGCACAATTGACGGACTAAATGTTGAAGGCAGTACCGCAACAACGCATAATATTATTGGCTTGGGATTGAAGCCGCATAAGGTGGGGGACAAACATGCTAAGAAGTTCGAGCCATTTGGGTTTACACCACAATATGCAAATTACAAGGCAATTGGTGAAAAAAGCCATGCTTTTTCATATTATAGTGGGGATAATATTTTCAATGGAACAAATGAGCGACAATCCACTATTAAGGCTTTAAATAAAGGTGGTGGCTATATGGGTTTGTATTATGAGTTCTATGAGATATGGCTAATTGCAATGTACCTTGAGATTGGGACGTTAAATTATACAGACAAATTGTTTTTGGGTCGTGGGTGTACCAATGAGACACCAAGTAGTGATGATTGGTTCACGGATGATATAAAAGGAAACAGTGGGGGGCTCACAAGTGATGGGACTTATATTCCATATGCTAGCACCCCTCAACTAAATAGGCTCCTTTATTCCCATCGGATTATTGATGGTGTTGTGAAAGGGGGACTGATTGGCAAAATAGGGGGGAGAAAGCTTTTTATGTTTGACGAGAGCTATAATATTGTTGAAGCGCCTTCTAACATAGATGTGACAAGATACAGTGGCGTGCCCAATGATAACCATTACTTCACAATTCAGAATGTGAGAAATTGCCAAGGCCTCGATGAGGGGGTTATGACATGCGTTGTCACCATATATCATAGAGATACATCAAAAAAATGTATTTGTAAGGAATGCCACCCCATATACAGAGGATTTGATTTATTGAGTGGCTTCTTTTTTATGATTTGCGGTCTTAATTATGTGATTAAGCAAGACGCTGCACATGTAGGTTATGATGCCCCTACGGTCGAGCTGTTTTATGCCACAAGTTGGAAACAAGTGCCAAGCGATATAAATATATGGACTGGCAATGAAAACTTTGTTGCAAGAGGGGTTTACAATGGGCCCACGGTCCCCAAGTTTGTCGCTAATTACAGTAGGGGAGGGGAAATGTCCACGCATCCACATAGTTGGGTGAAGACATGCAACTATAACCAATCGTTATTCGCTGTGGTTAGTTATGGTGATAGCGGAGTTAACTATGAATGCATGACTGCACGGATTGAAGGAACCTCGTTTAGCTCACCGTTGGGGACTACAAGTGGATGCTTAACTTCTGTAGGGCAAAGTGTGAACACCACTGCGGTTGGGTGCACTAAAAGACAGAATGATAAAGGAAAATGTGTCATGGCCGTAGATAGCATAGTAGGAGGGGATGATAGATATTGTAATGCTTTTTCCCACCCTCAGATAAAATTATAGAAAAATAGTTTTAAAAACACTTAATTTATTTGGTAGTTTCATGTTATTTTCTTATAATTGCAAAAAAATAATATGGAATATAAGCAAATTTGGGTTAATAACAAATGCAATTTTATTAACAAATATGGTGAATGGCTTCTTGATAAATGGGTGGATAAGTGTGAAAAATCCATATATCTCAACGGATATATGTGGGTTCATAATTATGAAAAAGGTGTAAATAATTTCATTAACTGTAGTGACTATTCTCTCCTTCTTCCATTTTGGACTCGTTCCTACCATGTCAATAAACAGAAAACGCATATGCAAGTCTCTGTTGATGGCAAACATAATATTTTTCTCATAAAGTCTAAATCTTTATTATTTCAAGAATGGGTTGATGATATTGATATTATAGGAGAAGAATACATAGGAATCAAAGAGAAAAACGGCAAATGGAGGATTGCTAACTTAAATGGAAAATATATAACAGAAGAAGAATTTGACGAAATTCTTTGCCGTGATTATGTTGGCCTTATAAGTGTCACAAACCTCTTCTCAACTGATTTTAACCCTAATGGTATATCTGCTCGTAAGAATGGGAAAAAGTGCATATTTTATCCATCAAAGGGTACAATTTGTTATCTTGGCAACGAAAAAATCGCTACACCTTAAAACAACAAGGGTTACACCATTATTAAAATAGACGGATTGGTCAATTTCATGAAAAAAGGCGATAAAACCATAGTTAGTAATCTGTGGTTTGATAATTGTGGAGACCCCATATATTTGATGGATAATGGGTGGGCGCTTGTTGAGCATAATAAGAAATATAATTTCATTAATGATAGTGGTGAATTTCTTTCAAATCAATGGTTTGACTAAGTGGAAAATAGTGGTGGCTCATGCTAAAGAATAAGACTTCGATAGAAGCGAGAGATAGAGATGTCTCTCGCTTTTTTTATGCTTGAAATTCTGAAGAAAAAAGCTAAATTTTAGATACTTATAGGAGTATAAAAAGAAGAATTTCAAGATAAATGGCAAAAAAGCAATATTTCGGTATAGCCTACCCATTCACATCGGATGGTTTTCAGAATTTCTATGTGGATGCCAATGAAGATACGAAGGGGATGGTTAGGAGTGAGCTTATGCACATTGTGTTCACGCCGAAGGGACAGAGGATAAGAAATCCAGAGTTTGGAACGGATTTAATTAAGTTCATTTTCGAGCCAAGTGACGACACGACTTGGGAGGCAGTGAAGAATGAGGTTTCTGACTCTGTCAAGAGGTGGGCCACGAATATCGTGATTAATGATATTCAAGTGGTTAAGAATGAGGAGGATGAGTCCGAGATATATGTCAAGATTGACTACAGTGTATCTGAAGGCAACAAAATTACTAATGATAAGATAGTGGTTCAAGTGTAAATGGAGAAGAAGATAAATTATCTAAGCAGAACGTTTGATGACATAAAGGGAGAACTGATTAAGTTCTCAAACATGTATTATCCAGAGGTGGCAAATGATTTCAATGATTCAAGCATTGGTGCATGGTTCATTGACCTTGTTTCAGCTGTGGGTGATGACTTGTCGTATCATACGGATAGGATGTATCAAGAGACGAACATTGACAGCGCAAGCCTCCGTAGCAGTGTGCTTAATCAAGCGAGGGCGAATGGCTTGAAGATACAAGGAAGGAAATCATCGATTTGTGAGGTAGAGGTAAGTTGTGTGCTGCCGCCAGATGCAACCAATATATTTGAGCCTAATTGGGACTATGCCCCAATATTGCAAAGTACAAGTATCGTCTCAGCTGGAGAATATAACTATCAGTTCACAGAGGACGTGAATTTTGCCGAACAGTTCAATAGTGATGGCTTCTCCAATCGTAAGATAACTCCATCAAGGGATGGTAATGGCAATATCACAGGTTATACTGTATCCAAGTCTACAATCGTTATCAATGGTGTGACGAAGATATACAAAAAAGTACTTTATTCGGACGACGTGAAACCATTTATGGAGATTGTACTGCCAGAGAGTAATGTCTTGAATGTCGAGTCAATCATATTCAAGGAAACGAATGATTTTGGAACAAATCCAGAGGTATATGAATATTATATTGACTCTGAGCAGTATTCAATATCAAGCCAAGCTGTAATGACCTACCGCTTCTTCGAGTGTGACTCATTGGCTGACCAATATAGGTTTGGAAGCGAGGCTGATATAGACAACTATATCGTCAATGACATATATAACCCCCACCTCTATGATGACTATACGGAAGTTATAAAAGGGGCAAGCGGTGAGACGTTGTCACAGAGGACCACAAGATATTATAGGGGAAAATGGAAGGCGTTGACGCAGAAATTCGTTACGGAATACACTGACAATGGGTTCCTTAAAGTCATCTTTGGCAGTGGCAATGGATATGAGGACGCACCAAGTGGAGAGACCACGTATGCTGATTATGCTGCTTCCAAGCAGATTAACAACAATATGCTTGGAGTATTGCCAAAAGAGGGGTGGACGATGTATATTCTCTATAGAATAGGCGGCGGTGTGTCAACCAACTTGGGTCCAAACTCTATTAACAAGTTCACTATTGCAAGTGTCGATTGGGGTGCCAATACGGCTAACACCAATGGCGAGAAGCGTGGCAAGGTATTGACATCACTTGAGGTGACCAATTTGTCAACGGCCATAGGAGGCAAAGACGAGCCCTCTACGGCAGAGATTAAGGCGCTGATGAAGTACAACACCTCCGCACAAAATAGAGCTGTCACAGCGAAAGATTATAGGATTAAGCTGATGGAGATGCCGCCAAAGTATGGTGCTCCGTTTAGAAATACCGTCATTGAGACGAACAATAAGATTGAGATGGACTTCTTGGGTATAAATTCCCTTGGACAGCTTGATTCTTCTCTCCCTCAGACGCTTGTCTCAAACGTGATGGAGTATATGTCCAACTACAAGCAGATAAACGATTACATCGAAATTAAAAGCGGTAGGGTATACAATATTGGCCTTGGTATTGATGTCTTTATTGACAAGAACTATAACATGGCCAATGTGATGGAGACAATCGTAAGCACTGTGAAGGAATATTTCAATGTGAACAATCATGAGATGGGTGATGACATATTCCTTGGTGACTTGTCGAAAGAGATAACCCTACTTGATGGTGTTGTCAGTCTGATTGACTTGAGGGTTTACAAGTTATGGGGAAATCCGTACAGCCAAGACAAATGTCCTCTTCCTCCATTGGTGGAGACTGAGACGTGCGGCTCTTCAATGGCCCAAGGATTCGTGACATCCCAAGGAGCGATGTCCGAACAGATTGACTTGATGGCCGTTGACCAAGTGTTGTATGGGGACTATAATTCCATGTATGAGATAAAATATCCTAATACAGACATACAGATTAAATGTAAATTAAGATAAATGATTGATTTATAAAGTGTTATGGCTTGCAATTGTAAAAGAAAGAGAAAATTTGAGGAAGTAAATGGAATTCCAATCAATGACACTATACTTGCCAAGGCAAAGATATTTGGGTTAAAGGTATTGACATTTGTCACTTTACTGTGTTTAAGTGTCATACTTGTCCCAATAATAGTGATAGTCGCGATGTATAAAATGGCCTTTACGAAGGACCCAACGATTGTGATTCCGAGACTATTCGGAAAAGTGATAAATGACAAGAAGATAGATTCAGATAAATGAACAATAGTTACCGTATAAACACCAAGATATCAAGCGATGCTGTCTTGAATGTCAATATGAGACAAGACTTCGATTTCCTTGAGGTCTTGTCTTTAAAGTTAAGGCAGAAGGACGCGTATAGGCTGCATTCTTCCAACTATGGAGTTATAGTGGGAAGGGTGTTGGCCAATGACGCTTTCGGCATTCCCAACGCCAAGGTGTCGGTGTTCATAGAGAGGGATGGGAATGACTCAAGTGATGTTGAGGCGTTTTATCCATACACGGAGGTGAATACGAGAGACAAGGAGGGGAGAAGATATAACTTGTTGCCAGATTACAGTGACGATGACTGCTATAGGGTTGTAGGTACGTTTCCCAATAAGAGGCTGATGCTTGACGATGATATCCAATTGGAGATATTTGACAAGTATTGGAAGTACACGACCGTCACCAATCAAGCAGGTGATTATATGCTCTTTGCCGTTCCTACTGGCTCCACCTCCCTTCATGTCGACATTGACCTTTCCGACATCGGCGTCCTTTCACAGAAACCGCGTGACTTCGAATACAAGGGGTATAACCTTTCCATGTTCGATTCTCCGTCCCAATTCAAGGAAAGCACGAATCTTGACAACTTGGCTCAATTGTTTTCTCAGAACAAGAGCGTCTTTGTATATCCGTTTTGGGGAGACAAGGACAATGGTGTTGCGGCGATAACTCGCTCTGATATTCAAATCCAATACAAGTTTGAGCCCACATGTGTTTTTATGGGTTCTATCGTATCGGATAATGACGGTCATTCAATTGGACATAAGTGTGCGCCTAACGTCGAGAATGGTATGAACAACCAACTTATTGGCGGAAGCGGTACCATTGAGATGATTAGGAAGACGACTGACGGCCTTATAGAGGAATATCAGATTAGGGGCAACCAACTCATTGATGATGATGGTGTTTGGTGCTATCAAATACCAATGAACTTAGATTACGTGGGGACAGATGAATATGGCAATACAGTTCCTATGGACAATCCGAATAAGGGCATTCCTACGAGGGCTCAAGTGAGATTTAGGATAAGCAAGAATGAGACACAAGATGAAGGCTTCTCAAGGCATACGGCGAAGTATCTCGTACCAATGAACCCAATATTTGCTGAGGATAGTGTGATTCCGAAGGTGAAGATGGAGGGCTCGGAGGTTGAGAGAATGTATGAGTTTGGAAGCTCGACGCCAGAGCATTGCTTTAGGGACCTTTATTGGAATAATGTATATAGTGTGAAGAACTATATACCAAAGGCGCAAGTGGCACATAGGCCTTATTCCAAGAACTATACAGCATTGAAGGGCGCCAATCTCGCTGATAGTCAGAACCCTATACCTTTCAACAAGTTAAGGATTGACATGCCTTTCTCATATGTCATGATTTGTACAATTGTGACATTGGTGACATATATCCTAACGGTGTTGAACACATTGCTGTGTGTGGTGTATAGTGTAATCAATGCAATTAACAAATTGATTAAGATTATCAAGAAGATACCTTTTGTAGGAAAAATAATACCATCGCTTGATTGGTTGTTGGATATGGTAAGGTGTCTTTCATTGACAGCAGGTATTACGGAAGGTAATATTGCATATTATCCAGGATGTTGGTGCCATGGATGGGGTGATTGTCCTGGGGATGATGAGGATGAGCAAGGTAATAATGATTGCGAGAAGAGTAATGACCCAGACAGTTATTTGGACCGCGTTCAGCGTAATCTTGCCGAAGACTATAAAATCATCAAGCTTGACTTTTACCAAGATTGGATAAACGGTGTGCTATATATGCCACTATGGTATTGGCGCAAGCGCAAGAAGAAGACTTTCCTATTCGGCTTGTTCTCAAGTAAGGCCAAGAGTGAGTTCTGCTCATGTGAGAACAGCGGATATTCACGCCTCAAGACCTATACATCATGTGAGTTGCCATATTCCGACACCTCATTGGAAATTGATAGTAATATTAATGATGACCAAAGAAAATGGCATAAGACTGTAGCCTATCAAGTAAGATATAGAAGAGGATTGATTAACCCTAAGGTAAATAGGGATGACTTGACTGTTTACTATTATGCAGCAATACAAGCTACAAGTGACAACAACAATCCAAAACAAGCATTAAGTGACCGACCAAGTAATTTCTATGGTGTAAGACTTTATGCGACAGATATAATATTGTTGGGTAACTTGTTGGAAGAGAACCTCTATGGTATCCCTCAATTCTTCAAGTGTCTTCCTCCAACAACAACCAATATACCCCCTATCGCAGTCATTAAGGAGGCATTAGGTGACGAGACGGATGAGACGACAGACAATGATACAATTCATGATTCAAACAGTGATTCTGAAGATACTGGTATGACCATTACCGCTGGTATGGATTGGGCTCGTCGTAAAGCGGCAAAGAAGGATTCTCCACAATTTAAGGACGGCCTCTTCATGGACCTTTCATGCACCTATGCCGACACGAATCCAAAATCATGCGTCAATGTGGAAAGACTAAGTGAACTTGGGGTTAATCTTGATGCGTCTTATACCATGAGGTATGCCCAAGGCGGAAATGACAAGATTAAAAGCGGCACAATCGAGGCTGATGGATTTATTACGAAATTGGAGCTTGATGACTTTGAGAATAGAGCAATGTTCGCCACGTTAAATCATATTGGCTTCATTCCTCAGACATACCAACAGACAGTCAGCGCTTACACAACACAAGTGGAGGATGAGAATACGAGTTATCTGATACCGAAGTTCAAGTATTTGTATCCAGTTGACTTTGATGGCAGACAGCAAAATTCAATGACCAAGTACATTAATGGGTTTGAGCAGCCTATGTATGATGAAAAGGATGAGTCATACCTCACATTCAGGTTGGGGGCGGAGGAAGGAAACAATATTGCAAGCAATAGCGAGAGAAGGATAAGGCACTTCTACAAGACACCATCCAATTCTTCTGACAAGAACTATCATATGCCGTTATACAATAATTCGTATTACTTCTATTTCGGTATTAAGAAGGGTGGCACGGCCATTGACAAGTTCAATAAGATGTTTTATGCTGAATGCTACAAGAATGACAAGAAGCCTTTCACTGCTATCATAGACAAGAAGGGTAGGTCTTATTGTCCAAACATAGGTGGCTATGGATATATTAGGGTGAATGCTGACGACATTAAGCAGCCATTCGCTTATTCCTTGGTTGATGACAATGGTACAGAGATTATTTCCGAGGAAAACATGACTGAGCGTGACTTTGTCATAGGCGGTAAGTTTGATGGCAGCACATCAAAGCCCATTCCAAATGATGACGGTAAAATACGTTATCAGATTGACAGCGGCAAAACTGTGGATATAGCGCCATATGATGAAAATGGCCTTATAAACCAATTGTATCACTTGACTCTTACCGACGCAGACGGTAAGTCTATCACGGAGAATGTTGAGCTTGAGGTGCCTATCCTCGACATTGACTATAATGTGACTCCACTAGGAGCCAAGTTCTACTCTACGACAGCCACAAGGATTGACTACATCTGCAATAAGGACAATGACTATTACGGCAAAGTTGAAATTGACGGCTTCTCTGTTGATGGCTATGATTGCACAATTGATAGTATTACATTTGATGGTTATAGCTCAGGTACTACTACATATAATTTCATACTTAATGGCCACAGCGACACATTTAATGGCGTAAACGCTTATTTATCAATCACTTCAATGGAAATTGAAACGAAGGATTGTATGTGTGACAGTGACAACAGCATAAGCTCTGTTCAATCGGCTGATACAAACAGTATGATTAATGCATATGTAATTGGTGATGCTAATGATGGAGGGAAGAATCTTACATTAAATGTATATCAACCCACTAAATTCATGCTTTCACTAACACAAAAATGTGATGGCAAGCTTATTCTTGACAATGCGGCCAATATAATTGTAAATGTGGGTAATGGAGAGAACTTCAACACATATCTCAACACAATGCCTCTGAATTTCATGTTGGGCACAATAAATGACAACATCAATGCATCAACAGCCAACAAAAGCTATTTCTATAGGACAAGTGCTGTAACAAGTCCAACCGATAATGGCGTTAAGGGATGGTATGGCGTTCATCAAGAGGACGCTTATCAGTTTGGTCTTCCCCAAAATCAAGTCAAGGATGCCAATTCAACGCTATGGGAGGATTATGTCTCATTGACAAGTGATTTGCATACTCATGAGATGAAGGTCAAGGTGTTGAAATTCAAGTTTGACGCAATGTTTGGACTTTCAAACGGAGTATATGTGACAAACGACAGTGAGGGTAGGCTTGAGATGACTGCCAAGGGCGGCAAGGCTCCGAGACTCATTAGGACAATCAGTCCTTACTATGCAAATACAGAGAAGTTATTGAAGCCTAAGGAAGCATACCTTTTCCAAGACATGTCCATGGTAACATATCTCACGGATTATCCGAATATTGTCGGTTTTAATGCAAGTGGGTATTCCAAGAGCTCAAGGGCTACGGATATGAAGCCTCAATGGAATGGCAATTATCAGAATAAGGAGCATGTTGGAAACTATTTCGCCGCATTTACCAACAATGGCGGATATGTCACAAAAAATGATATAGATTCTAAGAAAAGCATCATGAGGCAACCTTCATATGCTTCAGTTACCCCAACGTCCAAGGAATTGGGGGCTGATAAGGAAGTGAGGCTTAATGATGCCAAGGATGTCTATCAATCAAACAATAGGAACAAGACAAATCCATGGCTGAGGGCCCTTAATGTCGATAGGAGGTTCGATTACAATTTCATCTTCATGGGACCGATTGCAAACAGTGGATATAAGCTTTATGATGACGACGCCAAGAATAGAACTTGGAGAAGTGTAAGACTGAGTGGCACCACATATAATGGCATTGAGATGTCTTATGATGATGAGTACAATATCATTTCAGCCACAACAACTGACAGTGGGGCTACATTCGTTAACAATGGCAGATTGGAGTATACTTACCAATATTCCGACGGAAATGGGGATAATGAGGCTGTAACAAAATACAATCATTCCAATGACTGTGTGTGGAGTGCGTCGCGTATCGGATACTGTGAGAGCGCTGATACAACGGACAAGCAACTGATTAAGGCACCGTATTCCAATACAATCAACGGTGTGGACTTATGTAATTTCTATTGGTCCTCATTCAACAAGAACAGATTGTTGAAGTATGTTACAAATGGATGTGACAACAGCCAAATCGGAGGCAAGGGATTAAGCGGTTTGACAAATGCTGACAACCCATTCTATGTCTTTGGATATCCGTCAAATGACGCCACATTGTATAATGGTGATTTCAATATGGATGATGTAATTAACGGCAAATCATATCCAACGGTAAGATATATTGATATTTGCAACCTTACGCCATTGACAACTTACGCATATTCCAATGTGGCATGTTCATATAATATGACATCTTCGATTAATGAAGGGGAAATAAAGGCTACTGTAAATGGAAAGGAAGAGACAGAATTTGTAATGAATTTTGATTCTCCAATAGAGTTTGTAACCCCAGAGGAGGAAGATGCTGAATATGCTCATGTGACTTTTGGTACAGATGGTAACGTTGATGTGTGCGGAACATGGAAAAAGTTTGAGGCAAACGATACAAAATTAACGTTCACTTACAAGACAGTCGAGGCTGATGACTTCAATGTGTTCACAAGTGTTCCAAGACTGATTAGGGTTACTCCTAATCCAAGCGGCGATACTGATGCAATCACCATGATTAAGACTGTCAACCAAGGCAATGAGTTTGGGGGCAAGTATGGTGATGGAATGACATTGGACAAGGCCATTGATACTGCCACCATCACACCATTCAACGTGACGAGGAACAGATTCCCATTCACGAAGAAGAATGTTGAACTACCTAGTGATGTCAGCATCTACTCTGACTATCATACAACATTGGGAGACAAGGTTAATGGAGACTTCTTCAGAAAGAACAATCTTCCGTTACCTTCAAACAGCGAGGACTTTGGAAACATCAAGTTCTTTATTCACGGCTCTTATCTCAAGAATGTGGATTCGTTTGCAATACTCACTACAAGGGAGTATGAGAATACAGAGGAGGATGGCCTCACCAAGCACATCAAGACAGTTGAGTTCTCTGATATATACAGTATAGGAGATTTCGAGCTTAGAGTGTTGTTCTATGGCCCAAGGTTTACCAATGACTATGACACGTGCGTAAGCGCTAATACGGTTCTTTCCTATGTTGACAGTGAGGAGAAGCAAGTCTTGACGATAGAGATGAAGCAAAGTGGAATATTCGGTGATGTGGAAACTATGGACTACTCGTTTGACTTTATAGACAAGGAGGAGAACACATATACTGTGATACCGACAGCGGAGAATTACTGTGACTATGATGGCGTCGTGAGGTTTACGTTGATATGGGACAAAAATATGGAAAACCTTCTCAACAAGGACAAGTGGGGAGACCAAATACCGTGTATAATACATGCGGTATCAGCTAATAACTTCATATATAAAGTGAATTTCACCATTGAGATAAGATAATGGAGAGAAAAGTATTTTTACAAGGAAACGGCAGCAAGAAATCGACAGATACGAGCAACGGACTCAATGTCGAGCTCAAAGGCAAGAGAAAGCTCTTACCCATTGACAACGTGGCTGAAGTCGTCAGCCAATACGACCAATATAGGGAGGAGAGGGAGAATTGCCATACAATTAGGCTCACATGCCAAGTTAACCCTATCTGCTCAAATGTGCTGTTCAACCACATAACTGAAATTGTAAAGGACGAGGGCAGCGACCATGTTGCCTTCGTCAATTATGATTTGGGGGGCGATGATGTTTTTGACAAAGTTGTCTATAAGCCAAAAACCATGGACTTTTGGAATGGCGGCGATATGAAATATCAATCCGTTGATACAAACGTATCAAGGTTAGCACCCAATACACAGTTGTCCAAAATAACAGATACAGCACACGATTCAAACGGAGTCATCACAAGTGATGCTGACCACCCTACCAATGCGATAAGGGATACGCAACTCTCCAAGAAGGACATCGGTTTCATTTACCATTGCGGTCTTGATTTCCTCAATAACCATTTGCTGAGGAGCAACACATTCAAAACCGTATGCAAATGCCCAAATGATAACATGGGCGACTATACGGCCTTCAACACAATTGCAGACCTTATGCGAACGGTAAAGGGTGAAAAGGTTATTGAAAAGCTGTATTTTCCTACCACCGAGACGTCATTGAAGGGAAGTAAATACACAAAACTATTGTCTCTTCATCTCTATGAATATGATGACATCATGACTTATGACAATACTGTCAAGGAAATGCTGAAGGCAAAATACAACGGATGGGTAGGTTTCAACAACAAACCGAAAATCAAGAGTTATCTCCAATTCGCCTCCAATGAGTCAATGGAGATTGAAAAGCCCTTGGCATACCTTAATGGCGGTGACTTCGTTGACATGTACCCAAGTAGGGACTTGTATTCATTCGTGCCAAAATACAATGAATTTCAAAAAAGGATTGAGAAGAATTGGAATTACTGTGTGACATATCCAAGCTCATCATACACCCCTAGCGACAGTACCGAGCCATTTGGTGATATCATTGAAACTAACGATGGACTTAACTCATTGAAAGCCATATACTTCGATGAAAATACAAGAGCTGACAACGGTATATCCCAAGTGGTTATATATGGCATTTCCAAGCATGGCTTGTCTCAAGGGGATTTCGTTAATATCTATAAAACGTATGATAATAATGGCACCCCTATAAATGAGAAAATAATTGACAATGCTGAGGTAATTGGCATTGTTGATGATTATATTTTCGTAGTATCAAATAGCAATATCGCGATAAGTGACAAATGGGTATATCTGAGTGATTCTGAAAAATATGGAGGGACTACAATAACAGTTGATGGTGAGAGGTATCAGAATAGCAATGGTCATTATTTCAAAAAGGAAAGTGATATTTTGAATCCAAATGGCTATAAATATTATATCATAAATGGGCAATATGCGAATCTTGATGACACCGCTCAGAGAATATCATACAAGAAAGTATATGGAGACGTTGAATGTGAATACTATATAAGGATTTTCTCAAGATTTCCCAATTTCAAGTATGCAAGCGGTGATACATCTAATGAGTACAATATCTATAAGGACAATGAGAAGCTGCTTAAAGAATGCCAAGACAAGGAGCACGAGTTTGGAAGCCATGTGAGTCGTCTTGCATTCGCGAAGAACGTTTATGGCGATGAGATTGGAGAAGTTGTCTTTACGGATGACATTGACCTTGCCAATATTCATGATAACTTGGGACGGCCCATATCAAGCCTCTATCTTACATTCATCAAGAACAACAAGGGATACAAGGAATGGTATGGAAATGACATCAATGCAATCAATACCAATTATAAGGACATTGAATTTTCCCATTGTTTCGGTAGGGTGACATGCGGCATCGAGGTGTCTGACGAGGCTTCATATGATGACAATATCGCCAACATCCACAAGATTGGTAAGAAGTCACACAAGGGCGGATACAGCATTGATTTCATCAATGGCGACAGAGGAGATAAAGTCGACGAGGATGAATTGTGGTATGACACGGACAAGCACTTTTATGGTGACTTGTGCTATTATGACGGATATAATGCTGTTGAAAGGCATGTCCAATACGTAAATCACAGGTTCAATACAGCGCAAAGAGAGGCTGACAACAACCCTCATTTCAACAGTTACGTATGCGACGAGATAGAATATGACGACTATGATTCCAATGACAGTTATGGAATCAAGACAAATGTTTATGATGGATGCAACAAGCTCTATGAGGGATATTACTATGAACCCCATTATGAGATACCTATAAGGTCATATGGAAAATTGGAGAGCGTAATGCCTACATTCTTGACAATCAGAAAGATAACAAACAATGGCAATGGTACTTACACATTCGTATCACTCCAACAGCATTTCCTTAGCGACGGAGACAAGGCCATGCTGTATGATAGGGCAAATGATAAGTACTACAATCTTGTGAAGGTTAATAACACCAAAGACAACTTTAGGGCTTTTACATGCAAGATATATGACGAAAAGACAGACGTGCCAAGTGATATCGACACATCCGATATTCTTGACTACAAGGTCTTCAAATTGGACAATCTTGACGTGCCCTCATATGCGAGGGTCTTGAAAGACGGAACTTGTAGGGTCATATGGAGAAACCTTCTCAATAACGGCTTCAACAAGAGTGACGACACCATTGAGGAATATCCTTTTACTAACAACGCGTTCTATATCAATAGAAAAATTGACATTTATGTGAGAAGGCAAGACCCACAAGGTATATATGGCTTGTATGACAGCAGTGACATCAAGGGTGAGGTCACGGATTATACAAGAGAAGATAATTATGCTAAAGAGGACGAGATAACATGCTAAAGCTCAAGGTTAAACTGAATACGAAAAATATAACAAGAGAGGAATTGGTTTGGAGGGAGAAGTATCTTTCTCCAAACCTCTCATATATTACTGGCGTCACCTCGCCTTCCTATAATCTTGGCAAGTATGACAAGTTGGCCTCGACCAACTCCATCACCAACACTGACAGCTCGCTTAACGTTGAGAGTGAGAATGTGCTGAGGCAAGGATATGTGATTGTCAAGAGCAAGGTTTATGTTGTCCATGGGGGCAGATACACCGATTACTCTGTAGCCGACAGCGGCACTACCACCACGTATCACTATGTAGTCAACAAGGATAAGTACTTCTATTGGAATAATGGAAAATACACGTTTGATAATCTTCTTAACATATCTTCAAATACTATAACTGAAGATTATACATATGAATGTGATGAGAATACCAAGGAACTCAAGATTGACACATTGTATTGGATTGAGGATGAGAAGGTTAATATTGATGGCAACACCTATATATATGACCGACATGAGGGAAAAGATGGGGGGTTGAAATATCTTGATGATGGAGATATCCTTGATTCATCCGCAATAACAAGATGTGATGGCATTGAATTTCATCCATATCCGTCTCCCAAGGATTATGAGGAGGTTACAAAATTCCGTCTTACCAAGCAAGATATGCAAGAGGAGACATATTCAAGATTGTCGTTTGCAAGGTATTACTATTATGTGAAATACAAGGACAACTATTGCCCTATTAGGCAGAAATACAGTGAGAACGGATACCAATACATCTGCGAGGTTCCCAATTATGTAATCAATGGCACGGAAGTGGAAGGTGAAGGGTTGAAGAATGTGGAGTTTGACGTATATTACATTGGAGACTACGCTGAGAATGAAAGCGGTAATACCCCATATGCAAGCGGCTTACCATTAGATAGCAGCAATGAGCCTTCACACAATGTATATGAAATGTCCAAGCTGAAGGATATATTCGCATTTGTCAATATTGAAGGTGACAACTACAAGGTGGAGCATAGCATTCTCAATGCCAATGACGGTAATGAGATTATTGTATATTTTGACAATACATATCTTCCATTGAATGAAGGGGAAAATATATTATTTGTAGATAATTCACAAGAATCATTTGAGTTAACTGTCTTTAATCCAAATGATTACAATGGAAATATCAATGATGGAGAATTTGTAATATACAATTCTGAAAAATATTACGTAAAACCCAATCTATTGGATACTGTCAGCATAAATGGCAGTGAATACCCCATCACATACAATAATGGGAAAACGGTGGGCAACGACTGTCTCGTAACTATAGATAATGAGGAAGTCCCTATGCTTATTAAAAGCGAGAACAAACTTCAGAGATACGGAAGAGTTATTAATAACAGCTCCAATTTTGCGGTTGATGCGATTTATGACATTATATCTCATAGTGGGGTTACAATTGAAGGAAATAATTACATTGTAACTGATTCCAATGAGAGACAAGGTAAAAAGGTCGCTACGATTACAGCAAGCAAGAAAGCATCATTCAAGGTTATAGAGAAAATCGGCAATTCGACTTACGTATGCAAGCCGAACATCAATGATGATGATTACACAAGGGAATTAAAGCCACTTGTAGAGGCGTTTATTTGCGCCGAGGCGGTCTCAAATTACAAAACCCTACAATTGTTCATCGACAATAAGATATTCGGTGAGAAGGCTTTAAAATGGGCTCTGCCGCTGTCTAAAAGTAATGTTCCAATCTCAAGTGATGACTATTATGACTTGTTTGGGAATTTGAGGATTTTCTTGAGAAACGGATATATCCATCTGCCACTTTTATTTGGAAATACGGTTGGTGGCAATCCCATACAAGATGATATTGTGGAAAGGGATTTCTATGAGGCTGAGAAGAAAAAGGCTATAAATCCTATCATAGACATGGAGAAAGACTTGTATATTCCAAAATACATTACAAGTGATAATGGCGTATATAAAGGTTCCAAAACGAAGTTCGAAATGATTGACAAGATTTACCTCAACTTCCATTTTAGGACAAGGAATATGGACTCATGGAAAGTCAATGAGGGAAATGCCGACTACAGTACAAGTGGAACAAGCGACAATTGGTTCATAACCGACTACCATCCTTATTGCGACATATTGGCAAAGGGCAGTAATACTGAAAAGGATGGTCTCATGACCGCGTCTGACTTGATGGGGTTGCTTAACTTCACCAATGATGACATATTTTATCAAAAGTCAAGGGTTGGAAAGTCATTCGCGAGATTGTCATTCTACGACTCAATAGACCCACAGTCGCAAAACCTTTTGGCAACGTCATGCGTTTTCATGGATGAGCACAAGCTCTTTAAGAAATATATTGATAATTCAAGAAAATATGAGAGGGACTACGGTTCTGTGTCAGCCCCATCATTTGAAGAGACAAATGGACTTATAAACGAGCCGAAGAAGGATATTGCAGCACCTTACAAAGACAATAAGATATCTGTCCGTGTTGAATGCCTTGGACCCACGTCAAAGGACGCGTCATATGCAAATTATTCAACTGATTGGAAAAACGTGAAGATTGACGATGAGGCGCATAGAATAAGCTCAAGGCTTGAGATAGACAATAAATATATTACCGAGTCCTCATCCGAGGGGTTCTATCTATACATGTTCAAGGAATATTCAGAAAATCTCCATCCGAAGCCTATTTATATGAAGATTGAGTTCAATCACGCTGGTGTCGGAAAGACCATACCTTTCATCATCCCAATGAAATGGGCGAAGAAAAATGGGGAGAAGGGAAACAACCTTTATCCAACAACCTCTCTGACACTTTCCAAGGACTTGCAAGAGCTTAAAAAGGGCATACCCTTGTCCAATGTGTATGCACAAAGTTACATACCGTTATACGCGGTTTATGACTATGAGAAAAAGGAATATGGATATATATTCGACACACGTTATGCCACTGTTGATAAGGATGGCGTAGTTAACCTTAGCCTTTTCGAGCTGAAGATTATGGATGAGTCAAATGTGACTGTGAGCGACAGAGAATTGGAGGAGATTAAGCTCAACAGGCAACCAAAAGCTGTCATTAACATTAATGCCAAACAGATTAAAGAATGAGAAGAATCGAGAAAACAGTATCATTGGAATCGATAACATCAAGACTGCCAAGCATATGGCCATCATATTACAACGATGAGTTATACACATTTGGCGACGATGAGCTAAAGAAAAGGAATTGGGAACATGCAACGAATTGGGGCATGCTCCCTCTTAATGTTTTCTATAACGGCAAGGAATACTCGTTTGGGAGGATAAGCATGCTTTATCATTTTTTCAATGAATACCACACTCTTCTCAACAAGGGCGGCCATTGCAGCATGACCTACTCAAGCGCCACAGACTATTATGAACGCGAGAGCGGCACGAAATATGCTGACCAACTCAAATACGGCACTGATAGGGAGACATATGAAGAATTGGACAAACAATTTGATGACTATGGAGGCGAGGTCTTCTATGAGTGGATTACCACCTATGTCGTCCCATCCTTTGACATACCGAAGGAATATCAAGATTACTGGAAATGTGAGAAAATCTTCTATGGCGACGTTGTGAGATGGCTTGCATGGTTCTCTCTTAGGGACCATTACAATGAGGATGCCAAATATGACGAGGACACAAATACTTGGAACTGCCAAGAGGACAAGGTGAGGGAGGATGGCTCATGCTGCGACTGCGAGGAATATTTTAGCCGTGGAGGCCTTAAAATATTCGAGAGTATGAAGTCATGGTATGAGGGAATTCAAGCGATTGTAGACAAAATAAACAGCCTTAAACGCGATTCTAAGATATATTTTCCAATCTTAATCCAAGCGTCCGTTGACAATATGGGAGAAAGTTCTATATTTTCTAAGGAATATGTCTTGGGTGAAGACTACAGCATAAATAACATTGCGGTTGTAGATGGTGACCCCATGTTCCTCAACAACGGCAGAGGATATGTCTTTGATGACATTTACATGGAAGCCATTTCGGACGGATGGAAGGACTATACTGACAAGTATATCAATGAGAACAAGGGTGAGTTCTATATTAATGCGATTAGATATTTCGCATTTGATGAGGACAACAAGAAATACTACAGTACCAAGAGCACATTGGATGAGGCCAAGGAGGACTTGAGGGACCAAATGTCAAAGAGATACCCCCTCATATTCAGTGAAAGTAACTTGGGATGGATATTGATTGACGGAACATTGTATCCAATTGAGGAAATTGAGTATGGAGTGTATGACACAGCCAATCCCTATATAGGAGGGAAGACATACATGGTATATAGGGAGGAAGGTACGAATACCCCATACACAGTCATCAATGGTGAAAGAGTGTATGCAGAGTTCTATATTCCCCAAGGAAAATACTACTTCCCATTCTTCAAGAACGAGAATGCTCAAGACCATGAGGATACATGTAGTGGAAAAACCTTTAATTTTAATGATTTTAAGGCTTTTGGGCGTATTATCAGTCATAATGATACATTATCCTATATCAACTATGATGGAACGTCATACAATGTAAAGAATGACTCTGTGGCAATAAATGGGACAACATATCCAAGAGTCAGCGCACATACGGCAAACAGTGATGTTTCCCCAATGTATGTGATGTGGAAGAACAATGAGATAATGAGTGGAGAAGCAGTTATAGAGAAGGTAGATAACGCATCAATTGAAGATAAAGTATCAATCAAGATTGAATATCCCTTTGATGTAGTTACCTACCCAATAGACGAGATAAATGGCACGACTGTGTCCAAATTAGATGATTTGAAGGTGTATGATACATTGTCTGATGATATTGGAAATGTCATTGATGGTGTATACAACATATCGGATAGGTCAAAGGTGTATAACCACCAACCGCCTCAAGGCACTGAATTGGAGCCTTTATATCAAGTGGGCAACACCGCGAATATCCAAAGGTTTTCATTGACAGCGGAGGATTTAAATGATGTTAAGGGTAGTGTCAATTATTTTGTCGGAGACATCATAACTGAAATGTCATTCTATTATAAGGAATTGAATGGCACCATTGCCGAGGATACGAGGAGAACTGTCACATTGAATAAAGATACAGCCCAATACACCTCCTTGTCCGCCATAAAGGAATCAAGGAAGGAAAAGGAAGCACTTGAGGCAAATAGTGCCGTGACGTACATCTTCCAAGAAGACGTATTCTGTGACATAACATATTGTATTGGAGCCACATTGTCTCGCAAGGAGGGAGAAAGGTTTCTGCTATCCGTTGAGAAGGGAAAATGCAATCATGGCGTAGAATACAAGGAAACGGTAAATTTCGTCAAGGAAGAAAGGGAATATTATCTCAAAAAGCCAAGAGATTTAAACAAGATAACCCCCTCAGAAAGAAATAATGTTGAAAACCATTCAATAAGCTATCCAATAACAGTTTATGCCCTAAAGCAGAACGAGAATAAAACATCATCATTCAAGACTAACATAAATATCTTCAGCGGAAATACGGACACATATACCTCCAAGTTCAATGACGACATGGAAAAACATAATGCCATGAGGGTTTATCCGACATTCATGGAGGAGTACAGAATGGGAAATTCCGTCATGGAAAAGGTGGATTCCGATATTTATATTGACAGAGGAATAAACGCGGCCTTCGAAAAGCACTTGAAGTTAGGGGAAGTCACAAGTTTGGAGTCCCTTGAACAATATGGCAATGGCTTTTTTGAAGTGATGGAAAGCTAAATAATTGTAAATCAAGTAATTAAATAAAAATGAGTGTAGGAACCTACGGTACCGTTATACCAATACACATAACAGACGGTGATATAGAAAACTTGGTGGATATCTCATATTCCTACCAAGAGACAAGAAGTTACGATTCGATGACAAGCGCGATATTCAAGAAGCTTGACTCAAGCATATTGAAAAGGGCCGAGAGGGAACTCGACGGCAATGAGGACAAGTATGTAGAGGGTATGTATAATCTCCAACTTCCATTGAGCGAGTTCAACAAGAAGGGCTTTTATACCGTGTATATCAAGCCGAAGGAAATCGCCGCCACAATCACGGATGTTGGGGCCTTGACGGCTTTTCCTAATGTGAGGGGGCTTGTGATTGACACGGAGCAGATAAGCAATGAAAGTATCAAGACTAAGGCGAAAAAGAATAATGAGTTGGTAGGATATAGAATTGTGTATTTGGATGAGAATGGGCAAAGGCAAGACTACTATAGGGTGATAACGTCAAGCAACAAGTGCGAGCCAGTGGTAGGAGCGCCAAACTCGTCAAACGCCAAGTCATATACATATAGGTATGAAGACAGCTCAAGCCTAATATTCGTAACTGTATCGCCATCATCCGCACCAACATTCAAGGAAAACGCCTTGCCGTATATTGGTAAGCCGACACAGAGGATATTGCTCGTGAACACATTCTTCGAGCCTATCCAACTTGATATCGAGATGACGACACATGACGCCGATACAATAAGCTATATGTTAGAAAACAGTCAATTGAGAGACTTGGATAACGGTCTTGTGACAACGTTCAACAACAACAACGAGATTTATCACCAAGCAGAGCACTTTACATTGAAAGACCAATACAGCGGTGCTCCAATATATGAGGTCAAGGAGAACAAGAAGGGAAACATTGACTTCAGCCAGACAATTAACGATAAGATTTAGAAATAAAGGAAATGCCATATATCAAAACACACTCGAACTATGTCTTGAAGAAGAACCATCAGACGGTTTCAGACGGCACGATATGGGAGCGTGACATAACGACGATTGGCGGAGTCAACCAATTCGCAAAGGGGCAGACCCCAATCTACAAGTCATCGAACTTCATCATAACAGTCAGAAACGACCGCAAGGTGGCAAGCCAATACAACAAGACAAAGTGGAGAGGAAACGAACTGAGCGGTGATACATGGACCCTACAGACAATAAGCGGTCTAACGTCTGAGAACGAGGATGACAATGATATCAAGATAGTTCTAAAACAAGACTATTATGATTTCAAGGACTTTGCGTATTATGGGTCATTGAGCGAAATGTTCAGGGCATCAATCAATGATGTTCTGACACGTTTTCCTGGAGAATTGTATGGCACTTCCTCCAATTCCTACTATACCTCCGCATCCACCATTGACGGTGAACGCATCGAGGAGAGCATTCTTCTCGGCACAAGCGGACAAACCTATCTTGACAATCCTTTTTACATTGACCTCCATTCACTTACCAAGCCTATGGAGGGAAAAGTGATAAAGTTCTTTGCCAACGACGGCTATCAAAATTATGATGTAATCTATAGCGGAGACACTACCCAATACTCAATAAAAGAATGGAAAAGTGAGGTAAACGGCCCATTCTGTATAGGAAAAAAATTTGCAACAATCACAATCTCTGTAGAAGGTAAAAATGATATTGTCATTGAGGCATGGGGAGGTGACAACAATAGTATCGTATACCTCTCTGATAACGCGGTTGGGGTACATATAAGACCAAAGGAGAAATATATCAAGCAATTCTATAATGAGTGTGACAATTTTGAGAAACTCCTTCTTAATCCCAAGACAACACCCAAATACAAGGCTTCATTTTCTGTCATAAAGGAAAACGATTATGGGTATTATAGGGAGATAGAGGATTTCGTATTCCCCACATCATTCGGAGATTACAATATCGATGCCTTGGCATACGGATTCAACGACTACACCATGAGGCTTGCTGAAATCGGTGAGCTCTACGACTCTGCGTTTACAGACAATCTATATAGGTCAATGACTCATGAGGCCATCAAGAATTTTGACTGGACATACACTCGCGAGTTTGACCAAGGCGACGAGGAGGAATATGTCCACGGTGGCGAGAAAATACAGAAGGCTCTTAGGATTTTCGCAAGGGAATTTGATGAGATACTGTCCTATATCAATAACATCAAGAATGTCAACAAGCTTACATATGACGATAGAAACAATATTCCAAATTATTTCTTGACAGATGAGGTTTCAAACAAGGGTTGGGACGTAGTCATGGTGTATCCGTATGCCCTAACGGAAACTTATGCTGACGAGAATGGTGAGAAGCAAATAGTTCAAGCGTATGACAAGCAAGAACAACTTGACAACCAACATAACGGATATTTTTTCACAAGGGAATTCGCGCAAGATTCCAATAAGGTTGTCAACCCTTATAGAAAGGGTTTGTTGGATTATCCCAATGGTTATTTTGTCACTTGCGTAAGCGGAGAGACAGCTACAAAGGAGAACACTCCATATAGCGGCAGAGTGGAAGATGATGCTATAGAATACTATTATATGTCTGCAAGCGCCAATCAGTCAACATATTACGAGGAGGAAAGCGGTAGGATACTCAATAGGAACAAGTCATATTCCAACGAGCGCCCATACACTTATATGGAGGCTAATAATGAGTTCCTTAAGCGTTTGGCCATCAATTCACCTTACATTTGGCGTCATAAGGGTACGTTGGAAGGCGTTGAGATGATTCTCGGTATGTTCGGTCTCAAGAGCAAGAGATGGGTCGAGAGGGGCGGTAAAGGGCCATGGGACTATGAGATAGTCGAATACTCGTCACTCACCGAAAGAATCGAGGACAAGTGGGACAATGTGCATCAGATGCATCGCATAGATTGGATTAACTCGACAAAGATAATCACATATGACACAAGGTCAACGTCGAATTATTCAAAATATGGCAGCGACAACAACTATGTCTCATATCAAGGGCTTCCAATATCATATAGGGATATCAATGGTACAAGATACTTGTATCCGCATTTCTATTCCTCAAGTGAGATAGACGGCAATCCTTATTTTCAAATGGATGGGGGTTGGCTCTCAAAGACATTAGAGAATAAGAAAGGAAATGACAAAGGGCGATATAATTTCCAATTTGACGTGGACGACAACATCGCATACACATGCCATGTCCCAAGCGGATACACAGATGCAAGCGGCAATGTGATAGACAATCACCCACTCTACAAGGAAACCATTAGGAATATACGGAGAGTGGACAATATCCATGACTTGTTGGCTACTCCTTCCAACAGTATTGCTGACGGAACCATATATTATGTGTCAAACATTGAAAAGGATGTCGCCGTTGTGGACAATGAGGTTTTCACCATTAATTATGAGTATGACAACGGAAAGACATTATCATACATATCCTTGAAAAAAGGTGACGACTATATTAAGATTGGAGACAACAAGTTTTTTACTGATACCATCATTGTGTATGACAATGAAGGAAAAGAGACTTCATACAACATATCTCTCCAACCAATAGGATATGAGGTGAAGGCGTATATCTTGGAAAACACGACAAACAAGCCACAGTTCATCTGTAAGGCTGACATTGAGGGAGTATATACAATTGATTCTTTCCTTATATTGAAAGATGAGGCGACATCAACGTCAACGAATTACTTCATTATCGATGATGCTTTCTACAGTCAAAGACTTGCTGACAAGAATGGAAGGAACGGATGGAGAAGACTTGAAGAGACTGACCCAAGCTACATAAGGATTAACACAATTGCCAACTACTATGGCGGTAATAACCCACATAACGGAAATATGGTGTATGATAACGGTCATGAGTACTTCACATATTTCAAGAGACTATTCAAGCATGCGTCTGACAACGATTTGTTTGATGAAAGATGCTATGACTCGTTCTATACGGTATTGGACGACGAGATATCCGAAATTGGCTTTAAAGGGTTGATTGGGGATAATGAGTATATAAAGCAATATGACACGAAACTCATCGAGGATTCCAAGATTCACTATTTCGGCTCATATTACAAGACAAAGGATGACGGTATTCTCGAAACCATATCCAAGTATAACATCAATGATAATTCTAAGATGATTGGTGGCACGCCATACAAGGGCAACAATATTGACGAGATTACCGACCAAGTAGTGAACAACAAACGCTTGACCATCAAGTTCAACCTTCACAACGAATGGCATACAAACCAAGGCCAATGTGAGGTAAAATATATTGACTCGATTGTGATGAACTATATCACACAGATGATACCGTCAACAGCAATCGTGGACGTTCAATACGTTTATTAAAAAAATAGAACATTGGAAAGATGATTAGGATTAACGGAAATGAAGGAATAACCGTCCTTGACCTAAACTTGGATAGGGAAAAGGATAATTACGTGTTCTCTATCGAGTCACTTGACAAGAGGGGAAGATGGTCAAATTGGGGCATTGACGCTGTCACATGCGCAGACACTGTGTGTGAGAAGGACTATGACAAGCTCAAGATTGATGTCAAACGGTCGTCAATAAAGGACCATGGGTATGTGCTCATACAGAATGGGAATAGGGATACAGCTGCGGTGAAGATTATTCCAGACGAGGAAGAATTAAGGGAAAAAACCTTTATCTTCTCAGTGTCAAACCCTATAATCGAAGGCAACACCGTAACTGTTACAGTAAAGTCGAAAATCAATGGAAGACCATGTGATTGGGAAGTGACATATGACGGAAAGCCTATACTGTACAATATCAAGGCAAGTAAAACCAAACTAACCATTGATTATATTGATTCATATAACATCGATAGAGACGGTTTAATTACCCTCTCACAGCATAAAAGCGGTAAGGTGATAGAGATACACCTTTTGCATAAAATAAGCGGCGAGACGGAAATTATAGACATTAAAAAAGACTGATTAACTCAAAAGTTAATCAGTCTTTCTTCATCTTTGTCAAAATCCTCAATTCCATTTACCTCAATATCATAGAGACCGTAATCAGTCTCAAGGTCAATGAATTTATGGGTCATATGCTCAATATCCCATACACAAAAGCCATGTTGGGAAACAGTCTCACCAAAGGTCTGTTGGATAAGGGAACCTGGGTATACGATGTCTACATCACCTCTTTTGATAACTTGACGCTTGTGGATATCACCAGCCATGACACAATTACATCCTTCAAACAAACTACCTTCGACACCATTGTCAACAACTGTACCGTTATTAAGCGTCGCTCCCACCACCATACCATGATACAATCCAATGATGGTCTTGTCTTTTTTTTCAAGGTCAAGGAATAACGGTGCCATATATCCACTGTATATGGAGTATAAAGCCCATATGACATTGTCATCCTCAATAAAGCCGCTCTCATATCCAAGCATGGAGTCAAGAAACTTGCAGTCTTGGAAATTGGCTGTATCGAAAAGTGCCGTGAGAGTATCGGTACGAGAGGTGTTGTTGACAAGGAGGTCATGATTTCCAGCGATAACAAGAACGGTGGCAATCTCTTCCAATTGTCTTAGGAAAAAGCTGCAAAATGTCATCAATTCATTGGAAATGTTGTTCTTCTGGTGGACAAGGTCGCCGCTTATGAGGATGCGTACCTCCTCGCGTTTATAGCCATTCGTTATCTCCTTGCATTTCTCCACAAATCTTGTGAGTTGGTCCGCATATTCGTTAAGGCGTTGAAAGTTCCTAATGTGAATGTCGGAACAGTGTATTACTAATTTAATCATTGCTTATAAGGCAAAATCATCGTCTATATTATTTACTAAATGGCACTTATCGCCATATTCTTGCTTTAATTCATCAAGAGCTGTAAGCACTCTTCTTCCCCAAAAAGAATGACCCTCTTTTGTTCTACTCCATGTGAATGTTCGATGGGCCTCAGTAAGTTGTATATAGTCTCGTATGTTTAAAATCTTACTCAAATTATTATCTGAATAGCTCCAAAAAGCATGGCATAATTTATTTTTTGCCAAAATCTTAGAAAATTTGAATATCCAATGGGATTGCATCAACTTCCAATAAAAGGTTTTGTCTTCTTGATAATAAAAATATTTCTTTAAGATGGCAATTCCTTTTCTATAATCTTGAAATTCTTGTTGTTTATCATTTATAGCCATAGTTCACGAATTATTTTAAATGGCATAGGCTGCCGTATTGGTTTCTTAATTCATTAATCACTTTTGGTATTATCTCAGCCCAATAATCATATCCAAGAATTGAATATGTCCATGCAAATGTACATTTGCAGCAACTTAAATCATTAAATAGTTTAATGCTAAAAATATTTTTCTTTTCCTCTTCATGATGTCGTATATAATCATGCCAAAAATTATAGCATGCACAATGTTTGGATAAAATCTTGGAAAATTTGAATATCCAATGGGAACTCATCAATTGAACATAAAGATTTTTGTCGCTATGGGAATAAAGATAATATTTTAAGCATCCAATTCCTTTTCTATAATCTTGAAATTGTTCCTCGTGCGGTTTCTTCTCTGTACTTTTTGCGTTCATGAAATAATATAGATTCTATAATAACTTTTTCTATCACGTTGCTCCAAAAATCATATCCTTCTTTTGATTCTTTCCAATCAAAGCCAAACCAATGCTGTCTTATAATTGGAAAATAATATTGGTCGACATAAACTATATTATAAAGCCATGTCTCTAATGCTTGAGGAGACCCTTGGCATTTGCTAATCGAATTAGTCCAAAACCTCTCGCAGCAATGATAATTGGCCAACATTTTTGACAATATGAAAATCACTGTAGACTGCATGAACATGGCATTTATTTTTGGATAGCCATGTTCTATGAAAGTTTTTCTAAGGAGCGTTATCCCTTTTTGATAGTCATCATAACATGCTAAGTTAAAGAGAAACTTTTCCATTTTCTTCTTTTCTTTTTTCTTCTTCATTCGTTTTTCAAGCAATAAAACAATTTTTTTCCACAAACTATTTATCTTAAAGAAAAATATATTCAAAATGGCTGATTATAAAAAACTTAAACCGATTATACTAAAATGGGAAGGCGGATATTGCGGCAATATTGACGGCATGATATGTACCATGAAGGGTGTTACCCTTGCTGCTTTCCGCAAATACTTCGGCAAGTCCAAGACTTGTGCCGACCTCAAAAAGATATCAGACGCCCAATGGGATTCCATATTCATCAACGGCTATTGGAACAAATGGCTTGGGGATAGGATAAAGTCCCAATCCATTGCCAACCTCTTGGTTGATTGGGTTTGGGCAAGTGGCATATATGGCATCAAGTATCCTCAACAAGTCCTTGGCGTCAAGGCTGACGGCGTTGTCGGACCGAATACCATCAACGCTCTTAACAGTTATCCAAATCAGAAGGAGCTTTTCCAAAAGTTATGGAACAGAAGGAAAAAGCATTTTGAGAGTGTTGCCAAAGGCAGTAAGGCCAAGTTCCTCAAAGGGTGGCTTAACCGTCTCAATGACTTCAAATGGATTGACTAAACTTTTCTTATTGTAGATAAATCTCTTTTATTTGCTGGGCATTTGCTAAGTGCTTAGCAATCAATTTATATCCGCCTTTCTCAAACAAGCTTGATGGGTCGTCGTTCTCATTTGTGGGAATGTACCTTATCCTATTGTAGAGTTTTCCGTGATTGAGCAACTTATAAATTTCCTTTACCGTGTTATATGCGTCACCATCAAGGAATATGTTGATATTGGCATTGGCCTTCGTCAAAAGGTCCCAATAAAGCTTATAGTTCTTGTTTAACGCCTTTCCTAACAAAGGGATTGAGTTTGGCACGACAATATGGTCAAAAGGACCCTCCACAAGAGTAATATCCGCATCCCACTGTACCTTTTCCTCATTGAATATGATGCTTCTCTTCTCAACCTTCGGATTGTCATATTTAAGCCGTGTAAAGCCTTTTTTTATCGGAGGCAGATAATCCCTACCCACCCAATAATTAAGCTCTCCTACGGCATTATATGAAGGAATAAGGATACGAAATGAGCCCTTCTTGTTCTCTTCATCTTTCTCTGTATATCCGATATTAAACCTTTCAATGATATCCCATGTAATGCCTCTTTTCTGAAGATACTTCAAGGCATAATAGTTGTTGCTGCCCCCATGGACGAATTTCTTGTAACTTGAGGGAAACCTCAATTCCTCCTTCTCAATTATAGAGGTGTCAATATTGAAATCCTTATCTCCAAAGTGGAGCTTATAGAGCTCGCTTTTCCTTATGGAGCGTATAATAGCCTTATAATCCTCAAGGAGCTTGTTGTTACCATACAGCTTTATGAGCTTGACAATAGTGCCTCTCATCTCATCATCCCCACTTGAGGCACATTTCCAACATTGGAACACTTGCTTCTGCAAATTGACCTCAAGATTGTATTTCCTCGATTCATTGGACCCTTCCTTCTCAATACATCTCGGACATGGGAACTGATATTGGTAAGTCCTCTTGTCAAAGCCTCCTTTTGATTCCCCTAGGAACACAACAAGGATATTGTATAGCTTTTCAATTTCGTCTATCATCTCATCTGCAAAGATATAAATAAAAAAAATAAAAAACAAGAATTAGGAAATATTTATTTTTAAATAAACTATTATATTCAAATGACTAAGAAAACATTTAAGGATAGCGACATTCTGAATGCGATGATAACAAAGTTGGACGAGGACTCCATAGTCTATGGGGCAAATGGACACTATGGAATCGGCGCATACTACGATATTGAGCTTAAAGGCGAAGGCATGCCCAACGTTGACCTTGACAAGGTTAGCGGCATAACTACGGCTCAAGACTACATGACAAATAACAACGAGCTTGATGAGAATCTTCAGAAAGCAGATTGGATAAAGGAATTTTGATTCAATAGAAAATGGAAAACAAGAAAGCAATACAATTGACAGAACAAGACTTGAGGAACATGATTAAGGAGTCCGCCATGAAGATTCTCTCTGAACTTGATTGGAAGACATGGGCAAGTGCCTCAAAGAAGAACAACAAGTGGAGAATGGAAAATCCGCACCATAGGGCAAACCAATGGAATAGAAATATGGGTTTTGACAAGAAGGCGCGTGATGAGTTCGATAAGAAACATGGCATTGAATATAATGACCCTAAGAAGGGAAACATCAATTTTCATAGTTTTGACGGAAATGCTGAGATAAATGGTTCAAGAGACCATGACTTCAAAGACAAGAACCCAATGCAGTTGAATCATAACCTCTACTATATGAGTAAGAAATATGGCAAAGACGGCGGCTATGGGAGGGCAAGAATGTGGGATTACGCACATGAGACAACTCCAGAGGAGTTTTATGGAGACAATGAGATGGGGCAGAAATTCCGTAATGCGGAGAAGGATGTTGACGACTTCAATAGTGGAAAGACCCACTATGAGAAGGGTAAAGGTTGGACCAATGAATCTAAAGCTATCGAAGAAGGAAGAAGGATGCTTAATGACCAAAACTACACCCATTTCGCAGTCAATAAGGAAAATGGAAAAATTGTCAACGGATGGGACTATAAAGGATATGACGCAGAAGATTTGAAGAGAGAGAAGGCGTATTTCTTCACCAACGACCTCATTGATTATGGATTCAATCCAAAGGACTACAAGATTCTCACGAGAAAATTCTTAATCAGTAGGGGTATTGACCCAAAGGACAACAACAATTGGTCCAATTAGGAAGAGGTTTAAAAACCATGATTAACTCATTATAATAAAAACGTTTGAAGCGGAACTTGGAAATGGTTCAAAATCCATCCGAGCTCCGCTTCTTCAATTTAGCGACTATTTAATAAAACTAATAAAGTACAAAATGTCAACAATAATACTACTATTTCATGTTAATGTATGTTTTTCTCGTTTCCTCCCTATTCCAATACTTTACCTTGTAAGTTATCTCCTTGACACCTTTTTTAGTTGTTTCATCCATAATCTCACCATGGAAGTCAATGGGTCCTCTTTTTGACTTATTGAGATAACCCAATACAGCGACATAAGCATCACAAGCATCAAAGTTCTCTTTTTTCAACTCTCCCTTGCTGTCGTAGAGCCATTTGATATTCGGAAATATTTCAGCAACTTTTCCTTGAATGACCGTCTTCTTGTCAATTGTCCAAGGATATCCTCCGAATAGCACAAACCTACAAGTCTTGATTTCCTTGTAAATCTTTGGAAAGATGTATTGCTTGCCATCCTTTCCATATTTTCTAATTGACATTAGCTCTGGAAAACTGTACTTTCTAGCGTCATACGATGACACATACTGCGGCACAATCCCCAATATGTTGTACACACAATCCGACACCATGCCATTGAACCTCAACAGCGTTGATACCGTATTAACATTGTTGGAACTTAGCAATGGTTCCTCAATGACAACTTCATCAATGCCGAAGTTCTTATATTTTACAAGAAACTCCTCAAATATCTTTTTTTTCAAAAACAAGGCCTCAATTCCCTTTATCTTGGACTTGGTCTTGGGATTGATATGGGTCAATTCCACAATTTGGCCATAGTCTGAGCCGTCATCCACAAGTATGCATACACCAATCGTTTGTGTTGACACATCAAGTCCTAGAAGTACCTTATTTCCATTCTTATCCATTTATGATTAACAAATCATTTTTTTCTTTATTTTAATTTTTTTTTATATAATATTAATTAAAATAAAAGACGTATGTGTGAAGAAAAGCATGTTTCCACAAAAGTTTGCGCTTGTTGTGGTAATGAACTTCCAGTAACAGCTTTTAATAAGCATGGTCGTTCAAAAGATGGTTATGAAGCCATTTGTAGAACTTGTAAAGCAAAGTCTGGTAGTGGTAATCCTGATTTAGCTAAGTTTACCCCCAGAGAGCTTATTGATGAACTTCGTTGTCGTGGTTATCATGGTAATCTTACTTATATTCAACGACATGAAATTAATGTTTAATGATAATATAAATATTGTTGTGATTTATATTGTTAATATTTCTAATACAATTAATAAACTTAATTATTAATATTTTAATTTGTGTAAAGTTATGTCTAAGAAAAGAACTTACGACGAAGCAAGTGTTATTCGCAGTATCTCTAAGAACAATAGTGTTCAAGTTAATGCTGTTGAACATGTAGTAGAAGTTGTTAAAAATTCTACTGATGTAGGAAATGGTACTTGGGGTAAGATTGATTACTTGTGTAAAGTCCATGGTTATGTTGTAGTATTTACTGCAAACCTTAGTAAGAAACCTACTCCTAAGAAAACTATGGACGATGATGTTGATAATACGAATAGTAAGACTGCTAAAAGGGAAGCCAAACTTAATATGGCTGCTATGGTTAAATCTACTATGCGTCGTGTTAAGACTAAATAATATAATGTTATGCCTTCTTTCGACTTTTCTCTTGTTAAGAAAGAATCTAATAATAGAAAAACCTCTAATAATATTAACAAATATGAGGTTGTAGAAAAGAATGTTATGGGTGTTGTTCATATTGATATTAATGCTAATTATTATGTAAAAATTAATAATAGATATTATAATATCAATTCTGAATGTTATTCATGTAAAGGTAAAAATATGATATACGCTCAAGGATATGATGATAAACATAGAGTTTGTATTATTCGTAGTCCTGGAGAATATACAGAATGTAATCATAATTTATATTTGCCTTTTGCCCCTGGATGTATTGTTTCTGGAGATATTATTAATCATCCATTAACTGCTAAAATATTTAATATTAAAAAAGTTTGGATAGATTTTAATAATAATGATGCTCACGAAGCATTAGATTTCTATAAAGAACATTATAAAGAAATTAATGCAATTATACTAAAAAGAAGATTTAATGAAACTTGAGAATGTTGGTAAAGATAAAGTAGATAGTGGAAAATATAGTTTTACTGACGACCAACAAATAGCAATAAGTAATATTATTGACTTCATTGCCACTCCTTTTAATCCTGCGAGTTATATCGTAGGATTAACTGGAGCTGGTGGTACTGGTAAAACTTT
>NFZC01009808.1_pt1 | contig 55066 bp, 67 predicted proteins | sample 1095391 | NCBI WGS metagenome assembly NFZC01 (sample SAMN03609890, study PRJNA323583) | gut metagenome | isolation source: feces | host: Rattus norvegicus | place: Denmark: Riget | collected 2013
ATCTGTCCGAATAGGGACTCTCTGAGCAATATCATTCTGGATCTGTGCTATACGAGAAGCGCAACAAAGAGGTTCGCATGGAAAATGTGTAGTCATGACATTATCAATAATCTTCTCGTCAATAACGACTACATGATTTCTTTCCCTGTCAGAGATGACACCGGAGATATCCAGTATTGTGGAGAACGTTTTTCAGTAAAGACTAAAAGAATCGAGGTAATTGAAGAGTGAGTGTTGTGTTAAGAGAAAATGATTGGGCTGCTTCCATGATACAGGCAAACTCTCTTGGAAAGAAACCGTCTGAAACATTAAGAAGAGTAGCCAGGTTTTATATGGATACATATAACATCAATCAAGATGCTGCAAGAAAGAAACTCGATTTGTTCTTACTCCAATGTGATCCAACATCATCTCTTCCGAAGTGGTCGGATGCATTGGACTTCGCAGTGAGCAGGGCTTGTAAATACCCCGCTATAAATATCGACCATATTTCTGTGTCCAAGAATGAAGTTGAGAAGATTGATTCTCTGGAGGGAAAGCAAATACGGAGACTGGCATTCACATTGCTTTGCTTAGCGAAGTATTGGAATATTGTCACGAGGAAAGAAGACGGATGGGTAAACTCTAAGGATAATGAGATTATGTCGATGGCAAATATCAATACCTCAATTAAACGTCAGAGCTTAATGTTTGGAAAGCTTAATGAATTGGGGATGATCCAGTTTTCGAAGAAAGTTGACAATACGAATGTCAAAGTCTGCTTTATGGAGGATGGAGAGGAAGCTATCCGCGTTCATGATTTCAGGAATCTCGGATATCAGTATTTGATGTATCATGGAGAACCTTATTTTACCTGTGAGAACTGCGGAGTCACTACTAAGGCAAATGATAAAGGTAATCGTCGCCGGCAAAAGTATTGCCCTGAGTGCGCCGCTATCATAAAGATGAAACAGAATATTGAATCTGTAATGAGACGCCGCGTCAGTTCATGACAAAATGTTGGAAATTAACATTGAACGATTATGCCCTGTACAAGGGCATAATCGCCTTACATGATGTGGTGCTTATAATGAATAGAGATATAGGGTTCTCTAAATTTTTTTTTGAAAAGAAGGATGTAACATGATTTTGATCACAAAAGAAGAGAAAGATGCCATTAGCAAGTTTTTCCCTGACGCTCATATTGTTCGAACAATGAGACAGAAGTCTAAGCGTCACAGATACTATTGCGAGGAATCCGCAGGAGTGATGAAGTATCTGGGCGAGGTGCGAGAGGCTTATGGCACATCATATCAGAAGGATGGTGCTGCCATTGGAAATCTCCAGACAAGATAACGAATCACGGTTAGATCATCATAAACGAATTGTCTATGGAAAGCTTGTTGATAAAACATTGAGTGATGTTGACTATGCAGAACTTTCAGAAGTTGTCTATGGTCAACAGTTTTCCAGCGACGTTGCGCGGAGAATGTTTTATGGAAGCAAGCGCACCCTTGATCTTATCGAGGAAGAGAAGGCACATCAGATCGGCCAGATTGTAGCGCGCAGCGTAATTGAGGAACTCGAAGAGAAAAGAGTTGAGATTCAGAAAGAGCGGCAGAGGCTGTCGGATCAGAGACGGGAATATAATAAAGGAATCACATCTGATGCAAGATTTGAGCATCTGTGCGATATCGTAAAGGGCTCTATTGAAGATATGAAGAATATGGATGCTCTTATCGACATTCATCCAAATCCTGATGCTGGTTTTTCCGATAGCGAGGCTGTGTTGGTTCTGAGTGACTGGCATTATGGTATGGTCACTGACAATGCCTTCAATACATACAATACTGAGATTTGCAAGGAGCGTGTTGCTACCGTAGTCAGAAAGGCTTCGGATCGAATCGCGCTCCACCGGTGTAAGAAGCTGCACGTTGTTGTTACTGGAGATCTGATTCATGGTAACTGCCATGTGTCCGCCAGGGTTGCTTCTGAGGAAGTGGCGGCAGATCAGTTAATGCAAGCTTCTGAAATTTTGGCTCAGGCTATCTATTCCCTGAGTAGATGTGTGGAAGAAACTTATGTCTATGTGACATACGGAAACCATGCGAGATCTGTGCAGAATAAGAATGACAGTATTCACCGAGACAATATGGAACGTATTATCCCTTGGTGGCTTGAGTGGAGAATGAAACCTTACGACAATATTGTTATTGTTCCAGAGGAAAAGACTGAGTTCTTATTTGTGAATGCTTGCGGGCACGATATCTGCGCGGCGCACGGTGATCTGGACACAGTCAGGACATCACCAAAGGTTCTGACGATGTTGTTCAATAAAAGATATGGAAAAGACATCGAATATATCATTCTCGGAGATAAACATCATCGCGAGAGCTTTGAAGAACTCAACGTTACTGCATCGATCTGTGGTTCACTTTGCGGAGCAGATGACTATGCAAATGAGAAGCGATTATATTCCCAGCCTTCACAGCAGCTCTTGATTGTGACTCCTGAAGAAGGCGTAGACGCTGAGTATCGCATTCGGTGCTAAGTCAATATCATGAAAACGCTGCGGGTTGTCCCGTGGCGTTTTCTCATATGCCAAAGAAGGAGGGCGGTTTATGGCTAGAAAAACAAAGATGAATAAGATTACGAGCGCTGAAAAGACCGCTCTTATCAATAAGGGGAACATCCAATTAAAGGATGAGTTTCTCACTTACCTTCGCTCTGTAGGAAGAAGCGAAGGTACTATCAACGGATACGACAACGACTTACTGATTGTATTCACCTACGTAATGGAGCATCTGAACAATAAGGATTTCACAAAGATTACTAAAAGAGATTTAATTAACCTTCAGGGCTGGTTAATTTCGAATGGAAATTCAAGTGCGAGAATCCGAAGAATTAAGTCTTCAATTAGTTCATTGTCAAATTATTGTGAGAATATTTTGGCAGATGATGATCCCGACTTCAACGGATATAGATCCATTGTAAGAAAGATTGAGAATCCTCCACTCCAGGCAACTCGTGAGAAGACTGTCTGGGAAACAGAGGAGCTTGAAAATCTTTTGAAGCACCTAGTTGATCGCAAGAAGTATGAACAAGCTTGTTTCGTCGCACTCGGAATGTATGGAGGAAGACGGAAGGCGGAGATCTGCAGATTTAGGGTCGATGACTTCGATGATAGCAGACTTGTTTGTGGCGGAGCTCTATATAAGAGCGCCCCAATTTTGACTAAGGGAAATAAGTACCTTGAGTGTTATACGCTGGCAAAGCGATTCAAACCCTATTTTGATATGTGGATGGATTATCGAGAAGAACATGGCATTGAAAGTGAGTGGTTGTTCCCAGATAAGGATAATCCTAAGGATCATATACAGATCACCACACTAAATAGTTGGACAAAAACATTCTCGAATATTACTCAGAATAATTTCTACTTTCATAGTCTAAGACACTATTTCGTATCCGATCTGGCAAAAGAAGGTATCCCTGATAATGTGGTTGTTCAGATTATTGGATGGAGCAGTGCAGATATGTTTAATATCTACAACGATAACTCTAAAGACGATCAGCTCGCACAGTACTTCAAGGATGGAGATATCTTTGTTCCAGATAAAAAGAGTATAGCGGATATTTAACGGATAGGTGAAATTCTATGAACAAAAAGGAATTAACGAGAAAGGCTGCCGATGTTTTGAGGAAAAGCAGCGCGAGAAAGACAGTATCTTTTCCGCGTCAGGTTTTCCATATTTCAGACGACGAAGGAAACCAGAAAGACTTTGTGGTTAAGAAGGCAGATAAAGAAGTACTGTATACGATTGATGACGTCGGGATTATTCTCGACGCTTTAATTTTTGCAATCAAGGAATCTTTGAAAGTCGGAGACCCGGTTACAATCCACGGGTTTGGAACATTCGGATTGAAGTACAGGAAGCCAAGACAGACCAAACAACTTGGAACTGACGATACCATCATTATTGACGGAAGATTTGTTCCGAAGTTTTCTTTTGGTAACGACTTGAGGTTGTGCGCGAAGATCTACGAAATGTCATTTGATGACAGAATGAAGGCTCCTGATCTTCCGGAGGATGACTTTGAATGTGAAGAAGAGGACGGTGAAGTAGATGGAGTTTGAAGTTGGAAATGATGGTATTTATTGCCATCGCTGCGGAACAAAGTATCCGCAGCGTAAGCGATATTATCCGGTCAGTTATGGAGTCCTGTATAAAGGTGTAGGATATCTTCCTTATTGTAAAGAATGTATCGATACGATCTATAACGGATATCTCGAGGTGTGCAGGGACCCTGAGGCGGCGGCCAGACAGGTCTGCCGAAAGCTCGACCTGTATTGGAATAAATCTTTGTTTGAGCAAGCAACCCGAAAGAGCACCCCCCGAACACTGATGTCGATGTATTTATCAAGACTCTCCGCAGCATCTTATACTGGAAAGAGCTATGACGATACTCTATCCGAGGAAGGTTCATTATGGAGTTTCCAAGGCGCAGCGGTTCAAGAAATCTATGTTCCTGCTTCTGAGGTGGGAGAAGATGTTGAGGAGGAGTCGAGAAAAATCTCTAATGAAGTCATTGCATTCTGGGGCAATGGTTATTCTCCGAGCATGTACATGGAGCTTGAGCAGAGAAAGAAGTACTATCTGACAAAACTAAAAGATCGCGGAGAGCTTGATGTTGGAACTGAAATTTTGGTTCGTCAGATTTGCAATCTTGAAGTAAGTATTGCGAGAGACAGTGCCGCAGGTAAGTCAATTGATAAGAGCGTTAACTCGCTTAATAATTTGCTGGGAAGTTTGAATCTGAAACCGACGCAGCGTAGGGATGAAGAGATCGAGGCTGAACTATCCTCTACTCCAATGGGAGTGTGGATTTATCGGTATGAGAACAAGCGGCCTCTTCCGGAAATCGATGAGCAGCTAAAAGATGTCAACCATCTTAAGAAGTATGTCTTCACTTGGATGGGTCATCTTTGCAAGATGCTGAACATCAAGAATGGATACACTAGACTATATGAGGAAGAAATCAATAGGCTTCGCGTTGAGAAACCAGAGTACGACGGCGATGACGATGAGGCATTGATGAGTAGAGTGTATTCAGGAGAGGCGTAAGGTGCCAAATGGATCGATATCAATCAGTGATGAATGGTGCGGCTATTTGGGGTGCGTTTTATCGCCAGAATCCAGATAAGTTTGCTGAGGACTATCTGCATCTTCGTCTGAAGTTATTTCAGAGGCTTCTCTTAACGATGATGTTTTGGAGTACAACGTTCGTTTTGATTGCATGTCGAGGACTAGGTAAGACATTTATTAGCGCAGTCTACTGCTGTATTAGATGCATCCTTTATCCTGGAACGAAAGTATGTATTGCTTCCGGAACTCGTGGACAAGCCACTAATGTTCTTGAGAAGATAATGCTCGAGCTAAAGCCTTTATCTCCAGAGCTTAGGGCGGAGATAGATGAAAAGCAAAGCAAGATGAACGGTACGAACGCTCAGATTGTGTTCCACAATACGAGTGTGATCAAAGTTGTCACGGCATCTGACACGAGCCGTGGTAATCGCTGCAACGTTCTTCTTCTTGATGAGTATCGATTGATCTCAAAAGATACGATAGATACTGTATTGAAGAAGTTCTTGACGTTGAGAAGAATGCCTCGGTATGACGATCTGTCTGACGAGGAAAAGAGGAAGGAATATGCAAAAGAAAAGAACTTGACATTATACTTAAGTTCTGCGTATTTCAAAGATCATTGGTCTTATACGAAGTGCGTCGATACATTTAAGGCAATGATGGATGATTCGAGAAAGCAGTTCCTATGCGGGTTCCCGTATCAGTTGTCAATCTCAGAAGGCTTGTTAGACCCGGAGGCAGTAGCGGATGAAATGTCTGAGTCTGACTTCAGTGATATCAAGTGGAGTATGGAAATGTGCGCAGAGTGGTATGGATCTGAAGATGGAGCTTTCTTTGATTTTGAATCTATTTCGAAAAACCGAAAGATTAAGTATCCGATGCTCCCAGAGGAAACGGCTTCTTTGCTGAGTTCTAATCATATTAGTATACTTCCAAAACAAAACGGTGAATTAAGAATTCTATCTGCGGATATAGCCCTTATGTCTAGTAAAAAGACAAACAATGACGCAACAGCGATATTTGTTAACCAGCTTATCCCCACTAAGTCTGGAAGATATGTCAGTAATATCATTTATACAGATTCTCATGAAGGATTAAGAACTGACGATCAGGCCTTGATTATTCGTAAACTGTATGATGAGTTCAGTTGTGATTATATTGTCCTAGATACAATGGGCGTTGGACTTGGTGTCTATGACTGCCTGACAAAGGAAATAATGGATCCAGAGACAGGAGAATCTTATCCGGCATTGTCTTGCTATAACGATAAAGTTATGGCCGATCGATGCGCTGTACCCGGAGCTGAAAAGGTAATATGGTCTGTCAAAGCAAATGCGCAGTTCAATTCGGACTGTGCTTTCTTATTGCGAGAGGCATTTAGAAGCGGGCGCATTCGCTTGCTGGAAACTGAGTATTCGGCAGAACAGAATCTTAGCAGCCTAAAGGGTTATTCATCTCTTTCTCCTTCCGATAAGGTAAAGCTTCAAATGCCGTATATCAATACGACACTATTGATCGATGAAATCACGAAGCTGCAGCATGAGGAATCCGGAGGAAAGGTAAAACTATTTGAGCGAACCGGAATGAGAAAAGACCGTTATTCCAGTCTCGCTTACAACTACTACGTAGCAACGCAGCTTGAGACAAAGATGAACAGGAGAATGCAGAATGATTTGTCTGGTTCAAATATGTTTGTAATTAAGCCGCCTAGCTATAAAGGAAAGGCGGTGAATCCATTTGCAAGAATCTGAAAAGGTTAATTCTGAGAATAAGGTGAATGTTGACGGACTTATTGGAATTTCAAGTAAGTTCGCTGTTCTAAACAGACTGATTACGAGAGATCTAAACAATGATACATCAAAGCCGACATTTTCTCTTTATTCAAAGTCTGACATACAGACATATCTAACTAATCCGTATACATATGAGAAGCAGCTAAGAAAAGCAGTAACCTATATCTATGGCGCGAGCTCTCATTTCCGAAGATTGATTCAGTATTTTGCTGGGCTGAATGACTGCTCTTATGTTGTCGAGCCATATCGTATTGATCCAAAGAAGGCAAATACTAAAACGGTAAACAATAACTACCGTAAAGTTCTGAATATGCTATCTTCAATGAATATTAAGACGCAGTTGCCTAAGATCTTAACTGTATGTCTCAGAGAAGATGTGTTCTACGGAACGTTATGGGTTACGAACGACAATATCACGATTCAGCAGTTACCGAGTGATTATTGTTCGATATCTGCAATTGAGGGTAACGTTTTGAATGTGACCTTTGATTTCTCATATTTTGATTCACATCAGACATATCTGAACTTTTATCCTCCCGAGTTCTCAGCAAAGTACAAAATCTATCAGGCAAATCGTATGACAAGATGGATTGAACTCGATAGTCCAACGTCTTTTGCAATTAAATGCAACACTGATATCTTGGCGTATCCTATCCCTCCGTTTGCAGGGATATTGAGAGAAATCTATGATATTGAAGACTTAATAAATAGGTCGCTTACGCAGCAATGCGTATGAAAAATAACCCATTGAATTGCTGGAAACCCCTCAGAGCAATGCTAACCACAACATAGGCGTGAAACATAGCCAAGTGTGACGGTTTGAAAATAGTATTGATTGGGCAATCAGCAGCGAAGCTCCGAATAGGAGAACGTTCAACGACTAAGCGGTACACAAGTGTTTGGTGTATCCAGTGGTGGGCACCCCTCTGGGGTGAAGATATAGTCTGCACTTTAGTGAAAGCTAAAGAAGTGTCAACCGCCTTGGCACTTAGACGGGGTAGCGCCCGGTGTGTTACTAAAATGAGGTGATAATATTTCAAAAACATATTGCGTATATGTCCACACCAATCTCTTTAATGGGAAAAGATACATAGGCATCACTTGCCAGCCGGTGGAGAAGAGATGGATGAATGGCAAGGGATACCCAGAACATGTTCGGTTTGGGAGAGCTATTCAGAAATATGGCTGGGAAGGTTTTGAGCATAGGGTTTTAATCCGAGGTTTGCAAAAATCGGAAGCAGAGTGTTTGGAGAGATATCTTATAAGTATCATGAATACGCAGGATGAGAGATACGGATACAATATTACTTCCGGAGGAGAAGGAGCCTCTGGAGTGATAATCTCAGAAAAATCAAAAGAGCTTATGTCGGTAGCAAAACGTGGAGATCGGCATCCGAACTATGGGAAGCATTTGAAAGAAGAAACACGGGACAAGATATCTAATGCTCTAAAGAATAATAAGAACGCATTAGGGATTATTAGGTCAAATGAAACCCGTATGAAAATGTCAGAATCAAAATTTAAGCCAGTGATAATGATATTTGACGATAAAGAGATTCGGTTTAATTCTGCAAAAGAAGCTGAGCAGAAAACTGGAATAAGCAGAAAGAATATTTCGCAATGCTGCAAAGGCATGAGAAAACACGCAGGCGGATATGCGTGGAAATTTGAGTAACACTTTACTATAACAAATTGGATAAGCGATTGAAAGAAACCAAGACTGCACTTGAGAACTATGCGATGCTCGTTATGACACTTCCGATGGATGATGAAGGGCACTGGCTGCTTGACTTCGATAAAGCAAAAGATTTTTGGAGCAATCTTGACGCGGTACTCCCCAGTGAGATTGGGTCTATCCTTTCCCCTATGCCAATCAATAAAGTTAGCTTTGAGAAAGCTAATACAAAGGATACTGATACCATTGCAGAGGCAGAGCAGCATTTGTTTACTTCTGCCGGAGTGCAGTCTTCCTTATTTAATAATGACAAGGCATCTGCCAATGCACTGCTGCTTTCAATTAAAGCAGATCAGGCCATTACATATGGAATTGTCAAGAGTTTCGGAGACGCTGTAAACCGCTTTGTTCAGAGTCAGAGCTACGGAAAGAACTTCAGAGTAAATTTCTTGGACGTATCCCAGTTCAACCGGAAGGAAGTCGGAGATGCATATCTAAAGGCTGCGTCCTATGGAATCCCATCAATCTCTTATTACTGCGCATCTCAAGGGATTGGACAAGCAGAACTTGATTCTATGAGCTTTTTTGAGACCCAGGTTCTTGGACTTCAGGATATGTTCCGTCCAATTCAGAGTTCTACTCAGATGTCTTCTAGCAGCACATCAAATGCAGGAGGCGCGCCCATTAAAGATGTCGGGGAGCTGTCTGATAAACGAGAGGAGAATCGCGAGAATGAGTAACTTAGATATGAAGAAGTTCATCTATGTTTTTAGCGAAGCAGATAAAGACGTTATGATTGAGCATGGCTATGATCTGATATGCATAGTCCCGAAAAATGGAATCTATGTATTTCTATCAGAAAATAAATGTCAAAGAAACTTCTCGATGATGCCAGATGTGGAGCATTGTTTCTCCGATACATTAACATTTTGATACGTAACACGCCGCCCTTTGATTTGGGCGGCTCTTTCTATTTCTAGGAGGTTAGGATGGAAAACGCACTGAGAATATCGTTTGCATCATCGCTAACCAATTTGTGTGAAAAGAACTCCTCGTTTGATTCCGGAGTGTTGAGAATCTGTTATACAGGAGAGAACAGAAATCGCTCATATTTCTCAAAAGAAGATATCGAAAGAAATATCAAGACGATTTATAACTGTCCTCTTGTTGTGAATTATGACGTCGAAGCCGGAACGTTTGGCGGACATGATATGAGAGTCGTTAAAGACGCAGATAACAACGTGCGGATTATCAATGCCACAGAGCCTGTTGGAGTTATCCCAGAATCAAGCAATGTGTGGTTTGAGTGGGAGACAGATAAAAATGGAGTTGCACACGAATATCTGTACGCCGATGTCCTGCTCTGGAAAAGACAGGCAGCATACGAAAAGATCAAGACCGATGGAATTGTAAACCATTCTATGGAAGTAACTGTAAAAAACGGAGAACTTATTGATGGTATCTTCCATGTTCATGATTTTGAGTTTACGGCATTCGCTTTGCTCGGAGATGATGTGGAACCATGTTTCGAGTCGTCTGCGCTTGAAATGTTCTCTGCGAGCGAGTTTAAGCGAAGCATGTCAGAGATGATGCAGGATCTAAAGGACACATACAAAAGTATCGACGCTCCGAGCGGAGCTGGAGATAAAAATAATACGGAAGGAGGAGAGGAAGTATTGGACGAGAAAATTGAGCTGGCTAAAAAGTACGGTATCAATATCGAAGAGCTTGAGTTTGAGATCGATAACATGTCTATCGAAGAGCTGACCGCGAAGTTTGAGGCTATGAAGGATGATCCCCAGAAGCCCGCGGAATTTGCATTGACTGCAAATATTGTCGAGGAGATCAATCGAGTCCTAGCAGACCAGAAGATTTCTTGCGAGTGGGGAGAGTGCAATAGATATAGCTATATCGATTGTGACTTTGAAGCCAAGGAAGTTTACTGCTGGGATCGCAACGATTGGCTGATGTATGGTTTTGCCTATTCCATGAGCGGAGATAAGGTGGTTGTTGACTTCGAATGTAAGAAGCGGAAGAAGTATGTGATCGCTGATTTCGAGGAGGGTGAAGAGCAGGCGTCTCCATTTGCCAACGATTTTGCACTCATCGGAGAGGAGTTCAAGAAGGTAGTCGAGACCAAGAATGACTTTGAGGCAAAGCTATCCGAGGAGGCAAAGCGTTCTGCTGAGTTCGAGAAAGAACTCGATGTCCTTCGGAAGTATAAATCCGATATCGAATCTGCACAGGAAAAGGCGAAGAAGGATGCAGTCTTCGTTAAGTTTGAGAAGCTGAGTGGTAACGAAGCTTTTGAGAATTTGAAGGTTAACTGCGATAACCTGACCGCTGAAGAGATCGAGGAGAAGTGTTTCGCCATTAAGGGTAGAATGGACTCCGCCGCTGAGAATGGCGCTACATTCTCTCTCGGAAGTGGTATCCCCAAAATTCCAGTAGACAAGCCCGCCGACAGCGGAAAGGCAGAACCGTACAACGGTGTGTTCACCAAGTACGGTTATTAAATTTTTATAGGAGGTTTTGATTATGGCTATTCATGCTGTTGTTCGCACCGATCTGATGAGCGGTACGGATGTTCGCGCTGATCTGGTGTCCATCAAGTATATGGGCACTAATGGCAGCACTCCCACTGAGATTGACAATGGTAATGTTCTGAAGGTGGGCTCTCTGATGGCTGGTGAGCGCGAAGTTTTTGTTGGCGCTGTTCCCGCCGCTGATACCAACCGGGACGAGGTTGTTCTGATCGCCGCTCCTGAGGTTATGTACGATGAGCGTCTGCGTAATCTGTCCGATTACTTCAACGTTGCTGGCAAGATTGTCCGCGGCTATCGTTTCCGCTCCGGCAATATGTTTGCTGTGACCGCAGAGGCTTTGGACGGTTCTTTCGATGCCGCCAATGCGAAGGGCAAGATTGTTGAGCTGCAGGCCTCTACTAAGATGAAGGTTGTCGCTTCTCTGACCTCTGGTTCCACTCAGGTTGGCACCATCGAAGCTGTCGAGGTTGCCGGCCCCTATACTTACTTTGTTATCAAGGTTAAGTAAGAAAACTAAAGAAGGAGGAATAAGCAATGAACGAAATTGTTAAGCTTGCTATTGATGCCTACAATGGCAGAGTAGAAAAGTACAGTGTTGAGCAGTCTCAGGATGTTCTGCGTCAGGCTCTAGTTGAAAAGAACAACGGTAAGACTTATCTTGACTATAAGGACATTCGTGATGGTAAGTGCCAGGGTCTGTTCACTCTGATTGAGGAGATCCTGTCCAAGACTGTCGTTGAAGGTCTGCAGGGCGATGAGTACTTCAACGCTCTGGCCGAGATGCGTAACGTCGCCGAGGGCGATTCCCCCGTCTTCATCGTTGAGGATAACAGTGTGTTTGTCGTTTCTGAGGCCGCTGACGGTACTCAGGGTATCCGGCGTCAGCGCCTGGGCGGCTCCACTGAGACCACTATCCCCACTACTCTGAAGACTGTTCGCATCTATGAGGAGATGAACCGTGTTCTGTCTGGGCGTGTTGATTTCAACCACTTCATCAATAAGGTGGCTGAATCCTTCAAGCAGAAGCTGCTGAATGATATGTATACCCTGTGGGCTAACGCCACTGCCGATCAGCTGGGTGGCACTACTTACTTCCCCACCGCGGGCAGCTATGATGAGGATGCTCTGCTGGATCTGATTGCTCATGTTGAAGCTTCCGCCGGTGGCCAGAAGGCTACTATTGTTGGCACCAAGAAGGCTCTGCGTCCCCTGAAGGAATCCATTATGTCCAACAATGCTAAGGAGGAGTGGCACAAGCTGGGTTACGTTGGCACCTTCTTCGGCACTCCTGTTGTCGCTGCTCCTCAGCGTCATAAGGTCAACAGCACCGAGTTCGTTCTGGATGACGATGTTCTGACTATTATCGCTGGCAACGAGAAGCCCATCAAGGTCGTGTACGAGGGTAATCCCATTGTTCTGATGGGTGATCCTATGAAGAACGCCGACTTCACCCAGGAGTACCTGTACGGCGAAAAGTACGGTATGGGCATTGTGCTGGCCGGTAAGTCTGCCGGTGTTGGCCGCTACGAGTTTACCTAATCTGATACATAATTCACCGGTGGGCGTTTGCCCACCGGTTTTTGAATGAAAGGAGAATAATCAATGAGTGCAGAAAATATCGCAGAGACTGCCCCGGTCAAAAAGTCAAGAAAGACTACAGCTACAAGTGCGAAGGCTTCTAAGCCAACATATACAGTAAAAAATGTTGACATGAACCAGTATATCACAGTGAAGAGTGCCTTCCCGGGGAGGCTCATTTATAAGAGCGCAAGAACCGGAGAGCTATTTACTTGGGAGGAAGCAGGAACCGAGCAGGATATTGAGCTGAAAGAACTGAGGAACATGCGCAATACATCAAAGAAGTTCTTTGAAAATAACTGGATTGTCTTTGATGAGGAGTATGACTGGGTGATCGACTTCCTTGGAGTCCGAGCTTTTTACAATAACATTATCAACACCGAGGGTCTTGATAGTTTATTTAAGAAGCCTGTTGCCGAGATCGATGCGGAGATTCAGTCCATGACAAAAGGACAGAAGCGCACTGTGGCATACCGTGCGATGGAAATGATTGCAAATAAGGAGATTGATTCTATCTCTGTTATTGAAGTGCTCGAGAAGGGACTCGGTATCAATCTGATTGAAAGATAAGGAGGTATTCGGTGAGCATTCCTTACGATGTATTTACCGATGCTTTTCTGTCGAAAATTACAGAATATGAGTTTATCGGTATCCCAGATAATGAGCGCACTGCCATTATCGATGGTTATATGAAGCGTGCTATCACTTCATTCAATAAGATTTGCGTATATGACCTGACTTCTTCCGAAAATGATGAGGTGAGGGAATTTGAGGTAGATATTCCCGAGGCAGAGATTAACGAGATTGCTGAGATTATCTCTGAGGGAATGATTGTCCAGTGGCTGAAGCCGTACTTATACAGACAGGAGTTGCTGGAGACAGTACTGAATACGCGAGACTTTACTACATACTCTCCCGCTGAGATGTTGATGCGCGTCGGGAGCGCATACAAAGAGGCTCAGAGGGATTATACCCAAATGGTTAGAGAGTACAGCTTTAACCATAATGATCTGACGGAGCTTCACCTATGATTCAAGTAGATCATAGCTGTCAGGTTCCTAATGAACTTGTGAAGAATTATTTCAGTTCTCTCGTAAATTGTTTCTTTAAGATTCTCCCGATACGAGAGAGCGGAGAGAAGACGATTACTGTGTATCTGGAAAGTCTAAAGGCAGAGATGCTCGGATGCAATAATCTTATTGAGAGTATTCATAATGACGCATCGTATCTAACCTTGATTTCTATTCTACAGTATTTCATCGATAACCCTGATTGTGATTTGTCTGAGGTAAGACGGGAAGTATTCAGAGCGATTCGGATTTGTAACAAGATCTCGGAAAGGTATTCTGCGGTGATGTAACATGCCAGGAGATATTTGGAGTTTGTATCAGAGTCGCCTGGATGCTCACGGTATCACAATGAGAGAGGTGTCCAAGAAGAAAGAGATTAGAATGCTGGTTTCAAAATTATCTCGGAGTCTCTCATATCATATCGCAATTGTTGACGGATTAGATCAGCGGGTAGCAATAATCAATTCTGACAATCTGAATGAAAAGAAGATATATTCCATGCCCGGAGAAACAATTGCATGTGGCGCAATGGTTGAGTGGGAAGGTAACTTCTGGATTGTTACAGAGAAGGATGCTGCTGACGAGCTATATACAAAGTGTAAGATGAGACAATGTAATCATTTGCTCAAATGGGTTGATGAAGAATCTATCATTCATGAGCAATGGTGCGTTATTGACGATGGCACAAAGTATATGACGGGTGACTACGAAGATCGAGACTTTATCGTTACCAGAGGAGACGCCCGTATCTCTATGCTTATCTCAAAGAATGAGCATACTATTAAGTTTGGCCGTCATTCACGATTTTTAATCGACGATCCAGATTCCAAGGAAAAACTTTCATACTCTCTCTCTAAGCCGCTGCGCGTCGGTTGGCATTATAACGGAGAGGGTGTATACCAATTCGTTCTGAAGGAATCAAATTCGACCGATGACGATAATATCGAATTGGGAATTGCGGACTATTACAAGTATTTCCCGAAGGACGGGGATCAGGACAACGTAGATACTCCAAATAGCGAAATTCAGGATGATAATCAAAAAGATAAGAAGAAGGTGTGGCTGTAATGCAATTGGAAGAATTTTTCGATTACAAGAATCAGCTGATGGAAGATCTACTGACAACCGAGTCGATCGTTAAGTTGATTGATGATAGCGTTGATCTTAAGGATGCGGCCAGCCTCGCATATAAGAACGTATTTCCATTTGAGTATATCCCAGACACGGTTGAACACGGAGATACTTTTGTATGTTTTGATGTTGATGTGTCAAAAGCATCCAATAAGACTTACCTCTTGCCAACGATTTATGTGTGGGTGTTCGCTCATAAGAGCAAGCTTCGCCTGCCCAATGGCGAAGGGGTAAGAACGGATAAGCTTTGCTCTGAAATTTGTAAGAAGATCAATGGAAGCCGTAGATATGGGCTTGGCGAGCTGGATCTATATTCCGCAAAGCGTTTCGCTCCAATGACGGCATATAACGGGAAATGTCTTACTTTTGCTGCGGTTGACTTCAATCGCCAGTATGATGGAACTAAGCATATTCCGACCAACAGAAAGAGCGGATAATGGCAACTGATAACATTCTTTATAGAAGCAGTTATCCGGTCAATGACTCGATAAGCGTCGTAATACCTAAGGTTGGGCAGATCCTTGACAACGAAGAAGAGTACAACGATGCAGTATTTCTTTTTACGTCTATGCCTATAGACCTCATGGTTGCGTTGGATGATGCTGGCATCGACTTTACATCAATAAATGAATACGATCTATTCCTGAAGCTGTTTCTAGGTCTTAAGGAACGCGAGGAAGATGACAAAGGTATTGATACGAGTCTTATCCTCGGTGATCTTGACCTCATGGATTTTGATCTCTGCGTAAACAGAGAGACGCAGAAAATTGTCCTATATAACGAAAAACTTGACATAGAGATCGGTCGAAAAGAGCACAGTCAGATTGCGGCTGTACTAAGAAAAATCAATCGCATGGAGGAGAATCGGAGAAAGCCTGCGAATGAAGATGCAAAGAAGTATATGCTTGAACGAGCGAGAACCAAGATGAAACGAAGAAATCGCAAAGAGGTATCACAGCTTGAGCAGCTGATTGTAGCGATGGTGAATACAGAACAGTTTAAGTATGATTTTGAAAGCGTCCGCAATCTTTCAATATATCAGTTTAACGAGAGTGTTCGCCAGGTTATCAAGAAGATCAATTACGATAACCAGATGTACGGTGTTTATACCGGTACATTGAATCCGAAAGAATTAAGCCAAGATGATCTTAATTGGCTGATTCATAAATAAAATAGGAGGAATGTATTATGAATATTAACGATATCACTATCACCAGCCTCGAAACTATTACCGCTCTGGACATGATTGGTAAGTATCTGTTTACTCTGGATGAGCTGCAGAATGCTACTATTGCCAATACTCAGGACACCACTGATATCACCGGTAAGCAGGGTCGTAAGCTGGCAAAGCTGAAGCGTAACAAGGCCGTTACCATCAGCGGCACTAATGGTATGCTGTCCGGCGGCCTGCTGGAAATGCAGACTGGTAGCGCTTTTGCGGACAAGGCCACTATTGTTCTGCATACTGACTACTTGACTGTCGCTTCCAATAAGGCTACTACCAACTATACTGCCGTAGGCACTACTGGCGCAGAAATCATTGATGTCTTCGTGCGGAATACTGACGGTACTCCCGGCAAGACTCTGACTCAGGGCGCCGAGGTTGCTGAAGGAGTATTTAAGTACACCCCCGCCAGCAAGGAACTGGCCTTCACTGGTTTGGATGATGGCGCCGAGATTGTTGTCCGTTACAACAGAAAGATTCAGGCCAGCGTGCTGACTAACGAGAGCGACGTGTACTCCGGTAAGTGCCAGCTGTACATTGATGCTCTGGCCGAGGACAAGTGCGCTAACGTTTATCATGTTCAGTTCTTCATCCCCAAGGCTGATTTCTCTGGCGAGTTCTCCATCGAGATGGGTGACAACCAGACTGTCCATGCTTTCGAGGCTGAGGCTTTGGCTGGCGCTTGCGGCGCAGGCGGCAATCTGTGGACTTACACCATCTACGGCGCTGACGCCAATGATGTTGCCTGATCGGCGGTGAATAATTATGGCAACTGGTACAAGAATTTGTAAGATTTGTGGAAAGGAATATGCTTGCTGCAAGACCCTTCGTGTGGTCGAAGGTGTCTTCCGGTGGCAGGATGTTGCATGTTGCGTAGAACACGGACAGCAGTATCTCGATTTGATCATGATTTCTCGAGGCGAAAAGAAACAAGCTCCTGAATCAGAAGCCATTGTATCCACTAATGAACCCGAAGTTGTTACTCAGAAACCTAAAGCCACACGGCGTAAACGGAAGGTTGAAGAGTAAGTCTTAGGCTGCGCCCTCTTATTGAGGCGCAGCCTTTTTATCTGAAACGGAGGTTTTGTGGAGACATTGGTGCTTACGATTGATGAGTCTGTTCTCGAGAGGTACAACGAGCACTACTTTCTTATTCATCCAAAAGCTCAGAAGAAACCAATACAGCACCCATATCACGAAAGTATAAATGTCTGGATGATAATGAGACGCCCAATGATGAACTCATTAAAGCAGAAGTGGAAGGACTTCATTAAGTGGTTCATCGGAGAGCAAGGTTATTCTAACCTACGCATCGAAAGGTGCGAAATCGAACAGACAGTATATTATCCCAACAATAGAAGACACGATGCGGATAATAGCGTTCCAAAATTCATCCTAGACGGGCTCGTGGAGAGTGGGATGATCGTTGACGACGACAGTAACCACGTTACGAAATTAACTCTGTCCTGTAAGACAGATATCGTACATCCAAGAACGGAACTAAAAATTATTTACGACAAGCTTTATGAAGATCAAGGAGGAAACTATGGAGAATAAAATGAAGATTTCAGGCAATGAACTGACCGATGTTATCAATAAGTGCGGTGATTTGAATCATGTTCAGCCATTCGGATGTGATGTCGAATGGCTCGGCTACACCATCCATATCAAGCGCTTCTTGGATTTCATGGATATGATGGGCTTTGTTAATGGCGTGACTGCCGGTTGTTTTGCGAAGTCTGATAACAGCTATATGCCAGAGGCTCGGGATTTCTTCTTCAGGTGTCATATTGTGGAGTATTACACCAATATCGAGCTCCCTGACAATCTGGAAGAAAAGAACCAGTTAGTTTACGGCACCAATATTATCGAGGTCGTTCTGCGTAATGTCGATATGGGTCAGTTCCAGGCAATCATCGACTCCATTGACAAGAAGGTTGCTAACCTTGTTGATATCAACGTAAAGCAGATCAACGATGAGGTCGAATTTATATATGAACAGGTCAGCGCTCTGTACGCCCAGCTGACTGAAGCATTCGATGGTATTGACAAAGAGACTATAGCGTCGATTGCAAATGCTGTGGTTGGTACTACCTTTGATGAAAAGAAGCTGATTGACGCAGTCAATGCGGCAAAGGCAGAGACAACTACTAATGGTGCAGGTTTAGAGGTTGTGAAATAAACATGCTCAAAGTTGATATGGGTTCAATCCTTAAGAAGGCAGATAAAACTGTAAAAAGCAAAGCATTCAGACAGGAACAACAAGCTTATATTCAGGATATTCTCATCGGAAAAGTTACTGTTAATGTCAGTAATGGATCGATTCATTCCGCCACCGAAGCTGCAGAAAAATTCATTGAGGTATTAAAAACACACATCAATACTTCTGGGTTAAGCTCAAACGCTGCTGCGGCGCTTCAAGACTTGGCGTTTGGAAATCCCGTGTGTGTCAAGAACAAATGCACCATTAAGGTATTCTTTGATGGAGATATGCACAGAGATTCTTTAGCTCCATCAAGTTATCCTAAAGGAATCGAGCGTTTAGATGAGTTACTGGACCAAGGTGTTGGACATAAGATGCGCCCTGTTCGTGGCGAATGGCACGGCAATACCATAATGAGTAGAACCACTATCCCGGGAGCTTATTTTATTGATTCGGCTATTAGAGACTTTATGGTAAGTTATGGGGACGAATATAACGTTACCGACATAGACGTTGATTACGAACATTAAAAAACCTTAAGGATTGGTATCTCGCCAATCCTTTTCTTTATAAAGGACGGTGAGATATAAGTTGGCAAATATGACATTAACACTGGATGTCTTATCAAATGTTGATTACAAAAAGATTGAGGCAGAAGTCGAAAAGATAAAAAGTAATCTAAATAAGATTCCGCAGAAAGTCACTATCGATATTGACGTAGCACTTGCTAAGGACGCTACGAGGAAGATAGAAAATGTCCGGTCAAGTGTTGAAGGCGCTATTCGGAACGCAGGTGCAAGTACCGTGATGAAGAACACGGCAAAGGATATCGATGCGGTTGCACAGAGCGCTGCTAATATGGGGCAGACTACTTCCACAGCCTTACGCGATCAAATCGATGCTCTTACAGGAGTAAGCACTCAGGCTAAGTCCGCAAGGGACAGCGCAGATGCTATGAAGATGGCGTGGGCTATGCAGGCTGAAGAGGCACGAAAAGCCGCAGACGAGACAAGGAAACTTAAACAGGCTCAGGAGCAGGCAGCTGCTGCTCAGAAGAAGAGTCTAACTGTTTTGAAGAGCTCCGAAAAGGGTCTTCGCGATTGGACGAAGGCTCAAACAAGTTCTAACGAGTCAAGCAGGGCTGCATACGCGAATCTTCAAAATGCTGTAGCGGTGCTAAAAAATGCTCGCCAGAATTATGATGGAAGCGCAGCAAGTGTTAGAAATCTTGAGTCGGCTACAAGAAATGCGAACAGTGTCTTAAGAGAAACAGAAGTCGTCCTAAATAGAAATGGAGACGCGTCTAGGACTCTTAGTGAGCGCATAACTGGATTAGCGGCAAAGTTCACCTCATGGCTAACAGTTAGTCAGGCTGTTATGTTGGGGATTCGCTCCGTGCGCAATATGGCAAAGGAAGCGGTATCCGTTAACGAGGCCATGACTCAGTTAAGAATTGTTACTAACGAGTCAGAAGAGGCGTATAAACAATATGGCGATAGCGTAGCAAAAACATCTCAGAAGATTAGCGCATCTATGACGGATATCATTGATGCGACAACTACGTTTGCGAGGTTGGGTTATTCTTTAAGTGAGGCTTCTTCTCTAGCAGAATTGACAGCAATGTTGCAGAAGGTCGGAGATATTGAAGCAGAGGATGCTCAGGCTGCGTTAACTTCTATTATCAAGGCATTTGACGTTGATGTGAAAGACATGGAATCTGTTATGGACAAGTTAGTTACTGTTGGTAACAACTTCCCAATCTCTGTGTCTGAGATTGCTACCGGCATGACAAATGCATCGTCAGCGCTTGCTGCGGCAGGGAATGACTTTAATAAGTCGGTTGCCCTGCTTGCCGCTGCGAACACTACCATTCAGAACGCTGATAAGTCCTCAACTGGCTTGAGAACTATCACGGCTAGGTTACGCAAGACAAAAGGAGAACTGGACGATCTCGGGGAATCAATGACAGAATCTGCATACGCAGATTTGGTCGGAGCACTTACAAAGCATAACGTTGCATTGCAAGATGCAAACGGAGAGTACCGTGATACATACGATATCATGAAAGATATCGCTGCTGTCTGGGATACGATGTCTTCGTCTGAGCAGGCCGCTTTAGCTGAACTTGCGGCAGGAAACAGACAGCAGACAATCTTCTACTCTATTATCGAGAATTTTGATGTGGCACAAGGGGCCATGAAAGATATGGAGAAGAGTGCCGGAGCATTAAGAGACGCCTATGATGAGTGGCTATCCGGTGCATCTGCCCACATTGAAAAATTCAAGGCCGCATTTCAGGGACTGTCCACAGACTTGTTCACAGGAGACTTCCTGACAACATTTATCGATATCGGAACTGCGATTATCAATATTATTGATGGGCTAGTAAAGCTCATAGATAAAATCGGCGGATTAAAGACGGCGTTATTAGGTATTTCCGGAATTGTCGCAATCATTAAAGCCGATGCGATCGCTACAAGTCTAACAACATTAGGCACAAAACTGTTTTCATTTATTTCGATTTTAGGGGCAGTGCCGGGTAAGCTCTCTACATTACGCATGGTAATGAAGAATTTTAAGAGCGATACAGCTCTAGCTGTTCCAGGGACATCCAAGTTATCTGTTGCATTAAAAACTTTAGGTATATCTGCATCTAGTGCTCAGATCGCAATGACTGGTTTGGTAGCTGTAATCGGAACGATAGCTGCTATCAATAATGCTATTGATAATGCAGAAAGCGCAGCCAGAGAAAAATTGCAGACCTCCTACGACAATGCAATGTCTGGATCCGAGAAAGGGAACCTATATGACTTGTATAAGCAGTACGAGTCGGCTAAAGAAGCTATCGATGGAAGCGCTACCAGTAAGGAGGCACTAGAGTCTGCGACAAGATCCTTATGCACAGCCTTAGGATTAGAAGGGGAAGCAATTGATTCCGTTAAGGATAAGTTAAAGGATTTAACTGAAGTTGAGCTCCAAAAAGCTATTGATGATGCAAATGTAGGAATTGTTTCTGCAAAGAAAATGCTTGTCGGTAGGATGGATACGTGGAGAGACTCTACCGAAAAGGGCACGATCGACATGTGGGCTGCAGCATCTGGAATCGACATTTATGGAGATATGTCCACTGAGCAACGAGCTGCCAACCTGATAAAGGTATATGATATTCTCGTTGCAAAGAGAAAAGAACTAATCGATGCTGGGCAAACGGATACGATAGGTTATACCAACATAGATGCGGCAATTTCACTATTGGCTCCAGATATAAACCGGCTCACAAGTGCACAAGAAGGACTTGCGACTGCTACTTCAAGATATAATGATGTAGTTAATCCTACCGCAGACGCAATTGACGACGCAGCGTCGAGTGCTGAAGATGCAGCAGAAAGGCTGAAGGAGTCTTCTGACAACACCGTTAAAGCAGTTAATGAGATATTGAGCGCAAAGAAAATGCTGGATTCTCAGGGCACCGGGAAATCGGTCTCGCTGGGTGATCTTACCGCAGAAGGTATGGAAGAGTATGCGTCTGCGTTGGAATATGTGAACGGTGTCTATCAGCTAAATGCTGAGAAAGTAAATGAGATCGTTCAGGCGAAGGCAGAATTGATTATTAGCCAGAATGACGAGAATAAGGCGTTGTCTCAGGCTAAGTATCTTGAAAATGCAAAGCAGATTGAGAAATATCGCGACGAGTTGGCAAAGGCAGAGTCTGCAAACGATGGGACAGCAGGCGCAATTCGGGACAATATTCAAAGATTACTTGAGCAAAATAAAGCACTGGCGACGGAGTGTGCTCAGTATGATCTGATGAGCTCAACATTAGTGGAAGCGACTAGCGCATATCAAAATTGGCTTAATGCTAAGAGCGCAACCCAATCCGGAGATATGTTTGATGGCGCTCTATCTGCTATCAAGCAGATTGATGATGTATTAAATAATACAGATTCAGATATGTTTGGGCGCGTTGGTAGGACGGACTACAAAGCAGCAGTTGATTTTATTGTTCCTGATAGTGTAGATACGGAGGATGCCGCCGCAGTTAATGCGTATATGAACTCGATTAAAGATATGTTCACATACGATAAAGACGGCAACAGAGCTGGTCTGAACATCGAAAACTTCATAAAGAAATCGCTTGATGCAGGACTTCTTGCAATTAACGACGCTGGTACGGCGTATGAGATTGCTGGCGGGAAGACAATGGAAGATTTCGCCAATGGACTCGGTCTATCTCTTCCACTTGTTAGAGCAATGTTTGGTGAAATGGAAGAGTTTGGTGCTAAATTTGACTGGTCAGATGAAGCTGCTAAGACAATCGGAGATCTTGGAGTAGCTGCATATGAAGCGGCCGAGGGATTGCGGGGTATTGATAAGTACAAAGACCTGAAGATTGTCATGGATGTATCTGAGTTTGAGGATGCAGATAAAGCTTGCGAGACTCTTGAATCTACGATCAAACAGATGCAAGAGATTAAGGTTGGGTTAAGTACAGATGACGCTGCGTTCCAGCAGGCTAATGATGTAATTCAGTATTGTATTGCACAAAAGCAGTTATTGTCTACTCCTGCGGTAATGTCTGTTGATGTAAGCAAAGTTACTTCTGATATTGCCCCAGCTCTTGATCTTTTACAGCAATTCCAAAATGCTCAGAATACACTGGAAATGAAAGCTGCAGTCGGCGCGGATACGTCCCCTGCCGAAGCAGAGATTGACGGACTTGTATCTCAAATCCAAGGATTAGATCCTGAAATTCTTGCAAAGCTCGGCCTAGATCCGACAAGCGCAGAATCAATTCAGACTTATATTAACGGTCTTGACGCGGAGGCAATTATCGCTTTTGGTGTGGATTCATCGCTCGTTGACGCATTTGAAAAGGCAAGTCATAGTGCAAGGGGTGTCGTTAACTGGTATGACAATACTGCTAATCTGAGCAAATCGTTTAGTAGAGTTGGATATGTATACTGGCAGGATGCAAATAGCCCTGGAAGCAGACGCGGTGTAGCTGGCGGAAACTTCGCAAATGGCTCAGCGAATGCATATGGTAGTGCAAGGCTTCGCGGGGATTGGCGTGCCAGAGGCGGAAGGTCTTTGGTCGGAGAGCTAGGCAGAGAGATCATTGTCGATCCCAATACAGGCAGATGGTACACAGTTGGGGATAATGGAGCAGAGTTTGTAGATATTCCTGACGGCGCAATTATATTCAACCATGTGCAGAGTGATGCGTTATTAGAGAACGGTCATGTGGCGGGCCGTGGAAAATCCTATGTCGGTGGCAGTGCCTTAGTTACCGGATATATACCTGTGGGAATCGGTGGCGGTAGCGGAAGTGGTAGCGGAAGTAGGCCAAGTCCTGGATATAGCAATCCATCTGGTGGAACTAACTCTTCCATAGAGAATAGCTATGACAAGGAACTCGAAACATTTGATTGGATTGTAGTTGCAATTGATCGCATCGAACGTATCATTGACAAATTCAGCAAGACAGCATCCAGTGCATTTAAGTCTTTAGCTACCAGAGTGAACGCAACCGGAGACGAAATCTCTATGATCACTCAAGAGATTTCGTTGCAGGGACGTGCTTATGACAAGTACATGAGTGCTGCAGAAGCTGTCAGCCTATCTTCTGATTTGAAGCAGCTTGTGCGTAACGGTGCTATTGATATTTCTCAATATGATCAGGATACGCAGAAGTTAATCAATGATTATAAAGACCTTTACGAAAAGGCGCTTGACTGTTCTGCGTCAATCGATGACCTTCACGAGAGTCTCGCTCAGTTGTATAAGGACAACTTCGACAATGTTCAAAAGGATTTCGAAAACAAGCTGTCCCTAATGGAAAAGAGAGCGAGTGTCTACAACTCAAAGATCGATAAGCTGGAGGAACAGGGGTATCTAAAGAATGCTACCTACTATAAGCAGCTTCAGAATACGCAGAAGTCCAGTATCGGCGTTTTGAATCAGGAGCTTCAGAGCTTACAGAATGCACTTACGCAGGCCATGGGATCTGGTGAAATCGAGGAGGGCAGCGAGGCTTGGTATGAAATGCAGTTCGCCATTGAAGATACCAAGGCTGCTATCGAAGATGCCGAACTTGCAGTTATCAAGTACGACAATGCAATTCGTGAGATTGGATGGGAGTATTTTGATTATGCTCAGGAACGCATTGGACAAATCACATCCGAGGCGGATTTCTTACTGAAGCTTCTAGATGGCAAGGATATGTATGATGAGAGTGGAAATCTTTCTGACGCTGGTATTGCAGCCAATGGTGTCCACGCTGAAAAGTATGGAATCTACATGGCTCAGGCTGACAAGTATGCAGAGGAAATCAAACGCATCAACAAGGAACTTGTTAACGATCCCAATAATACGAAGCTAATCAAACGGAGAGACGAGCTGGTAGCTTCTCAGAGAGACGCGATCCTTGCGGCAGAGTCTGAGAAAGAAGCGATGGTCGATCTTGCTAAGAACGGAATCAATGTCGAGCTTGAAGCAATCAAGAAACTGATTAACGCATATACCGAGTCGCTTGATAGCGCAAAGGATTTGTACGACTATCAGAAAAAGATTGCAGATAAGACTGAGAAAATCACCGATCTGGAAAAGCAGCTTGCTGCATACCAGAATGACCTATCAGAAGAGACACGCTCCAAGATTCAAAAGATTCAGGTTCAGCTCGCCGATGCCAAGGAGGATCTGAAGGATACCGAGTACGACAGATTTGTCAGTGACTCTAAGAAGATGCTCGATACCTTGTATTCAGAATATGAAAGTATTCTGAATAGTCGATTCGATGATATCGACGCAACTTTCGAGAAGATGATTGCGTTGACAAATGAAAACTTCGTAAGTATCAATGAGTATCTGTCTCAGATTGCAAGCGGCGTTGGGTATACAATTTCCGACGATACGAACTCTGTGTGGGGCAACGGCGGTGGCGTAAACGGATTTGTGTCCGTGTATGGCGAAGATATTACATCAAAGCTAACAGCCACCGGGATCGTAGTCGAGAATATTTTCGGTGTCCTGGAAGCAATCGCAAAACAGAATGGAGTCCCATTTACTGGAAAGTCTTATGCCTCCGGTGGTCTGATTGATTATACCGGTCTGGCAAATGTTCACGGTTCCGCCGATAAGCCTGAGATGGTACTGAATTCTGAGGATACTAAGAACTTCATTAAGCTGAGGGATATCCTCCGCAATGGCGGAATAGCTTTGCACGCAAGTAGTCCTACGGTTAGTCTGCCCGGCGTCACGGCACCGGGCGTCAACGGTGGGTACACCGTTGGGGAAATCAATATCTCAATTCCGATTGAAAGAGTTGAAGATTACAATGATTTCGTCAATCAGCTTCGGAGTGATGGTCAATTTGAAAAGTTTGTTCAGGAGATTACGATAGGCAGACTTGCCGGTAAGAGTAAGCTATCAAAGAATAAGTTCGACTGGTAACGTAATTCAGGGAGGGGTTTCACACCCCTCCCGTTTATTATACGGAGGAAAATATGGGAGACAAAAGGGTTATAGAGCGCTACAGAAAAAAGATTCGTGATCTTGAAGACGATAAGAAGAGACTTCAATTGGAATATTCCACTCTTAAAAGAGAACTCTCTGTGGCAAATTCAAAATACGAAACATTATCTGAGCAGATGAATCTGTCAATTACAGAGGCAGAGCAGACGAGAGAAGAAATGCGCAGCGCCATTGAAGAAGCTAACCATATTAAAGAAGCGTATACAGCCTTAATACAAGAGGCTATGGATATGAAAAACACATATCAAAAAACAATGAAGAAATTACTCGGAAGAATCGAAAGAGGATCTTCCGCCATTGATAAATAAGAAAGGAGTGCTTGCATGAAGCCGCAGGACTTTGAATATGACGGTCAATATTTAAGCGACTATGGTTTTATTGTATGTGAATTTAATGCGAACGGAAGCATCTCCGAGGCTTCTGCGGCATCACCTGTATCATTTGTAAAGGTTCCAAGACATAGCGGCACTAAGTTTGGATTAACTCATACCAAGTATACGGATTGTCTGTCATCAACATTTGATATTTGTAAAAACCCGGAGATTCATGGTGATGATTTTGAGATCACAGCAGATGAGTTTCGAGATATTATCCGGTGGCTAAACCGTAAGGAGTTTTTGCCATTTCATTTTCTTACCGATGAAGGAAGAGTTGAAGATATTGAGACTTGTCATCACAATGCCAGCTTTAATGTAACCAAGCTGATGCTTGATGAGGTATTGTATGGCATCCGTTTGAACATGGAGACCGATGCTCCATACGGCTTTGGGTCAGAACGTGTAATCTCTTGGACGGCATCCGGTAAGAACGAGCGAAAAATGGTATCTGATATCTCTGATGAGATCGGATATATATATCCAAATATTTCAATCACGATAAAAGAAGACTGCGATTTCACCATTACTAACGAATCCGAAGGGTGCAGTAGCGTGATTTTGAATTGTAAGGCCGGAGAAGTCATTACGATGCACGGCGATACGAACATCATTACTACGTCATATGCAATCCATGATATTTGTAGTGACTTCAACTATGACTTCTTCAGGATTGGGAACACTGCATGGCGAACCGAAAATTATATTACCGTTTCCCACCCTTGCGATGTGGAACTACGGTATCGTCCGATTATTAAATACGCACAACTATAACTGGCAGAGGAGGTGAAGCTGATGGCTGTGCAAATTCAATTCGATAGTCTACATAACCCAATTCAGCCTACGATTGTGTTGACTACAAGGAATGGCCGAAGGCTCGGAAAGATTCCCGCTAGTAACGTTGTGTTCAAGGGAACTATGAATGACGGCCTCGATATGTCGTTTAAGGTGTATCAATCTGAATGCGGCCAACTTTGGGATAAGATTACTGATTTCAAATGTGTGTGGGCAAAAGAATGGAACCAGCTTTTCGAAATTGAGGTTGAAAAAACAGACGATGGAAGTCTGATGAAAAATGTAACAGCCGTATCCCTTGGGAAAGCTGAGCTGTCGCAGATCAAACTCTATGGAAAAGAGATCAATACTGAGACGGATATTAGCCGAGATGATTATGAGCCTACTGTATTCTACAATGAGGACTCCCCTGGTGCGTCTTTGCTAAATCGGCTGATTGAAAAAGCGCCGCACTATCGGATTGGGCATGTTGATACAAGTCTGAAGAATATCCAGAGAACTTTCTCGTTCAATGACAAGACGATTCAGGATGCGTTTCGGGAAGTGTCCGAGGAGATCGGATGCTTGATCGTTATCGACTGCGGGTACGATAAAAACAACCGTCTTGTCCGCAGTATCAACGCATACGACCTCAAGGCTGTATGTCTCGAATGCGGAACTCGTGGTGATTTTAATGACAGATGTACAAAGTGCGACAGCACGAACATCAGCCATGGCTATGGCAGCGACACGAATATCTTTGTTTCAACTGAAAACCTTGCAGACAACATCAAGTTTTCTACCGATGTGGGATCAGTGAAAAACTGCTTTAAGATCGAGGCGGGAGACGACTTGATGACTGCTGCGGTTGTTAGCTGCAACCCGAACGGAAGTGAATACATTTGGAACATTTCCGAGGCTATGAAGGCTGATATGTCGGAAGAACTTGTCAGACTAATCAACGAATACGATGAGATGTATGCCTACTATCAGAAACAGCATTCCATTACTATCGATGAAACCTTGAGGATTGCGTACAATAATCTGATTGAGAAATACAGTGTGTTTTCCATGGATTATAAGAAGCTCGATAAGACCATTGTCGGCTATCCTGCCTTGATGGAAAAATACTTTGAGACGATTGATTTCAGTATGTATCTTACTAGCAAGTTGATGCCTGCACCTGAAATGACAGAAACAACAGCTCAAGAACAGATTGAGCGCATCAGAGAAACTCTGCTCTCCCCTGTTTCAGTTAAGAATATCAGTAATATATCAGCCTCAACTGCCGAAAGTGCTGTCAGCGGTATAGTGAAGGTCGTGGTGGACAGCCGCTATAAAATCTCGATTTCAGAATCAACATTCTCTGACAATGTGTGGAGCGGAATTATCACGGTGATGAGCTACACTGATGAAACCGATACCGCTACATCCGATAGACTTTCCTGCCGCGTGGATGATAACTACGAAGGATATGTTAAACAGAAAATTTTGAAAGCACTCAGTCAATCTGTTGATGACTCTGTAAGCATCGAGAAGATGTTCTCCCTCAGTGACACTGACTTTGCAAACGAGATGAAGAAGTATTGCTTGTCAAGGCTGACTGCATTTCATGATATGTGTCAGACTGCTGTAGATATACTTATTGAGCATGGCTTGTCAGATTCTTCTAAGTATCAATATAAGAATGAAGACCTATATAACGAAGTGTATCTACCTTATTACAATAAGCTAAAGATCATTGAGCAGGAAATCATTCTTCGCGAGAGTGAAATCGCTACCATAGTTGGCAGCTATGATAATGGCGGGAACTTAGTCTCCAGAGGTGTGCAGACTTTTATTCAAGAGGAAGTTGACGTAATTCATGCGAATCTCAATTTCGAGGAATATCTCGGTGAGGAGAACATGCTGGAGTTTGCGGCGTACCGTAGAGAGGATACATACAAAAATCCTAACTACATCTCCGATGGTTTGAATAATGCGGAACTGTTCCGGATGGCTATGAGCTTTGTTGAAGCAGCAAAATCAGAAGCCTTCAAATCATCTACTCAGCAACACACCATCTCGGCGAAGCTCCGCAATTTGCTGGCAATGAAGGAATTCGGTCTGATTGTTAACAAGTTTGAAATTGGCAACTGGATTCGCATTCGCACAGACGGAGAGATATATAAGTTGCGTCTGATAGAATATCAGATTGACTTTGATAACTTCGATAATATTGATGTAGATTTTTCTGACTTAATTGAATCGAGAGACTCTGTAAGCGATATTGAAAGTATTATCAACCAGGCATCTTCTATGGCATCTTCCTATGACTACGTTACCCGGCAGGCAACCAAAGGAGAGGCAAGTAACTCTCAACTCAATGACTGGGTAGAGCGTGGTATGGATCTGACCAAAATGAAGATCATTGATAGCGCAGACAATCAGAACATTACGTGGGATAGCCACGGTCTGCTGTGCAAAGAGTTTCTGCCTATTAACGGCAAGTACGATGACAAGCAATTGAAAATCATTAACCGGGGTCTATATCTGACTGATGATGCGTGGAAATCTTCTAAGGCTGGTATCGGAGATTTTACCTACTGGAATCCAAAGACTGGGAAGATGGAAGAGTCATATGGAGTCATTGCCGACGTTATTGTCGGCAATATTATTTTGTCTGAGGAAGTTGGAATCTATAACCAGAACAATAGCGTAACGATAGATCAAAATGGTTTTGTAATTACTGCAAATCCAAACGATTCCGAAGAGGCGAGAAACCTTCTATTAGTTCGCAGGCAGTTTGAACAGGACGGGGTTACAGAGTTTGAGAATCTCATGTATTTTGATGACAACGGGCACTTGGTTCTGAATGGAACTGTAAGATTCCAGTCGCCAGGATCTATAGAATCTTTTGATGAAGTTAGCCAGAGAATTGCTGATGTTGATATTGAAAAGATTCAGAAGAGAATCGATGAGAGCGCAGATAATATTTACGACACACTAGCCCAAAAAGAGGAAGGAATATACCATAAGATTGATGGCGACGTTTTGGAGATCAGGGGTTCTGTCGTAGATCAGATTAACATTATTCAGGAAACAATTCAAAAGAACTATGATGACGTTATGGCAGAAGCTAACGCTATACTTAGTTCCTATAAAGCCGAGATAGGCCAGTATATGGAGTTCGGAGACAGTGGATTAGTACTCGGTGCGTCTTCCAGCACATTTAAGACGGTTATCGATAATACAGGAATGTACTTTAAGGAAGGAAATGCAATTGTTTCCTATGTGAAGAATAATCAACTCCATATCCCTAACGTTGTCATCGAGAGCACAATGGCTCTAGGTAATTTTTTCTTCTCACCAAGAAGTGACGGCAGCGTTTCTCTGGTGTGGCAGGAAGGAGGATAAGCAATGGCCAGTCATAATATGTCTTTTAGCGGATCAACCGGTGTCTTACAGGCAACTGCGACCGTATCCGAGAAAACGACTACAGGAACGACCAGAGTATTATATCTGAATGTACACGTAAAACCCGTTGACTATACCGGCGCGCGAACATTTGGGTACAACGCAAGTGGATGCGGAGAATCACAATCTGGAAATAACCTGTCCATTGATGGATCTGGGTATACGATATTTAGCAAGGAAATTACTGTAAATGTTCCATATGGTTCAACGTCTGCATCGATAGATTTTTACTTTAGCGCAACAGTCGTCTCTCCGAGTGCTGGTAATAAATCGATTAGCGGTACAATCACAAAAATAACTGGTCTCTCATTGCAGCAGGGTAGTACAAGCATATCGTCAGCAAGTGATACTTCGTTTGGCAGTACGTGCAGCGTTAGTTGGACACCATCATCAGCGTCAAACTATAACAAAATTAAATTCACCTTAGGTAGTTGGAGCGCGACAACTGGGCTGTTCCGTCCTGGAACGACATCTTTGTACACATACACCGGGTATACCATTCCACTAAGTGCTGCAAGTCAGATCCCCAATGCAGAGTCTGCTACGATGACGGCGACGTTGTATACGTATAGCAACAGTTCGGGGACATCGCAAGTCGGTTCTGCTTCGTCTATGAATTTCATAGTAACACTTCCTGCGAGTGTTAAGCCATCAATCACCGCGAAATCTATTTCGATTGATAATAGTGCAAACGCTGCTGTTAGCTCTTGGGGAATCGCAGTTGCTGGATTTTCAAAACTTCATATAACTGCGGCTGCATCGGGTAGTTACGGTTCGACAATATCCAGATTCGTTATCGAAGGTGTGTATGATGAGGTGGTAACTTCGTCTTCTCTTGATTACATGGGAAAAGTCATCCAATCGTCCGGAAGTAAATCAGCTACAATTTACTGCGTTGACAGTCGAGGAAGAAAATCTGCGTCTGTCACAACGTCAAGTATTACGTTCATTTCATACACGGCTCCGTCTATCTCACAGTTCACCGCAGAAAAAAACGCAGATGGGTATGCATGTTTGAAAGCGATTTTCTCCTACGACTCCGTGAGTGGCAAGAATACCGCAGGTGCAGTATTGTGGTATAGAAGATCTGGATCAAACGCCGCTTGGATTCGATACCCAACTGGAATGTCGAATAATGTCACGTTGACCACAGATATTTTGATGAGTGATGAAGTATCGTATAATTTTAAGATTGTCCTAACAGATTCAATTGGCAGCAGCGCAGAGAAGATAGCGTTCCTCTCTGCCGCAAAAGTCCTTCTTGATTTCAAGAAGGATGGAGACGGACTTGGAATTGGCAAAATCTGTGAGAATCCTGGATTGGAAGTATCCATGGATACCACATTCTTTGGAGGGATCAAGGTTGGAGAGAAAACACTTGAACAATATATCCAAGGAATTATGAAGATATTACCACCAGACATGTACGGAGATGATGATCCTCCAACTGGCGCTGTACTCGGTCAGATTTATTATAAGAAGCTATAAAGTGAGGTGCTGACATGGCCTCTGGAACATTTTATCTCGAAGATGCTTATAACGCTCAAAGTTCAGACTGTGTTGAGGCATATGTGAGCTGGAGTAGCGTGCTTAATTCCGGAAGTTCACACACGGTTACGATGAAGCTGTATGCGAGACGAAAGGATTATACTGGAGCGACGACGATCCAGTATTCTGCTCCATCTGGAAGTGGATGGAGCAGAACGTACACCAATTCATCTCTCGTGTTTAGCGGAGGATCATATGTACATATTTGTACCGTAGAGACCACAGTAACTTCCACGAGTACTGGCGTTGCATCATTCAGCGGTGCATCATTCTATGCGGGTTTCTATAGCTCACCATACGGTACGCGAAGGATGTCTGGTACTATCACATCGCTTCAGCTTGATAAGCCGAAGGTATCGGTGAGTATCTCTGCGCCGAGTGGTATTTCCTGTACATCGAATAGCTATTCCCCGACTGTGGGCAGTCAGATCACATTGACTGTGACCATAACGAATACTACAAAGTACGCAAGCTATAGTATCTCTGTTACAGGCGCAACGCTTGTTTCTGGAACAACATATAAGGTTACGGGAAATGTGACAGTTGTTGTAACGGGAGCGTTAAAACAATATACGTTATCAATAACAGCTAGTAGGGGTATCACGGTAAGCGTCGTATCGGGCGACACTTCATATGCGAATGGGAGTATGATCACATACGGGACACAAGTTGTTATTTCTGTCAATGTGGGAAACGGATATGACTTTTTAAGTTTTACCGTAAATGGCACCGACTATAATGAAAGTTCTCAGGTATCAGTTACAGTATCGTCGGATATCACGGTAGTCGCAAACGCCCGAGAAGCTGGAGTGGTGTACATAAGAGACAACACGGGGACGAACAGATATCAAGTTTATATCTACACCACATCCGGATGGAGTCTGTACAAGCCTATGCTGTATACCAACTCTGGGTGGGGTGTTTGCAGTTAAGAAAGAGAGGATGTATGGGTAAACAAATTATGAAGCCAATGACTGTGGCACGGCATGAGTTTGTTAAAGCTCTGACAGACACGATCAATAACAGTCAACTCCCTGCATTTGTCATTGAGGCTGTGCTCAAGGATGTTTATAACGACATCAGGATTATTTCTCAGCGTCAGCTTGAGGATGACATGAAGGCATATATGGATTCACAGAAGAAAGCGGGCAGTGACTAATGGCTTATTTATCAAAACAGGAGTACGAAAAACGGCTTGCGAATATCCGGATGGAGAACGCAAGCATTGCACGGAAGCGTAGTCTCAAGAAGGAGAAAACTAAATATTCCAGAAAATGGAAACTACCGTCCACAAGCAAAATGCTTCTATGGACGGTAGTTCTGTTATGCCTGGAGGTGCTGGTGTTTTGTGAATATGTGTTTATACAGACCAGGGACACCAGCTTTATCTATGCGCTGGCTGGCATACCGACTGTTCTTGTGCCAGCAATCCTGAGCTACAACAACAAATCTATGCACGAAAATACCGCAGGCGGTATTGTATACGAAACGGCGATGTCAAAAATTGAAACAGACGGCTCAAGTGAAGCCGTCGGATAAGGAGAAACTATGATTATTTTGGACGGAATTAAGAACTTCCTCATGTTTATAAACGATCATTGGACTGAGATTATCGTGGCGGCCGGACTGGCTCTGGCAGTATGGAAGAAGGTTTCCGCATATCTGAAGAAAACAGACGAAGAGAAAATTCAGATTGCCAAGGAACAGCTCGGTGAAACAATTCTGAAATTCGTTACTCAGGCGGAAGAGGATTACGATGACTGGGTAAAGGCGGGTGCGGTCAAGCGTGCTCAGGTTATTGATGTGATCTTCCAGAAGTATCCGATCCTGAATCGTGTCACTGACCAGGAAGCCCTGATTGCTGAGATAGATAATCTGATTGACAGCGCTCTTGATGAACTGCGGGAGATTTTGAGTAAGAACTAAACAGGCGAAAGGGCGGACTTGTTCCGCCCTCTTTCAATTAGAGGATAAAATAATGGCTTTAACAGGTTCTACAAATGCCGAGAAGGCTTGGAATTTTTTGAAAGCAAAGGGTTTCAATGATTATGCCTGTGCGGGAATCGTTGGAAATTTGGACTGCGAGTCGGCACTAAATTCACATAATCTACAGAACACTTATGAGCAGATCCTTGGGTTTACAGATAGTGCTTACGTGAATGCAGTTGATAACGGTCGCTATTCGAGGGAGCAGTTCGCAAATGATTGTGCGGGTTTCGGGTTAGCCCAATGGACGTATCACTCTCGCAAGAGAGCCTTGTACGAATTTATAAAGTCGCATGGTGTATCAATCGGAGATTTGGAAGCTCAATTGGAATTCTTTTATAAGGAGTTGTCTGAAGGCTTCGTGTCTGCATTTCGAGCATTGCAGACCACAGCGTCAGTCCGGGATGCGTCCAACATTATGCTCTTGAAATATGAGTGCCCCGCAGATATGAGCGCATCAGCGCAAAACCGGCGGGAAGCGTTTAGTCAGAAATATTACACACAATTTGCGACGAAGTCAAATATAGGAGGTGCCAGCAATATGGGATATATCAACGTATCAAAGAAGTCTGGGACGAAGTTATCAGAACATTTCAATTCTAACGAGTTCGACTGCCACGGCGGTGGGTGCTGCTCTACCACAATTATCAATGAGAAGCTCGTCGAATATCTGGAAAAGATTCGAGAGCATTTCGGGAAGCCCATCACAATCACGAGCGCATATAGATGCGCTGTTCATAATCGTAACGTAAATGGCGCAACTGGCTCTCGTCACACAAAGGGAGATGCGGCTGACATTGTTGTTCTAGGAACCACTCCCAGAACAGTGGCGCAATACGCAGAGTCTATCGGAATTCTCGGAATCGGTCTGTATGAAACATCCACTGATGGACACTTTGTGCATATTGATACCAGGGACTACAAGTCGTTCTGGTACGGGCAGGCTTGTGCAGCCCGAACCACATTTGGTGCTTACTCGAATACGTCCAGCACTGGTTCTTCGTCTGGCACATCGTCCACATCAGACAATTTCATTTTGGCAAATGGAAGCCGTGGGGCAAAAGTAAAAGAGCTACAGGAAAATCTTATCGCTCTGGGATATGACTTAGGAAATTATGGCGCAGACGGAAGTTTCGGCAATGCTACTGCCGCAGCCGTGAAAAAGTTCCAGAAAGATCATCAGCTCGATTCCGACGGAATTGCGGGATACCTGACTTTAACGGAAATCAAGAAGGCTTTGCAGACGCAGGCAGCAAACGGGTACTCTGTTAAGGTGAATGCTTCCGTGTTGAATATCCGTAAGGGTGCAGGTACGAATTATGCGGTTGTAGGGACAATCAAAGATCGCGGCACCTACGAGATTATCGACGAAGCTACTGGCGCTGGCGCAAAGAAGTGGGGAAAACTTGCTGATGGGCGTGGCTGGATTGCGCTGGACTACTGTATAAAATCCTAATCCTAATTTGAGAAATGAAATTAAGAAGGAGGTGTACTGATATATGAACGGTAATGCAGTAGCTTCGACTGCGTCCATCCTGGAGCGGTTATCTATGATTCCTATTGGAACTATTATTGCGATTATCGCAGCGATGTCCGTCATCTGCATTGGCTGCTGGAAGGTTATTTCGCAGATGATCAAATTGTATGATATGTATACCAATATTCGTGATGACAGGGATCATACCAAACAACAGGTTGATGAAAACTCTTCTGCGATCAAGGAGATAAAAGAACAGTTTTCAGAGGTTATTTCGGAAATCAAAGGGCAGCTCAGCATTATTATAGATTCCCAGAATGAACACAGAGAGACAAAGATTACTGAACTTAGACATGCCATCACCATTGCTGGCGAGAATGCTCTGGCTAACGGCGAAATGACTGTCCGCGAGTATACATCACTTCACGAAATGGTGGACAAGTATTTGCATGTTTATCATCAGAACTGGTATGTTGAGTCTTTGATTGCCAAAGTAGACCGGGATGTACGGGTAATCGGACACCTGGACGAGCACGGAAATGACATTGAATAAACCGCGAGGACAATAGGAAATGCGATCCTGATTTTTATATAGGAGGTGGTTGCTTTGGTACAAGAGATAATGGTTTATGATATTAACGGTAATTCTATAAACAATTTAGTGCAGTGGGACAGCGATGTCTATATTTATCTTGGCGGCGCTGAAATTGATAGCGCTTATCAAGTCCATTTCTTTAATAATACAATGGACAAAGCGCTTGTCGTAGATTCGACGTTTAGTGGCGGCAAGTTGAGAGTAAAAATTCCTAATAACTTACTTATACAACCGCATACTATCACTGGGTACGTCAACGTAACCAAAAACGGTCAATCCAGATGTATGTACGGATTCAGAATCTATATTAGGAGGAAGCCGAAGCCGTTAGATTTCATATATACTGAAAGTGACGATTATGTTTCAATAGAAAAGATACGTAATGAATGCAAGGAGTGGGCGCAATCTTCCCAGAGCTGGGCAGTAGGCGGCACGGGAATGAGAGAAGGAGAAGACGCTGACAACGCAAAGTATTATTCACAGCAAAGTAAATCTTTTGCCAATGCTGCTTCTGTCAAAGCGTCTGAGGCAGCCAACTCTGCAAGTGATGCTGAGGTTTCAAAAACAAATGCCGCAAATAGTGAAGCGGTGGCAGCAGAGAGCGCAACCGCTGCTGAAAACGCCAAGACCGCTGCTCAGACTGCAAAATCCGCAGCGGAAGATGCGCAGGCTGCTGCAAGTAGTGCAAAAACGGAAGCGCAAACAGCGGCGGAAGATGCGAGAACCTTAGCTACAGCTGCAGCTGAAAGCGCAAATTCAGCAGCTGACGGCGCAACCGCAGCGGCCGAGAGTGCTTCTACCGCAGAATCCCACAAAGCAGCCGCAGAGCAAGCTAAAGTGGCCGCTGAAGCCGCCAAAGATGGTACTGAAGCTGCTAAAAATGCAGCGGTCGAAGCGCAGCGCAAAGCAGAGACCGCCCAGAGTGAAGCAGAAACAGCTAAATCAGATGCTGTAAGTGCGAAAAATGCAGCAGAAAGCAGCGCATCTGATGTTGCTTCCTTAAAAGCAGCAGCAGAAAATGCAAAGACCGATGCTCAGGCTTCTGCGGCAGCAGCCTACGGAAGCGCAACCGCTGCTGAAAACGCCAAGACCGCTGCTCAGACTGCAAAATCCGCAGCGGAAGATGCGCAGGCTGCTGCAAGTAGTGCAAAAACGGAAGCGCAAACAGCGGCGGAAGATGCGAGAACCTTAGCTACAGCTGCAGCTGAAAGCGCAGTGGCGGCGGAGGAGGCAAAAGCGGCGGCAGAATTCGCGGCAGTAAAGACTCCCTATGTTGGGGATAACGGCAACTGGATGGTCTGGGATCAAGACACTGGAGAGTTTGTAGATAGCGGGGAAAAAGCTGAGGGGCCCCAGGGGCCACAGGGAGATCCCGGCAAAACAGCGTACCAATACGCCGTTGAGGGTGGATATACTGGAACCGAGGCTGAGTTTACAGAAAAACTTAAAATGGAGTTTCTCCCAACTTCCGGCGGCGACATGACCGGCCCCATCAACATGAACGGCCAGCCCCTCACCGGGCTGAATCCGCCCACAGGAGAGACAGAGGCGGCCACAAAGGGGTATGTGGACGGGGCAGTTCGGACGGCTGCGCCGGTGAATTTAATGGATAATTCTTATTTCCTCAATCCGGTGAATCAGCGTGGGCAGGCCGCATACTCAGGACAAAACCAATACTTTATCGATCGTTGGGTGTTAGACTGTGGGGATAGCGTTCAGCACCCACAAGCTACCCTCACAAAAGATGGAATAAAGGTTTCCATGTCAGGGCCAACTGGCTATGTTGGGATTTATCAGCGCATAGCGGCTGCCGATCTGTACAAGGGGCAAAGAATGACAGCTGCCGTGAAAACGAAAGAATATGGGATCCGTGTGGCTAATTTTACATTCGGAGAAAACCACTTGGAATATTTCGACAACGAAAAGTTTTATTTCATCCATTACAACTCGACTTGGGTCTATTTCCGCTCAGAAGGTGGGACATCCGACATCACCTATATATGGGCCGCCCTCTACCCCGGCGAATACACCGCCGATACTCTCCCGGAGTATCAGCCGAAGGGCTACTGGGCGGAGCTGGCGGAGTGTCAGAGGTATTACATCCGTTGGAGTGCTTATAGAAAATTAGGAATTGCCGTTCCAATGTCTAAAGACAAATGCCTCGGTTATGTTTTTATTCCAGAAATGAGAACGGCGCCATCGATCATGTTCGAAAACATGACGCTGGGTTCGGATGCGCGGCCTGTATCCGCAATCGTACTTTCACAAATGTCTCCCAACATGGTAGAGTTAACGATGACACAAAGCGGAACAGACATGACTGTTGGAAGCGGATTGACAATCAGGCCAAGCTCCGGCGGCTATTGTGAGTTCATTGCAGACCTGTAAGGAGGGGGTAATCATGGAAATTGAAAAATCCAAAGTATACGCACTGCCGGACAGCAACGGCTATATTACCCGCATTGACGGTGGTTACACCATCGGTAACATCACGGATTTCACCGGCTGGGTGCTGATTGACGAGGGCGTGGGTGACCGCTACAACCTGTGTCAAAGCAACTTCTTCCCCCAGCCCATCATCACGGACGGCGGTGCGTACCGCTATAAACTGGTAGATGGCAAGCCAGCGGAGTGCACAGCGGAGGATATCGCCCAGCAGGAGGCAATGATCCAGCCGCCTCCTGAGCCGGTGAGCGTGTGGGACGAGATGGCCGCAGCATACAGAGAGGGGGTGCAATCGGCATGACCAGCAGAGAGTTGATCCTGGATGTAATGCGCCGGCAGGGCGCTGCGGATGCCTCCGCACTCCGTGCCCAGGCTGAGGAGCTGGACGGCACTGAGATTATCTCCCGGGAGGGATGTGTGCCGATTTTTGTCCCGGGCAAAGACTATTCCGGCTGGCCGGTGGGCGCTCCCGTTGCGGATGATGGGCAGGTTTGGCAGCTGCTCCAGCCCTATGACAGCGCCGCCCACCCGGGCAGCCCCGGGGAGCTGCGGGCCCTGTGGGGTCTGTGCCACACCAAGGATCCCGCCAAAGCAAAGCCCTGGGTTGACCCATACGGCACCAGCGGGATGTACATGACTGGCGAGTGTTACCGTGCGGCAGACGGCACCGTGTACCGATGCCGGGCGGACAACACGGTGCATGATGCCGAGGCCCTGCCCGGCGGATGGGAGGTGGTCGCATGACCGCAGAAAAAAAAAGCAATGCCTGTTGAAGTACCTGGGCTACTATGATGGCGAGGTGGACGGCATCTGGGGAACGAAATCCATGACGGCTTAGAGGGCCCGCAGCTCTCCGGAGTATGACATTAAATTAACAAGAGAGCTCTTGTATTCCTAAACCGTACTTATGAGAAAAGGAGGAATGTAATGGGCAGGCATAATTACACAAAGGATAATTGGCCGTCAAAGTTTACAATTACGCTCGAAGCTGGTGAGCTTGCAAGCTACACGAATAAGATCCTTGATAACAAGAATACATTCCCGGAAGGAAACGGAGATGAGATTGTTTCCAGACTGCGGAATTATACGATGCAGATTTATCTTGACTGCTACCAAGCCAATGACTGGCGGGTAATGTCAGCGAATGACTACCTACAAAGACGAGAATTGCAGGAACATGCTCTTGACATGTGTGAGTTATGCTTGCCATTGATTCAGTTAGCAAAACATCACTTTCATCTTGAGACGAAAAGAATGATGTATTGGGGTAAAAAGGTCATTGATCTTCGGGACAAAATTCTGAATTGGATGAAGTCCGATAAAGCCCGTTATGCTGAAAAGTTTTGTGTAACTTAAATACACACAGGATGTAGGCTGAACGCAGAATGTGCGCCTTGCGTCAGCGAATCGTGGCAATAGCTACAATACTTGGAATGTCAACTCGTCCGGCAATGTCAACAACAACAACGCGAATAACGCGAATAGGTGTCGTCCAGACTGCATCTTATCCTTGCACCATGCCTCCGGCGTAACCGGAGGAGCGGGGATGTTGTTAGCAGGGAGCCGAATTCCTGGCCGTGTCTTGCGGCGAACAACACAGCTATGATGGTCTGGCCTTGCGAGGTACTGGCCTATTACATGGTGTACAAATGGAATCAGAAACAGAAATAATCTCGCCCAAAGCGATGTACGACTCTGCGGGAAAATGTAAGAAAGGCAAGCTCTACAAGAGCCAGGTAGCAAATTTCTGGCTGCATGGAATTGAAGAAAGCTGGAAACTTTCAAACCAACTAAAGAGTGGTACATACAAAGCGGGCAAAACACACGTCGTCCACATCACGAGACCGAAGAAGAGAGACGCTGTTGCGACACAATTTCGTGACAGAGTTTATCAACGGTCGTTGAATGATAGCGCGTTATATCCTGAGATGACCAGGTCATTTATTTATGACAATATGGCATGTCAACAAGGAAAAGGAACGGATTTGGCAAGAAGCCGAATCAAAGAATTACTGCATAGAGCCTATTTGAAATACGGTAGTGACTTCTACATTCTTCAGTGTGATGTGAAAGGCTACTACAAGAATATGAGGCATGAGGCGGTTAATACCTCTTTTGAGCGGAGACTTCCTCCGGAAATCTATAAGAGGACTGAGGCCGTTCTCGAGACACAGTACGAGGGCGACACGGGTTACAATCCCGGAAGCCAGATGGTTCAGATTGCAGGAATTTCGTTTCTGGATAAGTTCGACCATTTCGTCAAAGAGACTCTGCGCATGAAGGAATACATGAGATACATGGATGATTTCTTCATGGTTGCTCAGACGAAGGAAGAACTTGAAGAAGTGTTACCGAAAATCAATTCATACCTAAACGCCTTGGGATTGAGTACGCATCCAACTAAGACAAAGATTTTTCATCAGAACAAGAAGATGCGTGTTCTCGGATTTGATTTTCATGTAACCAAAACTGGCAAAGTCATTATGCAGATTGATCCCAAGAATGTGAAAGATCGCAGAAAGAACATCTATCGCTGTGCTCAGCTCGTTCGTAAAGGCGAGATGACACGCGAGAAGGCGGACGAGATGTTCCGTGCGTGGCTGAATCATGCGAGCAAGGGAGACAATCCGAAAATGATTAAGAGAATGCATGAGTATTATCAACAATGTATGGAGGGATAACTATGTTTAAGTTTGCACAGATCCTTGCGCCGGTTTACATCCGGCAGGTGATGGAAAACCTGGCTGCTGAAAACGCTGAACTGCGTCAGCAGGTTGCAGAACAGGCTGATGCTCTGATTGAGCTGGCTGGTATGTATGAGGAGGCGATTGATAATGGCTAAGATCTACGCAAGGAAGATTCATGAGGGTGCTATTAACGTGAAGACCGGCGAGGCTTGGAAGCTGGAAGATGTTTCCATGAGATGGCGTGAGGCCGCCGCCAGGGAGCTGGAGAAGTACGGCGACATCGTTAATGCAGAGATGTGAAAAAATAGGCAGGACGAAATTGTCCTGCCTATTTTTTTAGCGATTTGCTTTCTTGATTTGTTATTTGTACGAATGTATAATAGTGTCAGACATAACTGGATGTTTTAATTATTAACTTGTGGTGCGGCGGTTGCTTCCTTGGACTTCTTGTTCATGTTTGCAATCGCCGTTTTCTTTTGGTCATTGATTAGATGAATGTAGGTATTGTAGGTTATCGTGATATCGGAATGTCCTAGAATCTCGCTGACTGTCTTTACATCTTCTCCGTTTTCGAAAAGACGGCTTGCAAAAGTATGACGGAGGGAGTGGAGCCCGTACACTTTCTCTTCTGGGAATCCTGCCGAAATGGCAATTTTTCTGAAAAGTCTGTCTGGATATCTGGGTGTAATCGGGTTTCCTTTTTCTCCTGACAGCACATTCGTAAACATGCCTGTGACCTCGTGGAGCTGCGTGAGAGCCTCGAATGCCTCATCATTCATGTAGATTGTTCTCTCGCTAGATGCCGTCTTAGCGGAGTCCTGAGTGAGCGAGAGGTACTTGTTCTCTGAATCTTTATTTCGATCTTTAACGACGACTACTGTTTGAGATACAGTAATTGTTCTATCCTCAAAAGACACATCTTCCCATCGCAGACCAAGGAGTTCTCCCAAACGTAGCCCCGTATTCAGTGTAAGCTTTACAATATTCCCCAATCTGTAGATTGGCTTACCGTTTTTATAGCAAGCCGTAGAAGCCTTACAGAGCAGCTCTGCTTCCTCTTTTGTGTAACACTTAATCTTGGCCTTCCCGAATGATTTCTTGGCAGGAATAGACACTCCGAGCGCAGGATTGTATATCACAGTACGCTTAATAACTCCATTACGAAAACAATCGTTTACGGCATCGTAAGCCTTTTTGATTGTGGAATAGGAGAGACCTTTATCCTTCAACTCGTTGACCATCTTCTGCACATCATCAGGCTGAATCGCAGCAACTTGAAGATGCCCGATATAGGGAATTACCTGATAGGTCAAGGTTTGCTCAAGACGGTCATAGCTCTTAGGCTTCAATTCGTTGGACTTTACAGAGCGGAGCCAGTTAAGCATATAGGATTCCACGGTTCCTTTTTGAACGACGCTCATGTCATTCTTATGCAATTCCTTTTCAAACTCTTTTAGCTTTTTCTTTACCTCTCGTTCTGATTTTCCGTAAAAGGCTTTGATCTTCGGCTTGCCTTCAGGAGTAAGACCAACTCGAATTCGAGCAGTCCATGTTCCGTCAGCACGCTGAGAGATGCAGCCATCACCTTTATCACGTCTTTTTTTATCAGCCATAATATTGCGACCTCCAAGTGTTTGATATGTATTATGGGAGGGGCTGTCGTATTACTCTGTATTACTTATTTATTACTTATCAAGAGTGACTAGCCGGGAATAATAGTGACACATCATTTGAGTTTTGTCAAACACTTGTTTGTTTATAGCTGATTTTTTGTTTATACATAACAAAAAAGTCGCCCTAAACCGGACGACTTTCTGTGAAAAGTGGCAGGGGCACAAGGACTCGAACCCTGAGCCTACGGTTTTGGAGACCCGGGTCTCAGGCCGAAAAGTTATTGTGTAGCAACGACTTTTCCGCTTTAGCAATAGAATTTATTACTTATCTATTACTTATTTTCACAGAAGATATTTTCGACCGGTATAAGCATCAATCCATTTACGAAGATGCTCTTGTTCGACATAGATTCTATTCCCCACTACGATGGACGGGAAGCCTGCGGAATGCATTAGCGCATACGCTTGGTTCTTACCTATGTCAAATATACACTGAATGTCTTTTGGAGTCAAGAGTTTTATTTCTTGCATTTGACGACCTCTTTGTTATGTATAAAAGAAAGGGGCGGAAACCGCCCCATAAATTATCTTTCGGTGTGACCGAAACCGCCGATACCACGGCGTTGTCACTGATTCTCTTAATGTTCATTACTCAGTTCTCTCTTAATAAAAAAGAGCCGCAATTTTCGGGCGGCTCTATCAAATATGTCACATTGACATTTTCTTACAATGTAGTATAATATTTTTGTGAAAGCCTGCCGTCCACAGTTGAGTTTTCACCATTTTGTAGACGGTGTACGGTTAAAAGACGGTTGCCTGTCATCCCGCGAGAGCGGAATGGAGGCGTGTGTATAGCCCTCGCGGGAAATCTTTTCCTAGGGAGGCGATACATATAGAACTTCAGAATCTGTTTTGGATTGTTTCAATCATATCTCATGTGTTGACCTGGATTGAAAAATTCATCAATAGAAAGAAGAAGTGAGCCGTCTGTTCGCAGCAGTACGGCTCACGGATGTTTGAGAGCTAGGCTCTCTGCCCGATAAGTTTGTATGTTTGTGGCAACCGTCTGGGCTGACACCGCAGGGAGGTGTGTGTTACCAGCACACATCTTCCTGTGTTTTTATTATAGTTGTTTTTATAGTAATTGTCAAGTGCAATAATGGTATGGCTGCACCTTTGCTCGTTTTGATCTCGGTGTTTATCTTCCGGTGTGACCGAATCCTCCGATACCTCGTTCGGTACAACTGAGTTCCTCGACCTCTTCAAAACTGACAGGGCGAGCGTATGGACTGATAATGAGCTGAGCGATACGATCTCCCTCACACACTTCCCGAAATACATTAGAATCGTTGTAGAGTGCAACGACGATCTCACCTCGGTAGTCGGAATCAATCACCCCAACGCAATTCGCCAGTCGAAGTCCACGCTTTGTAGCTAGTCCGCTTCGGGGATATAGAGCGCCAAAGTATCCAGTCGGGATTTCCATACAAATACCGGTATGCACCATGATTGTCTGGTGTGGTTCGATGGTTACGTTTTCGATAGAGTACATATCCATTCCGGCGGCATTCTCGCTGCCGTATGTAGGGATAATTGCTTTATCGTTGACTCTCTTAATCCTCATTTATATTCTCCTTTTTCTCAGCGCTATTAGAATTTTTAATTTGCCGCAGTGTAATAAGGACATTGAGAAGGCAAAGTAGCGTTGCGATTACGCCAAGGACTATGCCAAGTACTGATGGGTTTTGCATTTCTCCAATGAGTATCAAGATTTCGCTCAATAGAATTACTATCCATAAAATTAGATCGGTGTGTTTGAAAACCTTTTTCATTTTCTTCTCCTCGTTGTGCTTTCTAAATATTTGATGGGAATTTTGTTTGGATGCTTTCGTCCCTCATTTTGAAAGCCCAGCATCTCGCCAGTCCGCATTCAATATCATCGTATCCGTCATCTAACCCAAGCCGGTCGAATATGATGCTGTTTGGAATCTGAGCCATCCACGCATCACAATAGTCATGAATGTGGAATCCTCCTTCTCCCTCTAATGTATCGTGATAATGCTTACAATTTCTGCATGTTTCCCCTGAATCATGATTAGAAAGAGTGGCAAGTTTTGATAAGTCTCCAAAATATGGACACCGGATAAGATGTCCATTCTTAAGTGCGTCCTTACACTTTCTGATGGACGCACACGTTATGCAGTGATCCATGTTTATCTCCCTATGTGTATAGATGATACTTCTTACTGATTGCATGAGCTGTTTCATCAGGAAGGGGACGGAACCAGATTCCTGTCAGAGTCGTACCGTTTTCTTCCTCTGGTTCTAACTCTGTTCTACAGGCGTCCCAGATCAATCCGAAGTCCTTAGACTCTACGAGCCCCAGTTCTCGTGCCATATCGGCAGCCTTCAGGAGATGGTTCTTATTTCGAGCCTGACAGATTGTTTTGGTGAAAGTTCCGTTGACATACTCACGCATGATATCCTCTGGAACCGGGCTTCCGGATCTCAGAAGGTGAGTCCAGTAAGCCTCGGCACAATGCCCGACTTGCGCAGCGAGTTTCCCCGGACTCATATTCAAATCTTTGCGCATAATAAATAAGCGTCTATACAAGATAGACCCTCCTCGTCAGATATCGAATGGATCGCAATCATCACAATGGTTTGCTCCCATCCACTCGCATAACGTACAGCAGAACCGAGCTTCCCAGCCATCACATTTGTCTGCCTGACCACAAGAATCACACGGATATTTTTCTTCCACTTCCATATCGTTTTCTCCTTAAAAATACTTATGCCATAGTGCTGGGAGAGACCTCTTCCACTTGGCCCCTGTCCACTCGTATCCGTTCTTGTATATCTTCCTGTTAATGATGGTGGTGGAACAGGAATACTTGCTCAAAGGACTGTTTTCTGAGGGACATGGAGGAATCTCGGCACCGTCAATAATTACCTTGTTGTTATCAATAATAATAGCTTCCATGAATATCTCCCTATATTTAGTTATTGCACATAGAACGGATCCCTTAGCCAGGCCATAACCTCTCCCGTTCCATCTCGCCTCCAAACAGGAGGATCACTAGCCCATTCACCAAGAAATTTACCGAGCTGCTCATCTGACATGGATCTAATAAAATCAGCTCGTGTGGCCGGTCTGACTTCATCCTCCCTTAAGAACCACATAATACCATCGTATGGAGAAATCGCTCCATAGCAATCGAGGTCATCTTCGAATCCAATCTGTTCAATAACAACGATGTCACCATCGTCAAAATTTCCCCCAGTATGTGGGTTTATAACACGGACGCGATCTCCAATTTTATGTTTCATAAGTCCTCCTCTATTTCTCATTATTTTGGGAACCCCATTTTATTATCCCATGATTGTCTCACGTCATTAGTCCAGCCAGGTGGCATGATGCTTTGGTATTACGATACTCGTGGACGGCGCGCATTTAATATGTTTGCATCATTTATTGAGCATCAACCCATTTATAAAACTCGCATTTTATATCAATTTATGCACTATATATTGTGCCTATCTCTTTAGACAAACACAATATATAGTTGTTCTGACTCAAACTCCAACAGCAGCTACAGAGAGATACTCGACGTCATCCTGACCTTCGTACCAATCGTTAAGCCAGAGAATTGAATTCACTGGAAACTCCTCGCTGCAGCACTCAACCATGTATGTCCATTCTGGCTGAGACTTATATTTCGCTCTGAGATATACGATGAATGACGCACACCAGGGATGATTTTGAATGAATTCGAATAACGCCTGCTCAGTTGTATTGGGGAGATCTTCAAATGTAACTTTTGGCGGAGAGGGTTTGCGCTTATGCTGGTTTCTGCTCGAAGAGGTATATTCTCTGATAACATCCCCGCTAACCTCGTCGGGGAATTCAGAACAAACAATAGGATTAAGTTGCATTCTTTTTCATTTCCTCTCTGAATTCGAGATATTTTCTTGTGTATTCGTAGCTCTTTCCGAATACACCGATTGCTGCTTTATAAAGCTTAGGCTCATATTGCTCAAGAACGTTGAGTTCTTCCTCAAATCTTTTCCCAAATGGGCAACCTATGCATCCGGTACGAATGAGTCCGTATTCGGTATAACATTGACTATGAGTTACTCCATAAAATTCACAATACGCCTCTTTGTCTGGATCTCTTAGCCAGAATATTGGTCTAAAGACATCCGCACCACAATACGACTTTTCTGAAAAGCATGTCTTATATGTGGATGATCTAATTCCGCCTTCCGACTTTCTGATTCCGACGCAGGATAGATCATATCCGCCTTCCGAGATAACCCTATGAATCGGGTTTTTCTTTGCGTGTTGGCAGCACATACCGGAGATTTTGAAATCAGGTGGATTTTTAATCAAGAACTCCTTTAGATATGGAGAACGCTCGATAGACCACTGCGTCGTGTTTCCTTCGTGTACGTTACACCACCATTTCAATGCGGATTTACACTGTGGGTATTCCTTATAGAGTTCATCAAATGGTTTGTCTTCCCACTTGAAGTTATGTAATTGCAACCTTCGCATCATGTCAGATGCGAATTTTCCCCAAAATGGAATACCGTACTCTCGGACACAACTTGGAATCGATTTATTTGGACGTATACGTTTGATTTCAATTCCATATTTATTTTCCAAGAAGTCAAGGTGGTTTAGCGTTGCCTGATATTCGAGGCCTGTGTTAAAGAACACGAAGTCTGTCTTATCTCTCGCCCCGCATCTTAACAGCATATCAAGCATTACATCGCTATCGCCCCCCCCACTGATGGAGCAGACGATGCGATTGTGAGTGCTGACAATCTCATAGCATCTGATTAACGCATCCAGAATTACGAAATTGTCGGGAGCATTACTCAGTATCTGCTCTAAAGAAATTGTATCAGGCATACCGGGGCATCGCACCTCCACCGTAGTGGTCGTCATTTGTCAAAATCAAGACGAAAATTGTGATAATTACTAAAGCAATTAAGGGGTTCATTAGTTAAACCATCTTACAGTAGGCTCTCCTGTAAATCCTTTCTTCCATATGTACCACGCATAAGCCTGTGCGCTGTTGTTCTTCCGCTGCTCAGGACTGAAGTCTCCGTTCTTGCAGCAGTTGATTCGATTCGTAGAAACGTATATGTATTGGGGAGGGTACTTCTCAAATAGCTCACGTCGAGCCTTGCCCTCAAGGAATTGGATCTTCAAGAACATCGCAACCCGATGTCCGTCTGTCACATGCTCAATCGCGTGCTCTACAAATTCCTTGGCATACTTATACGGAGGGTTCGTAATGATGTCACCATCGAATACGATGTCAGAGTCAAGGAAGTCTACGCCGGACTCCCCGAAACCCCTGTCAATCAGATCGGTAGACATAACATGATACCCCCTGGATTCGAGTACCTTACTCAAATGGCCTTCTCCGCAAGCACACTCCCAAACCGCTGGAGAAAATTGTTCGATATCTAAAAGCAGCTCCATAGCTACCGGGTCCGTAGCGTAGTAATCATTCTCTTCACGCTCATTCGTGCTATGGTTCGACGCTCCTAGCACCGCAAAAACCTTTCGTTCTTCAGAATTAGTTCTCATCTATTTACCTCGTATCTCAGTTTACATAAATTCCTTAGACTGAATAGATGACAGCATCGCCTGGAGAAACTCAATAGTGGACTGTCTGTCTAAAAGATCGACAGCATCTGAGTCCGGAACTGAGATGACCGTATTCTCAGGGAACGCTTGCACGAGGTCTGAATGGACTAAACGAGATCTTTCTAGATCTGAATCCCCATTAAACGAGTGAATAATGACGTCTCCCTGTCGAGGACGTAATGAATCAACCGGGTCCCCCTCGAAGGTTCCAATATACATTTTTAGCATACTTATTTCCTTTCATTTGAGCGGGATTTCTCCCGCTCATCGTTTATGAAATGGTTATTCCTAAATACTCCGCTAATTGATTTACGGGATCGCTCGGCACGACTCCGTAGATATAGTGAAACTCTCTATGGCAATTCGAGCAAATACATATGCACTTTTCAATTTCTTCTCTTACCTTTTCACCGTCTCCTCGATAAGAAGCACCAATTGTGAAACTTTTGGTCGATGGATCGATATGGTGGAAATCTATCACATACGGCCTTTCTTCCCAGCACTTAGCGCATGGTGTTTTATAGGAGTCAATCTTTTTTGCGTTTGCCAATACTGTGCCCTTTTATGTATTCATGGAGTTTGACTGCATTTTCTTGACGGTATTCGCGTTGATATTGCTTAATTCTATCTTTATTCTCTTCGGCATATAAAGCAACGTTATCAAGTACCTGCTGCCTGTGAGATTCGTAATACCGTTTGTTGTTACTTTTTGAGCAATCCTTGCACTCGCTTCTATGCCCGTCTCTGCTGTATTTGGATTTATAAAAGTGGTCGATTGGCAATTCTTGATTGCAAACGGAGCATGTCTTTAGTTGCATTTACTCCACCCGCAACTTTTACACGATACACACCCTCCTTCATAAACAAGGGGGTCTCCGCATTCGGGGCATAATGTTTGAGCTTGCACGAAAGCTTTGCCCTGTTTCTTGTCTGTTGCCTCAGTTTTTTCGCTACGCACAAGTTCCTCATCATCACACTTAATATCGTTTTGCATCTCATTCCACATATCCAGCAGGGCATTACCAACGGCCATCGGGCAACAAGACCCTTTGGATGTATCGTGCTTCGTAGCTCTACGGACTGCATACGATGGGCATGAACCACAACTATTGAGCTGATCAACAATAGTTTCGATACGGCATCCGGCTCTAGCGGCAATCGAAATCATTCTACTTAACCCAATTAAACTGTTGTTGCATCCTCCGGTAGAACCTTTACTTAAAAATGTTTCCATGAGATCACCTGTAGCTGGATCGAAGAATGCCTCACAATGCAGGCTACCACATCCGGTAATGAGTTTGCGCTTTTTACCAACGAGGTCATCGCTCGCATCAATGATGTAACCTCGAGGGAGCACCTCAGTAGACTCTTCTGCGTCAGATTTCTTTGGAGTATCAGTAGTTAGAATCCCAGCTCTCTTACAACCATCTCTGAACATCGTGATTCCCTTCAGGCCATGAGCCCATGCTTGCATATAGAGATTACCGACGTCTTCAGTAGTAAAATCATTAGGAACGTTCACGGTCGAAGAGATAGACGCATCGATATGATTCTGCCAAGCTGCCTGCATTTCAACACGGTTCATGTAATGGATTGTCTGGGCGGTAACGAAATACTCAGGGAGCTCCGAGTCATCCGTCAGATCGTGAACTTTCATATATCTCTCGACGATAGGCGTATATACCTTATAGTATTCGTCATGCCCATGAAGAGACTCCGTCTTTCTGGTATAGAAGTTTGCGAAGATCGGTTCGATTCCTCCTGAAACTCCGAGCATACTTGATAGAGTTCCTGTTGGAGCAATAGTCAAGAGCTGAGAGTTACGAAGGCCAAACTGCTTAACAACCTCTAAAGTGGTCGGAGACACATTATTCTGGAAGAAATCGGAACTCATGACGGCAGGAGCGTTATACATTGGGTAGGGGCCGTACTCTTTAGCAAGCATCGCCGATGTATGAATGGCTTCATCTGCAATTGCGAATCCAATTTGGTTGGAAAGCATGATAGCTTTCTTACTTCCGTATGTAATTCCCATCTGGATTAAGCAGTCTGCTAAACCAAAGATTCCCAATCCGATTTGGCGCCAGTCCCTGACAGATTCGCGCTGCTCCTTCAGAGGATGGAGTGGAAGACCTTCATCCAAAACCTCGTTTAGAGCAATGACCGCATAATGGACTGCTTCATGAAGCTCCTCGAAGTGGAAGATTCCGCTTGGATCAACGAATGCCGATAGATTTAGGCTTCCAAGTAGGCAGGATCCGCCTGCTGGAAGGGGTTCCTCGGCGCAAGGGTTAACGCCAGCATACTTGAAATTGGGGTCATTGCTTAACAGAGAGTAACCTTCAATTCGATCCCAGAAAAGCATACCGGGTTCAGCGTAATCATTGTTCATCTCACAGATACGCTTAAAGATTTCATAGGCGTTCACTTCTTTTACAATCGTCTCTCCGGTTTCAGGACGGGAGAATTTCAGAGTGAACATTTCCTTATTCTTAACCGCTGTCATAAATTCATCAGTCATGCGAATCGAGATGTTAGCCTTGGTCACTTTATTTAGATCGGACTTAATCCCGATGAATTCCTCTAAATCTGGATGGTCACAGGATAGGCTTAGCATCAATGCGCCCCTTCTCCCATTCTGACCGATCAGCCCAGTCACAAGACTATAGAGATCCATAAAGCTGACGGACCCACTTGTTGCATCCGCCGTATTATTTACCTTTGCGCCGCGGGGAGCAAGCTTACTCAGATCGAGTCCGCAGCCTCCACCATAGCTGTATGTCCTTGCCAGCTTGCTTGCTCTATCGAAGATTGATTCAATATTATCCTCGGGAGGTTCAATGACATAGCAGTTGGAATATGTAACTTTCTTTCCAGTATCGCTCATCCCGCGATTTGAGAGAATACGTCCGCCAAAAAGGAACTTTTTCTCAATAATCATTCTGGCAATGTCCTGGTTTCCGCCTGATACACGGCTGATCCACTGATCGAAACCCTCTCCGTTCCTGCGATACTTGCGTTCCCAGATATCAATTCCGAGCTTGTTATTTTCTCCTAGCCATTCTCTTACTGTCATTTGATTCCTCCCTTACTTTTCTTTTCAGAATGTACCTGATAACCGTGTATCAGTTCGTAAACTTCTTTCCAGTTGTCTACTCTCACTGCATTCATACCCATGAGCTCATCATCAGTGATAGATCTGTTGTGGTTGGCAGTGAACAGAAGACCTTTGTATGATCCTCCCATGTTATGTGGAGCATCATCAATCAGAAAGTCTCCCTGGATTAACTGTTTCTTGCTTGCAATCACGACATTTTCATATGAAATGAACGGAAAATATCTGAACAAAACATTATTCATCTTTGCGCTAACAGTATCTGGGTGAGATGCGGTAACAATGAATACCTGATTTCCATCATCAATGAGCTTTTTCAGATACTTAACAGCTCCTGGGAGAGGTCTTACCGTCTCCCACAAAGCTTCTTCACGCAAAACACCGTACACATCATCTGCTGGTATCTCTGGAAATGCTTTTTCGATGCTCCATTCGGTAATGTCTTCCGATTTTACGCTTGTCCCATAGCGATTATTGAGAAAATTGATCCAGGCTTCGGATAAATTCTCGATTGTGTCATCCATATCTACAAGAATGGTCAGATTTTTCACCTTATTCCTCCAATTCATCAGCCCACTGGCTTACCCAGCCGCGATAATTGGTGGTTAAGGCGCATACTCTTGCCCGTTCACGGCCTTTATAGTGCTCGAGGTATGGCATGAATCCACTTTTCTCGGGGTAATCCAAATCACACTGGAGATCATGACCGATAACAATGATCTTTGTATTATTGCACACTCGTGTGAGCACCTTCTTGAGCTGGGGAACTGTGTAGTTCTGTGCTTCATCGATAATCACGACTGCGTTGTCAAAGTTTGTACCTCGAACATAGGTATCAGTGAGACAGGTAATATACCCAGTACCATTTTTCTGGTTTACCATACTCTCGGTATTGAAATCAGTCTGAGGATTGATTCCGCAATCAATACAAGCCTGATAAAATGCTTCGAAATATACAGAACTTTTTTCTGTGATAGTTCCTGGAAGCCATCCTTGCTTTCTCTCCCCACATGGAGCCATGATGTAGATGATTTTCTCATAAAAACCATAGTCTTTGAGCAGTTTTGCGATCCCGGTCGCAATTGTGGTTTTACCAGTGCCTGCTTTCGCATTCACAAAGACGATATCTACGTTCTTATCCCATACCGCATCCCGGAATGCTTGCTGTTCGTCATCAAGAACCAGCCCAAAGAAGGGCTGGTCTTTTAACGTCTGTGGCGGATTGGGACAATATGTATCTGAAACCTGCTTCTTCTTTGCTGCCATACTCGACTCCTTAGACAATGGCTTCCAAGCCGCAATCTACGCCGATAATATAGTCAGTAAATCCCTTTTCCTTGGCTTCGTCTGCAAACAGATACCACTCAACGCGCAGCTTGCTGTCATATTCCTCGGCGGTAATCTTGCTGTGAGCCAGCACATATTCCTTCACACGGCCTTCAATACGTGCGCTGAACTTAATGCGGTCCTGCACCTTCTGGCCAGTACCAAAAGCCCACTCATTTCCGTCGTGCATCAAGAACTTTGCGTGCTTTGTTGCAAAGCGCTTATGGCCAGCTAGGCCAATCAGGAATCCCATGCTATACTGGTATCCCATATTGACGGTATAAACGGGAGTCATGCTGGAACAAATCACATCGATTAGTTCAAAACCGGAATCAACATCTCCGCCATTAGAAGCAACATAGATAATGATAGGTTTCCGCTTTTCTACGGGAATTCCGGCATCTTCCTTATTGATCTGCATGATGTGGCGAACAATATCGGCCACGGTTTCCTGATAGATGTCAACGTTCAGAAAGAACTTCCGCTGCTTCAGGTCTTTCAGGTAAAACAACTCAGTCAGAGTGGCGCGCTCCTCTGCAACATCTTCCACATCAAACTCGATGTCGTAATAGCCGTTCTTCTTTTCCATGTTAAAGTACCTCCGAAATTAAATAGTGAATCGTTTCCTTTAGCTCCTGAATGCTACCATCGTTATATATCAGCACATCGGGATCACAGTTATCCAGCGCCGTCTCAGACGGGTGCATCTGTTGTTCTGGAGTCAAAGGGCTCACAAAGTTTTCCCTCACAACTCTGATATGTATGGAATCAAACTTCTCAGCGATTCTTTCCACTTCATTGGGGAATCTGGTATCAGGGATGAGCACATAGTCCCAGTTGTCTCCGAAGAGATCCAGCATATCGGCGATGAAATCTACCCAGTAGCTTGGGCGTTTCTCACGAATCACGTCAGTGCCAACGTACTGAAGGAGTCTTCTCCCTTTTTCGTCCTTCTGACCATTCCAGTTGAAGAGGGTCTTGCAGATATACTTCAGAAGATCTGCGTAATGAGCCACTAACACTTTTCTCCCGGATGCTGTTAGCTCGTTCTCAAGTAGAGAAGCGATAGTGTCCTTCCCGTTCTGAGCGTGGCCGGAGATTAGAATGACTTTCATTCGGCCACCTCTTTCTTTATGTATTTCTTGTTCAAGCCGCAGCAATTAAATTCCTCGCAGAGGCCACCGCGGTATGCGCATAGAGGGACAAGGAGATCCTTGAACTCAGGATTAACTTCAACCACCTTATCGCAGATCATACGAATAATATCCCGAGTCTCCTTGGATGCCTGAGTACACAAACGCTTATGAGCAATAGTGATTAGCTCTTCAGCATTCATGTACCAGCACATATTCACTGGAGAATCTTGAGGAGCCTTACCGCGATCGTACTTGACCTGGCGATCATTGCGTTGAGTAGATACAAACGGTGTTGCATGAACATGCCGGCATAGATGCACGGATACCCAGTAGGGAATGTCGGTCAATCTGAAACAGAACTGTAGCGTTCTAATTGGAGAATGGTTCGCCTTCAGCAGCTTAACTTTCCATTCATCGGTGGGTGGAAGATCAGATTCCTTTGAGACTGTTACAAGAGTACATTTCTTGCAAAGCATCCAGTCCTCTTCGGTTGGATGCTTCAGAATTTCAACATTCATTTAATCCCTCCTTGATTATTCACCAAGGAGAGATTTGAAGTTCTTGATGATACGAGTATTCTTGGTCTTGGTATCGCTCAGTCCAGTTTTGGTAGCCTCCAGCTGAGCCTGGTACTCGCTGATTTCCTGGATCTTCTGATCCGCACGCTCGTTAATAAATTCCAGACGAGTAATAGTGTCGGTGATAACGCCTACCGCATCATCGAACTGTCTCTTGTAGGAATCGAGTTCTCTCTTCTTGATCTCCAGCATATCGTTTCGGGTAAAAGCCATTTTGTGTTTCTCCTTTATGTATAGTTTACAATTAACATGATAGGGTAAAAATTAGTCCTTTAAGAATGGAGGTATCGCGAGTTTTTCAATGAGATTGTCAAGGCACTTCGGACAGAAGTCAATCTCAATGTATTCCCCATCGTACTTTGAGGCATAGGCCAGGGATTGACGAATAGATACATAATCATATTTTTCCATCGG
>NFZC01007720.1_pt1 | contig 54552 bp, 61 predicted proteins | sample 1095391 | NCBI WGS metagenome assembly NFZC01 (sample SAMN03609890, study PRJNA323583) | gut metagenome | isolation source: feces | host: Rattus norvegicus | place: Denmark: Riget | collected 2013
AATTTCCAAAATTCAAGCATATATTACTCCTTACTTTCCAGAAGAGCCAAAACCACCTTCACCACGGTCACTATCGCTCAATTCGTTTACTTCTTCAAAAGAAGTTTCGATTACAGGAGCAAGCATAAACTGAGCAATCCTATCTCCATGATGAATAATCTGGACATTATTACTATCATTATGAATAGCAACAATAATTGGCCCACGGTAATGAGAATCAATTACTCCAACACAATTAGCAGGACGCAACCCCTGTTTAGTAGCCAAACCACTACGAGCATACACTGCGCCCCAATACCATTCAGGAATTTCCATAGCCACACCAGAACTAACCTTTACAGTCTGTCCGGGCATTACTTTAATTCCCTTTTCACTTTCCTCAAATGTCTTTCCAAACGGAATATAAGTTTCTTGAATATCAGCGTAAAGGTCAAAAGCCGCATCACTATCATGAGCCTTGGTAGGCAACTGAGCAGTTTCAGATAAACGCTTAATCTTCACGTTAATCGCAAACTTTTCCATAAAAATGTCTCCTTTTATATCCTTTAAAATTAAACTTTTATTTACTTGTTAATTTATTCTTTATAATTATAAATCTATATAAAAATGGTGAGAGATTACTCTCCCACCACATTAATCTTCTTCAACTTTTCTAAAGTCTTTTCAATGTCAGAATAATGATAGCAGAAGCCTTTTCTAACCAAGAAATCATTCTCTCTACCAAGATAAACGTTAATTACCCTTGCTTTAAGAAACTTAGGTACATTATTGTCAATCCAAATCATAGCTTCTTTCTTATCGGTTAGATAATTTTTACATTCAATCTTTCCCTTATTATAGAAATAATTTACCGCAAAATTAAACTCCTTTAAATAAGTCATCACATTATTCTTATACTTTTCGATTATATCTTTATAAGCCAACGGCACCTTGCTTACAAAATCATCGTAACGATTATTCTGAATGGCTTCAATTACAGCGTTTGGAGAAATATTTTGAGAAAGAACCTTGTGCATTAGCACATAGTCTTCAGTTTTAATTTTTACTCTAAAATGAACTCCGTCAACACCGATAATATCAAGAACCCATCCTTCTTTTTCATCAGACGTATACTTCCCAGTTTGAGAAAGAACTTCAGAAAGAGAATCCGCATAATTCTCAGTAATCTTAATAGAATACCAAGATGCTTTTCCCTTAAGCTCAGAAAAAGTCATTTCAGAGCCATCATTCACATTTCTTGCCGCAAGAAGATACAAACCCTCTTGTTCCTTAGTGTACTTAACCACGATGGGATTCTTAGGAGAAATATACTCAAAGATAAAAGTCCAATCGGGGAAATCTTTAAACATCCTCTTATGTCCATCGGTTAAAAGAGAATATCCTTCAGACAGTCTCCAAGATTCATTTCTATCAAGAGCGGAAGAGCCAGAACCAATAATTTCATCTTCCCTGACATCATAACGATACTGCTGATAACTGCCATCCATTTTATTGGTAATATAAAAATTGCCAGATGCGTTATCATACTTCTTCCAAATGTTATCAGCCTTCCAAGAATCTTCATCTTCATTATAGTTCTTAAACTTAGAAAGAGAAGCCAATTCAATGGTATCGTTCTTCAAATCAAAAACAATGCTTCTACACTCTCGATATAAACCATTATAAATTTCAAAGAAATTAGAACCATAACCGAGGTCTCCAAGCTCAATATAACCTTTATACTTAAACAAGGCATAATGTGAATAACAAGTTATATCAAGAGCCTTAAAAACATCTAAAACGCTCTTAATAATCTTGTCCTTAATCTCACAGTCTTCATCAGAATAAATGAAGTTAATATAATCAAGCCAATCATTAAAATTATATTCCTCGGAATCTGCATTTCCCTTCATATATTCTCTTTTTACAATCATAACATAATTATAAAGGGGATGCCAATTAAAATTAGCCTGATAATTATACTTCATGATTAATCTTCCCTTCCAGTTGCATATTTATCGCATTTATTAAATAAAAACAAAGTGTCCAGATTATCTTTCCCCATAATACGCTCCCACTTCTTTCTTGCTTTTTCAGTATCAATAAAGAAAGGAAGCATATGATAATTTACATAAAATAGAACTTTGAGCATCTTGTCAAAATTTTGAAAGCCGATTTCGTCAAGATTCTGCAAAAGACAATAAGCTCCATAATTATGATGTCCATAATAACGATAATCACCCGACCCATCATCTTTAGGTTCACCAACAAATAACTTGCCAATATCATGGATAATTGCCGCACGGTAGAGAACATCATCATTAGGTTTAAGTTCCTTTACTTTTTCTGCACATAAACGACAATGCTTATCCAAAGTGTATTTATGATGGTGGGTTTTTTGGTCAAAATCTTTCATTAGCTTAAAGATAACATCCTTATCAGTCATCCAATCCTCTTTAGGAAGAATCTTAAAATCTTTTGCGGAATAATTCCATCCAACAAAATTAATTTCGTCAAATCCTTCTTCATAAAAAGGAACTTCAAACTGTTTTGCTTGCTTCTCTAAAACCCAATCTGGAACAACTCTATCTCTGGAATGATTCTGAGCCTTGGCCTGTTCCAAAGGAGTAGTCATAACCATAGCAATCTTCTTTACGTTAGGAAACTTCTTTCCAACTTCAAGAATAGAGCGTCTACTTTTGATGTTGATATTAGTAGCATCCACAATAACAGTTCGTTTAGAAAGATTGTTGTTAATACGCTTACGCACTTCAGCAAAAACCTTATCATTTGCAGTCTGGTCATTTTCAGAACCAAGAATTTCTGCACGGATAGCATCAGAAGAAACAATAACGCTCTGCTGACCATCCACTCTATCATAAGTTTCTTTAAGTGTCTTGGCAATGGTAGATTTACCACTACCAGCAATACCAATCATCAAAACCAGTCTAATCATATTACTTATCTCTCAATCCTGAAATAATATTATCAACATCTGCCATGTGAATTTCATAATCTGTCTTGGGCTTTTCTTGATTCGGTTCGGGAATCAAATCTCCTGCAAAGAACAACCACTTAGGACTTGTTGTATCCTCTACAAGCTGAACCACTTTATTCACGTTTTGAGATTTGGCCTTCTTCTTAATGGGGTCAAACTCAACAGTAAATACATCGTCCTTATGGGCTGTTACCCATTCTTTATACTCATTACGCATTTCAGGCCAGTCGGGATATGTAGAAATTCTGTTATAGTCCAACTTTACCTTTTCGCCTTCCCATGTCGTAACAGGATTCTGAGTTCTATCATTCATTCTCTTAACAAAAGTTTCAGCAGAAGCCTTTGTAACACCATTCTTAGTCAGCTTCTTTACTGTTGCTCTACGTTCCGCTCTATTCATAAACATATCTCCATATTTTTAATTTTATTGTACCTGTATATTATCACACAACAAAGAATTTGTCAAGGGGTTATTAAAAATTACCCCTTAACAATCTTCCCCCGTTTCTTCAACATCTTGGTCAACATTATGATGTTTCCAGTTATTTCTGATTTCTTTAATCTCTTCCCTATGTTCTTTTTCAGATGTCCTAATTTCATTGTTGTGCATGGCTCTTAGCTTTTCATAAGGCATAGCCAAAAATTCTTTTAAAAATGTTCTTTTTGTAGAAACATAATTAGAATTTATAGCCCTTCTCAATGCTCCAGTTTGAGCTACTAATACACACAATTTCTTAGCTCTTGTCAACATAGTATACACTTGCTGAGTACAAAGCATCATAGGCGGAGTGCTGTTATCAACAACTCCAATCACAACGGGACAACCAGAACCTTGATATTTATGGGTGGTACAGGCATATCCAAGTACGATATAATCTTTAACATCTTTCTCTCTTAATACAACAGGAACTGGGCTCAAGTCAAATTTAATAGTTACATTATCTCTCTCAATTTTCTTTACCAATCCAGTCCAACCATTAAAGATAGATGTTTGAACTCCATTTTCATCATAAACATTGTAATTGTTTCTGATGCACATTACTTTGTCATTTTCTTGAATCCAGAAAGACCTATCGTTTCCAGATGCGTCTTTCTTTTTAGAAACCAAAACTTTTTGCTTAAAGTTCTTCCTTGGTGGATTAAGCAATTCTTGAATATCTTGGTTAAGATTAAAAACACAAGCATCTCCACGTTCTTTTACAGGAGCAATAATCTGTATTTTCTCTACATCTTGATTAACTAAAGGACTATTGTAATATTTTTCAAAATAACTTACAACATCTTTTCTATCTTTGTCTCTATCTACTCGAATATCAAGAATCATATCTTGAAGTTCTCCACGAGTTTCGACACCTTCATAATCAGTTTCCTCATAAAGCTGAACCTGATTACGAACATCATAAGCAGTTGTCAAGATACCACTTGCCGCCGCTTGTCTATGAACTTCTTTAAGTTCAACTGTGGGAATTTCTCCGCTATTAGTCATGTCTTCCCCCAAATTCAACAATCCCACCGGAGGTAATTGACCGGGGTCTCCCAACATAAGCAATTTACTACCAGTCGGGATAGCCTTAATTAAATCAAGAAAAATTTCTCCTCCTACCATACTAACTTCGTCTAAAATAACAATCTTATAAGGAAGAGGATTTCGTTCAGTATAACTAAAACTACCAGATTGATAGCCAAGTAAGCGATGAATAGTAAAACCTTCTTGCCCTGTTACTTCTTGTAATCTCGCCGCTGCTTTACCACTAAGAGCGCATTGAGCAAAATTATAATCGTCTAATACCGCCAAAATACCAGTTACAAGAGAAGATTTACCAGAACCAGCTAAACCAGAAATAATGCAAACTTGTTCTTTTAAGCCAAGTTTGATACCATCAATTTGCTCTTGCGTAAATTTAAACCGCTGTTTTTCTTCAGCTTTGCGTATCTTTTCATCGAAATTTTCAATTACAAATTCATTATGAGCCCCTAAAAGACGCTTTAAATGATAAGCAATCTCTCTCTCAAGCTCCCAGTATTTAGTCAAATAGACCCTACGTCCAGCTTTTGTTTCTCCTTCATCAACGATAATCGTACCATCTTCTTGTAGTTCTTTCATCGCTAATGCAATATTATTTGTTTCTTCTCCTGTTTCTTCATCATAAATAATTTTTACAACGGCGTTCTTACCTCCAAGGTCTTCGTACAAAGACCCCATAAGTTCACCAGCAGAAACATAAGAATGACCATCTTCACCTTGAGATTCTAAGAACCAAGTAATATATGCCTTAATTCTACGCACATCTTGAACAGTAAAAGCACTCTTTAAAGCAATTCTATCAGCGGTAAAGAATCCTACACCAGCTATATCTTTAATTAACTGATAAGGATTTTGTTTTACCACATCAATTATCTTTTGAGGAGTTTTATACTGAGCGATTAACTTGGTTATAAAAACTTGTGATAGTCCAACTTTATCTAATTCAATATAAACTTGAGACATATCTTTGCATTTTTCAAAACGTTCAATTACACAGTTAGCAATATAATCTTTAATACCTTTGGCCTGTTTCAAAGCATTAACGTCATGATTTTTAATTGCTTCAAGAGGATTGGGACAGACCTTGTAAAGTTCCTCAACCTGTCCCTCACTCATAAACGCTCTAAGAAACGCTCTTTGATTTTTTATTTGGGAGAAATCAATATCTTCATTGTAATAAACCAACTCGTATTGAATACCATATTTTTCATTTTCGACTTCTTTTGCCAAAATATTATAAGTCAAATTGGGGTCAATGTTATCTTCATAAGTACCAGTAATGGTAACTTCTCCCATATAATTTGTCACTGGTTCGCCTTTTTCAACTTCACAAACTTGCCAAATAACAATACCCCACATTTGCCCTCCATCACCAATACCACCCTTGGGGTAGAGGGTCTTGATATGATTGGCTTTGATTTTAATAAAAACTTCGTCTTCTGCGTTCTACAGCTTATCACTGTTCATCAGAACCATCTACCTCCACTCTATCAGAAATCAGTTGTAAAGAACCATCTTCATTAATGTCCTTTATCATTTGTACTGAATGTTTATAAATACTATCTTTATACTGACGAGGAACAAAATTTTCACCTCGTCTAAAACCAGTAATTAACAGTTTATTACCACGTTGGAACCAAGATTTCTCAAGCACAGTCTTTGTTCCATCATCATTTTGTTGAGCAATTTGTTTATCATAAAATTGGAATTGACCTTTATAAAATTTTAAGTCGCAAACGCCATCAGGCGTAAGTAAAGTTACAGTGTTTCTGTTTTTATCTTTATCAAGAACTGTACCACAAACTCTTACTAACTTAAAACGAGCTTTTTCTTGGTCTCGCCAATAATATTTGTAGGCAACTTCTGGTTCTTCTGGAAGGTTATCAAAATTTTCTATACTATAAAGCTTTCTATCTACTCCAGCAAGTTCATGCTCATGATAGTACATACAAAGCGAATCCATTTCCCATTTAGAAATAGTACCACTTGCATTTATATCCCAAGTTTCTTTAAATTTGGATTCGTTTACTGCCTCAAGCATTTTGGGATTATCTAAAACCTTTTCTTTAAAATCGGCAATTAACTTTTTAAATACTCTATCAAGACTACCACGCTTTACAATAACTTCACCGTTATCAGCGTAATCCCAATCCTTACCCTCTGTCATATCATTTAAGAAATATTTTTCAAAGAAAGGATAAGCAAACTTTCTTTCCAGCACATAAAAAGCTGTATTAGGACTTTTTCCTAATTGTTTGTAAAAAAACTGCTTTTGAAAAACATATTTTCTAAAACGATAAAGTCTCAATTCGTATTTCTTTTGACTATCTGTGAGCAAATTTAACTTGGCAAGGTCTTCGATATTATCTGTTGACAAAGATTTGATAGGGCTTGAAATAAATCGAATAAAATCCGCCATAATTTCTCGCCTATCTCTACCTTCAATGTTGTCAAAACATCCCGCTTTAATTAACGAAATCATTGCTGTATTGCCAAATTTATTTTCCTTGGCTTCAGCTTTATACTTCTGCATTTTATCATAGAAATCCCACATAGAAGTATACTTCTGATTGTCAATAATTGCTTTTGCAATACTCGTTCCAACACCCTGAATGGGTTTCAAGCCATACACAATTTCATTGTGTTCAACATCAGGATGGAAACCAAAACGAACACGGTTAACGTCAGGAAGGGCTACTGTAACACCCTCTTTTTTAATGTTACCAATAGCTTTACTGATTTTACCATAGTTTGTATTACCATCCTCACCGCCTGAATCTGAAATCAGGTTGGCGGTATTCCAATAAATCACAGGATAATGATAAGCAAGGTTGGCCTCCTGTAAGCCAACAATACTATACGCCAATGTGTGAGCGCTATTAAAACCATCAAAGTAGATGTATATTTCTATACTGGTTACTACTTTAGACTATATCTTCCTCGTCTTTAGACTCAAATACAATCTTTGCTAAATTATATTTTCGAGTAAGATAGTAATTGCTATCTTTATACAAAACAGTAACCAACTGTTTTGTTACATCTTGTTTGGTATAAGTAACTCTACTTATATTTTTATTTTTTTCTGTATAAACTTTATGATTTGTTTCAATTCCAATAAAGCTGTCACAAATTTTTTTTAGTTCTTCACAGATACTACGATTATAAGAACAAAAAGTTACTCCCAAAAGACTTTTATCTTTACCATGATAAAAGACGCTTCCATCTCCATCTATTAAGCCTCTAACAAAATCTTTTTTAAAACCATTAGGAATTAAATCTAAGGGGAGATGCTTGGTCTTTTTTGTCTTTTGCGGAATTACCCCATATTTAGATAAGTCTTCCACCATTTTTTTTGAAAAAACTTTCAAAGAAACCGTTTCAGAACGATTTGGATTCTTTCTATAAGTTATTTTGTTGTTGGTATTTAGTTCTTGTTTTAATTTCTCTAAAATTTCCACGTCTCTTACGGTTAATTCTAAAGCAATTTGATTCATTTCCTTTTTCCCAATAAATATATTTCCATCGGTAAATAAAAGACCTAAAAAATAAGCTTTAGCTTCCGTATCAATTTTTTCAAAATAATCTTCTTTCATAAAAAGCCGACTGCGTTTTGTATGTCTTTTTATTGGGATTTGATTTTCTTGAAGAATCTTTTTTACGACAAATCGACTTAAAGCATATTTCTCAGTTAAAAGTTTTATTGTCCAATTTTCTTCTAAATACTTATGACAAATATCTTTTTTCTTTTCTTCACTAATAAAAACTTTTGCTTTCATAATTTTCTCCTTTCCTTTTAAATTAGCAAATACGAGGTGCGGCACTTCGGATTTCTCCTACATCAATTGATTAGTCGTTGAGCCTTCTTACTGGTTAGGTAAGCTTGGTTGCTGATTAGCATGAGAAAATTCTTTTAGCGTTCCAGCAGTTCACCGCATTATTCAATATATATTTCTATATAAGGGGGCCTGTTATCTTAACCCTCGATTCATAGCAATCAATACATCCCACACATAATGACACAATTTAGGAGAAAGATTCTTCTCCTCAATGTTTTTATAAAAATCTTGTTGTAGTTCCATATAAGCTTTAGGATTTTTTTTAGCTATTGACTTTCTAAGCTTATCAGCCCACAACAAGTCAAACCCGCCGATTTCAGGGTCTTGAACAGCGACCATGAAATCTTCCTGATTAGGTAACAAACCATAACTCTTTTCTGCGTACTTGCGTACAACTTCTTGTTCATGTTGAGTTAAGCCATAATCAGACATCTCTTTATACCAAAGAGTAATATCTTTCTTATATCTACCAAATCTTTCCAAAGGAGTTTCTGCTCCGGGACTTGGAGCCATCAGTCTCATTACCGAGTTTAAAGCAGAAAGGTCAACCAAACTTTCAGGTTTACCAATAGCTACAGCTTGATAACCTGTTTGTTTTTCCATTTGGAAGAATGACATAACCTTGTGTTCGTTTAACATTTGCCAAATTTTTGGATTATTACGTTCAATTTTATAAACACCCAAATATTTTTCATAAGTTGATTTTAAATCTCCCTGCCACTCCAATCGACCATCTTCAAGAAGAAGGTTCATACAAACGTGCTCTTTCTGCAAAGCATCAATTGATAACAAGTCCCATTTAATCAACGATACTTTTTCATCTGCATGAAGGTCAAACTGAGTGATAATATCACCGCTGGCAGTTTTCATTAAAGCAGCATGGTCAACTACGTCTGTAGCAGAAAGAATAACACCACCCGCATGAGAACCTACACCGCTAATTAATCCCTCAATTTTTTGAGCAACTTCCCAAACATCTTTGTATTGTCCAGTCATTAAACTAACAAATTCTTTATTGGGGCGAAGGCCATTTTCTTCATCTCCATAAAAAGTTTGCTTTAATGTAAACTGAATACCACGTTCTTGTCCGATAAAAGAACCAAGAAATTGGCCCTCTTCTGTAGTATATCCAAGACCTCGGCAAGCTGTTTGAATGGCACTTTTGGCTTTCATAGTAGAAAGCGTTTGAACTTTCATAACCCTACGGTTTCCTGCTCTTTGGTCATCTCCACAATATTTATGCTGAAGATATGCAATAACAGCATTTCTATATGCGTTCTCAAAATCAACATCAATATCCAAAGGACTAACACGTTTAGGGTTCAAAAACCTCCAATGGAAAGTGGGAACATCTTCTCTCAAAGGGTTAACCTGAGTAATTCCCAAAATATACAAAAGAATAAACCCAAGTCCGCTACCACGACTGGGGCCTACAAGAGACCCACAAGCCCAACAAGCGTTTACCAAGTCACGAGTCTGCAAAAGATAAGCCGACCAATGAGATTTGTTCGCTTCTGAACTTGCCTTAATAGATTCCAGACACGTTTGAATTGCGTCATAAGTTTCTTTATTTGCAAGTTCATCAGAATCTTTCTCAATTCTTTTTACGATTTCACGAACAAGATGTCTATCCCCATTATAATCAGAATTGTAAAACCATTCCAACATGGGAATACTCTTAAAATATTTTGAAGAAAGTTCGTAATCTGGTTCGGTTAAATCATCAGGCTCATAAGGAATTTCCAGATTTGCAAAAAGAGTATATTCTTCAATCATATTGTAAACCAACATGGTATTATCAAGACCCTTTTGCACGGTTTCTTCTCCTAAAAATTCATCCATATAAGAATGAATTTCCTGTTCAGACATGACATAAGTAGTGGCATAAAACTCTCCAACTTCTCGCTCTTTACCACTATCTTCATTAGACTTTAAGAAAGCTTCATGAATTGGTCTATCTTCTTTTTTAAGATAATGAGCATCGGTTGTAATAATATAAGGAATGTCAAGTTCCGCTGAAAATTCTACTAAAGCCTTATTAACAATAATTTGTTCTTGACTTTTAGAAGGTTGAAGCTCCAAAAAGAAATTCCCATGACCAAAGCATTTGTCCATTCGTTTCAGCCATTTTTTAATTCCAGTATAATTAGGCTGAAGAGGGTTTTCATTGTATGCTTCCATAATCAGTTTAGCCGCACGACCACCAAGGCAAGCTGTAGAACCGATTAAATGTCCTCGGTCAGATTCAACAATCTCAAACAAATCTTCATAATAAGTAGGAGTACGAATATTAACCCAAGTAAATGAATTATCAATCCAAGCTCTTGTACTTAATTCTCTAATTTGTTTATGACCAATCGCATCCTTTGCGAGAAGAATAAAATGGTAAAAATTATATTCTTTGTCTTCTTCGATGGATTTTCTATTACAAAGATAAATCTCATTACCAAGAATAAGTTTATAATCTTTCCATTTTTCAGGGTCTTTTTGTCTAAATTCGTCCATTTGAGTTAAAGCGTCAACATGAGCCGCAATACTATCATGGTCAGTAATAGCAACTCCCGCATGGCCTAATTCCTTGGTATAAGTAATTAGTCCTTTAACAGTGTTAATACTGTCAAGAAATCCTCGGATATTAGAGCCATTATCATCATGGTTATGTAATCCTACAAACATAGGCATTACTCTCCTTTTTAATGTTCTGTCTAAATTATATCAAGTCAAATATAATTTGTCAATAGTTTTTAAAATTTATATAAGAACAAATCCGACAATTATCGGAACAAGTATTCACCAACTGTCGGATTTGTGTATTTACTTACTTTAATACGTTAGTTAATTAGAATACGAAATCGTCATCATCAATAACAACCTTTTTCTTTTTAGATTTGTCAATTTCATCCCAATCAACTTCATCTTCCAAATCTACTTTTGCTAATTTAGATTTGATATTCTTTTCAACTTTATCGACTTTGGAGTTGGTGATTTTAGGTTCTGCAAATTCAAATTTGTCATCATCGTTATCTTCAACAACATCGTAATTAAGAATTTTAACTTCTGGATAAGTCTTATTTTCCCAAACTTCAAGTTGGAATTGACAAATCAGGTTCAGTTTAAGATTCTTTTTATTTACACCAAATGTCTTTCTATCACGCAAAGTCATATTATCATAATCAGAAGCGGGGCAATATTTCTTAATATATGTTACACCGTTATGTTGAAAACGAATAAAGCTCTTGTTATCTCCATAAGCTGTAATCTGGCTTGCGTTAATACGAAGATTTGAAATTGCAAAAGTAGGAGTAGGAACAGTATTGCCCCAAATTCTATAATTCTCTGCGACTTCACGAACGTAATTATTTTGCATCTCGTTGGCGGGTATAGTCCAATCTACTTGATAAATTGTTCTGCAATCCTCAAGAGGAAGCATTTCATTACATTTTTCAATGGCTTCTTCCAATTTATCCTTTTTTATAGTTACCCCAGCGGCGTTAAAATGCCCGTGACAACTTACCCCAGCCTCAGACAAGAACTCCATCAAATTTTTAACAGGGCCTTTATCGTATCCACGACAGGAACCGCCAAACTCATTTTTTGATGTCTCTCGTAGGAGGACAACAGGTTTGCAAAACTTAGAAGTTAACTTGTTTGCTACTAATCCAGTGACGCTCTTTTTGTCCACGAGCGACGTACAATCGACAAATAAAATACTGTTTTTATTTAGTCCTTCTTCATCAATTTTCTTGACTATCTGCTCCATGAACTTTCTTACCTGAGTGTCCTGTCTTGATTTTACATTATTAGCTACTCTTGCCATTTCCCATTGGAGAGTATGTTCTTCAGGCTCAGGCTTTGGGTCAGAGGCTTTCTTCCTCCTTGGTTGATAAATAACAGTTTCTTTTTCACCAATCATGGCTCTAAACAAATCCTCTTGCTCTTTCTCCGTACCATAACGAACAACGCCATTAATACGAGGAGCTAATACCCAACCCACATTAGTAATCGTTCTACCAAAATGAATTTCATCAGCCATCTTATCTTGAAGTTCATTTAAAAATTCATTCTTAAAACTCTCTTCTTTAAGACCAGCTAAAACATACCATCTTGTTTCTGGATTTCTAACATCCATACTATCAGCAATGATTCCCAAAGAAATCAAATCTAAATAATCATCTAACCATTTATCATCAATTCCATATTGCTCACAATACGCTTCACCAAATTTTCTTACAACACCAACACCAGAAAGAGTTGAATTAGGATATTGACCATCACAATCATTTACCCAAGTACAATAATTGGTATAACAATCTACCTTAATTCGATTTGGGTCTTTCTTTACAAGTTCATCAGCTTCTTGTGCTGTTACCCATAAGCCTGTTTCCTTATCTAAATAATCTGTTTCAAGTTCATGGTGGTCTATTACCAAAATAGGAGCGTCAGGATAGTTTCGTTTAATTTGAATCGCATCTGAGCACTTCATAGAAGCATCAGGAATAATAATTAAACCAACTTCATCTTTAGGATAAGCACTTAAATCCTTATAGGTTAAACCATGCTCTTTGTTATAACTAAAAATATATTTAATATTTGCATCTGGATTTAAATGCCTAATAATTCCTGTCAAAACACTTGAAGATGTGTAGCCATCGCAATCGCAATCGACCTTAATAATAATAGGCTTATCAAGATTATCATGTAAAATCTGAACAGCTTCTTTCATATTTTTAAACAGGAACGGGTCATTAAGAACTTTCCTCTAAGGGTTCAGAAAAGTCTTAATATCTTCAATACCATAGCTCTTAAGAATCGTTTCAAGGAAATCAAATTCATCATCAAACTTTGTGTTAAATTTGGTTTCCCATAAAAGTTTTTCCATATATAATTACCTTAACATCCGACATATCTTGTTACTATCACAAGTATATACAGGCGATGCTTCCTTTAATAAAATTTTACACTTTTCTTTACCCTCGTCAAAAGGAGAATCCTTAAGTTTAAGCAAATTATTAGAGTCTTTTATGAGAAATACACTAAACGAAGAAGCCAATCTTTGAGATAATATTCTCAGTCGCTCTAAGTATCTTTTATAATTTTCGTATAGCAATTTATCTTGTTTGTAGGTATCTTCATATCTTTCGTCAAAGTCTTTATCAAACCCAAGATAAACTTTCTCCACTCCAAGTTTTTCAAGCGCTCTTATCTGCCAATCTGAAATATTAAATCCACACGTTGCAACTGCACAACTTTTATTTCCAAAATAACTGTCAGATTTTAAAACACTCTTTTCTCCCTCTACGATGATAGCCTTTTTTAACCTTTTAATAGCATCTTTATTCTCATACAGGCCATAGAGATTTAAACCAAGAGAATGACCAAAGTCTTCCCCAGCAATAAACAAGGGCATATATTTATTATTTACATCCTCTGGCTTTAAACTTCTACGCCTAATTCCAACCAAATTGCCATCTATATCATAATGGGGAATAATAATATATTTTTGATAATCATACCATTCTATCCCAAATTTTTGCATGGTCTCAATAGAAATACCTTCATCTATCCAACCTTTATAAAACGTATTATTATCAAAATATTTTAAAATACTTTTCTTGTCGTTGTAATTTGTCTTAATTCGAGCATCCCCAAAAAGTGCTCTTCTTTTAATATCCTCAGATTGTCTATCCATTTCTGAAACTTCTTCTCGAATAGCTCCAGAAACCTCGCTGGTAAAACCATGTCTATTACGAGAAATAGTTTTGCCAACTTTTTGAGCCACATAACAAATTACTTTAGTATAAAATTCTTCATTTTTAGCATCACGAATTCTTTTAATAAATTCAAAAAAATTCATTCTACCACAATTTGTATAACAATAAAAATCTTTGGACTCTGTAAAGAAACAAAGTTTGCGACTATCTCCTCCATGACAAATGGTTCTAAACCATAAACATCTTTGTTTAGTTTGTCCATCCACAGATGTATTGTATAGAGGAGAACCATTTTCTTGCATTATATTGATAACAACATCTTCTGTCACCAATTTTAAGAGAACGTCTTTATCTATCATTAGAAATCAAACTCTTCACTTTCAGTTCTACTTGCTTTTTCTTCCTCGTTATCGTCTGGGTCAACAACCGCTTCTAACTTTTTGTTATAAGGGTCTTCCCAAAACGGTTCATTTTCATCTTCATTATCCTCTTTTTTATTGTCTTTGTCAAGCTCTGCGGCAATCTTTTTTTCAATTTCCTCAGTATCTTCAAAGGCATTAGAAGATTCTTCTGCTAAAGCTGTTTCTGTAATATCAACAGTATCTTCAATCATCTGACCAAACAATTCTTCCTTAGAAGTTGAGAATACAACCTTTTGGTCTTCTCTTACTCTGGTAAATGTTTGAGGCATATCCAAAATCTGATAATCTTCATCAGTGCAGAACAAATCGTGAACACGCATTGTGCTATATTCAATATACACCCAAATTTTACATTTAGTATATTCACCGCCACGATTCTTATACACTGTAATACAACGATTTGGTTGCCACTTAAGAAAACGGCTTTTCATAATTTTTTCGAGCTTCTTAAGGTCTTGCATATTTACCATTGAAACAATATAACCAGTATCAATTTTCCTAAAATACCCTCGGTTTCCCGATATTTATTAGGGGAGTAGACTATACCTTTATCCTCTTATGTAGGATACTCATTGGTAGTCGTTGCGACCTTTTCCTATTGGAACTATGTCTCAGGATTACCCAATCTTTAATCTTGTTACCTTACCACTTTGATTAGAAATGCCACACTTCGATTACTCTTGTGCTTGGTAATTAAAGCTCTAAGGGCTTCCCCTGATATTCTGAGTAGACATATGTTATTACTAACATACGAGACTGTTAGTTTTATTATCGTAATATTCTTGCTTTAATTTCAAAAATCTTTCGTATTTTCTATCTAAATATATCGTAGCATCTTTATAAAGAATTTCAAAAATTCTTAATATATTGGGATTTCCACCTGTACCCAAACAACAAATATTTCTATCTAAATAACGCTTATCTGGAATTACTTTTGCTTTAATGGAAAGAAAAGCTCGAACTCCTTCAAGAAATTCTTTTGTTCCAGAAAAATGAATATATCTATCTGCTATTTTATATTTGCGACTACCTGTTGTAATAGAACCATCACCATCAAAATATCCTCTAATAAAATGATGTTTTAATGTTTGAGGCACTATTGAATCATCAGGAAAAGTTAATACTAAAGATTTCTTGGGTACACATCCTTTATTTATTAAATCAGAAACCATTTTACTACTATAAATTTCGTATCGAGCAATTTCTGTTTCTATTCCCCAAGATAATTGAGTGTGAAAAATAATTTCATAATCACCTTTAACAGCTTTTTGAAATTCTTTTAATATCTTTAAACCGCTTTCATCTGGTTTTTGAACTAAAGCAACTGTATTTCTTTCTTTATAAACAACACCATCGGCATACAAAAAGCCAAGCCAATACGCTTTTTCTTCTGTATCTATTGTCTCGAAAAAATCCTAATCTACAGAATGTTTTCTTGGCAATTCTCCTTTTAAATTATGTTGTCTTAAAAATTTTTGTATGGTTCCCTTGCTGACATTGAAGATTTTACTGATACGTTCAGCCCCCATCTTCTATTCTGTAACAAGGTTAATTATTTCTTTTTGTTGTTCTTCTGAAAATTCAATCTTTCTCATAAAGACCTCTTTTCTCAAGAGCATTACGATAAAACTGTTAATCTGCTAAGGCTTTTGAGCCTCTAATGATAGTCTGGTCTTGATTTGCCGAATTCTTAAAATCACCTGAAACCTGAGTCCAAGAATCAACACTAATATCGTACTTTCGTGTAAGTTCTTTCAACTTCAAACCAAGGTTTGCAAGAACTTGGTCTTCACGAATTTGCATTTTAGCTTTTGCATTTGACTGGAACTCTCCAATCAAATCAGTAGTAATATGAATATAATCGAAGAAAACGTATCGTACATTATGTTGTAAAACGTGTTGCTCAATAACGTTTTCCAAAGTAGCTAAATCATAATCAGGAATATATTCCAAATAAATATGTCCTTCATCGTGCAAAATACGAATAGCTTCATCTACTCGTTCTTCTTCATCTCCAACATATTGACCTGTCGTAATATGACCTTGAGGTACATCTGCCATATAAGCCCACAAAATAGGTTCTATCTCCTGAACCAATTCCATCTCTGTCCCGATATATAAAGCCGCATTTTGTGTCCCATTGGGATTATCAACAAATTCGCCAATTTTAGAGTCCCAATATTTAGGAGCAAACGTATGACAAATATTTGCAACTGTAATACGAGTTTTACCAGTACCAGAAGCGGCAGAACCAAGTACAAACTTTCTCGGTTGAATACCTCTGGTAACAGTAGTTAAGTAATTACTGGCATATGAGAGTCCAAAAGCAGGAGTCTTTTTCCACTCTTCTTTCTGCTTTTTACCTTCATCACTACCAGCTTTGATACTATCTCTACCATTTTTTGTGCTATATTCCTCTGTAATAGCTGACAGCTTTTTTCTAAAATAATTCAAAATGTCATCAATAGACATCTGGCTAAATCGGTATCTCTGTTCATCAAGAACTTCCGGGTCTTCTTCTGTAGGGTCAAAGATTTCATCGACCTCAATTCCCGCTTTTAAATATCTTCGGAGCAAAGAAAATTTCTTTAATTCTTGATAGTTTGCATTAAAGTTTTCTGGCGTAGCTAATTCTTTTGCTTTTTCCACATATTCATCACCCTGATTCTTCGTATAAATTTTATACAAAGACTGGAAATTATTTTTTAAATAATCATTGATGATATACTGGTCAAGTTTTACCGCTCCTTGAGAAAACAAATTGTTAATTGCGACAAACACAGTTTGATGAAAAGCTTCAACAAAATCCTGTTTAGTAATTTTATGTCCAACTAACAAAGTGGGATTCTGAATAAGACAACCAAGAACCTCTCTTGATGCAGATTTGCTCTAATATTCTCTAATATCAGCCACTTATTAATCCTCCCACTTTTTATAATTATTATAAAAATTCCAATTATGCTTATCTTCAAGATAGTCAAAATCAGAATTAATTATTCCATCGTCAATTATATCGTCCCCGTCAATTTCTTCCTTGTGATTTCGTTTCGCACGTTTCTTAGCATCCTCTTCTTCTTTACGAATAATTTCAGAACGATTAATAATAATCTCAATTGGAGGTGCTGTTAATATTCGTTCTAAAGTATCAGGGCCGGGAACTTTTATCGCTTTATATTCTTGCCAAAATTGTTTGGCTTTTTGGAAATAACGAATTACCAAAAATACATCTGTTTCTTTTTCCATTGGGTCTGCTGGAGGGTCTTCATACTCATACATATACATAAGTGTAAAATATATTTGAGAGTTTGATAGACCGTAATTTTCTTTCAGCTTCTTTATATAGGTGTTAAGCAAAACCATATTTGCCCATTCTTTTGCATTAAGATTTTCGTAAATATAATCATTTACTTTTTTAAAATCTTGAGCATCCTTTAAAACTGGTTTTCCGCAGACCTGACAATAATTTTTAGCCCCTACGGTAATTTTTTCCTCTTTAGGAATATATTTACCGCAGACACAACATTTAACATGGCCTTTTGGAGCCCTTGTTCCTTTTACTTCCACACGTTTTCCACCTACTTTGCTTAGATTTTAGAGCGGAAAATAAAAGGGGATAGTAAGATATTACTATCCCCTATAATTTATATTTTACAGGGCGATTTCATTCTCCGCACAGTAATCCTTGAGGTCATCAAGAATCAACAGAAGCATATCCGTCTGAGATTCATCGCAATCCTTGACATTCTTTCCCTTGCCAAGATACTCTGCAACAATCTTCTTATAGTCATTGGTCTTTTCAGCGGCATACAACGCCTTGGCGTGTTTACCAATTTCTGCAACCAAATCGTCAAAATCAAACTTTTCAGACTTATCCTCGTTATCCTTAAACAAGTTAACTTCCTCGTTAACAACCGTTGCTCCATGTTCTTTCTGCATATCAATAGCGTGAGCCATATCATCACGCAGAGCTTCATAAGTAAACGGAATCTTTTCAGACATATAAGGGCTACGAGAGCCAGCCTCAAGATGCTTATTACCACGCAGAGTAAGCATAGAGTGAATATTACCCTGTTCATCAGACTCATAAGAGGCATAAGCACAAACGTCAACCAGACGAGACACCACAAGGAAGCCACGGTCAGGAACGGTAGGAATAGTCTTATCGTACTTTTCACCATTTTCCTTAATCTGCTTCGTAGTAGCATGAGAAATACAAATCAAAGTATAACCAGCTTTAACAATCTCTTGGAAAAACTTATCATACTCACGAGACAATGCACGATAGCCACGCATCTTCTCGGTTTCATCCAAATAATCTACGCCTTCCTTATCTACGATATACTTTTCACAAAGGTCGTAGGCAATATCAATAGTGTCTACAATAACCGACTTAAAAATCGTATCTCGATTTTCCTTTTCAGCAGATTCGGCATCCTTGAGCAACTGCTTCTTTACCTCAAGAGCTTCCTTCCAACTGTTAATGGGCTGGGCAATAATGCCGTCCAAGAAACCATAGCCCTTCTCAAAGCCGAGAAGAATAGGCTTAGGAAACTTACAAGCATTTGTAGTTTTCGCTGTTATTAACTGTGAGCTTTTTATCTCACACTCTGGAACTTTCGCTCATTTTCATCAATCTGTCAATTCAGATTCAGTTTGGCGTACTTTTTCAACCTTGTATGAAACAAGGTGTTGCGGACTCTTGGTAATATTATATTCTTGAATCTAATCAGAAACATGAATCTTTAAACCTTTTGCGGTTTTTTCATATTCTTTTCGTTGATTTATTAAATCAATTAATTTCTCTATCTTTCGATTTAAATAAATTGTTACATTTTCATAACAAGAAATAAAATTTATTGCATCTTTAGTTGAATATTCAACGGTGTAAAATGGATTTTCTCTTTTTTCTTTTTTTATAACTACTTTAGAAAAACCGTTATTAACCATTAAATCTCGAAATGATTGAATAAAATCATAAGAAGCAGAACATAAACGCACTCTTAATTGTACACTTTTTTCACATTTGCTTCCTAATATTCTATCATACCCGCCATCACCATCTACCACCCCAAGCAAAAATGCTTTTTGATATTTGGGAGGAATAAAATTAAAATTACCTATTGTAAATGTTTTGTTGTTATCTATTCCCAAGCTTCTCAAATCTGAAACAATTTGTTTACTTCTAATAGTCATTTCTTTTACTTGATATTCTTTTCCTGTAGATTCTAAATGAATTGTTTTATTTAAAATAGGCCCTGTAAAAGATAGTTCCGATTTTATTTTATCTAACAAATCAGAATCTTTTTCAGCCAAACCAAATTTTAAAATATTATTTCCAACAATACATCCATCTGTAGCAATATATCCAAGGAGGTAAGCCATATTGTACGACCACGTTTGAAAATAATTGTCATTTTGTCTATATTTAGCTTTGAATGAATTAGGATTATCTCCCTTTTCTTCTCTTTATAAAGCCAATTCTTTTTTTGTCCTTTTTGAAATGTTATGCTTCTCTAAAACAGAATAAATATATCGAATATCTTTTTTATTACCCAAATATGTTTCTGCTAAAGTATAAGCATATTCTCCAGCCAAATATTCTCGACAAATCTATTCTCCATATTGATTATCTATAGCAGATAAATCGTACTTTTTCTTCATGGCTTCTCCTTTCTTGTTATAAAAATTTTCAAGGTTCAATTACTACGCTCTGCCCCTGTTTATCTTTTTAAAGATAAACTTCGGTTCGAGTTAGCATTTAAGCTTTCTCGCTTAATTCCGCAATTTCGTCAATTACTTTACAGTAAAGGGTGGCAAAACTTACGCTTGACCACTTTTTCTTTCGCCGTAAATCAGAAAGCTCTTACCGCTAAGGTCACGGGTAACAACATTGGGCTTAATATTAAAAATATCAATTGCCATAATTTATATTATCTCCTTTTTGTTATAACTATTTTTGATAATCAGTTCTAACTATAACTTAGAACGGAATATCAGAATCATCATCAATTACAGGAGCCATCTTCTTAGTAGAAGAACCCTTGCTACCAAAACCACTACGGGAAGAGGAAGAAGAACCAGACTTTGCATTGTTGTTAGAACCACCAAGATAACCAGCTTCCTCAATCTCCTTAAGACGATTAGAACGCTCAGTCATCATAGCCTTTGCCATCTGATTAGAAATGCACATCTTATCATCATCTTCATCATAGGCCATGTCACCACCAGTAAGAACCAGTTCAACGAAGCTACGGCCCTCAGTAACTCTCTGCTGACCAAAGCCCTTCTTCTTAGGCTTAGGCTCTTCGTTACTATTAACCATCCAAGTCAGGAACATCTTTGCAGTACGACCCTGCTCATAACCGTTGTCCTCAAGAGCGTCAACCAAATCCTTGGGGATGACAATACTCTTAAAATCAAGAGCGTTATGATAGAAATCCATACCAATCAAACGCATACGCATACGTCCAGTAGGCTTCTTATCATCATCGGGGCCACGCTCTTCCTCAGTGACAGACTTGATGTAACCCTCAATATCGAGGTCACAAGCGAACTCGTCAAAATCATTGAAAAACTGCATGGTAGCGATATTAGTCTCATGCAGAGAGCCGTCAGAAGCTACATAGTCATTTGCACTAAGAGAGCCAACCATGCGAACCATAGTAGCGTTCTCCTTATCCTTGGTCATGGGAACCGCTTCCTTAACCCACTTAGTTACCTTTGCATAGTTCTCACTATCAGTGCCATCTTTCTTCTGAGCCTTGATATAAGCCTTGAACTGACGGGTCAGAGTGTTATCTTCCCCGCACTGAATTGTACCACGGAAAGAAAGATAGTCGCATCCATTCTTATCAGTACCAGTCTTAACATTTTCAAGAGTTGCCAGATAGCCACTATAAACTACCTGATTAGTCAGATTACGAATCTGGTCAGTATTAATTGCCATAAATTAACTTGTCTCCTTTAAATTGTCTTTAAAATAATTTGTTTAATGAAGCTCAACTTCATCGTCTTCAGGGTCAACTTCTCCACCCGGAGCGGCATCAGCAGAAACCTGATAATCTTCACAGTCCTCAAAGGTCAGTTCAACACGCAAATCAACCTTTGCATCCTCAAGGAAGGGCTTCAGCTTTGCACGAGCGGTACATTTCTCCTCAAAACGACAAGTATCACACTTAAGATTATTAATCATTTGTCATATCTCCGATAACATATTAATTAAATTCAGTTAAGCAATCTCTCTCAACTGTAGCTTTAATATATCATTTTGGATTTCATTTGTCAAGAGTTTCTGTAAATTTTCTTTTTTTCTTTTTAAGGGGTTGGAGTTGGAGTTGTTGGTAAAGCCGTAGCAGTAATAACTTTCCAAGCGTTCCAACCTCCAATCTCTTGATAAGCTCTATACAAAATAGTCGAATCACTATATTTAAAAATACACTGAAACGCACTTGTAGAAGCTCCTCCCACAAAAAGCATACATCCATCACAACCATCTGGAACATTTGTGTTTCCAGTTCCGATGAAATAATTACCCGAACCTAAAACAGTGTCAAGGTTAGTATTGTTAACAATGCCACTTTTTTTCATGTAAGTGTTAACAATATTATTTCCATCTTCATCTTTAAAAGCTTTTTCAACAGTATCGTTACTATTGGGGGCATAAGCGGATTTCAACATATCTCCGCCACCAGTTGTTCCTCCACCAGAAGAACCACCTGAACTAGAACCTCCCCCTGTAACAGAAATAGAACCAGAGTTTACAAGATTAACTCGTTTTGAACCGCCACCATGTTTAGCAATAACCCAGCAGTTACTAAAACTTCCTTCTTTAAGCATAATTTCTACAGAATCGCCAACATCAAGTTCATAAACACTTTGATTTTGAATTCTGGAAAATCCATTTCCTTCATCGTCAGGTAAAGATACATTTACAGTGCCATCCACATTAACTTTTGTAACAGTGGCAGATTTAATTTTTACGTTCTTTTTAGCTCTATCGTCAACACAAGAGTTAATACGTCCAAGCATTAAATCAGCCAAATCATCTAAACCTTTTTCAGTTGACTAATATCTTTTATCTCTCATATTTTCTACCTCGTATTACTTGGTAAATCTTCGGTATTGCAAAAAGAAATACTCATTTGTCCATTTTCGCTTGTGTATGAAATAGATGTAATAAGCAATTTATTCCTTTTTAGACCTAAAAACTAATCTTCCACTTCACAAATATTATTAACGGTTAAAACAGGATTAAAACTCACGTTGCATTGGAACTAAACCGCAACAAAGCTTGATTTTCTAAGATAATACACAGCCAAATCGTGAGCTAAATCGTCGCTCCACACATTAGCATTAGAATCAGGGAAATCCATACGTCTACCAATTTGCTGAATACAAATAGGAGATGTGGGATTTTCATTTGATACTACTGCTGAATAAACATTAGAGTCAATATTATCTCCAATAACCTTAACGCAATTTACAATATTTTCATTTTGGAAATTCAAACTTAAATTGTGCAAATCTCTGCCCAACCACGGATAAGTCCAAATAATAGGTTTAACACTATCATCAACCGTTTCATTTAAAGGGTAGAAGCACAAATTGCCAACACTATTATAATAATATTCTGCTGATAATTGAGTTGCTAAAGCATCTATAACAGTGCCATAATTTTCTCCAGCTTCAGCACGAATGGTTTGTTGAGTTTTCATTCCTATAAAGCTGGGGTCAAAAATTGGTTCTTTGTAATCAAGGATATATCCATTCCCAAGAGTAAAGTTTAATACACCTTTAACAGCATCTATAATATCACTATCAAGCTGTACTTCATAAGCGACATCTAAAGTTCCAGTTTTCCCCTCAAATAAAGCATATTTATCTTGTAATTGTAAAGTAACTGTTTTTTCAGAATCGTTTCTTGTAAGGTCAACATCTCCCAAAATATAAATTCCCTTTGGAAACCAAATAACATCATCTTCATTATTGTCATATCCCAAGCCAACATCAAAACGAAACTTTGTATTAACCCAAATTCCATTAACATTAGGAGTATACTTTCCAGTTGCATTAACCAATTCAATAGAAATATTTCTACGTTGTCCATTTTGATAAGATTCTGTATAATTAATTCCTCCGATAATAATATCCTCTTCTGGAATCACATAATCAACTGCTTCGTAAGGAGTTAACACGCTTAAACGAAAGCGAGGTTTTACAAAAGGTCTTTCAATGAGTTTCTTTAAGTTGGAGAAGCTCATATCACTTTGCTGTTCTAAAAGGACATCTCCAAAAATTTCCATGAGTTTCCTCCTTATTATAGAATTTCAACAATGGCAACTTTATTAACATCTTCAGCCTCTTGCCATTCAAAAGAAACCATTGTTTCCATAAGATTACTCATATAATCAACCTAATAGGTTGGATTAGCTTGAACCATAACTATCCAAGAATTACCTTTGTAATCTTTCAAAAGTTTTAATTTACCATTAGTAATAAATTCTTTCCAAGCTTTTTCTTTTTCAACACTGCGACCATAAGGAGAATTTTTATTGATTTTTTCATTATAGCCGCACAAGTTTTGACGAAACACTTTCATTTGCTCGTCAGATTCATAAATCTTACCCGTTTTAATATCGGTTTTAAATTTATTCTTAATATCATATTCATTATAATAATCAATATCACCAATTAAACAAGAAATTGTGCCGCTATCAAAATTCTTTTGTCCAATAGAATATTTTCCGTAGCGACCCAAAGTTTCCCACATGGTAACACCAGTATTCATAGTGTTGGTCATGTCATCTGACATATTATATTTAAGATGCCACATATCACCAGATTTAAAATAAATACCATCTTCTGTAGAATCTTCAATATCGCAAATCGTCCAATCTCCCCATTGGACATACAAATAATCCAACTCAGTTTGAGCTTCATCTGTATAATTCTAATACAATTTATATTCCAAACCAGAACTTGTAGGAACCTCAACAGCAGCTAAATAATGATAATAATTATCAGTTGTTATATTGTAATCAATAAATTGAGTTGCACCATTTTCAATTTTACAAATATAATCATAATATTTTTGATTGGGAGTCTTTCTGTAAATAGAAAATGTTGCGTTAGTGACTTCTCCAACAGGGTCAAAATAACTACAATCAGTTGTTAAGGAGAAATCATTCCACAAAATAGTATTTGCAGTCATGGCCTTTTTACCATAGGCTTCTTTTTTAATTTCGGTAAGTTCGTCTTTCCCTTCTGCGATAACAGGAATAGTTTTATCAATTTTTAAACAATTAACCTTAATGTTGCTATTAAAAAAGACATAACAATTATCAGCCATTATGAAACTCTCCTTTCGTTTGTAATTCTAATTTCGCAAGAAGCCTGTTCAACTTCTCCCTCATTATCAATCTTCAAATACAAATCAAACCACTTGCTATTAAAAGCCGATTCGTTTTTGTCGCTAACCATTGAAGAGCTATCAACCCAAGTTTCATTGTCATCAGCAGTATTACCACCAAAACCAATATTGTTATCTCCAAGTTGGCTTTCTGTATCAACACCAAAACTATCATAAGCATTAGCACCATCTGGCAATTGAGTTAAACTTTCTGCAAAAATAAACTGAACATCTGTATAATATTCCCAAGATTGTTTCGTTTGATTATATTTATAAACATAATTGGGAACCCAATCAATACCGTACAAGTTGATAGCAGTATCTCCTTGATAACACCAAATTTTATCAAGGTCAGCATTATCAGGAATACTTGTTAAATCTCCCTGTTTAACCAATTTAATTTTATTATTTGCAATTAAAGCGTATTGTAACTTGCTTGGAGTTGTAATATCTGCATACGGATTTTCATCTTTTACGTTAAACGCTGTAGGGTCATTTGTTTTAATCATCCAAGATTGTAAAACATTGTTTTTATACCATTTAAGGTTTAACAAATTAGTGTTTAATTTAATATTTCCATTGGCATCTACATAATAAGAATTGCCACTTCCCAAGCGCAAAGACAACACATCAATGGATGTACCATCTTTTGATTTATGCCCAATTTCCAAAACAGTAGTTTCTCCACCATCAGGAATTGAATTCACAAAATTATAGGTAATTTGGAATTGAGTATAAAAATTAAAAGTATTAGTAATATTAATAGGAACTTTGTTCGCACCCAATACATATTCATAATTTACAATTCTATTGGCAGGAATATTTAAAACACCACCATTTAAATTAGAAGAATCAATAGAAGTTTGACCATCTCTATCTGTACTACCAACGTAAACAGGAGCTTGAGCAATAACAGAAATACCTTGTTCTTTACAATCGTACTTAACATCCAAAGGAACCAAACCAGCTTCAACTGGGTAATAGACATTAAATTGCGCTTGGTCAGTCATAAATTCTTTGTCATATTCGTCAACAACTTTAACAGCGACAAAATAAGTTTTGGGAGCAGTTTCAACTATACTGCTTTCAAAACCTCTAAAGCTCCATTCCAACTCAGAGTTGTAAAGCTCTTCACTTGAAGTTATTAAATCTCCATCTTCATCATACAAGAAATATTGATAATATTTTACTTCTGTGGTAGAATCCCATTTAGTTTTAAATTCAATATCTCTCCATCCAGTAACTTTTGTTATTGTTACATCTTCGAAATTCTCTGAAACAGTTAAATCAGAAATACCTCTATACTAAATTGTCATAATAGGAGCTCGTCTTGCATAGAAAATAGCATTTGGCATAGAGTCCATAAAATCTGTATACACGGTATATTTAGTTTTAGGAGAAATGTTAATGTCAATATTATTTACATTTTCACCAAATTTCACGACCCATTGAGTGTTATCCAATTTATCAAAAGTTATATCAGTAACTTTATTAGGAACAACGGTGTTACTTGTTTTCTTAACAAGAGCTAAACGTGCTCCATTTTCAAATAAAATTTCAGGAGGATTAGTTTCATCGGTCTTAATGTTAATATTAGGTTGAATAAAATAAGTACCCTTATCATTAGCAAAAATAGTCGTAGAGACAACTGGTTTACCACCCAAAACATTATCTTCAACAGTAACCTCTGTATAAGTTTTGTCTAAAGCATTATAAGTATACAATTTATAAGTATCACCATCTTTAGGAAACTTATTAGTTGTATCTGTAATTTTCAATGCTTCTTGGAAACGAATTTCACCAGAAGTTTCTCCCCATCCGATAATTTTAGTTTTATCGCAAATTTTTGTCCCATTACGATAAAGTTCGATAAAATTGCCACGTTCAATATTATCGTTTGGGTCAACATAAATACTTGTTAAAGTATGTTGGTCAGAACATTGATAAATCTTAATCGTAGTGCCATTTTTATAATTATATTTAAAGGGTTCTTCAAGAGTAATTTTGGTATAATTTTTATTCCAACCCAATTCTCTATCAACCCAGTAAATTTGATGTCGTTCTTTATAATTAGTATCAGTGGGTAAAACAACATTATCAGGGTTGCCATCGGGCAACGGCATAAAGTTAACCCCTTTAATTTCGACCCACATATCATATAAAATAGCTTCGTTATTAGGAACCCATAAGACAGAAGTAGTAGACCCAACAAGAAAGCCGCTACAAATTAAAGTCTTAGGCTAATTATCGTTAAGTTTTGTTGTTCCATTATAACGAGGAAGTAACTCATAAGTTCTAATATTCCACTAATAATCTTGTCCATTAGTCAAAGAAGGAACCGTAGTAGAATTTATCTTATTAGAAGTTAAAATTGCCTTATTTATCAATGGTTTAGGCAATTCAACGGGGGTCGTTGGAGCCAGTATTTCCTTAGTTCCGTCACCAGATAAAATATTGATTTTATATGCCTTCACAGTAGTTCCAGATGTGTTTACTTGACACGAAAACACACTGTCTTTTTCATTCGTTACATCTATCTCTGAAAGTGAAGGTTTTAAGTTGGAATTTTTATAAATCAAAGCTTTTCCTCCTTTTCCTCTTCATTATAATAAGCCCAATGTAGCTTCCCTGCTGTTTGAGCTTTTCCTTGACAGCATCTTCCAATACTGGAACTATCTATATTGGTTTGTCTTTGAGCCTCAATTATACTTCTATATACCACACAAGTTTCTATACATATTACTTTTTTGCATTTACAATCGTAAGGAATATTGTTTAAAATTTTTTCTTTTTGTTTTTCCCAATTTTCTTTATCTATGTCAGAGACATAAATCCAATGGTATCCTCCAGATGTTTTGCAATGATTTTGACTTCTACTACATTCTGACAAATGAGCATTATTTAATCCTAAAAAAGACTCAGCTTCCATTATAGAATTAAATATTTGTTCTGTTTCAACACACATAATAGGAACCCATTTGTTTTTCGAATATTTTTTTGCTGATTCAGACATCTTTTTTTTTGTCTCTTCTGACCTTTTCCCCCGAATTTGTGATTTTACCCTTTTAGCTACTACTTCAGGGTCTTGTTTTCTCCGAATTTGACTTTTAGATATTTTTTCACGAGTTTCTTGAGATAAATGTTTACCATAATTAAAATGTTTTTCCCGAATCATTCTTTCAGACTGTTTCTTTCTACTCTCTGAAGTTTTTTTAAATTCTTTTCCTCCGGTTGTTAAATTATATCCATTTTTTATAGAATCAAAAAAAGAAATATAATATGATTCCCACTAATCTGCTTCTTGACTTGTTAATCCAGTTTTTAAGATTTCATGTTCAAAATTTTCCCACCCGTATTTATCAATAGCTCTGGCAAATTTACCCTACACATATTCTCCTGTATTTTTATTTCTTCCTTTATAGGGCTATCCATCATCTCTCCATCTTTTTTCAGGAGGATTCTAACAAGTTTGTCCAATATATTTCTTACCGTTTATTTTATTTGTGTGACAGTATACGCAATAACTTTTATTCTCCATAAAATCCTCCTTTCATGTCATATTTTTTAAAATAGGAGAGAGGGCGAGGCGAGTTTATTTTCCTCGCCCCATCCCCACTTATATCACATTACTTGTCATACGTCAAGTAGTTTTGTCAATTTGTAATATCTTGTCTCGAATATTATCTATTTTTCGTTACATTGTGTCTATTACTCATTGCCTTAGAAACATCATCCCAGAACTGAGCAGGATTGTTAGTGTTCTCAAGAACAATATCACCCTGAACAATATACTGAGTATTCTGTCTCTCTGCCCCAGCAACCTTCTTTGTTTCAGGCAACTTTGTAGTAGCCATGTTACGCAACAAAGTATAAGCTTGGTCACTGTTCAACACAAACTCAGGATTGCCCGGAGTACCGTGCAACATTGCAAGTCCAGTATAAGTTACTGGGCCATTCTCAATGCCAGTAGAATAAGACTTTTTTTCTTTAACACGAGAAGTCGCATAACCATTTTTGTCATAAGTAACCTTATATCCACCAGCACTAATGGTAGTACCAGCTCTACTGGGGTCACGAGACATAGAAGGTGGTCTTACTGAATATTTAGCGCTTGTGTCAAGCTTATAGGGCTTACCATCAGAAGCAATGAAGTGATTGCCAGAAGACTCTTTGAAACCCTCTTTCATCTCAGCATCAGACCATCCCTCATGAGCTTTGCTTGCGTCAACAGACAACAACGAATTCCCCTTGGAATCTTGCCAAATACTTACAGCACTACCTGTTGCTAAAGATTTTTGATAAGCATCTTGTGTCTTTTTAATAGATTCAACTAAATTAGTATAAACCTATTCTTGTGCCGCAACCATTTGAGCACCAATAGTTTGAATTTCTTGGACACTTAACCGCATACGTTGGGCAATTTGGTCTTGAATATTACTCATTTGCTGTTGCAAGGTTTGAAGCTCTGCATTATTTTCACTCATGCCTTGATTGAGCAAAGTATTATACTAGTTATTATAATTAACCCATTCTTTACACATCTCATTAACATAAGCATCAGTTGTACCAATAGAATCACTCTTAAGGTTGCTATCAGTTTGATTATAAGCTTTCCAGAAATTGTTATCAGCATCAAGAACTTTTTGGGTCTTCTTAGAGCCCTTAGCCAACTCTTTGTGACTTGCCGCCCATAACTTATAGAATTCATCATTGTTCCTATAACGAGAATCAGCACCAGTAGTATCCAACCCTCTAAGAGCAGCTTTCGCATCTCTCTGTGCCGCAAGATTCCAAAACTCTTCCTCGGAAGAAGCATTGAGCATAGCCGCAGAATAGTCTTTAGTCCAATTCAAATTGTTAAGATTTGCGTTAGCTCCTTGATAACCATTCTTCCACTGATTATAGAAACTTTGATTGCTTCTATACAATGGATTATTGCCGCTAATATCAATTCCTTTGGCTAAAGCTTTCTAATCTCTCAGATTAGCAAGCTTCCAGAAAGTTTCTTCATCTTTTGCCGCCAGCATTTGAGCAGAATAATCAACGCTTAAATTCAACTTATTATTAGCCGCAGAATCAGCTAACAATTGGTCATAAGTCAAATTATCATTATTGTTTACCCACAAGCCATTAATAGAATTAACCAATTGTGCAGTTTGCTCATACAGCTTTTGCAGTTCGACAAGATTATTCTTATAAGGTGTCAACAAATTGTTTTGGAAGATTGTATTATAGTTTTTATAATTTTCAAGAGCGTTCTGATTAAATTTCTTCATATCAGTTGTAATTCTCTCACGAATCTCTTCTTCGGTTTCACAACCCATAAGTTCTTTGAGAATACGCTCATTATTTATACGTTCAAATTCATTATAATCCCATTCCAATTCTTTGAGATACAAATCCCAAGCTTTAGAAAGGTCTTCGAGAGCTTTTACTTCGGCATCTTTGGTTTTTTCAAGGTCATCGGCAGTATCTTGCAGTTTCCAATTTTTTAAATCGTCTTCTGCTTGACGGCGTTTATCAATAGGAGACTCGTAAACCCAGCCAATTCCTTGCCTAAACCAGTCTGTTACTTTTTGACCTTCTTGCAATTAAAATTAAAAAATGCAAGTTAGGCGGTTAGGTCTTGCAACCTAACTCTTACATTTCTTTTTTTAGATTATATTGTAAGTTCGGACTGTATCTTATATTATTCTTTACAATAATACAACGGCGAGGGTTAATATGTTACCATAATAACCACTACAGTCTCTGAGGATTCTTAAAACAATTATTTCTTTTTTGGTTTAATTCCAGTATATTCAGAAAAATATTCCCGTGTTAACAGATTCCTAATGGTAGAATAACTTTTACCTGTAATTTGAGAAATTTCCATAGATGTTTTCTCTTGTTTGTCTAAATCTAAAATCGCATCTATTTCCTCTTTTGTTAATTTTGTTTTCTTCCCTTTTTGATAGGTTAAACCACTATCTTTTGAACGAGCTTTCCCAGAAGTTATACCCCAAACAACTTTTGTATCAATATTTCTTTTTTCTCCTATTTCTTTACAAGTCATCCGAGACTAAAATTCTTTTACAATTTCTTTTACTTCTTCAGAACTTATTTTTCGATAATTGCTCTATTTTGACCGAGAATAAACAATACCAGTATAATCGGAATAAGATTTACCATTTAAGACATCCCAAATAGTAACTGGATTTCTTTTTAAATTTTTTGCTGTCTCTTTATAATGAACGCCATTTTGAGATTTTTCTAAAATATAATCCAGTTCTTCTTCTGACAAATAATTTATTTGGGGAGGTATATATTGAATCCGAGTGTAATAACTCCAAGACCTTCCCATTAAAATACTTTGGATTGTATCTTGAGCTAACCCTACTTCTTCCCCTATTTTCTTTTTAGAAAAACCCTAATTATACATAGCTATAATTTTATCTAAAACAGGTTCCATACCTTTTAATCTTTCATATAAAGAAATAGCATTACTACCGCCTTTTAAAACATTGTACCGCTTAGAATCTTTCCATCCAACCCAAGTATGAAATTTATCTATATAATAAATTTCTTTTTCATCTAATTCTTCTGCTGAAAAATCCCGCTCTTCAATTATTTCCCATTTGAAATTTTCCCAACCATATTTTCTAATTGCATAAAAGAAAGCTGATTTACGATTTAATTCTATTGCATCTCTATGATGCTAATATTTTCGTTTTTCAAATGGCTAAGTTGTTTGTCCTATATAACTTTTTGGAAATCCTTCCTCGGTATTTTCTATTGTAGCTTTATAAATACACGCCATGTCTTTTCCTCCTTTCTTTTAAAATAATTAATAATTGTTTTAAGTCTTTCCTAAGTCTTGACCATCTCTGGCTTTTGACTTATATAGCCGTTTTTACAGAGGGCATTTAAGGCCACCCTCTCCTTCTACTTCGCCGCTGCTTTCTTCGCAGCGAGAAGGTCTTCCAATTTTGCCTATCTCTCCAATTCATCCGAAACATCTTGAATTGGCTTAATTTCATCTTCGTAAGCTTTTTCAATAGCATCAATCGCATCCTGAATTTCATCTTTCCACAAATTGATTCTATATACAATAGCATCATATTGCTTAGATTGTAAATCAGTTTGGTCTTTCAAGTTATCAATCTGGGCTTGCTTCAAATTCAATGTAGCTTCATTCAAACTATCAACGATGTTTTGAATTTGTTCATCAGTCATGTCACTTGTATCTTTTAAAGCATCTTGATACAATTCAACTTGCTTTTGTAACAAATCCATTCTTTGAGTATAATAACTATCAATATCACCAATCTTAAACCACTCTTGAGGTTTCTCTTTTTCAATCAAATCCAATCTGCGATTTAAGTCATCGGCTTTATCTTCCATTTGTTTAATTGTATATTCGGTACGTTTGTCTATTAAATCATAATACTTTGTCATTTCGTCACGAAGAGACTGAGAAGCGTCACTATTCCCCGTATAAGCTAGCCTTAAAGCTTCAGCATGAGTAGAGCCAGATTTTTCATATCCCTTTACAGCTTCAGCATAATACATCTAAATCTACTTTTGAGTATCAGCCATTTCATCATTGACGGCTTCAATTTGTTGACCAATAGCTCTATCATAAGCTTCATTACCATAAGCATCTCCACTTAATCTATCAAGCAATCTATCAGTATTATCTCTTTGCCATTCAGAAACTTCTCGATGAAGTTCAACCTGTTGATGTAATAATTCAACAAGCTTCTTATTTCTTTCAAAATTCTCTTCCTCAGTATCAGAAGTTTGAATATAAACTTTTTGCATAGCAATCAGTTTATCCAAAGAAGCGCCTTGCAGTTCAAGTAAATTATATTTATCCTCAATTTCTTCATCATCAAGATTGTTAATTTGCTTTTGATATTCAATATAATCCTTTTCAGCATCGGCACGTTCTTCTTCGGTTGAAGCAGAATCCATCTTAGATTTAGCAACAGCAGCCAGCTTCGCAAGGCTCTCACGTTTTCTCTTAAAATAAGCAGTATATCCAGTAGATTCTTGCTTATCTTCATCCCAAACCTTCATTGCTTCCCATTCTTTATCAATTAAAGAATCAAGAGCTTTAAGAAGGTCATTTACAGAATCTTTAGCGTCCTTGGAAGCCCCTTTCAAGCTATTATAAACCTTACCAAAAGTTTTTCCTGCCTTAGCGCCTGAATCAATAATATCGGTAACAATTCCTTCTAAATGCTGTTTCATACCAAGAACACCTTGAGTATAATGGCCTTCTTTATCCATTTTATAGGAGAATTGTCCCGTTTTATCATCATACTCAAAATCGCCAGCAATAGATTTCAAAGACCGTTCCAGATAATTTTTTTGAGCTTCATACTCATCATCAGACATGGCACTATAGTCAATAATTTTACTTCTATCAACCCGCTTTAATTGTGTAGATTTAATGGTATCAGTTGCGGTAAAACCTTTTGCCTGTTTTTCAACAGAAGCAATAGACCCTACGTTTGTTGCCAATTTAGCTTTGTTTGCAAGAAGTTCTGCCTAAGCCAAAGTTAAATAGCTATTAGTTACTTCAGCCAAAGCGTCAGATTCCGCCTAAAAAGCAGTAATCTTATTGTCGGTCGCATTTACAGTATCATCTGCCGCTTCTGTATAAACTTTTTTCCCGTATAAAGCCCTAAGCTAAGACTCTACTTGAGCCTTTTCCAATTCTTTTTCAGCAATAGATTGCTGCAAAGAAATCTGAAGTCCTCTTAATTTAACTTCGTTCATAATTTCTTCCGCATTGGATTTAAGCTTAATTTGCTCGTTTTCTACATATAGCGCTTGGATGTAATTTTCATCAGAATCCAACAAGTCCAAAACTGTTTGAACCTGTAAATGGCCTTGAGAATTCATTTCAGATTGGGCATCTGCCAAATCATCATAGACTCCCTTTATATCTTCAAAAGCGGCTTTTAATTCAGACCAAGAATCAATATATCCATCAACATCAATATTACTGAAAACCTGCTGAGCAATAGCTTCTGTTATTGGTTTCATGGCATTAATTTCTTCTTGCAAGCCAGATTCCAAATCAAGTTGCTGATAAAATTCGTTCATAGCCTTATTAACTTCTTCAGGAGTTTTCCGTTTTATATCTTCTGCAAGTTGAGTTTGCATAGCATCAAAACGTTCCATAAAGTCTTGACCGTAAGAAGCAAATTTTTGTCCAATTTCTGTTTTACTAAGTATATAATCAGAAAAATTAGCCCGTTCATCAGGACTGTTAGCTAAATCATTCTAAAATTGAGAATATGCACTTCGGGCAGTATTTCCAGCATTTGTATGACCATTAGCATCAAACCAACCGTTTCCACGTTTACGTTTATATTGATTTACTAACGTGCGAATATCTGTTGTTTGATATTCATCAACTCCGAGCATTTTCCTTACTGTTTCAGGATTATAAACAGAACCAGCAGCAATCCAGCCACCTTTTTGCAAAGAATTAAGTTGTTTATATTGGTCTTGAGTTAAGGTTCCAATAAATTTATCCCATTTTTGAGTTGTAGCTTCAGTGGCTACACTATTAGCAAATCCTTTGGCAAATATTTCTCCAAGAGACTCAACTTCAATGGAAGTTTTATCTCCATCGACTACAATTTTCAAGCCAAGATGTTCAATTATTGCCTTTTCAGCTTCGTCATAACCATCTTTTCCAAAAATTTCTTCCAATACAGGAATCATCTTTTCCATGGCATCCTACTGGTCGCCAAGAGTTTTAAATTCTCCAATACCATAATAAATATCAGCTATAACGGGATTCTACTCAAGCAAATCAGCAGCTTTTTGAGTTAAAGATAAAACCTTGTTTTTATAGTCTTCTTCGTCCGTGAATTCCATATCTCTTATTGCCAATTTAACGGAGGACAAAACAAGATTTTTTCCATTATCAGACATATCGTTTAATTGGTCTTCAATATTACCAAATTGTCCTTCAAATTCCGCTTGTCCATTCGCTGTATTAGCATAAGAAATTAATTGCTCTGTATATTCAGCCAAAACGTCTTTAGCAGTATTAATGTCTTCAAACAGTGCATCCCTATCTAATTTTAATTGGTCAAGTTGTTTCTTTGCTTTTTCATATTCATCAGAATCGGTTCCTTGGTTTTTACCAATATTTTCAAGAGTGCTTTCTCTTAAAGCAATTTCCTAATTTAATCCCTAAACATCAACACCATAAACCGTTTTTGCTTTATATTTTAATGTATTATTAGCCTCTCCTAAAATTTTGGATTGTTCATCAAAAACATTAGAAAAGCCGCTCTTTTTTCCAACATTAAATCCTGCAAATGTAACATCTTTCATTTTAAACAATTCACTGTCAGCCGCTTTACGAGAAGCTTCAGTTAATTCATCAATTTTTTGAGTAACTTCTCCAACTTGTCCTGACAATCCATCAGGGCCAACAAACTTGTTACCAAGTTTATCTGTTCTTACGACCAATTCAGGGAAAGCTTCAGCAAGAGCATTACTTGAATTAAGGAATTTTTGATATTCTTCATCTGTTAAAGAGACATTTCTTCCAAGATAATCAACACCCTTAACCAATTTATCAAAATTCACAGCTTCAGCAGAAGCATTTAATGTATTAGTATAAGTCTCAGAAGCTTCTTTTGCGAGATTAGCTGCTTCTTCTTTTACTTTGTTTTTAGCTTTTTTAACAAATCCAGCTATTACAATAGGTATAGCAGCTATTAACAAAGGAGTTATAATAGCTCCAACTCCAGTGAACATACCGCCCAGTCCAGCTTTTACAGCCGCCATTACAGTGGCATTTTTGGGCAAAGCGCCTATTGAAGCAGCAACTTGTTTTGCTAAAGAATTACCCAAGCTCATTCCGATTAAGCTACCAACAGCTTGACCAGTCCCTCCACCTAAAGATTCACCTATGGTATTCCCCAGCAGCAATCCTCCAATAGTTAGTCCACCCGTAAGAGCACCTGAAACCGCAGCTTTTTTGGCGTTCATTTGAGAACTTTGCTCCAAAGCGCTTCCTATTTGTTGTCTTGCCGCATTATTACGACTATCAGCCAATAATTCACTGGCATAACGTAATTTAGCCTCGGCTTCATTATTCCCGTTAGTAGCCATTATAGCTTCTAAACGAGTGTTTTTCTCTTGTTCGCTAACTGTACCCAGAAGAGATTCAACTATATTGTTTCTGGTATCTATAGAAATTCCTTCTAAAATAGAATAAGACTCTAAAGAACTTAATTCATTCTTCTTTAAAGCGGCTCCAATTTCTGCTTTTTGTGCGGCTTCTAAATTTAACATTGAATTTTGCAATGGAACCATACCATCAGATAACATGGTTTTGGCGGATTCAGATAAAACATCCATATTTTTAATGGTTGCATTAAGGGATTTTGAGAAAACTTCTTTTTGAGATGCTAAGAAATCTCCTTCAATATTCTCTTTAATCCGTGTCCAAACACCACTCATGCCACCTTTACCCCAATAATTAGCAAAAGTTTCTTGTCTATTCATAGAAGAAATTTGACTGTTTGCCAAAACAGACCAAATCTTTCCAAGACCATTTTGAATACCCGTTCCAACTCCAGCCGTATTTGTTAAAGCCATCATAGCAATAATAGAAGTAGACCACGCAACAAGATTATCGGAAACATCTGCAACAGCATTATAGAACACTTTTAATGCTTTAGAACCATCAAGAGCAAGAGTCCACTTTTCAAGAGAAGCAGTCATTCTTGTTCTTGCCGCTTCCATACTATCGGTATAAGCTTCCATCTTTTGTGCCGCAGTGCCATAACTATTTGCTGCAATTTGTTCGTACTTCTGAACAAGGTCAAAGTTTTCGAACAAAGTAATAAGATTTTCTCTCTGACGAGTACCAGCCAAAGCAGTAGCAATACCAGACTGTTGGACATCAGAGAAAGAGCTCCATTTAGAAGCGATTTCGTCAATTACATCATCAAAATTTCTAAAATTGTCAACACTGTCACGAATTTTAATTCCTAATGCACCGAGGGCTTTTTCGACATCGTTGAGATTCGCCCAATCCTCTTCGTTATAATTTTCACTTTCTATATCGGATTCCGCAGCTACAAATTTTCCTGCGGCAATATTTTGGAATCTTGAATAAACCGTCTTCATAGATTCTCCGATGCTGGCAGCCGATTTTTGGGTAACGTCAGTCATCGTTGTTAAATATCCGATATATCTGTCTAAAGAACTACCAGCCATCTGAGCAGAGTTGTTTGCACGAGACATTGCCTCTGCCAAATCACCAGCAGAAATTGCAGCAGCCATATCAGTTTTGACGAGTTTATCCACTACGCCATTAATTTCGCTTGCTTCAAGTTTCCAACCCTTAAGAACACTAATCAAATAACTCGTGGCATCAGAAGAATTAATCATGCCAAGAGTTGCAAGATTCATAGATGCTTCAGTTAATTTAGAAGCCTCAGACCCCTCATAACCAGCACGAAGCCAATCGTTAGCAGCCTCAGCAATTTCAGTTGTGGTCTTACCGATTTCTTTTCCAAGTTTGTTGAAATCTTGCATCATCCGCTTAATTTCATCTCTTGAATAGCCACTTGCAATTTGAAGGTCAACCATCTTAGAATCAAGCTCAGAAGTTCTACTTACAAGATTTGTAAATACTCTTTCAATTCCTTGGAAAGAGAACGTACTCATAAGATAACCACCAATTTGTTTGAAACTCTAAACAAAATTGTCAGTCATCTTTTCTAAGAAGCTCTTAGAATTAGAAAGATTAGTTTGCATATTACTCAATTGTTGATTATTTTGAGCAATAATTCTACCTCTTTCAGTTTCAAGACGGTTAATTTCCTCTTCCGTTAATGCTTGTCCGTTTAAAGATTTTTGCGCCGCATCATATTTCCAGCTATTATCTATTTGAGAAATCTGTCTGTCAATGCTACCGACAAACGCACGATTCTCAATAGCTTGAGTGCCAGAAAGATTTTGGCCTTTCATAGCTGCACGTTGACGTTCAACCTCTAATTTACCTCTTTGCTCTTGAGCCTTAAGATATTGAGTAATTAAAGAATTGGTATTAACAGTATTACTACCCGCAGATTGAGCATTTTGCATTTTGAAACGAGAAAGTTTAGCTTGTTGTTCAGAATACAAGTTATTAATTTCTCTTTCTTTTTTAGCTCTATCTTGCTCAGTTAAATAGGTAGATTGTGCAAGCTAATCAAGAAGCTTTTGCTTATCTACTTGTTGTCCAATAAGCTAACCATTCTCATTAATTTTAGTGGACATATTAGTATAAGCTTGCAACTCCTGTTGAACTTCAGTAAGTCGATTTTGTTGCTCAACCTGTTTGTCCCCAGAAGACCCTTGAATCTTACGCTTAAGCTCATATTCTTCTTGGATTAAAGCATTATAATCTTTTTGCCTATCAATAGCATTATTTAAAGCCTTTTTTTCTTCTGAAGCTCTGGCTTTATCTGCTGTTCTAATGTTTTTAGAATCTGATGTTAAATAATTTTCTTTTAAAACAGTGCTTTTCTATTTAACATTTTCCGCTCCTCTTGCAGAAAGAATAACATTACCGATACGAGTTTGACTTTGACCCCCAGCTTGTTCAACTGTTTTGGTAAGATTGTTATCTTCCATATATTGAACTTGAGCATCATAAGCTTTTCTCTTGCTGTCAAGCTGTTCTTTTAAATTAGCCAGTTCTTGTTCAGAAGCCTTTGTTCCATTTTTCGAAAGTTCATTTATTTTATAAGCTATTGCATTAACTTCTTTACCCAAATTCAATCTCTTTTGGTATTCGGCAAGGTATTTAGAAATTAATTGGCTTTCTTTTTTACCACCACCGTAAGACACCATTTCCCCACCACTAAGAGGAACTCGCCCAGCATTTCTTAATTCTTCATCTGTAAAATTGGTAAACGGATTAGTAAAATCCTCTTCCTCTGGCTTAGATTTTGATTCTTCTTTAGAATTGGATTTTTCTTCTGCGGCTCTTTTCTCTTCAATGGCTTTAGCTGAATCTCGAAGTTCTTTCTTTATTTCTGCAACTCTTTTAGCCCAATCTGTTTCTCCTTCAGCAGCTTTATTTGTAGCTTCAACTTCACCCAAAACAGATTCTTGAACCATTTTAAAAGCTTCTGATTCTTTAATTAACTACTCAGTTAAATCTTTTGAAACAGCTAACTTTTCTTTTTCTTTATCAATAGATTCCTGCAAAGAATTTACATGGGCTGGGATATTATTTTGTACTTCTTCAATAGGTTCTTGAACAGTAGGAGCCGTTTCTTCCATAGGAATAGTTATAGCGGTTGTGCTTCCTTCTTCCTATTGTTTAACTGATTCTACTTGTTTTTCAACCTTGGTAGTTGTTTGAGCAATTTCTTCTTGTTTATTATTTTCTGCTTCTACAACAGCTTGTTCTGTTTGCTTTGCTTGTTGTTCTTCTTCTTTTAACAACCCAAGTTGCTTTGCCATTTCTTGATTGCGTTCGTCTTGAGCTCTATCAGTCGGAGCAAGGAAAGTAGAAGAATTACCAGTTAAATCTTCTGGAACAGTTACAGTTTTAGCATTTTGTGTCGCTAAAGCTAAATTTCTTCTATCTCTTGCATCATAAAGTTGAGCTAACAATGCTTTAACATAATCAATTTCTTGTTGTCCACCGGGCTGGTTATCTACAATTTCTTGCGCTTTTTGATATTGGTTTATATCAATATTAGTTTTTTTACGAACGTCTTTTTTAGAAGTGTTTTCATCAGCCCAAAGAGGTAAATCAAAATCAACTATTGTTCCCTTATCTGTTACATGAGTCCCATATTCTTGTTGAATACGCTCAATAGTAGCTTGAGCTTCCGAATATTTTTCTTCTGCTTTATCAACAAAATCTTCAAGTTGCTTTAAGCGTTCTTCTCCTCTTTTTATGCCTTCTTCAATATCAGTAGTACCAAAAGTACCCAAAACAGCTTGACCTAAGCCATGACCTTGAATATTACGAGCTTTAGGAGAAAGCTTCCCATAACTTGCCGCATCAAGAGGTATTGGCATACCCTTATCAACTTTTTGACTTGTATCTCCCCCAACGTTAGCGCTGGGGCCACCGGGAGTCATTTCTTGTCTAAAAGCCGATTTCCAGTTTTCCCATTTTTGAGAATCGCCCTTAAAAGAATTAATTTGAGCAATAATTTCTCTTGTTTCTTTATTATCAGCGGATAAAGCTGCATTTAAAGCTTCGTCTAAATTAGACCAATCATCTTTTATTACAGCTTTAAAACGATTATATGCTTTAACAGATTCAGAAACATCTGCTAAAAATTCATCTTTTTCATCCGATTCCATAGCAGATGTTGTACGTTTTACAGATTGCTGGAATGAAATCCCAGTTTTATCTGCATAAGTTTGCCAGTTTTGTACTTGCATTGGCCCAACCGTAAGCAAACGTGCCGCACGGTTAAAAGATTCATCATAATTTTGTTGAATACTTTTTTCATCAGGATTGTAAAAAGCTCCAAGATTCTTTTCAAGTTTTTCTTTTAATTTACCAAGTCCAACTTTAGAAGAACTATCCATAGCATTTTCATACTCAAAATCGACAACTTTTAAAATAGCTTCTGTAAAACTCTTAATAGAAGAAGTCATTTTCTGTTCAGCTTGAGCAGATTCCTGTTGAAATTCCTCTGCTTGCGCTTCTAATTCAGTTCCACTACCTGTTTTATCGTCATCGTAAATGGGAATTTCTAACTGTCTATTAAAAGTCCCCTCGCCATTGTCTCTACCAATGTCGCCTATTTCAGAATCAAAATGCAAGTCCTTTGATTCCTCAACATTTCCTCTTAAAGCATCTTTTTGTTGAGCTAAAATCTGATTAACTAACTCAGTAGCTCCTTCTGCACCATGTTCATTTAACGCCTTAGAAAAATCCGTCCAAAACTGTCCAGATAAATATTCCATCGTCTCTTTAGCTTTGGTTTCCATTTCAGCAATAGACGCAACTTTTTCTTTTGCTTCACTTAAATCTTCTTTTCTAACAACTTCTGGCTCATACTAACGTTGCATTGGTTTATTATTATCAGTAAGCTCCATTTCAAAATCTGTTGGCTTAGTGCCAAATTTGCCTTGAATTTCTCTCATTAAAGGAGAAGTTTTAGCATAGGGAGCATCAGGGTCAAAATCCGACCCAATCATTCCATTATTTCTAACAGTTGCATTACCAATGGCTTTATTTTTAATTTCTTCAACACTTGTATTTTGAATCGCTTCTGTAACAGTAGTTACAATTAACGCAGCCGCTTTTTTTAAATCATCTAATTTAGCTTTAATTAAAGGCTTCTATTCTTCTGTAGCAGTTTCTAATTGAGCTTTCATTTCCTTCCACCCCTCTTGAAGAGCGGAATAATACTCATCAATCTGGAACATAGAAACTTTCCCGTAATTGCCAAGGTCAACCCCTGTTAATTTGGAAATTTGTCCTAATGCTGATGGAGCATTAACTTGAATAGATTCATTTGGCATTAATCCATCTTTTTTAGAAAAATGTCCTCCTAAAACAATTTCACTGGAATCTTTCGGCAAAAAAGTTCCATATCCACTTCTTGTTAAATACGGTTTCTTTTTATCAATCGGAGCCCCTTTTGGCTTTGAGGCGACCATTTTCTTAAGTTCCTCTTCATTCATTTTCATTTCGAAAATTTGCTGAATTTCTTCCTAAGAATATTTTTCATGGCCTCTTGACTCTGATTTTTTTATTAAATCAAGAGTTTCATTATAAGCTGGTAGAGTTTTATTTGCTCCAAATTTTAAATTATTAGCTTTACGAACTTCAATTAATTCTTTTGCCTGTCTATAAGAATCTTTATCAGTCACATCATCAGGGACTACTACAACTGGTCTTTTCTTTTGCGGTTGTGGAACTGTAGTAGGTTTTGCTGAAGATTCAGATACAACTTTAGGCTTGAAAACCGTTTTTACTGTCTTTATTTTATCTGCTTCAGATTTAGCTAATTTTACAGTTTTTGCTAAATCTGAGGTTTTTATTCTTGCTTCTTTTAAAATCGGTAAAAGTTCATTAATATAAGGTAAATTATCCACTAAGGTTAAAAGTTCAGTTTGAATTCCAGCAGTATCAACAGCTTGAATTTTTCCTTTTAATGCTTTTGCGGCTTCAAGACCTTTTATATATTTTTGTTTTTTAGAACTTAAATCAATATATGTCTAATCTGTTGACATCTAAGATTTAATATAATCTTGTTCTGTCCCTTTATCGGGAGTTTTTATCTTCTAAAACTTTTTTTGATAAGAAATAATTTTTTCTTCAATTTTCTTATCCGTCCTATCAAGTTTTGACGTTAATGAATCTATACTATTTTCAAGATTTAATTTTATATTAACATCGTATTCATTTTGTGCCATACCTTACCTCCTATTATCCAAATTTAATTCCGTATTTTTTATAAATTTTGGATTTAATTGAAGAGTCGTATTGTCTCTAAAATTCTTGTTGCCGTCTTCGCAACGCTATTTTATAAACCTCATCTATTGGAGATAAGGCTAAAGTATTTATATTGTTATTTTTCGATAAATCAAGATTCCAAAATTGTAATGGGTCTATCTGAATATCTTCCCAATAAATTGCATCTGCATCATCGGCAAAATACTATTCTTCAAAAAGACCTGTGGTTGAATCTTGGAAATCTGGGTCTATATAATCATCCAAAGTGGATTCCCTTGAAACAGAATGTCCCATATCTTGTTGAAATCTTTGCATCCTGTTTAAAAATTTAAATTTGTTTTTACTATAAACTACACCTGGATAAATATGTTTTCCATTTATAAAAGTTAAAGATGCAAACAATGATTCTTCATCATAATACTCACTATAATATTCATCGAAAACATTTTTAAAAACACTTTCGATAATATTTCGATAATATCCATATATTTCATTTTTTATCGTAGCCATTTTCTATGGCATTTGCTTTTGAACATCTTGTTTTATTTTATCCAATGAATCATTAAGTGCTTTTGAAAACACATTCGATAAAGTATCCATATTAACCTCCTTCTATATTTTTAAAGGAGAGGGCTTGCTTAACCCTCTCCCAACAAGGATAATACCATGGTATTATACAAAACATCCTTAAAGATGATTGCACCAAATTAATTTTTCTTTGATTTACTCTTTTTTGTAGCAGTTGTATTACTAAGCTTCTGCTTGGCTTCTTCATTTGCTTCTCTCTGGATTGTTTCGCTAACGGCATCGAGAACCTTAACGCCATCTGGATTTTCAGCTTCATAAATTTTACGCAAATCTGCTACAAGCTTTTTATTCTTCTCAAAAGACTTGAGAAGTTCCTCGTGCTGTTTAGCCGTCTCCTTAAGAGCCTTGTAATCAACATTATTAAACAAGGAATCCAAATCTTGCATGGCATAAATATTAAGAGAATTTTTAATCATCTTAACAATTTTATTGTAGTCATCCTTACAATACTGCAAGATAAAATTGGCAAACAAAGGATAAAGCAAATCATAAGATTGATAAGTCCTCAAATCAGGGTCGTTTACATCAATCAAAGCATAACCACCCAACAGGACATCAAAGAATAATTCACGTTCCATATTAATAACACGAATTTCGTGCATCTCTACATCTTCTGCATTAAACTTAAAAATAATAGCCATGATAAGACGCATTTTATCAAGAATAGGAATATAGTTCCTGATAGTCATTCTATTACCAAGTTCATCCAATTCCTCTACAGAAGTTTTACCCTAAACAAAACGAGAAGCAATATTAACAAGTTCCGCAAGCTTAATTTGCTCTGGAGTTTTATCTTTTTCCTCGTTATTTTGTTCGGATTTTAAATTAACATTTTCCTTAACTGGAAAATCAACAACTTTATTATCTTTTACATTTTCATCCATAGGTGAAAATCTCCTTTAATCAAAAATTAATTTAAAAATCATCCAAATAAAAAAGTATTTTTATTCGCCTTACTTTGACACCCGCACTACCATCTCATGCCCACAGTGCGGACAATACACATGAAGAAACGATACCTTTACCTTTCTTCCATCTTTTAGTTCTAATTCATCATAATCTGTTTTAGTATATTCGGAATCTTCGCCTTTTTCATCTATCCATTGCTCATTCTAACAGGCTAAACATTTATAATACATACACTCTACCTCAATCCATACTAATTCCAAACAACTCTTCAAGTTCTTTATCATCTTTGGGAGCTAAATATCCTTGGGTCGTTGAAATGTTTTCGTGTCTTGCAATCAATCTTAGCTTTTCAATTGGAATCGGAGGCATATTATTATCAATCAAATGCTGATGTGTTCCATTAGAATAGTTTTCAAGCGCAGAATGGCGAAAACTATGGACATTGAAATTTTGTTCTTCTCCTGTAAAATCTTCTACAATCTTACGCCAATTTACGACCCATTCATAAATATTACCGGGTGAAGCTGCTTTTCCCTCCGCATTTACAAACAATTCTGGGATTCCGTCATCACCACGCTATTCTAAATATTTTTTTGCCGCTTTTTTAGTATAATCAAAATAAATGAGAGGGAATACCTTACCCCTTTTTCCAACCACTGGGAAAGTGCAATTTCGGTCATCTCTGACACTATCTTTTTTCACCTAAGCCAATTCATTTTTACGAGCAGAACTTTCATAGGCCAAGGCAAGCAAAGTAGCATCCTTATAACGCTCATTATCCATAAAATATTTATAAAGCGTCATAATAGTATCATTACTTAAGAATTCAATTTCTCTTACTTCTTCTCTGGGTAAACCTTTTACTTTAGAAGCAAAATTAATTGTATAATCATAGTCTTGTTCGTTTGAAGCATATTCAAGCATGGTGCGAACCATTGACATTAAACGATTAACTCTTGCCGCACTTACCCCAAGTTCATCTGAATAATACAAAGTAAAATTACGGAAATCCCTTTTATTTAAATCCAAAATACTTCTGTTATCTAATTTGTTTTTTATATAAAGCAAAACAATCCTACCATCATTATAATACTATGCGATAGTAGATGGCTTCTTTTTAGTTGCTTTACATTCAATCATAAAATCGTCAAGTAAATCTTTGTTTTCTGGATTTACAAGTTTATATTCTTCTTCATCAAAGATTTTGTTATATGGTTGATGTCGAGCCATTATTATCACCTTCTTCATATCTTCTAAATTTATATTTCTGTGTTTTCTCTCTATTCTAACAAAATTGCGTGTTTTCTGTTAGATGCCTACTAAGTGTGGGGGCAGCAATATTATATTTTTTACAAACTTCAGAACAGCTTTCAAAAATTTCTTTTGTTTCAACATTATAAATTTTTAATTTTCTTATATCTGGTTTAGACTAATATTGTTTTGCTAAGGCTTCATCCGCATATTTCCAATATAATTTATTGCCATTCTAATCTTTTCCGGCTGATGTAACTTTTCCTTTGTAAACTTCACTAATTTCAGAATGTCCTATTCCCAATTTCTCTTCTACTTCTGCGGCTGACTTAAAAATTTCTCCTGTATTAATACAGATAACTGCCAAACAATTCTTGTCCCACACCTTTTTTCTCATTAGCTCTTTATCTGGCTATTTATTAGCAAAGCTATAAACACTATTCATCATTCTTTGCCTTGATTGTTCTCTTTCTTCTTCTGTATAAACACGGGGATTTTTCTTTTTAGTTTCAGAAATTTTCTTTTTTGTTTCTTCACTTAAATGCTTTTTATAATTAGAATTGTTCTTCCGAGAAATATTTTTAACAAAATGACTTCGAGCCTAAAAATATTCTTCTGCGTTCGGAATATACCTTTTCTAACTCTTTTTTCCTTTTATATGAGACATATTCCAAAATGCCCATGCAATACTTTTATCATGAGGATATTCCTCAGCTAATATCTTGTGAGCATAAAAATGTTCTTGTGCTAACAAATATATCATATTTTCTTTTGTTAATCTACCACCTTTGCTCCTTAAAATAATATGATGTCGCTCCATATAAACGAATTCATACTTTCTATCTTCACGCATCTATCGTATCCTTTGAATATAATCTAAATATTTTTCATCTTTCTCAGGCACAATAGGATTTATTTCCATCAACAACTTAACTTCGTTTTTCATAACTTCAACTCCTTTACAGTTGACTTTATATTAAATAAAGTTGTAAAAGTAAGCGTCTCAGTAAAGGTTCAACACAAGGTAGCTACTCCCTGTCCTTTTACAACTCTATAAACTAATTAATTATTGCTTTTCTTTGATAATGTCTTCTAACAATTTCTTTACATTATAATCATATAGTTTTCGCTTTTGCTCTTGCTTTACGATTATTCCACCGTTCTGCACTATATCTATAGGTTTCGCACTCTTTCTATCATTTGACACAAAATAATCATTAAACGCTTCAATGGGCCAAAAATATGTATCTTCGCTATACGGCTCTCCATCTTCTTCGTGTCTGAAATTGATGATAAATCCTGTAATAACACCTTCGTGCAAACCACCATTTGATAAGCTACTAATTTGATGTAGCTTTATCATTCCACCATCATCGGGCTCCCTTTGAAAACTTATGGACTTGCTATGCGTACTCTTCATTTCTAACATAAACAAATGACCATTATAAAACATTATAAAATCACAAGGAGATTTTAAAGTGAAACGAGACCTTAACTCCTTGTTCTGGTTAAAAGACATATCAGTATCATTTAATCTTAATATAAACAAATCTTGCTTTTCAGCAGATTGTTTCCAAAGCTGTTCAAATTTTTTACCAGCATTTTTCATATCATTTTCCCCAAAATTGGAAATTGTAAAAAAAGAGGTAGTTGAGCGCATAAGGTCTGCCTTAATAACACATTTCAACTACCCCTTTATAAATTATATTTTTTGACAAAGTTTTCGTGCGTATTTCGCTTTTACTTCGTCTTTAGTTCTTTTATTAAATCAATTCCAATCATCTTCGAAATCTTCATAATAATCTTTTTTATGTTTTTTTGCTTTTCGAGTTTCATAGCGATTTCTGTTCTTAGATTTCTCGGAATCTTCTTTAAACATATCAAGAAATTCTTCTTCATGGCTTACCACTTTCTTCTTAGGTTTAGACTTGTATTTGTTCTTAAAATCCTCTTCATCTTTGTCTTTTCCAAAGCTTGAATTCCAATCTCTTTTGAAATCCTTTTTAAAATCCTTCTTAAATCCATTCTAACCATTATTGGAATTTCTCTTGTTGCTATTATTTTTATTCTTACTGTTATCAAACTTCTTATTAAAGTTTTTACCAGAATTATTAGAATTTTTATTGAAATTTTTATCTTTATTCTAATCAAAAGAACGCTTATCTGTTCTCTTGTTCTCTTGGTTCTCCATAAAATCCTCTAAAATGTTTAGTTATACATAAAAGAACTTAATATCTTTCAGTCCCTTTTCATAATCAAAAACAAATACGGTGCATCCAGAATTTGCCATCGTATACCCACTCTTAACAGTCCAATTATCCATCTTAGTCATAGCGGATAATGTAAAAATAGACACACCAAAATTTTTTGTTTAATCTTCTTTTTTAGAACTTTTAGACCATCTATCTAATTTATTCTATACATTGTTATATTTTTCGTGTTTATATTTCCAATAAAAACCTTTAAACTTCTATCCTTTTTTTATTGCATGGCATATACCACTACTTCTTGGAGGCCGTCCAACAGCAATAGAGGCTTCTTTACAAGTTTCAAATTCAGTAAGTTCGTTACCTTCATCATCTACCTAAATAACAGGTCTTTTATTATCTGGTTTATAATATATAGAATTTTTATCTAACTTTTCATATTCGTCTTTCCAATACCATAAATATCCACCACAAGAACAAATATTATGAGCAGCATTGGAGCGAATTGGGTCAGCATTTAAACCAGTAATTTTAGCAGCCTCCATCACAGTTGGATATTCTGTTACATATTCCCGATTTAAAGTTAATTGTATTATAGCGCCTCTACACCAGTAATTATTTAAACCACTAACATCAGCATGATGGTCTTTTATTTTTCTTCTGGTTTCTTCGCTGTGTTTACCATTACTTCTTCCACCCATATCTTGATTGAAACCAAATTCTTCTTTATATGACTAATACTGTAATATTAGCTCTTTTTCTTTTTCATCAGCTTCATTCTAAGTTAGATTTTTAAATAAAATCTCATGAGTAAAATTATCCCATCCGTATTTTAAAATAGCATTATAAAACCTACTATCATTAGGTTTTCTTGATTTCCCAGATTTTGTATATTTTCCATGAGGTTTGTACCCATTACCTTTTTGCCATCTTTTTTCTGGATTTTGATGGTGAGTAATACCTATATATCTTTTTATTACTCCATTTAGTTCTATCCAATGCACATAAACAAGCCATTTTTCTTCCATTTTCAAATCATCTCCGTTACGATAAATTGAAAAAAAGAAAAAGTAATCTAAATTTAACGGAATTTAGAAAGGTAGCTACTCCCTGTCCTTCTCCTTTTTTATATTAACAAGAAAAAACTTGATAATAACAATATTTAATTAAATATATACAAAATGAACTTCTTCTAAGCCAGAATCATGGTTAAAAACAAAACCAGCAATTCTTCGGTTAGATATATAACCATTTTTAGCCGTCCACACATCTTTTGCCACAGGAGAAGGACAAGTCCAAACATCCACTCCTGCATTTTCCTTACACATTAAATGATGCAAATGACCTAAAAGCCAAATTCGAGTAGGACATTGAGCCCAATCTTCTGGTCTTTCTAATTGCATTAAAGTATAAATTCTATCTTTTTCCTCGCTACCATGAGAAAATCCAATTAAATTATTCCCTAAACGGACATATTTCCTTGTAGTCGGCAAAGCATCCACTTCTACATTTGCGTCCAAACGATAATAAGCTTCCAGTAATCTTCCTAACATATAAGATTCGTCTCGGTCATGATTGCCTTCGGTATGAACTACTAAAACAGGAGATATTTCTTTAAAACTATCTATTACAGTAATAATAATTTCACAAGTACGGTCAAAAATTTCTCTGAAAGATGCACAATTACTTTGTTGATGTCTCCCGGAAGAAGTCCAACCCGTAGCAGAACTATTCATTACATCATTTCCAATACACAAGACAATTTTCTCAAAATTTCTATTCTCATATCTTTGCAAAAATTGTTTTACAATTTTTCGAACCATTTGTTCTGCTATATCTAAATTAAAGTCTTCTCCTGTTTCTTCACTATAGCCAGAACGACCAATGTGCAAGTCCGCAAAATTTATTACCAAATATCCATCTGACTGAATTGTTTTTTCTTTTAAACTAACAGGAGAACTTTTAAAAGACTCAAAATGTTTTTTTACCGCTTCTAAATCCAAACCCGTTTCAGTAGGCTTTACGGTAATCTTAGATGAATAAAGATTTCTTGTGCCACCTTTACCATCTCCCTGTTGCCAAATTGAACTCTTTGCATTTACAAGTTCATAATAAACAGGGTCATATCCATGAGCCTTAAGCAAAGATTCTTTATCATTGATTTCATCTTTACTCAAAGCAACAATCTTTTCAGAAGTTTTAGAACCATCTGCATTTAAACAAACAGTCTCCTTCTGAATTTTAAAAATTTCTTTGGGTTCAGCAACCCATCCCTTTGAAGCAAATTCATCATACGCTCCAAAACTTCTACGGATACTATCTGTAGTTACAGTTGGCAACCCATACTTAGCTCTAATATCTTGTGCATCAGACCAAGTTGCATCGCCCTCTAAAATTTTAGACCTGACCTAACGCATTTCTCTCAAATAATCATTTGAGACTGTATAATCATTTAAAGCCATCTTTTTTTATTTCCTTTTTATTTAATATTATTATTTACGAAATCAAGAGATAATCTGTGTAATATCATCTACGATATGGTCAACCAAAGAATATTCAAGCTGCTGGTCATCATCCAAATACCAATCTGTTTTTAACTTCTTAGTCAAAGTAGCCTTGGGAATTTTTGTGTTCTCCAAAATATTACTATGAACTCTTGCAATTAAATTCTTATACTGTTGATTCTGCTGTTGAATCGTATTATAGTCGCCCCCTTGGGCCGCAGAGCCAGAATGCAGAAGAGCAGTGGAATTACGCAAACAATATCTATATCCCTTATGACCATTAATAAGAATCATTGCACCACAACTCATTGCACAAGCGAGATTCACTGTAACAATAGGAGTTTTAGAAAGATTCATAACAGACAAAAAACCCATCGCAGAATAAAGGTCTCCCCCATATGAGTGAACGTACAAAAAAATCTTTTTTCTATCTTCAACGGAAACTTTTGCATCTGCGTCCTCTTTATTCCAACGAATAATCTGTTGCATTTCTTGGAACAAAGTTTCATCTATATCTTTTGTTATCCACAGTTCTCTATTTTTTAGCGACTTATACCTCTAAACTAAAAGAGGGTCAGGAAGTTGCAAATTAGCTTCAGGGCCAAGGTCTTCCAAGCAAAACAAATCATCCAGCATACCATCGTTTTTAATTTCCATAATTAAATACCTTTTTAACCTTTTAAAATTATTTGTTAACCTATATGTTAATCTCTAAAAGAGTATATTTTCTATTTTTATATTAAAACGGTAATCGTCCTATTATGAATTAGACAATAGGATTTATGCCGACATCCCGAAACGCCTTTCTCTTCCTCTTGAAACCCATCATGAAAGTATGTGGGTCGGTTGGTTCTATTAATCCAACATTACAGATAAATTCCTAAATCAAGAATTGAAATCAAATTACAACAAAATTTCTGTGGATTTGTTAGCAATAATTACCTTGTCAGTACGGTTTCTCTTACTAATAAGTTCCTGTAAATCAGCCGCAAGACCAATTCTATCTTTCATGTTTCCATGTTGAAGAACAATCTTACCATACATACCAGTTCCAAATCCTCCAGAATAATAATCGCAAAGTTCATCTCTTTGCATATGACTTGAAAAACTATTCAAATTAATTACCTTACACCTACTATGAATCTGTTTCCCATTAATAGAAATTGTTTTGGTCTTCTTTTGCTTAATTTTCCAAGCTAACGTTCCTTCAACAGAATACCCGACAAAAACAATTCCATCTTTTGAAGAAGGGAGTAATTTTTCAGCCACTCCAACCGCAAAGCCAGCGTTTAACATTCCCGCAGAGCAAATAAAAATTGCAGGAGTGTTTTTATTTAAAACACCCTCAATATCTTCGTAACTACTTGTAAAAGTAATTTTATCCCAAGAACAAACCTCTTGCCACTTTTCAAGTTGCTCTCCTGTTAGAACCCAATCGAAAATCCTATTGATTTTACAAGTTAACGGAGAACCAACATAGACAGGAATATTAAATTCAGGGTCTTCTTTAAACAAATCATAAAGAATTGTAAGAATTACTTGGCTACGCATTAAAGAAAACGATGGGAATAACAATCTTCCCTTTCCTTCAATACAGACATCCCTGACAAAAGTTTGAATCTTTTCTAAATCTTTCTCTCTGTCTTTTGCTTTAATACTACGTTCTCTATTAGCATAAGTACACTCACCAATTAAAAGATTTGCATTTTGAATTGGTTCAAATTTGTTCGTATAATATCCTTCTGTCCTTAAATTACCTAAATCTCCTGTAAAAGCAATCTTTCTCGTTGTGCTTCCGTTTTTAATATACAAAACCAACTGAGCCGCACCAATAATATGTCCAGAAGGAATAAATTCAAAAGTTACTTCATCATCCAGCTTAATTTTTTCTTTAAATGGATATTCTTTCATAAAAGTAACCATGTTTTTTACATCAGATTCTTCATAAATAGGAGGATAATCCCTCTTAAATCTCCTAAACAAATCTTCTGCATCTCTCAGCATAATCTTTGCACTATCAAGAGACAATTCCCTAATTATATCTTTGTTACCTTCTGGAATAATAATTTTTCCGTTAAAACCACGCTTAGTTAACAAGGCAAGTCTCGATGAATGGTCAGCATGAGCATGGGTAACAAAAACATAATCAACATTTTTCTCTTTGAAAGAAAATCTTGCATTATTAGCTTGATACTCCTTCAACAAACTTTGATTACCTTGAATCAAGCCGCAATCGACAAGGATAGTTCGTTCTGGTTTTCCCCATGTAATCACAGTACAGGAACCAGTAACATCTTCTGCCGCACCAGAACTTTTAAAACTTACCCTAATCTTATCTTTGCTCTTACTCAAAATAACTCCTCCTATATCCGTACAGGAACTCGTAAAGAGAGTTGTATCTCAAACTCTCTTTACGAGAAATATACATTTAATGTAAATTTGTTGAGAGGTTAAAATGAATTTGAAATAATAAAATTATTCCTCAATCCTCTTAACATCAATCTTTTTGTATTCGGGGGTACGAACCTTCAAATAAATATAAGTCATACCATCTTTGCTCTTATACTCAACGCTTTTTACATTTGAAACGACATCCTTAGAAATAGGAAGTTCAACGTGCTGAGAATAAGTGTAATCTTCTACCTTGGTCTTACCGTCTACAACAATACGGTCGTTTTCAAGCGTAACATTTACATCTTCACTTGCTACACCCACTGTACGAACCAAACACTTGTAACCCAAGAACTCTTCTTTGTCATCAGAATTCTTTTTTGTCCAACGCTTCCAATAAGCTGGCATCATATCCTTGGTTTTTTCTGTAGAATATCTAATTCTGGTGGGTGAACCAAACCCAAAAAAGTCATCATCAAAAAAAGTAGAAATCAAATCGTTCATATAAAAAATCTCCTAAAAATATAGCTTTCGCTAAAATAAAAATTAAACAGGTCTGAGGATTTACACCTCAATCTCTTTTCAGTGTACTCTACTTGTACTACACCTGTATATCTGTATCTACTATTGTTCTGACTGTAATATACCACACCAAAAGCAAAATGTCAACAACTTTTATAAATTTTGCCCCTCGTATTCTATATTAAGATTTTGTTAAAATAAGCAAATAAAATTTTAGTTTTATTTACCTGTCTCGTTCAAAAAAGGAAAGCAACACAAAAGGTTACTTTCCTTTTTTTTATTCTTTAATTCCTTCAGCAGATTCTTCTAAGATATAATCCTTTTTTGAACATTTATCCATCGAAGGACTGTTTTCCCATTTCATCTTCTAATGACAATACTTTGCGTAAGGACAAAGCTGGGAAGTCTCCTTCCCAGCTTTTTTTATCTTACATATCAATCTGCCAAATTCATTGAACTCAGCATTTCGACAAAGCATAATTACTTAATGGTAACATTCAGAGAAGCGGTGGGCAGAGAATCCAGAGGAGCATTTGCGGTCACTTCCACAGTCACAGTACCAGTAGCCTCTTCAGCAATAGTAACAATACCATTAGCATAAGTATAACCAGTACCAGTAGCGGCAACAGTGAACTGGTCGTTGTTCAACTTAATAGGAGCAGCATCAACAGGGCAAGCATAAACATTAAGCTCAAGCTTGTCACCCTTAGAAGCTTCACGCACAGCGTCCTCAACAACAATGCCAGTAAAGCCATTCTCAACAGTACGATTAGCCATAACCTGAATAATTTCAGCGTACACGCCATCACCAGAGCAACCAGCGCAACCAGAAGCCAAAGCAGTACCTTCAATAGCAGTGTTAGCAACACCAGAAGCAGTCAGAGAAAGCTCTTGAGAACCATTCAGCATGAAACGAGGCACCTTGATAGTGACTTTGCCAGCCAAAGTAGAAGTCTCGATGTCGCAAGAGCCACCGCTATACAGATTGGCCTCAAGAATCAGAGTCAGAGTCTTGGGGATGAAGTTGGCATTGATAATCATCTTAGAAGCGAGGTCATTGGTGTACATATAACGAATGCAATAAGTACCATCAACAGGAACCTCAATAGAGTTATCCTGAGCAACAGCGTACTTGTCATACACATTGTCAGTTCCAGACTTCTTAGCATAAGCATAAACCTTGCTACCAGAAATAGCAACGGCGGTCTGAGACAGCTTAATCTTATTAGCGGTAGAAGTCAGCTCCTCGTCAACCATAACATCGCCACCCAGAGAAATGTCAGAACCAGTGTTCATGGCAAGATACTCAAGGTTAAACATTGCATCGGTTAGCTTCAGGTCAAAAGTAGAAGTATGGGCATAACGACCATAGAGCTTATTGCCAATTCCTGCGCGGACATCTTCAAAGCTCAATCCGATAGTAATGCCAGAATCAATTAAAGTATTAGCAGAGGCCACCAAACGTTCGCCGTCGAACAAGGTGGCATTACCTACGCCAGCAATAAAAACCATTATATTATCCTCCTTGTTTTATAGCCCTACGATTATTTTCTCGATTGGGCTTAATATTATTTCTTTGTAAAATCCTATACAAAGTATTTATAGACATCTAATATTGTTTACAAATCATATTTGTTTCCTCAATACCAGAAATATATTTATTAATAATTTCATTTTCTTGTTTTTTTAATCTTCTTCGTTTTTGCCGTTTTGTTTCTGTAGAAAAATCTCGAACAGACAAGAATTCCAAATATTTTTGATATTTTCTTTCCATATAAAGATTACTATCTTTATACATCCAATCCAAAAATATTTTTAAATCTTCTTGTCGATTAATTTTTATATATCC
>NFZC01011606.1_pt1 | contig 53949 bp, 83 predicted proteins | sample 1095391 | NCBI WGS metagenome assembly NFZC01 (sample SAMN03609890, study PRJNA323583) | gut metagenome | isolation source: feces | host: Rattus norvegicus | place: Denmark: Riget | collected 2013
ACAGAAAAGATAAGGAGTATGACAGATGAAGAGCTTGCAATGGTGTTGATGTGTCCGGTAGAGTACAGTTTGGAATTTAGCAAAACTAGCGAGTGTAATGGAGGAATGGATAGAAATTGTATGGAATGCACACTTCGATGGCTACGGAAACAGGTGGATTAAGTTGATAGGAGATAAAAGATGAATAGAGAAATCATTTTTAAAGCAAAGAGAAAAGATAATGGAAAATGGGTGGAAGGGTATTATTATCAAATATGGGAAAAAGGCTATATTTTATGGGGAATGACAAATAATATGCCAGATATGGTTGAGGTCAATCCAGACACCATCTGCCAATACACAGGACTTACGGACAAGAACGGTCGGAAGATTTGGGAGAATGATATTCTTAGAAGAGATGGATATTGGGATATAAGAATTGAATTTGAAAACGGTGCATTCATGGTTAGAAATGCCGACAAGGTGCAGTATATCAATCGTGTTGCATGCACACCTATTAGTACATTCGATATAAAAGCGTACGAAGTAATCGGCAATATTTTTGATAACGCAGAGTTGTTGGAGGTGAAGCGATAAATGAAAGTACCTAAAGAAATAGCAAGTAAGGCAGAAAGATATGAGGAGCTAAAAAAAGAAATAGATAAACTTTATGAAGAATTGGAAGAGTTTGCTAATGAAAATGGTTTTGAGGATTTTTGGATAAACGGTTTTGGGGTATCTCAAGAACCAAACGGAGAAGAACAAACAGATGGAGAATATTGCGACCAATGGATGCGCTGGGAAGATTCTGGAGATGGAATATATTACTATCCGATTGAAGGAAGTACGCAATATTTTTGGGTAGCATATTCATTTTGATTGGAGGTGGAGTGATATGGAAAAACAATTACATGAACTGAAAATATACCCTAAGTATTTTGATGCGGTTTTGAATGGGAGCAAACCATTTGAAATTCGTAAAAATGATAGAAATTTTCAAGTTGGAGATAATGTCTTTCTAAGAGAATGGGATAACATAAAATATTCTGGAAGAACGATATTTGCAGAGATTACATATGTTTTGGATGATAGGTTCATTGGATTGACAGAAGGTTACGTGGCACTCGGTATTAAAGTAAAAGATTATAGGAAAATACCGTATAAAGAGTTGATGGAGGAAAGAAAGGGATGAACGTACTAGAGAAGATTTTGGAAGAAATTGAAAATCATGCGATAGAGTTTGAGGCATTTGGGGTGTGTGACGATTATGTAAGCGTCGGATGGATAAAGGAAATAATCAGTTCTCACATGTCAGAAAAAGAAAAAGTATCAAGTGCAGAAATAATCTCGCGGGATATTGGCGGAAAGCCATATTATGAGATCAAATACAAAAAAGTGGGTGAAGATCATTACACAGTGGGGTATAGCTCGTATTTTTTAGACTATGTTATTGATTGGCTTAATAATTACTTTGAATTTTGCGGAGAGCCTAAGATAGTTGTTGATGTCGGTAAGGACACAAATGCCCCTAGCAAAGATGGTTGGATTGACAGAAAAAATCTTAAAGAGGAAATAAAGAGCCTAAGATTTACTATAACTGGAATGAGAAATGGGAAAACAATGACAAAGCTGGCACTAGAGGAATATAGAAAAATCATATTAAAAATAATTGACGAGCAACCGATGTATATGGATGATGGTTGGATTCCAGTAGAAGATAGATTGCCGGAAGAACATAATTCGATGTTTGCAAAATTTAAGGGTACAGATATGTGGGACAATGCAATGTTTGAAAAGAAATCCGATGAAGTAAATGTAGCAATCGAATTTGAAGACGGAAAACGAAAAACAACAACATCTTACACATTAGATGGTAAGTGGAAAGTCGAAAAAGGACAACAAGTATGCTTGAAGGGGTGTAAAAATCGTATGTGTATTACTGATGATGAAAATGAACTTTCGCAGTTATATAATTCTCTGAATTTATATGCTGCTGATTTGTTTCGAGAAAATCTAAAGAGGATACGTTGCAATCAAAATTGAAAATTAAGAGAATAAATAATAAAAAGGAGAATAAAATTATGGGAATTACATGTAAAGCAACAGGAAAGATGAAAGGAATTTTGAAGAGAGTAGACAATCGAATTGAAGCTAACATGAAGGCTTTAAAAGAAAAGAAGAGTAAGAAAAATAATGGCAATAAAGTTAATAAGTAATATGATGAAATTGTGATTTCAAGAAAAGGGAGAATGAAAAATGGATGGATTTATTGTATTTAAAGAAGCGTTACAGAAACATTTTGCAGAAATGACAAAGAATGTAACACATTTATTTGAAGTAGAAGTGGATAAAGATGAGTTGTGGAATCTGTATCTTGATAGTTTTCCTGCAGGAACAAATGAGATTTACAGAGAGAGAAGATGGCATGATTGTAGCTGCTGTCGTCATTTTATTAAAAACATTGGTAATGTTGTAACCATTGAAAATGGTGTTGTACATTCGATTTGGGATGTTGAGATGAATGATAGTACATATTCAGTAGTAGCAAAGGCTCTTGCTGATTATGTGAAATCACATATCGTAAGCAATGTATATGTTAGTAAATTTAAAAATGTTGGAACAGACGTTAACCATGAAAAATTGGAAGATGGAAAAATTATCAAATGGGATCATTTCTATTTGGAACTTCCAAATAAGTTTGTGAACAATTATAGTCGTTCAGTAGAAGAAATTAAAGGCGGATATAGAGATACAAAGAATGTATTTAAGCGTTCGTTGGAAGAAATTACAAAGGATGCACTTGATACAATTTTAGAGTTAATTAGCTCCAATACGCTATATAAGGGCGAAGAATGGAAAACCGTTCTTGTAGAATTTAAAAAGTATAAGAAATCATACGACAAACTTAATTCTGATTCTGAAAAGGATTTGTTTGCATGGGAGAATTCTGTTAAAGCAGGAATTGCAATTGGAAGAATCCGCAATCACAGTATTGGAACACTTCTTGTTAATGTAAGTGAAGGAATGGAGCTGGATTTAGCTGTAAAGAAATATGAACAGATTGTTGCACCGGCGAATTATAAGAGACCAAAAGCAATCTTTACTAAGAAAATGCTTGAAGACGCAAAGAGAACAATCACTGATTTAGGGTATATGGATTCGTTGCAGCGTAGATTTGCCAATCTTGATGATATTACAGTAAATAATATTCTTTTCTCAAATCGTGATGCATCCAGAAGAATCTCTAATGCGGATGATATTTTTGGAGAAATGGAAAAAGATATTGCGGTGAATCCTAAGAAATTTTCCAAGGTTGAAGAGATCTCTGTTAGGGATTTTATTAACAGTGTACTACCAACTGCAAAAGATATTGAGGCGTTTGTAGAGAATAGACACAGTAAAAACTTTGTTTCTCTTATCGCTCCGTCAAATTTAGAAGCGAAAACGATGTTCAAATGGAATAACGGATTGAGTTGGGCTTATACAGGAAACATTACAGACAGTGATTTGAAACAGAAAGTAAAAGCTGCTGGCGGTAATGTAGATGGTGTTCTGAGATTTTCTATTCAGTGGAATGAAGATGGGAAAGATAATTGTGATTTGGATGCACATTGCAAAGAGCCAGATGGACATGAGATTTATTATAGAAGTAGTAAAAAACCGTGTTATTCAAAATTGGGAGGACAGTTAGACGTAGATATCATCGAACCAAATGGCAAGATTGTAGTCGAAAATATTACATGGAATGATATTAACAAAATGAAACCCGGTGTATATAAATTTTTTGTAAATCAATATAGTGGAAGTGTAAAAAAAGGTTTCAGAGCAGAAGTTGAATTTAACGGGGAAATCCATTCATTCGATTATAGCCATTCCATGAGACCGAAAGAGAAGGTATATGTAGCAGAAGTTACATTACATGAAGATGGCAGCTTTACAATTAAAGAAAATCTTTCTGGCAACTGTGCTGTTACAAGTAAAGAAGTTTGGGGAGTAAATACAAATCAGTTTATTCCAGTATCAGTTATTTGTTACAGTCCGAATTATTTTGATGAACAGGATGGAATTGGTCATAGACATTTGTTCTTTATGTTGAAAGATTGTATCAATCCGGAAGAACCGAATGGTTACTACAATGAATTTTTGAAAAATGAACTTGTAGAGCATAAAAGAGTATTTGAAGCACTTGGTTCAAAATGTCATGTAGAAGATACAGATGATCAGCTTTCTGGAATCGGATTCAGCATGACAAAGAGAGACGACTTGATTGTAAAAGTTAAAGGCGCAACAGAAAGAGTAATGAAGATTAAATTTTAGGAGGAATAATTATGAGTAGCAAAAATTTATTTGAGGTAGCAACAAAAAACAAATTTAGATTCCCATACAGAGGTCTTATTACAGTAGAGGATTTGTGGGATTTGCCTGTGACAGAACTGGATTCTGTGTTTAAAGCATTGAATTCAGAAATGAAAGAATCAAAAGAGGAAAGTCTTTTGAATACCAAGAGTGAAGCAGATGTGGTTTTGGAAAACAAAATCAAGATTGTAAAATATATTGTTTCAGTAAAACTTGAAGAAGCGGAAGCCAGAAAGAAATATCGTGAAAACAGAGGGAAGAGAGAGCGTATTTTGCAGATTATGGCTGACAGACAGGATAAAGTAATGCTTGAAGCATCAGATGAAGACTTACAGAAGATGCTTGAAGAGTTAGAATAATTGACATTTTGGTTTGATTGGTGTTAAAACCAATCAGATTATTATAAAAACATGAAATGGCGACTGAAAGTTTGGTGTAAAACAGAAAATAATAATTTAATGGTGGGTGTAGAAACTGCCCGATAAAGTTCTAAAGATTAAAATTAATATAGAGTATGGCGAAAAGTATCAAATAGGATCGTGGATTAAGCCATGAGGAAAAAGTAATATATTATATTGCGCTCAACCACATAAACAGGTTTTATACACTTAAATATTTTCCTTAATCTTTATATATAATTGTGTGATCAGAAATTATTAAAAGTAAGTGGAGTAGTCAATAAGTGAACATGCTATGCGTTTAACAGTGCTAATATAGTTCTGCCATTTTTCATATGAAACTAAAATTTTATTTGAAGAGAAGAAAAGGAGAATATGAAAATGTGTAGATTTAAATCTGGTATTCAGTTTAAAAATAGAAATGTGTTGACTTCTATCTATAATGATAGCCATTCGGATTTATTAAAAGATTTAGAAATCGAAGACAATAATTATAATGCATCAACAAAATTTGTTCGTGTAGAATTAATTCCTCCAAATGATAATTTGGCAGCAGATATTAGCAAATGGAAATATAATGTGGATCAGGATATCCTTCCAGATTGGTACACGTTAGATAAAGAAAAATATGAGCAGAGTTTTAGAGAAGATGTTAAAGATTGGTTAGAGAAAAATCTTTCAATTGAATATGTATGTGGGAAGTCTTGGACTTGTGTGAAAGATGGCGAATATACATATCATTTTATGTATGGATCATTATTTAATGGTAGATTTGGTGATACAAACAATTATTCAGAATCTGAAGTCAAAGAAAAACTTGTCAATAGCGATTTGATGAAAGAACTTGAAGATTTTTATGGTGATAGACTTATGCCTATTACATTAGACTTAACAGCTTTAAATGGAAGTAAAGAGTATGGCGTTGTTTCCGGAGATAAACTTGCCATTCCAGCATTGGATATTTTAAGAAAATTTAAAGAGAATATTCCATTGATGAATGGATGGTATTGGACATTTACACCAAATGGAACAAAACAAACCGGTGATGCCTCTTATGTTCGGGTTGTCTACGATGATGGTTTCGTGGGTTGCGATGATTGCTATTGGTTCAGCGGCGGTGTGCGTCCGTTTTATATCACCAAATCTTGAATCCTTATATCTTTCAATAAAGTTCCGTTTAGACAGTTTATAGGACTCTGGCGTAAGCCGAGTCCGTAAGCAGCCAATAAGCGACTGAAAGGAGCGTACAAATGACTGGTAGAACAATGGAAGTGATATCAAAGTCTACTGATTTAATGCAATGTACATATAGAATAACGTCAAAAAAGGATAGATATCCAGCTAAATATAAAGTATTAGTTGAAAGAATACAAAATGAATGCATGAATATATATTGCTATTTAATAGATGCCAATAGATTACAGTTAGATAGTGCTAAATCTGAAAGGTTAGAATTGCAAACAAAAGCAATAGGATCTTGCGATAAACTGTCTTGTTATGCAGAATTATCCATGAATCTAAATTTAATAAGTCCGAATATTGTAGAACGTTGGCAAAAGAAGATTAGTGAAGTTAAATATATGACAATTGGATGGAGAAAGAAAGATCGTTTGAGATGATAAATTTTGGGTTGTTTGTTGTATGACCTCTTATGTTCAGATTGTCAACGATGATGGTAACATGGATTACAATGATTGCAATTGGAACAGCAACAGTGTGCGTCCGTTCTGTTCCGGAAGACGAAACAAAGTAAGCAAAATGCTGAAATTAGAGTCCCGGTATCAAAAGAATAAACAACCTTTCCTGTATCGAAAGGTGCAGGATAAATACAAAGGAATGAAATATTATGACAGGCGATAAAACTGAGTTTGAAAAAGTGACTGACTTTGGAAATTTGTATAAAGCATATAGAAAATCTAAAACAGGAAAGGGTTTTAGCAAAAGTAAGCTAAAATTTGAAGTGGCTGCATTAGACGGCATCCATCAAATAAAGAAAATGTTAGAAATAGATACATATAATGTGGATCCATATAATGAGTTTAAAGTGTATGAACCAAAAGAGAGAATTATAAAAGCTGGATCTTTTAAAGACAAAATTGTTCAGCATAGCTTATGTGATAATGTGTTGCTTCCAATATTGGAAAATGAATTTATTTTAACAAATTATGCTGGACAGGAAAATAAAGGAACTGATTTTGGTTTAAATTGTTTAAAAGCACAAATGTATTTAGCTTATCAGAAATATGGATATGATTGTTGGATAATTAAAGCTGATATAAGAAAATATTTCTATAGTATTGAACACAATAAATTAAAGGATATTATCGAGTATTTTATTGAAGATAAAGATATTGTAAATTTATGTGAAAAATTTATAGACAGTACCAATAATGTTGGGTTGCCTTTAGGAAATCAAATTAGTCAAGTATTTGCATTATTAAATTTGTCCGGTCTTGACCATTTTATTACTGGCGAACTAGGTATTAAATACTATGGAAGATATATGGATGATTTTTATTTGATTGTTCAATCTAAAGAATATGCAAATGAATGTTTAAATGCAATATATGACTTTGTAAATACACTTGAATTAGAATTAAATGAAAAAACTCAAATAATTCCATTTAAAAATGGAATAAAATTTTGTGGTTTTCATGTTTATGTTACAAAAGATGGAAAAGTGATAAAAAAACTGCTCGGAGAAAAGAAGAGAAAGGCGAAGAAAAAATACAGAAAGATGGCTTTGAAAGTTGTCGAAGGCAAAATGACAAAAGAACATTTCTATCGTTCTTATAATTCATGGAAAGATCATATATCAAAAGGAAATTGTGTAAAACTTAGTTATGAAATGGATTTATATATAGAGAAATTAATGGAGAATGTAAAATAAATTATGAGTTATATAGAGAATATTGTAATAGGAAAACCAATATCAAATCCAGAATTTATGTTTGCAGCAGACGACAAGGATTGGCTATACAATGAATCAGAAAAGACATGCTATACCGATGAAAGATTTCTTCCTAAAATTCTTGTTGATTTAGGTATTTTTCCTTCTATTAGTGAAATCAGAAGGAATAAGCCTGAGTTGATGATTAATCTTGGTGAGATTGATTTTATTGATGGTTTAAAAGTAAAGAAAAAGCGTTGGATTTGGATATTAGTTGGAGAATAAACATTATGGAAGATTGATGATTGTTTAAAACAGGATAAAGGGACAAATTTAACCTTCAATACTGTTCAAATTGAAGAAGATGTTTTACGAATGAGATGCGGATTAAATTCAAAAGAGGAGGATAATAATGCAGAAAGTAATTAAGAAGCTTATACCGGAAAACAATATGGATTTTGGAGATATTAGTTCTTTTGAAACAGAATCTTATATTGGGATTTGGAGTTACACGACAGATAGTTATGTCGTGTTCGCAAAATCGGATCATGAATTTTGGTTACACCAATTACCTCCGTGTATCGATTTGGAAGAATTGGATGATAAAGTTTGTGATTTGGTGCAAGAGCACATTATAGGTGTGTCAGAGTGTTCAAGTTATACATTTGAAATTAATGAAAGATGATGAATTATGGGATTGATGATTGATAAAATTCGGATGTGGTTTTGCAATCACGAGTGGGAACTTTTATGTAAAAATGAAGTATGGAATGAAGATATAAGTAAAGATATACCAGTTGGGTATAAATACACATATTTATGCAAGAAATGTTTAAAATCAAAGACAATTGATATATGATGAAACAACGATTTTATAGGAAAGGGTGTACTATATATAGTATGTTCAAATGAAAATGCAATCTATATATTGCACACAAAAGAAAGAAAGGAATTTTACAATGGCAAAACTAACAGGCTTTAATAAGGTAGCAGTTATTAAACAAGGATGTGTAGCATATCATTTCGCAATTTATAATGATGGTTTTGACTACCAACCGGGAGATAAGGTACTTGTTTCCGGGAATAATCGGTTACTGGTTATTGATGATGTTATCACACTGGAAGAAGCGATTCAGATATTTGACAAGAATATCACAGCAGAAGTTATTTGCAAAGTTGACACATTTTCTTATGATGTTAGAGTTAAAAAAAGAAAACAGGCTGCTGATATGAAAAAGAAAATGGATGCAATGATTAAGCAGATGGATGAAGAAAATAAGTATGACATGTATGCTGAGAGAAATCCAGAATTGAAGGCGTTACTTGATAATTATAAAGAATTGGTTGGATAAAAATATTATGGATGAAGAAGTAGGAAAATATAGAAAGAAGAAAAAGTCCAACACATCAAAATCAAAGTATAAATCTAAACATAAGCATGAATATAAAAGTTGTTTGATTCGATACACGTATGATGCGTATGGTAGAAAATTATCATCTATAAGGATTGCATCGTATTGTAATCTATGTGGAAAGATTGGTGAAAATATTGATCCTGAAAGAAGCATGACAGAGAAAATACAGGACGGTTATTGTCGTATGTTGAACAGCGAAGAAATATTGAAGCAAAATGATGATTTACCGACATTTGATGTTAATGGATGGGATGACAGATATGTCACATTGGAGAATATATAGATTGGTGGCGAGTAAGTTTGAATTATTATATATCTGCTTTACATTTATTTCATAAAAATGTAACAGATGAAGGGTTGAATTTTGACAATAGACATTGTTATAGAAGAGATGAAGAAGAATATAGAAAATGATCTGTGTGTTTATATGGACATGCACATAACTCTATAGAACAAAAATATTATTAGGAATTTATTCAGAGAATGCAGGGTGTATGCTCGATTATATGAATTATACACCGAAAACTTTAAAAGAAATATTAAAGAGTGGAGAATAAATGAAAACGATAAAAAGAAATATAACAGAATCAAAGGTGTTTTATGAGATTTCAGAGGATGAATTAAATGAAATCAGGCGTGAAGAAAGAGCAAAAGGCAGACAAGATGTTGCGGAATATATTGATTTTGCTTATTGTAATTATATTTATAAAATGAACATAGGAGGAGCCATTGGTTTTATTGAGAGAGTAATAAAATTCTGTAGATTTGAAATAAACAATATAGATAATCATTACAAATACAACTTTTTTGATTTTGTTAAAAAATATAGAAATTGATAATGAAGTTAAATTATGAGTAACGAAATTATTTTGGAGAAGAAAAATGGTTGGTCTGATAAAGAATATCAATGTGATATTACAATACTTTTGGATCATTGTAGCGGATTAAAAAAATATCCAAAGCATTTTAAAAATTATATCTATGACACCAGAGATTTATGGGACAAGAAAACATTGGCAATCCGTATTCCGGGGAGAACGGCGGGGAGCATTGAAATAGATGATAAAAGTATAATTAAAAATATCAGTATTGATGATGTATTAATTGGAAAAAGTAATTGGTATAAAGAGAATACTAATGAAGAATTAAAGAAATTTATCGGTATGAAAGTGGTATTTCATATGGAATAAACAGAGAATAATATAATGAAAATATTCGGCTATTATGATATTTATTTCTGAAGAATATATAAAAAAGAATATACCATAAAAAATAGGAAGTGTATAACAATTGTATACGGTTGTTATTAGATTAATAGCAAGGTGTTATATGATTTCGTTATGGGTATTGGTGGGAGAATAATAAAATGAATAACCTGCGTAGTTAGTAACTTTACAGGTTATTCATAAAATGAAAAAATATAAAAACGTAACAAGTTAATGCGATTCATAAAATTCTTATTGGCTAACTCTAGCCGAAAAATCACAATATTAAAAATAAAAAAGAAAATAAAATTTTGCTTTCATTGTACGGTCATGAACGTTCAATTTAAGCAACATACAATTAAATAATGAAAGGAAGTACAAGTAATACTAGGTAATTACGCTATGCATAGCCCTTGTAAATAAGGGATTTTGAGCAATATAAATGAAAGCAAAACTTTAAGTGGTGGACTAAATGTACTTAGTTTATTTGACGGTATAAGTTGTGGACAAATTGCCTTTGAGAGATCTGGTATAAAAGTAAATAAATATTACGCTTTTGAAATTGAGAAAAATGCGATAAAAGTTACAATGAAAAATTATCCAGATACAATTCAGTGTGGAGACGTGTTTGACACAGACTTTGCAGAATTTGTTGACAAAGAAATAGATATTATAATCGGCGGATCGCCATGTACCTTTTGGTCAAAAGCAAAATGTCACACTGCAAAACAAAAGCGAGAACTGGATACAAATGGCATGGGATGGAAGTTGTTTATGAAGTATGTGGAAGCTTTAAGAGTTGTAAAGCCAAAGTATTTTCTTTACGAAAATAATGATGGGATTCCAGAGAGTATTATAAACGAAATTAATAATCAACTTGGTATAGAGCCTATTATGATTGACGCAGCTTTAGTTTCCGCACAGAGAAGAAAACGAAATTATTGGACAAATATTCCTAATATTGAACAGCCGGAAGATAAAGGTATTGTATTTGGGGATATTATTGTAGAAGATCCGTCTTTGGTTAAAACAGATAATCGTATTACAAATAGTTTAAAATATTCCAAAAATTATGTGAAATATGACTTGAGTGGAAAGGGATATTATTCACAGCAAGATAGAGCTTATTTTAGAAATTCAAAGGCACCTACGGTACCAAGGTGTAGAACAGATACAAAATTTAATCTTTGGATGGGAAATAATACATATAAGAAAACTTGTCCGATAGAAATTGAGAGATTGCAAACACTCCCAGATAATTATACTGATTGTGTTGCAAAAACTAGAAGATATGAAGCAATTGGAAATGGTTGGTGTGTAGATGTAATTGCACACATATTCAAATATTTGAAGATTGATTTAGAGAATAAATAAAATAGAAATAGTTGCAAATATTTCTAAATAATAAAGGAGAAAAAATAACCGACTAAGGTTACGACATACCGGTATGTCTACAGAATGTAGACAATATGGAAAACGTAAAAATTAGTCGGGGGGGAGCAACAAAAAAATTGCTTCCTTCCGAAAATAGAAATTGGGAACTTGTTAATTTTTGTGAATTTGATAAATACGCAACAAAAAGTTATTGTGCGATTCACAATATAGATGAAAGTAAGAATTTAGGTGATATTACTAAGGTTGATGAAACTAAGTTGAATGATTTCAATATGATTTGTGGAGGTTCGCCGTGTCAGGATTTCAGTGTGGCTGGGAAACAAAAAGGTTCTGTTTGGACTTGTAAAGATTGTGGTGAAGAATATAATCCTTTGACAGTTCATTGGAGTAAAAGAGAGTGTTGTCCGAACTGTGAAAATAAAAATATTGAAAAAACAAGATCGTCTCTTCTTGTAGAATATCTTAGAGTTGTAAGAGCAAATAAACCTAACTTTGGAATCTACGAGAATGTGAAGAACATTGTGGGAAAACAGTTTAAAGATACAACATTTAAATTATTTACTGATGAACTAGAAGAATATGGATATAACGTATATTGGAAGGTTTTGAATAGTAAGAATTATGGTATTCCGCAAAATAGAGAAAGGGTATATTTGTTATTCATAAAGAAAGATTTAGATAATGGTAAATTTAAATTTCCAGAACCTTTTGATAATGGTTTAAGATTAAAAGATTTATTAGAAGATGAAGTAGATGAGAAGTTTTATATTTCTGATGAAAAGGTTGGAAGGTTTATTACAAATCTAAACGATAAAGAATCTTTATTATATGACCCATGTCAAGTAAAAAGAGAAGGCAAAAGTAGAGAATATTCAGATTATGCACCAACACTAACATCGAGAGATTATAAAGATCCAAGACTTGTAAATGAAAATGCCGTAAAACAAGTTGGTAATATTGTTAATACTGGTAATTGGGATAATCCACAGAGAGGTAGGATTTATTCTTCTGAAGGATGTAGTCCAGCATTGAATTGTTGCGGCGGTGGCGGATTAGAACCCAAAATCATTACAGGGATTGATAAGTCATATAACAATCCCAAATTCATTGACACAGCTAATTGCATCACTTCACGAGAAGATCGTGGAATTTCAAATAGAAAATCTGAAGGCACAGCGGTTTTGAAAATAGGAAATATTAATCCGTCTGGTAATGGTATGAATGGTTCTGTTTATTCTGAAGATGGATTATCGCCAACACTAACTACAAACAAAGGCGAAGGAAATAAAGTTGCAATCAAGCAAGCAACTAAACAGGGATATATAGAATGTGAAGTTGGTGGAGTTGCAGACTTGTCTTATCCAGATAGCAAAACTAGGAGAGGTAGAGTTCAGGATAATGAGAATGTGAGTCCAACTATTACTGCTACTGAAACAGGTATTTGCAGGATTGAATCTAAAGAAAGATTTTTTAAACAAGCAGACTTTGGTAATTTTTATGATTATATTTCAGCAATATTTGAATGTTTAGATTGTATGAAAAGCATAACGGAAGAAGGATTGAAAGACGAGGAAAGATATAAAAAATATAGAAAAGTATTGTATGTATTGTGGGAAGAAATTAGAAAGGAAACGATACAATGGGAGACTAGAGGATTTTGGTATGTTCCAAAGGAGAAAATTCTGCAATCAAGAATGTATGGCGCAATACAGACTGATGCAGCCAAATCCAGATGCGACTTGGAGGATAGCACACCAAACAGCGCAGAGAATAAACGAAAAAATACTGAAAAGAACGAAGTGCGAAATATGTGGGAAGATTGGGAAGTTAGATGTTCATCATATAAATTGGAACTGGAGAGACAATTCATTGACGAATTTACAAGTGTTATGTCGAAGTTGTCATACCAAAATACACAAAATAAAAAACGTATGTTGGATATGTGGAGAACCGATGAAAGGGTTAGGATATTGCAACAAGCATTATCTGAGATACAAGAATTACGGATGTCCATTGATGAAAAAGAAAAATCAAAAGTGTCAGACTTGCAAAAAGACAATAGAAAATCAAATGGAATGTGCGGAATTAGAATTCGAAAGTTGACACCAAGGGAAACTTTTAGGCTCATGGGATTTTATGACAAAGATTTTGATGCAGCAAAAGAAGTGGGAATTTCAAATAGCCAGCTGTATAAACAAGCCGGAAATAGTATTGTAGTTGATGTTCTTTATTACATATATAGAGAATTATATAAAGCAATGCCATATCTATTTGCCAATCTTAAATTAAGTAGCTTCTTTTCTGGAATTGGCGCTTTTGAATCAGCATTAGATAGATTGTATAAAGATATTAATTCTGGAAATTTTATAAATCCACAGACAGAGTAAATTCTGTTTGTGGTAAAGAATATTATTGTTTGAAATATCAAAGAACAGAATATGCAAAGAAAATCAGAAAAGATTATGAAGCTGGGAAAATTAAAGAGCGACGATGCAATATGAGAGAATATACTCTTAGAACAGATGGATATTGTAATACAATTACAACTGTTCCGAAAGACAATTATATTCTGGAGAAAACAAAATAAAGGATGAAATTTGTTTTTCATAGGATCTGTTCTATACCTAGAATTTAAGTCTCTTTTAATAGCCGAGAACTCACAGATACTATGTTTATAGGATATCTTTCATTTAATTTTGTTTAATAAAATTCGACAAATATTAGAATTTGCCTAAGCTCAAATGAAAAACAAAATTAGAGGAAAGGATAAACATAGTCTCATGAGTTAAAGGTTGCAACCGCTATTCGGTAAGAGACTATTAAAGTTTTAGAATTATTTAGTGGAACTGAATGTATTAGTAATGCATTTAGAAAAAGAGGACATGAGTGTTATACGATTGACTGGGATGAGCAATTCCCTAGTTCATGGCATACAGATATTAGCAAGATTACGGTACAAGATATTCTTGATAGATTTGGAAGACCAGATGTTATTTGGGTTGGAACCGATTGTACGAGTTATTCCATAGCGGCAATTTCAAAGCATCGGAAGAAGAATCCAGAAACGGGAAGTCTTGATCCGGTAAGTGATTATGCTAAGTTTTGTGACAATATGAATGTTCATGTCAAAGAGTTGATTAAAGAATTGAATCCCAAATTTTATTTCTGGGAAAATCCGCGTGCAGGACTTCGTAAGATGGATTTTATGAAAGATATGCCGAGATATACAATTACATATTGTCAGTATATGATGAATGAACCGTGGGAAAAAACGCAGGATGAAACCGACTGACATTTGGACAAACCATCCAGATCCTAAATTTAAACATCCATGTAAAAACGGTGATAAATGCCATCCACCCGCTCCTAGAGGTTCAAATAAATATGGAACACAGGCGTTAAAAGGAGCACTTGAGAGGTCAATGTATCCAAAAGAACTGTGCGAACATATTGTAGATATTTGTGAAGAATATTTGGAGAATATATAGATATGAAATACTACATAGTTGAAGATACAACCGCAATGATAAGCAGTTGGAATTCTCATATTTTAGTCAGAGCAAATAATAAGAAAGAAGCATTAGAAAAAATGTGGATTGCACTTGGTTATTATAATCAAAAGAAAGATATAGAACGTGGATATGAACCACATTATCAGAAAGAATTTAAGGCTACAGAGCTGGACAAGTGGTTTGAGAAAATGAAATATGGAAGCTCTGATGTGGTGGTCATACATTAAGATCATAAAAAAGAGAATATATAAACAGTAATTACAAAAAAACAGAAGAAAGGACAAATGTTCACATGTGAGTAAAGCTGCGCAGCTACTAAGGTGAACTGAGATTGAAACCTATAAAAGTCAATTCAATCGAACAATTGATTCAAAATTGTCCAAAGAATCAAACTATTTTAGATAATCTTATTAGAGCATGGGCGATTATAAATAGTCCTAAATATAACAAAATTTTATGTAGCATTTCTGGAGGATCTGATAGTGATATTATGTTAGACATCGTTTGGAGATGCGATAAAGATAACAAGGTTGATTATGTTTGGTTTGATACAGGGCTTGAATATCAGGCAACAAAAGAACATTTAAAGTATTTGGAAGAAAAATACCACATAGACATTATTCGCAAAAAAGCAATTAAACCAATTCCTACAAGCTGTAAAGAATATGGTCAACCATTTATTTCAAAAAATGTAAGTGAATTTATGTCAAGGTTACAGAAGCATGGATTCCAATGGGAAGATAAAGATTTTGATTACTTGATGAAAAAATATCCAAAATGTAAATCTGCTTTGTCATGGTGGTGTAACGCAAACGGGGACAAGTCTTCATTTAACATTTCAAGGAATAAGTATCTAAAGGAATTTATAGTTAAAAATCCACCTAAATTTAAAATCTCAAATAAGTGTTGTACATATGCTAAGAAAAAAATATCTCATAACATGATTAAAAATAATGGATATGAATTAAATATTTTCGGAGTTAGAAAATCAGAGGGAGGTGCTAGATCAGCAGCATACAAGAACTGTTTTGATGATACAGATAGTGATTATGATAATTACAGACCCATTTTCTGGTACGAAAATCAAGATAAAATTGATTATGAAAGCGCATATGGAGTTGTACATAGTAAGTGTTATACAGAATATGGATTAAAACGTACCGGATGCGTAGGATGTCCTTTTGGAAGAGATTTTGAATTTGAATTAGATGTTGTAAATAATAACGAGCCTAAATTACATAAGGCTGTTTGTAATATATTTAAAGATTCTTATGAGTATACGAGAAAATATAGAGATTTTGTCAATGATATGAAAGGTTAATTTTATTTAGAGAATGGAGAACGTAGCTATGTATTACAAAGGAAAAGACAAAGAAGAAATGACAATAAAAGTCCCATTTGATGTGATTTGTACAAATTGCGGAAGTCATAATGTTGATGTAACAGCATTTGAATATTGGAATTTAGGAATTACATGTAAAAATTGTGGCTCTTATTTGGAGCATGGAAGTTATAATCCAACTAGATATTGCGAATAAAAGTGAGGTTTTATGATGAGCAGTTTTAAAATTGGAGATAGGGTATGGAATATTGGTAACTATTGGGTTGAAATAGAAGAAGTAGAGATTGCTTCAGAATTAAAAGAAGAAAATGGTATTCATTATTACAAAACAAAAGGAATTACCGTATTAGGAAGTTCTGGAGCAAAAGTAGAGGATTTGTTCAGAACAAAAGAAGAAGCTATGGCAGAACTTAGTAGACGAAAAAAAGAGAAATTGAAAAAATTTCATCAGAGATTAATTCCGTGCAAGATTTATTGAACATGATGTTCAATTGTATGCATTGTGAAGAGTATACAGATTGGGAAAAGATTGAGGTTGCAAAATGTAAATCAAAAGAATTGCTGGGAGTGGAGTTGAAAAGATGATGAATAAAATTAAATGGTTTTTTATGAGTCGATATAAAAAGCTCTTATATGAAATCGAGGCGGCAAAGGAAAACGAACAGAAGTTGCATTTGAAAAATGGAATTATTCTGGATTTTACTAACCATAAGTGGGACTGGAATGGGTATTATAGACGATTATCAACTGAAATTGGTAAATATTATCTTATCACGAGACATTTCCCAACGGGAAACAGAAAAATGGAGTTGATTAAAGCGGATGGAGAGACAATACATTTTCCAGAATTTACAACACATTATATGGAGTTGGATATAAAACCATGTGATAGATAAAGGAATTATTTATATGATTGGCACATTTAAAGAATACAAAGGATACACTGGAAGTATTGAATATGATGTAGAAGATAAAATTTATTATGGAAAAATATTATTTACAAACGAGAATCATTTGGTCAATTATGAAGTAGAAAATATCATAGAACTTGAAAAAGAATTTCATAAAGCTGTAGATGATTATTTGGAATTCTGTAAGGAAATTGATTTAATTGGAGAATAAAGTGATAAGACAAAAATAGTAAAATGGTGGTTGAGATAAAATGATAGATGTTAGCGATGTGACAATTTATAATTGTCCAGATCCATGTTGTTATGATTATAATACTTGTCTTGCAGTAAGCCCTACAAGATGTAGGAAAAGGTTAAGCAATTATTATGAGTATGCAACAAGGATAAAACTGAATACAGAACGAAAAAGTGTTAGGTTTACAAAACAACTGGATCTTAATAATTTAAAAAATGTTCTTCTATTAAGTAATATTTCTGTACGAAGTGCAATTACAAATTTAGATATTGATTATATTATTGTGAAATTTAAAGGCAAATCATTACTTTGTCCTCAAAGTGAAGAGGAAGAGTTTATTGTAGAGTTTAATGTAATAAGAAGATAAAAATGAATAAGAGTTATTTTTTTTTATTAGAAAATTAAGGAGCGAAACATGAATAGATAATGAAACATTGAATTCATGGGAGGGAATAATTATGGATGATAGAGATAAAATAATAGCATTTTTAGCAAGATTGTTGGCAAGAGTTATCTATGATGAATATATTGACTTGAACGATAGGCAAGCACTAGACAATATTATTGATTATCTTCCAGAGGTGTCGGGTAGGGATTTTCGATGGTAGAAAGAAGAGATTTTATCAAGGAGTGTTTATAAATGTTAATAGCTAAATTAAAACCGGATTGGTCTACTTGCAGAAAATGTTTAGATGTGGATATAGAATATGGACGAGTATCAGATTGTAGCAAATGTTCTGTAAGAAATAAAGAGTGTCAAATTATATCAGCAGGTTCAAGTTTTTGGAGTGGAGATTATGCAGTAGTTTTAGTTGATGGAAAAATGAAAAAAGTGTCTATGTCAAGATTGTATGACATTGAGGAGGAGAATAAATAAAAATGAGATTGATTGATGCGGACAAATTGATTGATTCACTCAGAGCAAGTTTAAATCATGGGTGTGAAACATTTCCGGTAGACTTAATTGTTGAAGCGATTGAAAATCAACTTATAGAAGAAAATATTTGTTGTAGCAAAGAAATCCATGCTTATCAAAATGAAGACGGAACATATAGGGTTAGGATAATCACAATATATCCAGACAAAGAAAAATATATAGGAAAAGAAAAATTCGTTGAAATGAGCGAATCAGAATCTGAAATTGAATGTGCCGATATATATATTACTGCATACGCATGTAAAGATAATAATAAATTATGTTCTTTTACAATAAAACAATAGGGTGGTGAAAAATAAACTTTATGCAAGAATATAAACCAATAAATTTAACATATTATAATCCTTGTACAAGCGTATTTAAAGCAGGGAAAAGCGACAGAGAAAGAGTTGCATTGTATCAATGCTGCCAATCTGAAACTTGTGCTGCTTATAAAAATAAAAAATGTATTATGCTGAATGGTATTTGGGGACATGGATGCCCTTATGGCAAACAGATTCGAAAAGAAGGATATACAAAAGCAGCGAGAAATTGCGGAGTATTGGTTAGTGAATATAGAAATAAATATTCCGATGTTGAATACGCATTAAAAGAGTTGAGTACAGTTTGCAAAATAAATGATTATGTATATACTGGACTCCTACACTTACGAAATTATGTAAATCCTATTAGACCAGAAGATTTTTTCGCATTTGAAGATTTGATTAAGTTTGAAGACTTTACTCCAGAATTTATTGTAGAACTAATTAAGTTTAGACCTTATGCAATATTTGGTGGAGAAATTGAGTCTTATCAAAAGAAATATGTTCCACAATTTTGTAATCAGTTAAAAAGAAATATTCCAGATCTTTATCAACAAGTCGTTGAAATTTATCCAGAAATCCAAAACTTAATAGAGAATATTAATTATGTAGGGAAGAAAGCCAAAGTAAAAACTCTTCTTCCAGGTACTGTGAAACTGTCTTCCGATATTTTAGATTGGGATGGAGATGTATTAAAAGCTAAAGGGGAGCAAATATTATGGTGGGGACTACATGATGAAGAAGTAACTATTATTCCAGATGAACATACGGTTGTTGAGATTTGCAACAATGATACGGTAACGGATGAGACTGTGTTAATTGATTGATAGAGAATAATATATGAAAAACATTATGAAGGAAGAAAGCAAAATGAAATATAAAGTTGGAGATAAAGTTAGGATTCGTAAAGATTTAAAAGTTGAAGAAAGATATGATGGAACAAGTCTGACAGATAAAATGCTTTTATGGAAAGGGAAAAAGGTCACTATTTTAAAAGTTTGTTCTGATTATAATGGTTATGAAATAGAAGAAGACGGTGGTTGTTTTTTATGGACAGATTCTATGCTTGATAATGAAATGACTAATGCAGATAAGATCCGGAAAATGAGCGATGAAGAATTGGCTGAGTTTTTAAGAACGGCTTCTTGGGAAGAAGGAAATAACATGTTTACATGTGATGGTATACCAAATGATGTATGTGAAGAAAATGATTGCAAATTATGCAAAGGGTTTTTATGGTGGTTGCAGCAACCATAAAATTTATGATGAAAAATTTATTTCAAAGGAGGATGAGTAGTTGACAAAAGAAATTTATCAAAAAGCAAGACAATTGAATGATGACATATACATATTAAACTCTTGTTTAAGAGAAGTGAAAGAACGACATCATTGGATTACGATATGCACCCCCAATAAAAAAGAAATTGATATATCTTGTAGACTGCAAGATGAATTAGTCACATGGGTGGAGCAGAAAAAAGAAGAATATCAGAAAGAATTTGATGAATTAGGATGTGAGTAATATGTTTTTAAAAACAAAGAATAAAGAAAAACAAAAAACATTTATTTATTGTCCAAAATGCAATACTGAATTAATTAAAAATGGATTGTTCATAAAAGATGAAGATGGAGTGTTCGAATATGGATGCACGAAGTGCGGAACAACATCTTTTTGGGATTTTAGTTTTCCTGCTCCGTATTTAAGAACGTGTAAAGATTGTATGCATATACATGATAACGATTTTGGCTCACATTATTGTGAAAAAGAGGTAAACAAAAAATGTAGTCCACATACACAAAAAATGTTTGATGTGCGAGGGTGTGAATATTGCGATACCGGACTTCCTTTTGCATATGGAAGAACAAACTCTCAAGGAATCTCTATTCAGTATCCAAATGAATTAACTGCTTATGCGTATGACAAAAATATAGCTACTGTGAAAATTAAATTTTGTCCTATGTGTGGCAAGAAATTGAAAGAGGATGATACAAGGTGAAATATTACATTATCGAAGACACCACATGCAACATTGGAGATTATAATTCACACATATTGGTTAAGGCAACGAATAAAAAAGATGCATTGGAGAAAATGTGGATCGCTTTAGGATATGATAATCAAAAAGATGATATAAAAAATGGATATAAACCTCATTACAAAAAAGAGTTTAGCATAAAAGATATTGATAGCTGGTTTAATGAAATGAAATTCAATGATTTGGTAGCTGTGATTAATTAAGAAAGGGATAGATAATATGTTGAGAATATTCACAAGTATAGATAAAAAATTGGAAGAATTAGGATTTTTAAAGGTAGAAAATGAAAATAAGTATGGGGCTTGTTATATGAGAGAGATTCCGATAAATAGCGGCGATAGTTATATTCAAAGACTTGATATTTTATGTAAATCAAATGGTCATCATCTCATTCAGTCTTATGAGGAAGGAGTTAATTCTGATAAACTAAATAATTCTGTTGGACTTGAATACAGGGAGATTAAATTAGCAATGAAAAAATATAAACAGCTAAAGAGGAAGTATAAATGGAATTAAATACAGGAGGTTTATCGAATAAAAACTGGATTTCAATAGAAGAAACAAAACCAGATATTCAACCGTGTATGGATAATCATGGTATATATTTTATTTCTAATCCAATAAGAATTAAAACAAAATCTGGATATGATTTTATAGCGAGATATAAAGTTTCAATGGCGGATTATAGCAATATATTTATGAAAGAGACATGGAAAATTTGCGGACTGAATTTTGAAATTACTACTAACGAAGTTGAATATTGGATGGAGTTACCAGATGAAAAAGAAGCTAAGGATTTAAAATCTATGTTTGTTGAAATTGAGCGAACTAATTATTGGAAAATTGTATATGATAAAGAAACTAAAGTAATGTATGCAGTTTCTGTCGGAGGTTATAATTCTGGTAATTTCACCTTATTAACTGATGAGAATGGTAATCCGAAGTTGTGGGATGGAAAATAAAGATATTTTAAGGAGAAATGGATTATGAGTGTAGAATTTTATTCATGTAAAAATTGTGAATGTACATTTCCTGATTGTGGAGATTATATATCTTGTGAACAATGTTTTACACATTGGTGCTCAGAAGATTGTGCCGAAGAAGATGGTTATATCAAAGAGCATTGCGCAGCACATGAAGAACTAGATGATAGAGAGTTGATGGAAATGTACAGAGAAAAGCATTGTAAATATGACGATTGCTGCGATTGTGATAGTTACGTTCCAGATAGTTGCAAGTATTGTAGAGAAGAAGATTTTGAGGACGATGTTTTACTAGAGTATGCTCTTAAACTGTTAAATTTAAACAGAGAAGAATTGGTCGAAAAATATAAAAATAAATAGAGAATGAAATGTCTGTTTCATCAGGATAAGTGAGGTGATTTACATAGAAAATATAGCAGTAATGGATAATTTCCCAACACCAGAATTCCCTCATAGTGTGACTTGGTTGTTTCCATATGAATTAAACAAGGAAGAAATATTTAAAAATAACTTGTCTCATACACTAAATGATTTGAAAGAACTTATAGAGCAACACAAATTGTTAGATGGGAATAAGCGAATTTATGATAGATTAAAATTTGATTCTCAAAAAGAAAAACAAATGAAATGTATTAAAGAGTGTGAAAATAAGATTTCAGAAATAGAGAATAAATTGAACGAAGGTATATCTCCTTATTATTGGAAGGTATTTAAAGATATTGATTCGTATTGGAATGAAACATCTCGTCATATTAAAGCAGATTATGTGTTGGCATTATATGGAGGATAAAATAATGTGTAAGTTTTGTGATGATTTGGAATGGAGAGAATACAAAATCCCATATAGAACTTGTAGTGCAGATGATAACAGATGTGAGTATGGTTCACCTGATATTGTGAATGATGGAGAAAATGAATATATCTTAGGAAGTACATGTGAGGATTGTAGCGGATGTGCAGAAGATAATTTATATTTTTCTATTCGTACATATCAAAACCGTATTGGTTTAGATTTTACACACAGAATTAAGAATTTGATTATTGAACCTTGTAGCGAAATGGTAGATATAAACTTTTGTCCTTGGTGTGGTAAGCAGTTAAATGATGAACTTGTTCCATTTGAAAATTGTTGTCTTGGAAGATGTTTGGGAGAATAGCAGATGGAGAAAACTATTATTGGAGTAGACATTTCAAGTTTGCCAGACCAATCAGTAGAAATATTAGTTGGTTGTGAGCCAAAAGTGAAATGTAAGAATAAATATTTGCAGAAAATATTTATAAAAATGTTTGGTTATAAGCCAGTGTATGAAACAAAACAAGCAAAGGTGATAACAGTAAAAGCAGAAGACTATCCTAAAGATTTGGATGGTAATTTAGAAATTACTTTGGGAGAAAATGCAAATTGAACTCACGATTTATTGGAGAAAGGAGAAAAGTATGGCTGCACAGATTTGTGAAAGTCGCGAATATAGATATGAAATGGGATGTTATTGCTCTCCGAATAGCACTTGTAACAAATATAAACCAATAAAAACGGCAACTGAAAAATTTGTAGATGACAATTTCGTTCATGAATATAACAAAGTAAAAATAAGAAATGCTGCGAAGAATTGTAAATGTAAAGTTTGTGACAAAGACATATCTGATCAAAAAGTTGTTTATCTAAAATCATTCCGTTTGTCTGGACAACCATTCCATATTTGTATCCCATGTTGGAATAGAATAAATGTTTTAGTAGATGAGAGTGAGAAGTAATTTGAATCATATATCATTAAATGTAGCAGAAGAAATTAAGAAAATTTTGCCAGCTACATTAAAAAAAGATTTACAGGATAATGAAATCTGCTTTTCATTGGAGAATTATTTAAGAAATAGGAGGACATATATGAAGAAGTTTTTAAGAATTTTAATAGACGTATTTTTAATCGCTGCTGGTATTTGCCTTGCAGTTATTTCAAACAATAAATTTGATATTTTTATTAGTGGTGTTTTAGTAGGAGCTTGGATTTTTTGTTTTATTTTTGATATTTTAGAGTTTTGGTTTAAATATAACAAAACTCAAGATAAAGAAATGGAGAATATGTAAATGAAGATGGATTGCATCAACATCAAACATGTTAATGTGCATAAGCAGCAGTTTGATTCAATAGAGAAGAATGCTGACTATATCATTATTGATTGCATTGAGGATGGAAGATGTATTGGATTTAAAAGAGAGAACGGAAAACTTATTGAAGCCGATTTCATAAAAGGAGAATAATGAGCAAGGAATTTGAATATACAGATGATTATTTTTTAGATCATGGATATAAGAAGTATAATAAAACACCATTTCAATCGGATATGATTTTGTACAATTTTCAAAAAAGATTTGATGATGATGTCGGAAAAAAATATTTCATCGATGTCCACAAGGCAACAAATGAATGGATGAGAGAATGGGATAAGCAACAGTCTTGGTATACACCATATTCTTACACATATTCATGTCAATTATACAGGAAAGATACTCGTGCAGCGGTAGATATAGAATTCTTTTCTAGTTGGACGATTGATCAAGTAGAAGAATTTGTAGAAAACTTATTTCAAAGTGGAAAGTTGGATTATTATGAAAAATGGTGTGAATGTTAAAAGTTGGAATCCGGTATTAAATAAATTTATTGAGATCAAGAATGAATACAAAAAGAGAATAGGATATATAACATATTATTACAAAGACGGTTTTACGGATGAATCGCAGACCTGTGTTGAACGATGGGTAGAACATTTAAATGGAATAGAACCGCTTAATCAATATAAAGAGTACGAAGATCTATTAGATTGCCTTGAGATGAATCAATACGGAACAATGGTTTTAGTCAGATATGGTAGATATAGCAATGTTTATGATGGAGAAACTGAAGCATCTGGTGAAGATTTTTGGGACAGATATGACGGATTTTATAGAGAGTGTAGAAGCGTAGTTATTGATATTGAAAAAGAATGCATTGTGTTATGCCCATTCTCTAAGTTTTTCAACATTAATGAGTTAGAAGAGACAAGCGTTGAGAATATACAAAAAAGAATAAAAAATGCAAATTGTGTTGAGTTTTCTGATAAATTAGATGGATCAATGCAATCAGCTAGATGGTATGAAAATCAGATTGTAATGGCTGGCAGTCAAGCAATTAATCCAGATAATTCGTGGAGATTAGAAGATGGATATAGAATGATTTATGAATTGCCAGGATATAGAAAGATGTTGCAAGCATTCCCAAATTTTACATTTGTTTTTGAATACATTTCATTAAGAGATGCTCATGTTGTTATATACACGAAAGATCAGGAAGGATTATATCTTATTGGAATAAGAGACGTAGAAACAGGGGAAGAAGCTTCTTATAGTGTTATTTGTCATATTGCGAATTTGTATGGAATTCCTACTACTAAAATTTTTGACAAAACTTTAGAAAAGGCAATGGATGAATTAAATGATAAATCATCTGATGAAGCAGAAGGTTTTGTAATTAATATTGATGGGTATAAAGTAAAACTCAAATATAATGATTATGTACATATCCACAAAGCTCTATCTAAATTATCATCTATTAATCTTATTATTCGCAGTATTGCTGATGACAAATATGATGATCTTCTTGCAAAACTCCCATTGGCTTATCATGAAAATGTAAAAAGGTAGCATCAATAGTTTTCAATTATATAAAAGAAACAGAGAATAAAATAAATGAATATTACAATTTTGCACCAAAAGAAAATAAAAAGGGTTTTATGATTTATATATCTGAGCATGTTCCAAAAGAATATCAGGTATATTGCAGAGAAAAATTTCTCGGTCATACTATCAACGTAATTAAAGGTGGAAATAAAAAATGTCCACATTATAAAAGGTTAAAAGATATGGGAATTGAAAATTATAATTCTATTTTTAATGAGGTAAAAGATGAGTAACAGACAAAAATTAATTGTAATGTGTGGACTATCCGCTTCTGGAAAGTCAACCGTAGCAAAAGAATTGGCGGTAAAATATGATGCTGCAATTGTATCTAGTGATGCTATTAGAGAAGAATTATGCGGATCCGTTTCTGACCAATCAAAAAATGAGCAAGTATTTAAGATTTTTCATGGAAAAATAAGAGAATATTTAAATAGAGGACAGAATGTTATTACTGATGCAACAAATATAACAATGAGATCACGCCGAGCAATTATTGAAAATGTAAGGAAGTTGGACGTTGAGAAAATTTGTTATATAATCCCAAAGAAGTTTGAACAATGTATAGCTGATAATGTAAATAGGAAACATCCCGTACCAGAAGAAGTAATTGCTGCTCAGAGAAGTAAATTTCAAATTCCTTTCAAAGAAGAGGGGATCGATGAGATTATTATCTATGACATGGGATATGAAGTATCGGACAAAAATACGTTACTTGAACTGATGTGGAAAATGTTGGGATTCGACCAAGAAAATCCTCATCATAATTTGGATTTAGGACTTCATTGTGAGTTTACATATAAAATGTTTTCTAGTGGAAGAGATACATTGGATAGTTACGAAAATGGATTTCTTCTTGGTGCAAGATTGCATGATTATGGAAAACTGTTTACCAAGAAGATAGATGACGAGGGTATAGGACACTTTCTCGGGCATGATAGTGTCGGATGTTATGAAGTATTAACTAAGCTGTATAATCCAGAGCCAAATTGGACTGACACAGAATTGCTAGATTGCTGTTTTCTAATCAACTATCATATGATGCCTTTTTCTTGGGAGAATGAAAAAACAAAGAATAGATGGAGAGAACGTTTTGGAGAATATAAATATGAGTTGTTAATGAAGTTTCATGAGTGTGACAAAACCAGAGTGGAGATATACAACTAATATGAATTGATTAGTAAGTAAAATAAGTATTGATTCTATATGTGGAGGGCGAATGATGGATAAGAATAACATTGATTTGTTGAATCAAATGTTTGATGTAAATATAGATGAACTATTACAAAAAATTAAAAATGCATTTGATAAAAAAGATAAAGAAATTAAAGTATTGAAAAAAGAGATTTCTGAATTAAAAGATTCACATTACAAAGATAAAGAGCTTAGTAGATTAAAAACAGAGTTGGATAATGCAAAACAACATTTGTATACAGGATTTCCAATTACAGAATATGAATTAAATAAAATCAATGAATGGAAAAGAAAACACGAGAAAGGGGTTCATGGATTAAAAACGATTGAAGAAAGATTAAAAAGTCAGGGATGTTGTGGCGGTGTATATGAATATAGATTTATACCTACATCAATTGGAGTTATCGGTTCAATAATTTGTATTAGATGTGGTGATAGCTTTAAATTTCGGGGGTTAAATTGATGATTAGAAATATAGATAGAATACGAAAAATGTCTTTAGAAGAACTTGCACCATTATTAATTCGTTCAACATGGATTAGTAAAAATTTTAACCATAATCAAGGACATATTTCATTGCGAAAAGTTGAGTGGTTTTCTCCAAGTGGACAAAAGTATGAAACAAAAGAGGAGGCGGTAGAAGATTGTATCAAATGGTTAGATTCTGAATGGAATAAAAATAAAAACTAAAAGGAGAATAAAAATATGTGGGTAGTGTTTATATTATCTGCAATGATAGTTGCGATTGTAGCTTTGTTTGTAATTTATATCGGTAACAAGATTGTTAATGCTATGAAACGAGACGATTATAAATTGGACAAAGATATCAATAAAGAAAATAATACAAATGAAAAGGAGAAAGAAAATAATGAGTAAAAAAGGTTTAGTAGTAGGTGTAGTGGTTTTGGCAGCAGTTGTTGGAGGAGTATTTACTGTAAAGTCGATTGAAAGAATTGGAACTGGACAGCTTGGGGTTCAGTATTCAGTTAATGGAGTAAAGGAAGATACATTGTCAGAAGGTTGGCATTTTATCAACCCGTTCTTGAAAGTAAAAGAATTCTCTATTGGTAATGAACAGCTTGTACTTGAAAAAAATAAAGATGATGATGAATCAATTAAAGTTGCAACATCAGATGATGCAAGTATTTCTGTAAGTTTCCAAATGTCTTATAGATATAAACCGGAAAGTGTAGTTGATACATATAAAAAATTTCGTGGTATGGACGGAGACGATATTGTAGACCAGAGAGTAAAATCAGTTTTAAAGTCCAAAATTTCAGAGGTGACAGCTGGTTACTCAATGATGGATGTATATTCAGGAAATAGGTCTGAAATCAATAATAAAATTACTGAATATTTGAATGAAGAATTTAGCAAGGAGTATGGAATTGAAGTTCTTGATGCATCTATTATTGATGTACATCCAGACGACAAACTTAAAGAATCTATTGATGCAAGAGTGAAAGCTTTGCAGGAAAAGCAGCAGGCAGAAGCTGAACAAGAAAAGGTAAAAGTACAGAAAGAAACAGAAAAGATTCAGGCTCAGGCTGATGCAGAGATCTCTCTTACAAAAGCTAAAGCAGAAGCTGAAGCAAATAGACTGAAATCAGAATCCATTACAGATGAATTGATTCGTATGAAAGAAGCAGAAGCACATATGCAGCATGGATTTGTAACTGTACAGGGTGCAAATACTGTTGTAACAGAATAACACGGTTTGACTATATACGGTGTCAAAACCGTATATAGTATTCATTGAGGGTTAAGACGAATAACATAATTACATTAAATATGGAAAATCTTTCAGAAGATGAAACTGGAAGAATATCTTGAGTAACTAAAACAAGAAAATGATAAATCTCCAATTTCATCGGAGAAAATTTTATAAAGAAGGGAGAATAATTACATAAGATGAAAATATTTTTACTTACAATGTTGATTTACATGTTGCTTAAAAGAATTATTCATACACAAGACGCTTTGAGTTATAGAGTTTGGGAAAACAAACTTGTAGAAAATCTTAAAAAATTAGAAGAAACGAAAAAAGAGATAAAAGTCAAATCTATTGAAAGTTTTGGAACTACAATTATTTGGGATGTTGCATATATTTGTTGTATCATATTTATGATTGTAATTTATGTTTTATACATTACAGTATACTCATTAACTGGAACAAAATTAGGTTGTTTATATCTTCTGGTTATGTCAGCAATTCAAATTATTTTAACCTTGTATGGAATGAAAATTAGTTTTGGAAATGAATTATTTAGCACAAATATTGAAAATTATAAATTTCATAGAATTTATAATTTTATAAATGTAATCGTAGATTACATGTACTACCCAGTAGCAATTTGGATGTTATTAAGATAAAAGGATGGAGAATAATATGAAGGTAGCGTGTAATAACAAATACAAATACTGGTGTCCACATGGAACAAAAAACTGCAATTGCAATGTATATAATGATCGTAATTATGAATATGGTGAAGATGTTAACTTTACATGTACAAATATATTAAAGGATAGTAAAAACTGTAAGTTGGTATTTTTGCCAGAAAATAATAATGAACTACATGTAAAAAAGTTTATTGATATGCTCGCATGTGGAATGAGCATAAAAGAAGCTGTCTCAAATATGGAATATGAAAATATTACCATGGAACAGTTTTTAGACATCCTTTCTAAAATGAATTCTATGGTATGAGTTTCTCAATTTCAGACGGAGAACATTATTATGAGTAAAGTTAAACATAGAATTTTGTCAAATGACAGAGAGTGGCTGATGTGGTATATAACCGGAATTGCAGATGGATGGATTAAATTGTGAAAGGAGATACTATTATGAACAAAAAAATTATTGCATTAGAAGATACAGTAGAACTTATGAATAGTGAAGATTATAGAGAAAGATTTGTTGCCGAATATAAGCAGCTTGTTATTCGTTACAAGGGGCTGAGAAATATGCTAGATAAGTGGGATAGAAGTGAACTTGATTTTACACCAACTTGCCCACGAAGCACATATAATATGCAGATTAAAACAATGACTGATTATATTGCAGTGCTTGAGGCAAGAGCGGTTATGGAAGGAATTGAATTGTAAATGAAAGTTGTATGCTTAGAAGAAGCAAAAGGGGAATATGATATTGAAAATTTTGGAACGCCATATGGCATATCCTTTGATAAACTCGATGATCTTTCTATTGATATTGTAGAAGAAAATACACGAGAAAATTTTAAAATAAAATTTGTTATTCGGGATTTAGAAAACTTGAAACGAGAATATGAATCAGTAGTAGAACATTTAAAATACAGTATAGATGAGTATGACACATCTTGTGTTAAAAAATTAATAGCAATATGCAACACTATTGATAAAACGATTGAAATTATTAATAGATATTATGGAGAAAAGAAAGAAAAGACAGAAATACATTCAGACGATAAAGCAATAGAATGGATTAAAAATCATAGTAAAGATTTTACATAGAAGGAGAATAAACGGTGAAAGAAAAAATTAGAGGAATTTTATTTTTGATATTTATGATTTCAAGTATTGTTCTAGGATGTTATGTAGGAGGATGGTTAATGTTTATAAAACCAATTATGAATTGTTGTATAGCATTTGATGCTGGAATGCTAACTGGAAACATGATTGGACTGACAATATTAAGTTGTGTTTTCTCCGGTGGCGTTGGAACTGGAGTGATGCATATGATTTGGATTTTATATGATATTATAGAAAGTGTGTTTTTTGAAAAATAACATATCACTTTGTAACTATTAAATCTTATTGAGTTAAATCAAATCTATTCGGATCGAATAATATTCATTTTTAAAAACTAAATAGAGAATATATATTTGGGTGGTTAAACAGCATACCCTTGGGTTTTTGCACTCAAAAATCACTGATTACATAGAATTTGACATATTAGTTATTTCTATGTTCCGTCCCCAAAGGGCGTTTTAATAGATAAAAATTTTTATATTATAGGAGGTACATGTGGTACATGAGTGACAAAGTAAGACAGATGGTAAACAAGGTTGTATTGACAGGAAAGGTAACCGAGTTCGAAAAGAGAACTGGAACAATTTCCAGTAGCGAGAGTAAAGGAGCACCTTATATTAGCTTTAAAGGGAAAATTCAGTTTGGTGAACACAAAGCTATGGAGCGTTCTTTTGAAAGATTTGTTCAGGAATACAGTGTAAGAGAAGGAAAAAAGAAAGAGAACAAAGCTTACGAAAGAACAGTTGAATGGGCTAATTCTGTAAAGTCCGTTGCTGATTCAAATTGGGAAGAAGCCACCGAGGTAAGTTTGCAGTGTTCGTTTGCAACTAATGATTATGTAAATGCAGAAGAAAAATTAGTTGAGGCATTAAAATGTAGCGTTGCTTTTATTAACGATGTTGATGGAGAATATGGAGCAATGGCAGATGTAGAGGGTTATATCAGCCAGATTACACCGGAGACAAGAGGCGAAGATCAGAATGAAACTGGAAGATTGCGAGTCACAGTTTTGACCAATGATTTTTTTGGAAATATTATTCCAGTTAAAGGCATTATCGTTCCGGCAGAATTGCGAGAAGCCTTTGAGGATAACTATGAAGTAGGACAAACTGCAAAACTCTTCATTACATTTGAGTTACATAAAGGAGAAGAAAAACCAAAGAAAACTGGTGGAATTGGTGTACAGAGAACTACAGATGGGAAGTCATATGTTGAGATGATTTTGACTGGTGCTGATCCTGCAATGGATGAAGATGACAAGGACTCTTATTCAAAAGAAGCGGTTCGCATTGGAATGTCAGAAAGAAAAGCAAAACTTGACGAACTGAAAGAAAAAGGATATCAGGGAAGCAAAGGAAAAAATAGTGGAAGTGTCTCAAAACCGAAAGCTGTCGTAGCAGATGATGACATCCCGTTTTAAAACCTGTGACTAGATGTTAAATCTAGCCACTTCCAAAACCATAGATGAAAATAATTAAATAAAAAGGAGATATAAAGAATACATGGCAGAGATTGATATTTTTAGCTTGCAACCAAGCACAATTAGTAGAGATTTATCAGGAAAAAGTTTTCTGATTTATGGAACCAGAAAAAGTGGAAAAACTTCTAATGCAGTAAAATTTCCGAAACCGTTAGTTATGGGATTTGAAAAGGGTTGGAATATGCTTTCTGGTGTTTATGGACAGCCTATTAATAAATGGTCTGAGGCACTGAAAGTAAAAAAACAGCTTTTGTCAGATGTAGATAAAGTTGAAAAGGGTCAGAAAGATGAAACCACTTTTAAAACAGTAGTGGTAGATACAGCAGATTTGGCTTATATGATGTGTGAAGATTATATTCTTGCTAAAGAAGGTGTTGAATATCTGGATGAGACTGAATCAAAACGTGGTTATAAAGCTGTTAAGAAAGAGTTCAATATGTTCTTTCAAGAAATTGTAAAAGCAGGATACACACTTGTTGTTATTGCACATTCTGAAACAAAACAAATTAAGGAAAATGGTGAGAAGTATGAAAGAACACAGCCACTTGTAGATAAACGTGGTTTTGAAGTTCTTGCGGGACTTGTTGATGTTGTGGGATTTGCAACTAACGAATTACAGGAAGATGGCACAAATAAAATGATTCTTACTTTGAGAGGAAATCAATATCTTGAAGCCGGAACAAGAAATAAGCATATGTCAGCAAAGATCCCGTTCACATATGAAGCATTGAGAAAAGATATGGAACAGGCAATTGATAAACTGGAAGCAGAAGATAATGCAGTCGTTACGGATAAACCTATCGAAGTTTATAAAGACCAGTCTGAAACAGCAGATTTTAAAGAAACAGTATCTTCAATTGGAAAGATGGCAAAAGCCTTAAATGACCAGGGGATGATGGACAAGTACCAGACAATCACAAATAAATATCTTGGAAAAGGTAAGCTGGTTAGAGATTGTGATGCGACCCAAATTGATTTGCTGATGTTAATTTTAGATGATTTGAATGATTTGATTAAGGAAGAGGGAATTCTAATTGATTAATAGATAAAGGGGGAAACCCCTTTATCTTATTTAAAAGAGGTAGTGTAGCGATGGCAAGAAAAGTAAAATGTCCCGAGTGTGGGACTTATAACGATAAAGAAAATACAGTTTACCATAATTCAAAATACTACTGCAAAATTTGTTATGAAAACAAACAGAAAGAAGCACAAGATTATAAAGCTTTAATCGCATATATTTGTGAATTATATCAGATTGATGTTCCGACAGGATGGATGCTGAAACAAATCAAGGATTATAAAGAACAGTTTCATTACACTTATCGAGGAATAAAAACCACTCTACATTATTTTTATGAAATACAAGAGGGAAATAGTGTAGAAGATAGTTTAGGAATAGGTATTGTTCCATTTGTTTATGATGAAGCAAAAAAGTTTTATATAGATAAAAAAGCTATTAAAGATAATCTAAAAGATTGTGATATGCAAAAGGTGCAAAATAGAAAAAAAGTCATTCACATAAATCGGAATCAAGATGAGAAAAATAAATATAAAGAGATGGCTTTGATTAATATAGAAGAACTTTAATGTGAAAGGAACTATAGATTGAAAAAAAGTAAACTACTTAGTTATGTGAACAAACAAGCAATAAGAGAAGTGCTAGGAAGTTTGTTACAAGAACCTTCTCTGATTAGAGAATATAAAATTGTACAAAATGATTTCCCAGAAACCTTTCATAAATTGATTTTTGCTGCCATTAACAATTTATATAAAAATGGTGCAGAAGAAATTGATGCTGTAGCAATTGATGAATATTTATCCCATTATGAAACGCAATACCAAGTTTTTATAAAAAATGAGGGAATTAGTTTTTTAGAAAAAATACAAGAGATGGCTTTACAGAGTAATTTTAAATATTATTATGACCAATTAAAAAAATTTTCTTTACTGCGAAGTTATGTTGAACATGGAATTAGTGTAGAAGAATTTTTTGATCCTGATGAAATTAATCCGGAAGTTATAGAAAAACAACGTAAGCAATTAGATGAATATACGATACAGGATATTATCAATCATTACAAGAGAAAACATTCAAAAGTGATTGCACCCTTTTTAAACACAGAGGGACAGGACTCTAAAAAAGCAGGTGTTGGAGGACACGAGCAAAAAGAAAAATGGAAACAGGATACTGCATGGGGAATTGGATATGCTAGTGCCTATCTTACGACTGCTTTACATGGTATTAGAAAAAGACGTTTTAATATCAAATCTGCTGGAACGGGAGTGGGAAAAACCAGAACTTCGATAGCAGATATTGGATATGCATGTTCACCATATTATTATGATAAATCTCTTGATAAATGGTGTGAAAATCCCAATGGTAAATCGAATGGTGGATTATATATAGGAACAGAGATGGAGTTACTCGAAGAGATTGATCCGATATTATGGGCTTATATAGCAGATGTTCCACAAGACCATATTGAATTTAACTTGTATGAAGATGGAGAAGAGGAGAGAGTAGACAAAGCAATTGATATTTTGGAACATGAGGCAAATATTTGGTTTGAATATGTCCCGGAATATGATGCGAATACTTTGGAAGAAATTATTGAAACACACAAGTTAGAACATGATATTGAATATGTTTGGTTTGATTATATTAGTGCAACAGTAGAATTAAATAGCGAGTATGCAGCAGAGTCAAAAACAAAAATGGTCGTAAGAGAAGATCAAGTGTTGGCAAATTTATCTAAGAAACTGAAAAATTTCACAAGGAAATTTGACGTATCAATTGATTCTTTTACTCAGGTAACAGGTGATTTTAAGAATGAAGCAAATCGAGATCAAACGATTGTAAGAGGCGCAAAGGCAATTATTGATAAAGCAGATGGTGCAATGATTGCAATGCCACCAACTGAAAGAGAATTAAAGAAAATTGAACCAATCACAAGAGAACTAATAAATAAACCAACTCCTAATTTGGTGTATTCATTATACAAAAATCGTGGGGGGAAATGGAATAAAATTAAAATTTGGCTTTACATAGATTATTCAACTATGAGAGTACATGATTTATTTGTAACAGATTATGAATACAAGCTGATTAAAGATATGGAAAAAACATATATAGATGTTAATGATGAAGAATATGCTTCTACGAAAGTCAACATAAAACCAGTAGATAATTTAGAGATAAAAGAAAAAGAAGAAACAATTGCATTTTAAGGTGGTTGTAATGATAGATAAAGATTATTTGTTGGAGCGTATAACAGAAGTACAAATACTTGATATTTTAAAGAGTTTTGGAGCCTTACCATATGGAACATTTAAACAAAACGAGATTTGGTTTAAAACTATTTGCCACGGTGGAGATTCACATAAGTTATGTTATTTCCGAGATTCTAAAAGTTTTTATTGTTATACAAATTGTGGGAAAATGTCTCTTTTCAATTTAGTAATGAAATTGAGAAATTGTAATTTTGGAGAAGCCATAAATTATGTTGCAAACGTTATGGGCATTAGTAACCGTCATGGATTCTCCAATAGTCTTCCCAGAATAAATCAAGAGTTAGCGGTAATTGATAAATATATTGCAATAAGGAAAAGAAAAATTGGTGAAATAAAAAATTTACCTACGATAGATGAAAATATTCTTAAATATTTTGAAGATGATGTATTTTTTGAAGGATGGATAGATGAGGGGATTGGTATTGAAACTATGAAGGAGTTTGGTGTTTGTTGGTATGAAAGTGAAAAACACATCATTATTCCGCATAGGAATTTAAAAGGGGAATTAGTAGGAATACGAAGAAGAAGTTTGCAAGAAAAAGACCAGAATAATAAGTATATGCCGGAAACTATACAAGGAAAAACATATACGCATTCTCTTAATATGAATTTTTATGGATTAGATAAGCATCTTAAAGGAATAAAGAAAACAAAAAAAGTTGTTATTGTTGAATCAGAAAAAAGCGTTATGTTAGCTCACCAATATTATGGAGAAGATGCCTTCGTAGTTGCTACATGTGGTTTCAACATATCAAATTGGCATAGAGATATGTTATTAAACTTAGGGGTTGAAGAAGTAATGTTAGGATTTGACAAGGATTTCTTACCGTCTGAATTTATTAATGCAAATGAGAATGATTTAGAATATAAAAAATTCAATAGATTCGTAAAACGATTATATTCATTAGCATATAAATTTGCTCCATATTGTAGGACATATATTTTATGGGATGATATAGATTTACTTGAAAGAAAAGATTCTCCTTTTGATAGAGGAAAAGAAGTTTTAGAGAAAATAATGAAAAATAAAATTGAAGTAGATACAGATAGAAAAGAGGAATGTTATTAATTTGAATAAACTGCTTTGGAAAACAATTCATCAGTGTGAATTTAATAAAGAAGATGATTATTTAGCGAGAATATTAAATCAAGCTGGAATTGAAGATATATATGAATTTTTGCATGTTAATAAATCACATACACACGATCCATTTTTATTAAAAAATATAAAAGCAGGGGTTGATTTATTACATAGCAATTTAAATAAGACAATTTTTATTAAAAGAGATCCCGACGTAGATGGTTTTACCTCGGCTGCGTATTTAAATGGTTTCATTTCAGATATTGCACCCAGTACAAAAATTATTATAGGTGGAAGCTATCAAAAAGAGCATGGATTAAAAATTAGTGATATTGAAAAATATTGCGATGAGCTTTCATTAATTATTATTCCAGACGCAGGTTCTGGAAAAGAATCAGTAAATGTATATAAAGAGATTAAAGAAAAATATAATATACCTATTTTAGTTATTGATCATCATGAAATATGTGAAGAAACGATGAATTATGCAACAGTAATTAACTGTAAGGATGGGAAATATCCTAATAATACACTGTCTGGTGTTGGAGTTGTACATAAATTTTGTTTGGCTTATGCTGCAAAATACGATATAAATCCAAAAGTATGTGAATATTATCTTGATTTAGTATCTTTGGGAATGATTGCTGATTCAATGGATATGAGGAACTTAGAAACACGCTACTATGCATTAGAAGGGCTAAAAGAAGAAAATATACACAATTTACTTATTAAAGAGCTGGCGATAAAAAACGAAGATGAAATGAAGCTTGGTTTTACACTTAATAATATTGGGTGGGTTATCGCACCTAAAATAAATGGAGTTATACGTTATGGCAAAAAAGAAGAACAAGATGACTTATTCAGGGCAATGTGCGGAGAAAAAGATGATAGAGAATATCAGCCAAGAAGAAAGAGCAAAAATGATCCGAAACCCCCTGTTGAAATCCATTCATTACAAAAAACGATGGCAAGAGTTTGCACAAATGTAAAACAGAGACAAGATAAAGATGTGCGCTTATATATGAATAAATTAGATAAAGAGATTGTGAATAAAAAACTTGATAAAAATAGTGTGATTATCATTGATGCAACAGAAATAGTCGATAAAAAAACAGTAACTGGATTGGTTGCAAATAAACTGGCAGAAAAATATTATAGACCAATCGTTATTTTGAGGGCTAAAGATGACAAGACTTTTGGCGGTTCTGGTAGAAATTATGATAAAGGAATTGTCAAGGATTTTAGAAACTTCTTAAATGAAACAGAAGTATTTGAATGTGAAGGACACCCCTCGGCTTTTGGCGTTGCGATTAAGAAAGAAGATTTACCTGTAGCTGTTGAACGATGTAATCAAAAGCTAAAGTTAAATGACTTAGTGACTATTCATCAAGTGGATTATGAAGTAAAAGCAGATCAACTTACATCTCAAACAGTGCTGAAAGTGGCAAATTCTTATGAGATTTGGGGAAAAGGCGTACCTGAACCATCTTTTGTAATTACGAATGTTGTGATTCCGGCAAAAGATATTATAGGGTATGGAGAAAATAAAGGATTTATTCGATTTACATACAATGGAGTCGATTATATTAAGAAATATTGTTGTAAAGGCGAATGGGAAGAAATGACTCTTCGGGATAGAAATATCTTGGGAGAAAATAAAAAAACGCTTTTGCTCACAGTTATTGGGAATTTTGTTTTAAACGAGTGGGAAGGACAAAGATTTCCACAAGTTAAGATTAAATTTTTTGAAAGTAATGAATATATACAAGAGAATAAAAAAGTAGACATAGATGATGATTTTCTATTTTAAAGAGGTGAGAAAATATGAGTTATGTTGGGTGTCATTGTCATGATGAGCGCAGCAATTTTAGGGGCAGAGATGCTTTAATACGAACTACAGAGCTAATTGATTACACACATGAACTGGGATATAAAGGAGTTGCGATAACAAACCATGAAACGATTTCATCTTCATTAGAAGCTAATAAATATATTACCAGCAGAATGAAAGAGGAAGGATGGGAAGATTTTAAGGTTATTAATGGTAACGAAATATATCTATGCAAAGACCTGCAAGATGAGAATGACAAACCTAATGTATTTCCTCATTTTATTTTATTAGCAAAAGATAGAGTCGGATTTGAACAATTGTGTGAACTATCTAATATAGCATGGATTAACAATTCATTTTATAACGTTATGATGCGAGTGCCCACTTATTATAAAGACATAACAGATGTCATTGGTAATAAAAAAGGACATCTGATTGCGTCTTCTGCGTGTATAGGTTCTACATTAGGGAGGATGTTATTACTATTTAAAGATACACAAGAACAAAAATATTTTGATATGTGTATTCGTTGGATTCAGCGTATAGTCGGTATTTTTGGACAAGGTAATTTCTTTTTAGAAATGCAGCCTTCTCATGGAGAAGAACAAATTTTTGTTAATAATCAAATTTTGAAGCTTTCTAAAATTACTGGTGTAAATTACATAATTACTACAGATGCACATTATTTAAAAAAGGAAGATGCAAAGGCTCATTCTGCATTTTTGAAAGCACAAGATATTGAACGAGAAGTAGATTCTTTTTATGCAACTACTTATGTAATGTCAGAAGAGGAGATCCATTCTTATATGGATGATTATATCGGGTATGATGCGGTGGAACGAGGGTTAAATAACACAATGCTTATTTACGATATGGTGGAATATTATGATTTAACGAAACCACTGCACATTCCTTATATACCATTGAATCCTGTTGAACCACCTCAGCAAAATGAATTTTATTCAAAAGTCCCACTATTAGAAGAATTTAAAGAATCTAAAGAACCATCTGACCGACATTTAGTGACCAGATTAATAGAAGCTTTTGAAAAAGATTCTCAATTTAGAAATCCGGAAACTTATGAAGCTGTTACGATTTGTATGGAATCAATTAAAGCTAGTTCGGAAAAAATGAATGTCCCATGGTCTGCATATTTGCTTCAAATTGCAGACTATGTAGATATAGCATGGACAAAGAGTTTGGTATGTCCTGGGCGTGGTTCTGGAGTAGGTTTCATTTTACTTTATATGTTGGGAATTACACAAATAAATCCTTTAAGAGAAAAGACCAAAACTTATCCGTGGCGCTTCTTGAACCCAGAGCGAGCATCAGTATTGGATATTGATGTAGATGTTTGCAGTAGCAAACGGGACGAGGTTATTCAAGCAATTAAAGATAAGTATGGAGAAGATAGAGTAAGTAAAGTATTAACTATAAATAGAGAAAAAAGCAAAAGTGCTATCCAGACAGCAGCACGAGGTTTGGGAGTTAACGATGATGTGGCTATCTTCTTGTCTTCGCTGATTATATCGGATAGAGGACAATTAAGAACTCTTAAGCAAATGTATTATGGAGATAAGGATTTTGCTCCAGATACAGAATTTAGAAATGAAATGGATAAGTATCCTGAATTGTGGGAAGTTGCTCAAAAAATAGAGGGGGTTTGTAATGGATGTGGTTCTCATGCAGGTGGAGTAATTATTGTTGATGAACCATTTACAAAGACAACCGCTTTAATGAAAACGAATTCTGGAGAGGTAATCACACAATTTGACCTGCATGAATGTGAAGATGTATCTTTGATTAAAGTCGATTTGTTAGCAACTGAAGGAATGGACAAAATTTATACATGCTTACAACTTTTGGTAAAGTATGGTCATGTAAAACAGTATCCTACCCTTAAAGAAACTTATGAGAACTGTATTGGTATTTATAATCTTGAACGTGATGATAAAGATATGTGGAAGATGCTTTGGAATCGAGAAATCATGTCGTTCTTTCAAATGGAGAAACAAAGTGGTATTCAAGCAGTATCTTTAACAAAGCCAGAATCAGTTGATGACTTAGCAACAATAAATTCAGTTATGAGACTTATGGCTGCTGATGGCGGTGAATCACCATTAGAAAAATATGCAAGATTTAAAAAGAATATTCTTGAATGGTATGAAGAAATGGATTCATATCATATTGCAAAAGAAGACCAAGAGATATTAAAGGATATTTTGAGTGTGTCTTGTGGAATTTGTGAAGCACAGGAATATTTAGTCCTTTTAACAATGCATCCTAAGATTGGTGGCTTTTCATTGGCATGGGGGGATGCATTAAGAAAGGCAGTAGCTAAGAAAAACCCAAAAGCTTTTGTAAAGTTAGAAAAAGAGTTTTTTGAAAATGCAAGACAGAAAAATTTAGATAAAAATCTTACGAATTATGTATGGAATGTGTTAATACGAACTCAGCGTGGTTATGGTTTTAACAGATCGCATACACTTGCATATTCATTAATTGGATTACAGGAGTTAAATTTGTGTTTTCGTTATCCGATTATTTATTGGAATACAGCAAATCTAATTGTCGATTCTGGAAGCCTTGATACAGGTGGGAAGAAGACAACGAACTATGGAAAGATCGCAACGGCGATTGGTAAGCTGCAAAATAGCAATACAAAAATAGAATTACCGGATATAAATGAAGCAGATTTTGGTTTTAAACCAGACGAAGATAACAACACGATTATTTTTGGACTGAAGGGTATCTCCGGTGTTGGTGATGCAGAGACAAAAGCCATTATTGAAAACCGTCCTTATACAGGTTTAGATGATTTCATAAATAAAATGGAGAAGTATAAAACAGAAGCAAAAGAAAACAAGTTTGGTGAAAGCACAGTAATCACTTTAATTAAAGCAGGAGCTTTTGACCAGTTAGAAAATAAAGATCGGATTGAAATTATGGCTGATTATATCAAAAAAATTTCAAAGCCTCTTAACAATTTGCAAATTGACAGCATTTTAATTCTACATGAAATGGGACTACTTACAAATGAACAAGAACAATTTGAGTTACGTTTGGTACGTTTTAGAAAATATATATTTAATAGCGATTTTTTAGCTGATAAACGTGGAAAATCTGTTAATACATTTTTTTATAGATTAGACCAGAGATTTGCAGAACCCTTTTTCTTTGAATATTTTGAAACAAACATGCAGGAAGAAAAAGATTATGAATATGATGAACAGGGAAACATATTAGTAAAAAGAGGTAGCATAGATAGAGAGTTCAATAAGCTGGTAACCCCCTTTAAAAAGAAAGTTCTTTGTTCTAAAAAAATGCTCGAAGCAATTAATCACAAAAGATTCTTGGATAAATGGAATGAAAAAGTAGAAGGAAATATTTCAAAATGGGAGATGGATTCTTTAAGTTTCTATTATCATGAACATGAATTAGCTCATGTTCATAAGGAGAAGTATCTTATTTCTGATTTTGAATCTTTGCCAGAAAAACCAGAAATTGCAGAATATTATGTATATCGAGGAAAAGAGCGCCCACGTTTTAAACTTACAAGAATTTGTGGAACAGTGCTAGACAAAGACAAAAACAAGCACTTCATTACACTTCTCACTACTGATGGTGTAGTAACAGTGAAGTTTTATAAAGGGCAATTTAGTTTTTATGATAAACAGATATCAGAGCTAAACGAAGATGGTTCAAAAACAGTTTTGGAATCTTCTTGGTTTAAAAGAGGGAATAAATTATTGATTACAGGCTATAGAAGAGAAGATCAATTTGTTCCAAAAAAATATGTGGATTCGGCATATAGACATACTTTACAACTTATTACAGATATAGACGAAGAAGGAAATCTCAAACTGCAATCAGAAAGAGTAGGTGAAGAAAACGAGTAACATTATAAAATTTGAAGGAAAATTAAATCGTATATTATTTCCCAAGTATCCGAGTATACTTGGGAAAGATGGGGATTTTGGCATTGTGAGTTGGAATCCGATAAAAGTATTAGAAGGAGAACCAATTGTAGATTCATGGGGGAGTTTTATTGTAAAGGGGATATATTCAGAAGAACTCGATTATCACAAAGATTATACTATCATTGCAAAAGAAATTTATGATGAACAAAGAGGCACACAATATGAACTTATGTTTATAGGCGAATTATTGGATTTATCAAAAGTTAAAAATCAACGTGGTTTTTTAAAATCCTTTCTTACTGATGGACAAGTTGATGAAATGTTTAAGGTTTTACCCAATCCATTGGAAGCAATAGAGAGCCATGATATTGCAGCTTTAAAACAGGTAAAAGGAGTTGGTGATTATATTGCTAACTGTATTATAGAAAGATTTGAAAAAAATAAAGATGATTGTGAAGTTTATATTGAATTAGATAATTTTGGTTTAACGCCAAATTTTATACAAAAGTTAATTCAGAGATACAAAAATCCTCACAAGGTAATTGAAATTGTAAAACAAAATCCTTACCAATTAAGCTTTGATGTGGATGGGATTGGTTTCAAAACAGCAGATGATATTGCCATTAAGGGAGGCATTCAAAGAAAATCGCCAGAGCGTATCAAGGGGTATATTAATTATATACTAGATAATTTAGGGCAAAGCGGAAACTCATATATAACTTCTGGAGAATTGACTTCATATATATTTGAAGAATTTGGTGGGAGAGATAATATATTAGATATTTATCAAGATAAAAATGGGCGTATTATTGGGAACAACATTAATGATGCAATTAATTCTTTAAAAGAAGAGAATATCATTATTGTAGAAGATCATGAAGAAAAGTCTCAACGTAGGGTTTATTTAAAGAAATATTATGATTTAGAAAAAGAAATTAGTGAACATTTAAAAAGAATTGCTAATGCAGAAAATAAATTTAATTATGAAAATTGGGAGGAAATCGTAAGACAACAAGAGCATAAGCAAGGATATCGGTTTACAGATGAACAGATAGCGGGGATTAAAACAGGACTTGATAATCAAGTGTGTTTTATCACAGGTGGCGCTGGAGTTGGTAAGTCTAGTCTTGTGTCCGGTATCTTAGAATCGTTAAAAAATTACACATTTGCTCAAACTGCCCTAGCAGGAAAAGCATCCGCAAGATTACAAGAAGTAACAGGCGAAGAGGGATTTACTATTCATAGACTACTTGGTTTTAATCCTTCGCTTGGTTTTACATTTAATGAAGATAATCCACTAGAATATGACATTATTATCCTTGATGAAATATCATTGGTAGGTGGTGAAATATTCTTATCATTATTAAAAGCAATTCCAGATGGATGTAAATTGATAATTCTTGGGGATATGGGACAATTAGAATCAATTGGTTGCATGAACCTTGCTTTTGACTTATATAAAAGTAAAAGTATCGTCACCATTGAATTGACTAAAGTACATAGGCAAGCACAAAAATCCGGAATTATTACTACATCTCAACAGATTAGAAAAGGACAACCCGTTTTAGAGAAAAAGTATACGGGGATAAAAACATTTGGAGAATTACAGGATATGCACTTTGATATAGAAGATTCATGTAATACAACAAGAGAACGTACTATTAAATGGTTCAAAGAGAAATACGAAAGTGATCTTGTTAAAGATGTCATGGATATTCAAATTTTTATCTCCGTGTAAGGAACGTGGAGATGCAAGTGTATTCAATCTTAATCAAGATGTGCAGGAGTATGTAAACCCTCATGATAATGGCAAAAATGAAATAAAAGTAAAGTTGGGAAAAGATAAAAGTTATTATCTACGAGAGGGGGATAAGGTCATGTGTATTAAAAACAATTATAGAATCCAAGGGAGAAAGAAAATAGGAGTATTCAATGGATGGTGTGGAATATTAAAAACAATTGATAATGTCTTGGGCTTCCACGAAGTATACATTCCCATGATAGACGATACGATGATTTTTAGTACAAGTGATCTAACCAGTGGCGTCGTTTTAGGATATGCTTCTACAGTTCATAAATATCAAGGTTCTTCAGCGAAAGTTGTTATAGGGGCTTTTGATAATACAACACCTCCGTCAATGAGAACAAGGGAATTGCTTTATACACTGTGGACAAGAGCTGAGAAAGAATGTATTACTGTTGGACAAAATAGTGCTATTTACAATGCTGCACGAAATAGTGGCGTGACGGATAAGAATACTTTTTTGGTAGAGCTGTTAGATGGAAAGGAGATGTAAATGGGAAATTTCGAAGATATTTTTGGTAATTATTTTGATGCGTATAAAAACACATCGCAATACAAAGACTCGTCTATGATGGAAATCGTTCTGAGAAAAACAGAGTTTGAGAAAAATTTAGATGAAATGTGGGAGATATATAGCAAAGGATTGACGAAGCAAATCATTATTTATAACAAACAAATAAATGAAATTAAGAATTCCGGCTTAAAAGTATTTAGAAATTCTATTGGTAAACATAAAATTGTTATTCCGAAATAATAAGGAGAAGTTATGAAAGTAAAATGCTATTTTGCAAATGTAACAAGGTATGAAATGACAGGATTGTTTAGTTTCTATATTTTACCTTCGTTAGCCATATATAAAGATGATGTATTTAAAAATGAACAATTTTTTGATATGTCTTTTAAATGGTTATGTTGGGTGCTTACTATTTCGTTTGATAAAAAGGAGAATGCTTAAATGGCAATTTATGTAACAGGAGATATACATGGAAATCCGACTCGATTATCGACAGATATTTTCCCGGAACAAAAAGAAATGACAAAAGAAGATTTTCTGATAATTCTCGGGGACTTCGGCTTAGTTTGGGATTATCGTGGAGAAAACAAAAACGAGAAGTATTGGCTTGATTGGTTAGAAAATAAACCATTCACTACTCTGTTTATTGACGGCAATCATGAATGTTTTCAAAGATTAAATTCCTATAAAATAGAGAAATTTTGCGGAGGAAATGCAAGTTTCATCCGACCATCCGTTATCCATTTGAAACGTGGACAAGTGTTTAATCTTCAAGGAAAGAAATTTTTTACGTTTGGTGGCGCAAAAAGTCATGATGTTTCTGATGGTATTCTTGAACCTGGAGATAAACGTATCAAAGAATGGAACAAAGATTATTACAAAATGTTCAGAATCAATGGCGTTTCTTGGTGGAAAGAAGAGTTGCCGTCACAAGAAGAGATGGATGAAGGAATTCACAATTTGCAAAAAGAAAATAATAAAGTAGATTATATTCTTACGCATTGTCCGCCAACAGAAATATTGATGTATATGAATCCATGGACAAAGTATAAAGGGGATTACTTAACTGAATATCTTCAGAAAATAATGAAAAATGCAGAATACAAGAAATGGTTGTTTGGGCACATGCATGAAAATATGAATATTCCATACTGTAATGCAGTGTGTTTATATGAGCAGATATGGAGGATTGTATGAAAGTTAAAGATGAAAATAAATATAAAATAATATCAAGCGATGGATCTGAAAAAATAATAAAACCTTTTGTGAAAACTATGTCTGGCTATGTTCCTACAAAACCATATAAAGTAATAGATGGAAAACTTGCTTTGCTGATGCCGATGCCATATGATAATTGTCGCTTGATTGTTATTTCAGATGAAGAATTTAAGCAAATTAAAAAAGAAATAAAGAAATATAAGAAAGAGAATAAAGGATAATAAATATTGATTAATTCAGAAAATATATGTATTGCTGTGATAACTATTATTGTTGGTAGTATTATAGCATACATACTTTCAAAATTATAAAGGTGTGAAAATATATGGAAAATATTCAAATTATATGCGATACAATAACTACAATAGTTGGGATTATTACAATGGCAGTTGTTGCAATAATCATAACTAAAAATATGTTTTAGAGAGGATTTTGATAAATTGATTAAAACATCATGTAAAGAATATGTTGAGATTAGCAAAAAGGCGCTCAAGGAAGAGATTTCAAAGTTTAAAAGAAAGCCGTGTTTGGTAGTGATTCAGGTAGATGACGATCCGGCATCAACTTCTTATATTAAAGGTAAGAAGAAGGATTGTGAAGAAGTTGGAATTGAATTTATTCATTCACATATTGATTCTGAAAGAATGTCACAAATTGACTTACAAAATTTAATAAAAGCATATTGTGGGGAAGAATCAAATGTAGATGGTATTATTATTCAACTTCCAATTCCAGATAAGTATAATCTAAATAAGCTGCTAGAATGTATTCCACCACAAAAAGATGTAGATGGTTTTAGAAGAGATAGCTGTTTTAAACCATGTACGCCGAAAGGAATTATGGACTGGCTTGATTATAATGAAGTTGAGTTATCCGGCAAAGATATATGTGTGATTGGACGAAGTAATATCGTAGGCAAGCCATTGGTTAATATGATGATTGATGCAGGTGCTACGGTTACTTGTTGCAACAGTAAGACAAAGGATCTGAAATATTATACACGCAACGCAAATATCGTTGTTTCTGCAATTGGAAAAGCGAAGTATTTCAATTCAACATATTTCAAACGGGGACAAATTATTGTTGATGTAGGAATAAACCGAGATGAAAACGGGAAACTGTGTGGGGACGTAGATGGTAAATATGTTTATGATTCTTATGTAACGTCTAGTCCGGGAGGGATTGGTCTTACTACCAGACTATCATTACTTGAAAATGTTGTAACTGCGTATAAGCTACAGAACAGAGAGTAGTCAATGAAATGGTTTAAATGTAAAAAGACAGAATGTAATCATAATTATAAATATATTGATAAATAATGGCTTTGTTACAAAAGTAGAATTTATTTAAAACAATTGTGATTAAGAAAGAGGATTTCATGGATAAAATTAAGAGAACTAAAGAGCTTGTAAAAGAGCTAAACGAACACAGAGATGCTTATTATAATAAATCAAGACCAATAATTTCTGATGCAGAATATGATAAGCTGTTTGACGAATTGAAAAGTCTTGAAAACGAAACTGGACTTGTTATGAGTAATTCACCTACTCATACTGTTGGATATAAAGTGAAGTCAAAACTTGAAAAAGTAAGGCATGAATATCCAATGCTATCTCTTGATAAAACAAAATCAGTAGATGATTTAAATAAATTCGTTGGAGATAAAGACGCAATTGTTATGTTAAAACTTGATGGACTTACAGTTGCAGTTACATATGAAAATGGAATTATGGTCAAAGCAGAAACTAGAGGCAATGGTTCAGAAGGGGAATTGATCACATCAAATGCTAAAACATTTGTAAATCTTCCTACTACGATTCCATATAAAGAAAAACTGGTTGTTTTTGGTGAAGCAATTATTACTTATGATGATTTCAAAACAATTAATGGTAGACTTCCAGAAGAAGAGAAATATAAGAATCCTAGAAATCTTGTATCTGGTTCTGTAAGACAGCTTGATAATAAAATTTGTTCAGAGCGAAATGTTAAATTTATCGCATGGAGATTAGTAGAGGGCAGTGATAGTAATGACTTCTATGATAGATTGTTAGAATTAAATAATTATGGTTTTGATATTGTTCCAGCAACTTTTTATGATAACAAAAAAATCGAACAGATTTTGGAAGAAGCACATCAAGTATCTTGGGACAAAAAATTACCAATAGATGGCTGTGTAATTTCGTACAGAGATATTAAGTATATGGATTCGCTTGGTGCAACTTCTCATCATATGCGAAGTCAGTACGCATTTAAATATACCGATGAAGAAGTAGAAACTACATTATTAGATATTGAATGGTCAATGGGAAAATCCGGACAGCTTACGCCGGTTGCTATTTTTGAATCTGTAGAACTAGATGGAACAACAGTCAGTCGTGCTAGTATACACAATGTAAGCATTTTAACAAAACTAGATTTACAAGTTGGAGATACAATTACTGTATATAAATCAAATCAAATTATTCCTCAAATTCGTGAAAACTTATCCGCAAAAAATAGGGAGAGTTCTTATATACAAATTCCATCATATTGTCCAGTCTGTGGACATCAAACAGAAATTATCAAAGATAATGATACAAAAGTCCTCATGTGCGCCAATCCATATTGTAAAGGGAAACTTCTTGGAAGACTGTCACATTTTGTATCTAAAAAAGGTGTGGATATTGATGGACTATCCGATGAAACTTTGAAGAAATTCATTGAACTTGGATGGGTAAAAAATATTTTTGATATTTATTGTTTACCGGAACATTTCAATGATCTATCAAAAATGGATGGATTTGGGACAAAATCAGTAACAAAACTGCAAGATGCAATTGAAAAGAGCAAAACAACAGACCTTCAGCACTTCATTGCTGCGTTGAGTATTCCTAATATCGGTACATCACAGTCAAAAGAATTATGTAAGATGTTCAAAACATGGGAGGATTTTGAAAAAGCAGGATTCGGTAATTACGATTTTTCACAGCTTGAGGGTTTTGGTACAGTATTAAATAGCAACATCCATACTTGGTTTAAGACAATATACAATGAGGATAGGATTGATCAACTTGTAAGAAATATTACATTTACAGAAAATGAAAATGGTATTTATACAGATATACTAAAAGGAAAAACTTTTGTGATTACAGGAAGTCTGGAGCACTACAAAAACAGAGAAGAATTGAAATCTGCAATAGAGCAAAATGGTGGCAAGGTTTCCGGAAGTATAAGCAAAAATACGTTTGCACTAATTAACAACAATATTAATTCAACATCTTCTAAAAACAAAAAGGCTAATTCTTTAGGGGTTCAAATTATTTCTGAAGAAGATTTCATCCAATTAATTTCTAAATAGTTGAGTATATTACAATATGCTCAACTAACACATATCAAAAAATAAAAATCCAAAAAATAATTAAATAAAGGAGAAATTATGTCATTTATAGTTAAACAACCAAATGGCTTATATTGTAGATTTTCTACGATATTTGACTGTCCAGTGCGTTTTAACATGACAGAAGATGAATATATAGAGTCTTGTGTGGAACGTGCAAAAAGAGAAGCTATTGATGTATTAGAAAACAATCTAAAACCATTTGACATGATGATAGAAAAATTTCAACCTAATAACGTAACGGTAGAAGAATTTAATGAAATTTTAAAAAAGATGGGCTATGAAAAAGAATATAAGGAGTAATAAAAGATATGGACTTTAAAGTAAAATTAGGAAATTCTAATAACGCTGCTTTGTTTGTGTCTATTTGTTCGTCGTTCGAACCATACATAGATTATAAAATTGATAGATATATTATCGATGCTAAATCTATTATGGGGATTTTATCAACATCATTAGATAAAGTAGCAACTGTAACTATTAATACAGATAATAAAAATATGATCAAATCTTTTAAAACCAATATTAAACTTTGGATTGTGGAGGGCTAAAAGTGAAAATATTATTGGAAGATATGAATGATGTCACATGTTTTATGGCAATCAATGAATTTTTTGAAGGTTCTATTGATGTTGTACAAAAACACTACAGGATAAATGGGCGTAGTTTTATGGGAATGTGTAGTCTTAATTTAACAAAACCTATTGATGTAACTATTGATACAGATAATGAAAAAATAGCAGAAGATTATTACAAATCTTTACAGAAATGGAGCGTGAAAGAATGATTAATAAAGCAACAGAGTATATGCGTGATAATATAATAGACATCTTTCGTAGAGGGTATAAGGATGATAACCCAAGACCCAGATATGAAGATGGAACGCCAGCGCACACAATATCTGTTAATCAAAATATGAGAAGTTACGATTTGTCAAACGGTGAGTTTCCTATTTGCACTCTTAGACCTATTGCATGGAAGAGTGCTATTAAAGAAATTCTTTGGATTTATCAAAGGCAAACCAATTCACTCGATGTTATTGAAAACGATTTTAATATCCATTGGTGGAATTCATGGGAATCTAAAGACGCTCCGGGAACAATCGGACAAAGATATGGAGCAACGGTTAATAGATATAATATGATAAACAATCTTATTAAAAGTATTAAAGAAGATCCATTTGGAAGAAGAAAGATTATGAACTTATGGCAGGAAGCAGATTTGTCAGAAACAGACGGATTAGCTCCTTGCGCTTTTCTAACAATGTGGAGTGTCAGAAAAAATGCTAATGGCAAAAATTATCTTGATATGACATTGATTCAGCGTTCAGGAGACATGCTTGCTGCTAGTGGGGCTGGTGGAGTAAATGAAGTGCAGTATGCTGCGTTGCTTATGATGATATCAAGACATTGTAATTTATTGCCGGGTGTATTTGTACACTTCGTTCAAAATGAACAGATTTATGACAGACACATAGATCAAGCGTACGAACTTAACGAGAGATATGAAGATATACTAAGGGCAGAAGGAAAGATGGATATGAAATATAAGATTCCATATCTGAAAATTAAAGAAAATGTAAATGATTTTTATGAAATGACAATTGATGACTTTGAAATGGTTGATTATGAACCAATTAAACCACAAATAAAGTTTGAATTGGGTATTTAGAAGAAAGAGCTGATATTTTATGACAATAGAAGAAATTAAAAAATCGGTTGAATCTGACAAATATAGTTTTTTGAAAGAGAATAAACATCTGGGAGACAATATTATTATTCTTGGGGTTGGAGGAAGTCACTCTTATGGAACAAACGTAGAAACGTCAGATTTAGATATTAGAGGATGTGCATTAAATACGAAAGAAGAAATATTGACAAACGTAAACTTTGAACAGTTTGTAAATGAAGACACAGATACGACAATTTACAGTTTTAATAAACTTATTTCTTTGCTGAGTAATTGTAATCCAAACACAATAGAGATTCTTGGATTGAAGCCTGAACATTACTTATATGTTTCAATGATTGGAAGGCAACTTATTGATAATAAAGATTTGTTTTTGTCTCAAAGGGCTATTTACTCATTTGGTGGATATGCAACTGCTCAATTAAGAAGATTAGATAATAAAGCAATAAGAACTGTTGAACAAGATAAACGTGAAAAACATATTTTAAATAGCATTTTAAATGCCAAATATACATTTCCAGATAAATATTTTGAACATAATACAGATGCAATCAATCTTTATATTGACAAATCTCAACAAGAAGAATATGACACAGAGATTTTTATGGATATTAATTTGAAACATTATCCATTGCGTGACTATAAATCAATGTGGTCAGAAATGAACAACATCGTAAAAGATTATTCTAAAATTGGTAAACGAAATAAACATGCAATAGAGCATGAAAAAATAGGTAAACACATGATGCATTTAGTAAGACTTTATTATATGTGTTTTGATATTCTTGAAAAACATGAGATAAATACATATAGAAACAAAGAACATGATCTACTAATTAGCATTAGAAATGGTGAATTTTTAGATTCCAGCAATCAGCCAACAAATGAATTTTATGAAATGGTAAATGAACTTGAAAAAAGGCTGGATTACGACAAAGTTAATACAGATTTACCACCAAAACCAAATTATAAAAAGATTAATGAGTTTGTAATGAATGTAAACGAAAGAATTGTAAAGGGAGAATTAGAATGATTGTATTGCTTGGAAAAACTGCTTCTGGAAAAGACACTATATTGAATGAATTGGTAAAAAAATATAATTACAGAAAAATAATCACTTATACTACTCGTCCTATGCGTAAAGGAGAAATTCAAGATAAAACATATCACTTTATCTCTGATGAAGAATTTTTAAAGAAAAAAGAAGAAGGGTTCTTTCTTGAATGCAATGAATTTAATACCGTTGATGGTATTTGGAGATACGGTTCAGCCAAAGAAGATTATTTAAACGCCACAGATGATACTGTTATAATCCTTACGCCAAGTGGACTTTCAGCATTAAAAGTGTACATTGCCAGACAAAAAGCGGATATTGATATTATTCCAATTTATATCTATGCAAACAACAATACAATAGAAAAGCGATTAAAGAAACGTGGAGATAAGAAAGAAGAGGCGGATAGAAGAATTAAAGCGGATAATGTTGATTTTGATGGAGTTCAAAATGTTGTAGATAGAATTTTTTATAACAATAATACAAATGATTTGGACGAAGTTGTTAAGAAAATTCACGAATACATCACATACAGAATTGGAGATAAACAATGAAGAAGAAAATTTATTTAGCAGGAGCAATGGGATGCTATACGGATTGTCCTCAAAAGGCTACGCAATGGAGAGAAGATGTGTCGAAAATTATTTGGGAACGTGGATGCGAAAATAAATGGTCTATTTTTGACCCGACAAAGCATTATAACTATTGGAATCCAAGTCACATAACAGAAAAAGAAATAATGAGGTATGAATTTAATGTTCTTAGTGGGTGTGATTGTGTTTTGGTCAACCTAAAAAACCTAGAGAAATCCATCGGAACTTCGGATGAAATTCTACTTTCATATCTTAGAGGAATTCCGGTGATAGGATTCTATGAAGGGGTGGATAACATTGATTCGATACATCCATGGAAAGTTGAACAAATTGACAGAATTGAAACTGGAAAAGATGCGCTGCAAAATGCAATTGACTATATCTTAAATTATTATTCATAAAACGGAGGAAATAAATAAATTTGATTAATACTAGTGGAATGCTAATGAGACAATTAGAAAGGATGCGTGATGAACCTATAACCGCAATTTTAAATGATAAAGAATTTGTAATAGAGAATATTATTCATGTAAAAGATTATACTGATTCGCCGTCATCTCATTTAGCATTAAAAATTCGTGACGGCGGAGAAGGTAACATTAAAAGATAAAAATACGGGAGGTATATGTTTATTGAAGGTTATTAAAAAAGACGGAACGTTAGAAGAATACAATGAACAGAAAATTATTAATGCTTGTAATAAAGCGGCTAGAAGAGCAATGATTACACTTACTAATGATGATTACAAAATTATTTGCAATGAAGTATGGGACAAACTTATAGAAAATGACTTAGAAGACACAGAAATCTATGAAATGCATAACATTGTAGAATCTGTATTAGAAGACCATTACCCATTGGTTGCTAAGATGTATAAAGAGTATAGAAATTATAAAAAAGATTTTGTTCATATGATGGATAAGGTTTATGAAAGAAGTCAAGCTATTAGATATATCGGTGATAAAAGCAACGCTAATACAGACTCAGCTCTTGTTGCTACAAAAAGAAGTCTTATTTATAACGAATTGAGTAGCGAGCTATATAAGAAGTTTTTCTTAACTCTTGATGAAAAACAAGCCATGAAAGATGGATATATCTATATTCATGATAGAAGTGCTAGGCTCGATACTTTCAACTGTGATCTTATGCGTGTAAGCAAAGTTATGAAAGATGGTTTTGAAATGGGAAACATCTGGTACAACGAGCCAAATTCTCTTGATACAGCATTTGACGTAATGGGAGATATTATTTTAAGCACAGCCGCTCAACAGTACGGTGGCTTTACAGTGCCAGAAGTCGATAAGATGCTATCTCCATATGCAGAAAAATCATATAAAAAATACTATAAAGAAATTATGGAAATTACAAGCATGGTAGAAGGTTCTGGTTTTACAGATTTATACAATGAATATGCAATGGATAAAGTTAAAAGGGACTTTGAACAAGGTTGGCAAGGTATTGAATATAAGTTGAATACAGTTGGTTCAAGCAGAGGAGATTATCCTTTTGTTACCATGACAATTGGTTTAGCTACAGATGATTTTGGAAAGATGGCTGCAATTACATTATTAAATGTCCATGCGGAAGGTCAAGGTAAAAAAGGATTTAAAAGACCTGTATTATTTCCTAAGATTGTATTTTTGTATGACAAAGAATTACATGGAGATGGTTCAGAAACATATCCAAATGCTGATGTGTTTAATGCTGGCATTGAGTGTAGTAGTAAGACAATGTATCCTGATTGGTTGTCTCTTACTGGTAATGGGTATGTGCCAGAAATGTATAA
>NFZC01014108.1_pt1 | contig 53658 bp, 80 predicted proteins | sample 1095391 | NCBI WGS metagenome assembly NFZC01 (sample SAMN03609890, study PRJNA323583) | gut metagenome | isolation source: feces | host: Rattus norvegicus | place: Denmark: Riget | collected 2013
CATTGCTCCTAAGCTAAATAATCCATATTTTCCCATTTTATTTACTGCCTAATCAACATCATAATTAGTACCAGTGTAAGAGGCTCCAACTTGTTCAAATAGATCATTATCCTTTGTAATAGTATCAGATTTCTTAGCAAATATACTATTTATTAATCCAGTTGGAGTTAGATTAAAGAAAGAACTACCTAGAATTGCATCTTGAGTTGTTTTTCCGTCTGTTCCTACACCTAGAGCATTAAGACCTTTACCTAAGAGGGCTCCTCCTTTCATTATTCCGCCTATCATTGTATTATGAGTAATAATTCCATTAGCAATGTAGGTATGGTCATTATCAGCCTATAAATTATATACTAATTTACTACCTATGGAAGTAATACTTATAACTTTGTCTGCCTTTGCTCCAGATAATAATCTATTATCTTTTGTTGCCCCTTCTGAGTAATTCTAATATATACTTTCTAATTTAGATTGTTTATAAGTTAAATTAAGTTTAATGTTATTGTAAAAATTAATTAAAGATAATTTATCTTTAATAACTAACTTATAAATTTCATTAGAATGTACCTATTTGCCCCTAATAGTGTTAGTTCTTTCTTTTTCTTTTTGAATAGAACAATGTATACCTAACTTTAAAAGCTACTCTCTGATTTGATCAATCAATACTTTATTTTTCTAGAAAAATTCAATTTTGTGTTCTTTATTTTTTGCATTACTGTATACTGTTCCATCCGTATCGATTAATCCTGCTATTAACTTACATATAGATTCCTTGGTGTATATATGAATATTGTCTGGTAATCTTTTATTTAATTTAGTCTATTCATATATTCCTAACTATCTCAAATAAGTAGTTCCATTAATTATTCTGTATGCCCTAAATTCTTTATTATATTCAGAATCATTAAAAGATACACGAACTCCTAATCCGGCATTTTCTAAATAATCCCAAGTGTCAGGATCTCCACTAAATAGTCTTACTCCATGATCTTTTCCATAAGTTCCATCTCCAATTAGCATCCCTATTAAATATGGGTTCAACATTTCTACTGATCCCCATATAGGAATTTCATTAGCAATTCCAATATTATCTCCTATCTATAATTCTATAGCTGGTTTAAATTCCCACTACTTAACTCTTATCCTTTTTCCATTAACTATAATTCTCTCCGATCGTCCAGGATGAGCATATAAAATTGGATGGTCTGTACTACACTCTAGAAAAGTTCCTGATTGTAATTCTATTCTTACACATTCCTTATAATCTGGAGTTTTTAAAGCAAAAATACTCTCTTTATTAACAGTTTTATTTCCCCATCCAACAATACCTTCTTCCTATGTAAGATCCTCAATATTAACAAATTTACCTTCATTATTTATTACTCTACTACCAGCACATACGCATCCAATTGGCCCAAAAGCCATAGCAGCATCTGATATTCTATCATAAGCCTAATCTAGAGTATTAGTTATAGCTCCTTTTTCTCCAGAATACTCAGATTTTTCAGGGATAAATGATCCTAATAAATCAGCAGCTTGACCTATAGCTCCCATTACGTTTCCAGTTTTACCTGTATTAAACTGGCCTTCTTTAGCTGGAGTTTTTTTAAATATATTAGAAACCTATGGAGACATACTTACCATTTTGTCTAAGGATTTATTTACTAAATCATTTCCATACCTTTTTGTAGCTTCGGAATTTTGCATTGACACTCCCTACTAAAAGGTAAGATTGTTATAATTATTCTGAGATTGGATAAAGTTCATCTAATCTTGAGATAATCCAAAATTCTATAAATAATTAGGATTATATCTTATGTTATATGAACCTCCAGGAAGAGTAAAATTAGTAGAACTATACTAATATTGTAAAGCAGTGGGCAATAAGGTAGATAATGGAGAGCTTGATAATTGTTCACCCATATTATGAATAACTTATTGAATATAAGGTCTTAATTGCAGATATTATTGCTAATTTCTTACCTTCATACCTTATTCTAATTTTAATCCATTTATCTTTCATTTTAACCTCTTTCATATCTGATTCCTCCCATTTCCAAACTACTATATCCCTTTCACGTTCTGGAATAGTAAGTAGTTTATTATGAGCTTCAGCATAATCTAATACTTTTTCTGGAATTGGAGATTGACCTAATTCAATTGGAACTTTACCATTTTTCCATTTTGTCTCATTTTTTTGAACAAGATTAATAGGATTTATTTGTACTCTCCATCTATCTTCAAAATAAGCCATATTTCCTCTCATTCTACCTTTACTACTTAAGTTAACTGCTTTAGAATGATTCCAAATTCTATATTCATCTAAAGTCTTATATCTAACTATTTCTCCACCAGCTAATGCTGAGAAATCTTTAGTTGGGGTACCATCTTTTAAATGATAATAGTCTTCTATTTCATTAATTGTATCTTGTCTAGAATAGTACAAAGGTAGTAAAGTGGATTTCTCGTATACATTAGGTATTTCTTCTCCGTCACTTCTATGCAATGGTCTTTGTTTAGATTCTAAGGTTTTATAATTAGGATCATATATAATATCTAAATCATTAGCTTGATATAATGCCTTAGTTGCCTCCTAACGAATATACATATTTTTCTTATCCTTAGCAAAATCAAAACAGTCACCAACTATTTCATAATGAAAAGATTCTGGTTCAGCATTATTACTAATAATCTCTAGATTATCGAAGATTTTATGAACTTGTGGATTATCTACTACTATAAATTCAAATTCAAATGGATGCTATTTACCATACCAATAAGTAGGCTAAATTTTATCTGCAATATCTATTATACCAGCTTGACCATGTTTCCAAAAATCAGTAGTTAAGAACTATAAATTATATTCTGGGATAATTGCCACTACTGATTCATAATATCCTCCATTTACTATACTTTCATTTTTAAAACTGTTCTAATAAGCTTCAACTAATGAATTATTTTTACTAGGATAGATAGAAGTAATAGTAGCTCTGATATTTAAAAAAGTAACAATTTTATTTGGATTAACTTGATCTTCATAAGGTAATTGTTTTTTTCTACCATTATCATTTTTGCAGATAGTATATTTATTACTTTTAATGCAATTATTTACCCAATCTTCGTTATCTACTCCAGGTTTACTAATTATAGTAGTATACACATTATTACTCTTAGTTCCTCTTTCGTAAAATTCGGAACAGATATACTATATTTCTTTGGTTAAATATAAGCACCATTTTCCCTCGGAATCTTTATATATTTTGAAATTATTATAATTACTAAAATTATCCTATAATAATTCATAAGAAATTTTATAATCTATATTATCGCCAGTTGGTAGATTTCTATTAGATAGTGTTAATTCTCCAACTTTAATAGCTTGTATATTTGGAGTATTATGAGGAGGATTATTAGGTATCTATACATGATGTGTTTTAAACTCAGCGTTATTTTTAATAATGTTATCACTTATGGTAATACCATCAGAAAAATCATTTCCAGTTTTACTTACTCCAAGCTTACTAATTAATTTAGAAGTATTCCTATCAAAACTAAAGAATTGATTGTATATATTCTCTGAATAACTAGGAACCCAACTATAGAAGGTTACCCATTTATTAATTAATTCATTAAAACAGAGATTCCATACTTTCTCTTCAAATCCATATAAATTATCATAAAAAGTAAACATTATGTCTCCTTTGAATTTATTATAATGAGTTTTAACATTTCTAACTCCTATAATTGGTTCAAGTTCACGCTCACTTAATGAAATATTATTATTTAAGAACTCCTAAACTCTAAAATCTGAAATACATTCAAAATTAGTGCCGTCTGTTCTCCATATCTTTTTTCCAATTGTATCAACTCCATAGATACCAAATTGAGTCTTTATAACAGAATCTTTCCACTAACTACCAAATGTATCAGAAATAATTTTTGGATTCTCTGGGAGTACGTTAGAGGTGTTTATAAATATATTTCCACCTGATCCTTCTCCAGCTACAGCTCTCTCATTAACTGGAATAAGAGCTATTCCATGTTCAAATACACATATTAAATTACCTCTTAATTCAACTAATTTAATTATCTGCCCATAAGTTTTTGGATAATCTCTATAATGGTTAAATCTAAATGTTCTAAATCCATTTTTGAAGGCATCATTTACATGTACATCTGAATAGGCTATTCTGTTAGTAAAATCATTTTTAATAGCAGGAACATCTGGAACTTCAAAGTTAACTCTTTCTGATAAAGCAGTAGTAAATCCTTTATTAATACACAATGCTTCTGGTATTTTATAAGATCCATTACATTTCATTCCATAATAAGGAAAAAATCCTCTGCAATGTCCAGTAAGTGCAACTTCATCAGCATTAGAATCATCTAAAGATCTTAAGTTTAAATTATAAGAGGAAACTAATGAAAAAGTAACCCATAATCCTAATTTAACAGCATTAACATCCCCAAGATTTATTTTCTCAAAGTTTTCTTTCTTTACTACCCCATCAGTGACTTTATAATGATCTTTCCAGCATTTTTCATCAACAATTTTATCATTTATAGGAGTAGATGGGTCCTAAAAATTTCTATTAAATCTATGAGTAAATGTACAAATATAAGTATCTCCCCTATATAGTACAACATCTTTTTTTGGACCATCTATAATACTATATCTACCAGAAATGGCATAATATGGAGACTTATCATTTACTCTAATTTTTAATAAATCATAATCACTTGCTTGTTTATAATCATTAATATATATGTCTATAATATTACCTGGAATATTATAATTACTAATGGCTAAATAAGGTCCGTAAGAGCCTCTGAGTAAGTTAGTTGATTTTGTATTTACTACTTCTTCATTAATATATTCATATCTAAATGCTTCCTCTGCTTCACCTGCTCTAGCTGAATATAATTTTCTATTTACTTCTATTACTTTAACATTATCTTCTACTCCAACTATCTTACTAACTATTAAAGATGTATCACTAGGTGTACGATATTTATCATAATAAAAATGTCTATGTTCTATACTATCTTGTATTAACGGTGCTTGCGGAGAAGACTCTTTAATAATAAATTCATTTCCATTAAATAGAGAATTGTAATAAGGACTATTTATGTCATATTCTGGACAAATAGCTCCGTAGTAATTTATTCTATCTGGATTAATCCAATATAAGTGATTATCAACTTCATGATCAAGAACCTATTTATCATTTAAAAATCTTTCTGTAATAAATCCAGATTCGCCTTCTTTAGGCTTAGTAGATGATTTAATGGATGTATCGCTGTTAGTATAAAGTAGTGGAGTATGAGATTGCGGATCTATTCCTACAGTTAAAGCCTAGCATAAACGAAGAGGAATTCTCTTCTACCTTACAAAGAAATAACCTTTTACTTTATGTTTTTCTAATTCATCAAATAAAACATTTTCATCCTATAGTACTATTTCAATTCCTATAATCGATTCTACTTCTGGTTTATTTTCTTTTAAATTAAATCTTACTACTCCATAGACATTTTCAAGAGATTTATTAACTCTTCCAGAGGCTGTATCTGAATAAATAATACCAGTCGATTCATTAAAAGTAATATAATTTCTAACTTTATTTCCAGAAGGATCTTCTACATATATATCAAATTTAGTATAATCAATGTCCGCAAATGCTCCTCTGATGTTAAATACGGGGGATAAAGTTCCATCGCTCATTAAATATACAATTCCTAATCTATATATTTCGTTATTAGTATATCCAGTATAGTTATATATAAAATTAGGATCTAGATAAGTATCTTTTACTTCACTATTATAAGTATGATCTACTAATTTATACTCCTTTATTTTTGGCTTAGCCATAAATCTAAGAGATAAATCTGCCAGTTCTTTATAAGGCAGTGTTTTATTAGTAATATTTCCTAGAAATAACATATTCTAGCACTATTCCTAAGTATGTACACTTTCTGCTATCTAGTAAGAAATATTTATTTCATCTACACTTATTTCAGAAGTATCCTCATCTCCAGTTATTCGTATATTACAAACTAGGGAATTATTAACTAAGTATTTTTGATTGATTTTATACGCAGAAGTAGTTTTATTTTCATTAATATCCGAGGTGTTTCTAGTATAATATACTACTATATACTAGTAAGAAGGATCTATATTAGATAATAGAAATTGAACTGATTTATATGCATTTTCATTTCTAAATCCTGTATGAGCATTTCCAAAAATTACTCCTTTAAAAATAGATACTAACCCAGATTCAGCTACAAAATCTGTTTCATTACCATCTGCATCCACGTATTTAAAGTAAAAGTGGTAATTTCCAACTGACAAATTACCTTCTTGTTTAACTCCGACAAATAATAATTCTGGAATTCCAATATAAGTCTTATATAAAGATGTATCTGATTCAAACTATACTCCCTAATCATAAATATTAGTATCATTATCTCCTTTTCTATCTACTATCTAATATCTATTTTTTCCTAATGGGCTAAATCTAGAATTTATTAATCTTGGAGGATTTTTTCCATCATTAAGTATAAGATTAACTGATCCATCATAGGAATATTGTGGGAGAATGTCTACAGGATGATTAATATCAAAGTTTAACTCATCTGTTTCAAAGTCAACAAGTTGATTTGTGTCATATAGAATTGGATTATCCTCATAAGAATGAATACCATTTGGTAATACATTATCTTTATAGTTATCCCAAATATCCTTTTCCTCATCTGTAGTTGGCTTTTCCTAATCTATAATTGGCTTTCCTAACTCTTTCTCAAGTTCCTCTTTACTAAAGAATTTATTTCTAAAGTAGTATTTAGGTTCAGATAATCTGTAGTTTCTGAATGGATTATATTCCCAAATTAAATTTCCTTCAACAGGCATTGTTTTAGATCTTAGTCCAAAATTTATAGGTGCTTCTAGTGGTTCAGTAAAAGTCATTTAAAATATGTATAATTAGTTAGTATATACGCACTTTGATATCCTGTTACAGGTCCCTTTTTACCTTCAGGATTATTGATATTATCATCTTTTATCCATTCTAAACTATATACTGGTGTACTAGATCTTAATTTTAGTTTCCTATCAGAAATAGTAAATTGAGTTAAATCTACTGGTTGCCCAATAAATGTATGATTAGAAGTTACAATGAATTTTCCATCTTTTAAAGTATGAGATAATGATGTAGTTTTAAACCATAAAGATTGTTGTGAACTTGTTTCCTATATTGTAACAGTTGTTCCATTAATTCTATTATAGATAGCATCTTGTTTTCCTATTAAGAATGTTTGGCCTACTATTTTAGTATTATCATAATCCATAATCGCATTTCCATTACTCTCTATAGTTTGAAATAATATAATATCTCTTAATTTAGATCCAGTAGTATTATCTACAATAGGAATCTTAATTGGAATTTCTATATTTTTAAATTTAACAAATTTAGTTAAATTAGACATACTATAATCTATATTCTCCTAATAATTCTCCAATTTATAAGCTTTGAAAGATTCTATAATATTAGTTAAATCTATATACTTATTATTTATTTTAAAATATATAGACTCTTCTGCCTATTCATCTTTAAAGAATGAAATTGTATTATTATATATGTTTTTACAATTAGTCATCCAGTATACATCATCAGGATATATTAAAGTAGTTAATACCTCTATAGGTTCATAAATATAAATACTATTTAAAAATGAGGCAATGTGAGGAAAAAAATCTCTGTCTTTTGTTTCTATATTATGTACAACATTAGTAGCATCATTACCAACTATTCCAAAGAGTCCACTAGTTGAACAATCTATGGGGCAATAAAAGCTATCTTCTTCAGTAGTCTAAAATAATAACTCAAGTCTGCAACAAGTTTTTGCATAATCATTTGGTTCTCTATTTATATTAAATGAAGGAATAGAATATATGTTTTTTCTATCCTACCATATTCTAGTTTGCCTATTAGTTATATGATTATCGGCTTGTATCATAAACATAGCGGGTCCATCCCATTTTTTCTCTTTCTATTTTTTTCTAATATCATAGAATTCATCTTTTTCTGCCCACGTAATATGCACTCCGTCTCTATGATCAACTACATTATCGCTAGCTTTGTCTATACTCCAATCTTGATAATCTGGAGTCCAAACTCCAAGAAAGAAAAAAGCACCTTCAGCACCAGCACCTTCTGAAACTCCATATAAACCTAATTTATCAATAGTCCAATGATAAGTATTTTGCTCATCTTCAGTTAGTACTAAATGATAATTTCTAAAAGTACTCTAATCATAAGCTAATGGATGATATGAGCCACTATAAGTAGCAGTCTTTATCTATTTAGTACAATATGCTTTTACTAAATGTAATGATTCAAGATTTAATTCATATACAAAATCGGTATTATTTGTATGAGTTGGATTATTAAGAACTCCTCCAGTTGTTACATTAGTAGGTAGTGTAGCTAGACTATCCTCATTATATTCGACATTATAATTCTAAAATTCGGTGCTAGTAAATAATCCATTTGAATCTCCTTGTACCAGTTTACTAGATGAATCTAAATAATGATTAGATTCTGGATCCTCTAGACCAGTATAAGAAACAGATGATTCAGAAGTACAAGAAGCAGAACCCAAACTTTCTCTTAAATAATTTGATCCAACAGATATATCAAATGAATCATAATCATCTTCTAGAACTACTTTAGCTGTAATAGTATCCTTTATTGTACGTTTGGTTTGGATAGCACTTAAACTATCTCCCTTATTTAATAATGAAGGATCTATTTCTGGATGATATTCTTGTAAATCTTCAATTAATTTACCATAAGAACTATACTAGGTACTATTATAACTTACTTTAGAAGACATCTTTACACTAGTAGTAAGATTTAATGATAAAGTATCATAATCATTTTCTTTAGTATAATATTCATTAAATACTTTATTAGTGTAAAGCCATCTAAAGAAAATTCTTTCTTCATTTCCATATTTAACTACAATTTTAGCTAGATATAAAGTATTAGGAATTAGTGGGATATCTAACTAATTAGATTCTACATTAAAGTCAATATGCTCATCAAATATTCCAAAATATGATTCCTTCTAATTAATAGTATAAGTAGCATCCTCAAATACTGGTTTACTTTCATTATAGTCTGTTAATCTACTAAAAATAATTTGTACTTGTGATACTTCTTTATCTTCTTCTTCATATACTTCTAATCCCCAAATTAGGTTACAAGTAGCATCATCATTAAAATACTTCCAATGAGTTAAGTTTATATATCCAGTGCCTATTTTACTTAAATCTATCTATCCACTCTATTGTAAAAAAGATAGTTTTCCCCAATTCATACATGGAGTAAACGAATATTTTAGTATACAAGACTCTCTATCTTTAATTTTATTAAAGTATCCAGAATTAGATAAAGTAGCAATTTCATTTGTTACATCCCCATTACCAAATAAATTAATATTTTTAAACTAATAAGTAGTATTAGATTCAGCAATAACATCTCCTGTTACTTTTGTTTCATATTCATCCTTCTATGATATAGCATTTCTAGATTTATTATTAGGATATGTTAAAGATAACTATCCAACAACCCCATAAGGAATAAATGGATAATCCCCAGAAAATTCAAAAGAAATCTTTGGATCATAGACTTTATTTCCTTCAGATATTGTAAAATTATTAGTAAGTTGAATATCAAAATCATTAAATTGAATTAATTCAGCAATTAAAACTAAAGTACCAGATACTTTACTATTAAAAATATTGTATGGCTATTTAGTAAGATTTCTGTAACTGTCAAGCTTATCCTCACTTAGTTCTTCACTGCTGTTAAAAATTATAAAATCCCTTACTTCTTCTTTATGATTCTCCTCAGTACCTACGTTAATCTTAATTTGATATTCTTTTAAGTTACTAAATTTAACTAACTTTCCGGCTTCAGTAATAGTACCTATATCTAATTTTATAGTCTGCTTTCTAGCTTCTTCTATATCCTTTTCATTATATTTAGATGAATTATAGAATTTAAAATAGTTATTAGATATAGTATCCCCATATATTATGAATTTATCTCCAGGACTGAATTTAATATTATCATTAAATGCTCTCTTTATGTAATAAGATAATGCTCCGCCTTCCTCTGAATAATTAAAATCACTATTTTCTAGACTATGTGTAATTTCATCATTTTTAGTTACTTCTATACTGCGTTCTGGAGAAGGAAATGATCCAATCTAACATTTATTTGTATATGGATTATATGCTACAATATAAATTATACCTCCTAACGAAGTAGTCCCAAGTGGAACATATCCCTCTGGTAAATTAGCTGTCTGAACTCTGCCATTTCCCATATCGTTCTATAATACATTCTCATTACCTTGAAAAGTAACTAATGTGCCATTTAAACAATTAGTTAGTATATTATTAGGAGTCATTAGAGGATGTATATCCATTACTAATCCACCAGTAAATGTATTTGTAGTTTCAGACTTTCTCATATATATTCATATTTATTTTCATATACTATAATATCCTTAAATTTTAAAGGATTTCTAGTTAATATTAATTCTGCATTCTAAGAGATTAAATCTCTTACAAATTGTTTTATTTTTAATTGAGATATATATGGTATTCTAAATATATATCTTCTATAATGTTCATTTATTTTACATTCATCTAAGAGTTTATATAAGTACAAAGATCCAAAGTTAAAATACTTTCTTGGCCTACCTCTTCTATTTTTCTAGTCTAAATATCTTTGATACTATTTATCTGTTAAAGCAAAATAATAATACCCATCCCAAGGTAGTTTCTTTCTTCTATATAATACTCTTAGTTTCACTGTTAGTTTTCTTATATAATAATAGAAATGTTTAAGAGAATCTTTCTTTAAGTTACCTATATAACACCAAATATCCTTATCTGTTATAAGTGTATCGCCTCCATAACTATTATGTAAATATAGAGATTTCCAGGCAAATACCAAAATTCTCTTTATATCGGATTTAGTAACTGTAGGAAATAGCTAATATATCTATTCATAGTAATCTTTAAGAGTTTTGTCATATTTACTATCTCCCTAATTCTTACCCTAATTAGTATATTTAGTTATCTTATTAGTTAATTCCTTGTTTAAATAAACCTATTTTGTTCTTGGAGTTCTATATCCCAACATATAGAATCCTATGTAATATCCAGAAAACATTGAAGATACTATATCTACTCCTTTCCATTTTCCTCCTCTCCTAAGATTCTTAAAAGCATCCCCTTGTACTCTTTTCATGTGCATATTACATTTCTTATTACCATTCAAAGGAAGCCAAAATGTAATATTATTTTCAATTATATCATTTATTACTAATTTAACACATTCTCTAAATATTCTTTTTACAAGAACATCTCTATGAATATCTCCAGTAATAGCTTCACATTGTTTACAAGTTATATGTAAACGTTTAAAAGGAAAATTCATAAATAAATCTCTCATTGAGAAAGCACAACCAAGAGCATATCTAATCATCTGTATATTTTATAACTTTTATTAAATTGCTTTCTATTCCAATCAGTTTTAGCATCTAGTATCTAATCCCATTCATTTTGAGACATGTAATAATCAGTTCTAGCTTGATCTACTTGTAAAAGCCATTTCTATCTTAAAGTTTCAGCTAACTAGATAATATTAGGATTATTAGTTTTTAATCCTTCTTTGTATTTTATTACATAAGCACAGTAAGTAGCTATAGCTATTGCTTCTTTATCAGTAATTTCAGGAAGTCCATCATCGTCTAATATCTCTCCACGATACAAAACAGTAACCTATCTGTAGGATCTATCAAAATATAAAGTATTTCCTACTCTTTCATACTTTATAAATTTTCCACTTTCATATAAGGGATTATTAAAAGCTTTCCTACTTTCTATATATGACTCTGTATAAGCTGAATTAATATCTCCATTTGGAGTATCATTTGTAGAATAATTCCAATCTTCAACAGAAGTAGTAACAGATTCTATTAAATTAACATTACATGGTAATTCAATACTCTTTTGACAATTATCCATACAAGTAGTATATCTATAAATCCTAGTTCTTTTATTTCCTATATATTGCCATGCAATAATAGAAATTTCTTCAAATACGTCTTCTGGTATATCAATATCATAGAGCGTATTAAGTAGACTCAAAGCGTAATGAAATTGGTTCATCCTGGCATGTATTGTTGATCATTTTGTATATTAGGCGGACTTAACTATCTGTAATATCTAATCTTTTTTTCAGTTAGCCGCTTTTTTATCTCATTATTTATAAAAGTCATGTTGTCATCTTGTAAATCAACACAACAAGAATAATTCTCCAACTACCTTAAATCCTTAAATATTGCAGATATAGATACTTGACTTAATAAAGGAGCATTAAATACAAAACAATCGTACATTCCATTTTCATTTGGTGTAGTATCTATCCAAACATAAGGCTTATTCTTTCCACGCTTTCTATATTGATGATATTTCAAAGCAGTAGAAGAAGTATAGTAAATAAATGGAAGCTATCTATCTACAGATCCTATGTAATCAATTGATAAATTACCATAATCATTTAATATTTGAGGTATTTCAAAATGAGCCATTGGGGGTTCAGATGAATCCTTATTACATTTACATCTGTCAATACTTTTACAATCAACTGGAATACAATTTATTGACACATATAAATCCTTAACAGGAAGAACTCCTTTTAGAGAATATTCTTTTAATATCTAAAGTCTTTCATCTATTACATCCTAACATAATTGCTCATCTGACATTGAGAGGTTAGTATGATAACCTCTTAATCCTGATACTACATCATTTCTTATTGCAGATGCTAATTTCTATATTTGACTATACATAATAAAAGAAAAAAAAATGGCGAAGACGAAAATTCCGCCTTCGCCTCTAATTAAATATTACTCATTATCTTCACTACCTTCTTCAACAGTGGGTACTGATACAATAGTACCTATTTTAGCAAGAGCTGTCTCAAAATCAGTAGCCAGAGTATCATTTACATAGAAAACATGAGTAGTCTTGGACTGTACAGTATCACCTACTGCATTACTACCGAGAATACCACGATCTACACAATAATGGATGGTATATTGATTATACTTAGCTCCTACAATAGGAGTTTCATCTTGATTTACTCCGAATGCACGAGTACGCATAGAAGTAGGAATACGAAGATTATGAAGTAAGAATGAATACGTGCCAAAGCCTTCCTTACCAGGGAAGAATCCTTCAGCAGTATTAGTAACTTCTGAATTCTTAGCCTTCTCATCAATCTCTTCAAGTGATTTTTGTACTACATAATCTCCCATTCCATGATACTTTTCTGCATCGAATTTTTCAATGTTTACTTTTTTAAATCTTTGATATTCATTAGTAGCTTCAATAACTAGAAAGGTAGAGTTATAAGAAACATTCAAAAGTTTTTCTCCATATACTAATACCTCATACTTATTTATAATCTTATATAAAGATTCTACAGTTTCAGCTGGAGTTTTTTTACATATAAAATCCACAGTAAAGGGTTTACCTTTGTATATTAAATCATTAGCATATCGAGATTCCTGAGAAGCCTAAGTAAGACCTACATAAATAGATAGTCTAAGTTGATCTCCCTCCATACCTACACCATCTAGATTAATAGAAATTTTAGCCATTTCAGGATCATTAGCTACTGCCTTATAAATAGCAGTAACATTAGGCTTCAAAAACTTATTTACCCTCTTAAAATCGAAATAAGCGGGATTATTATTAGCTTCTTCGCCACCCTTCCACAATTCTTTACCAGAAGTAGCTTCTACCTTTGAATTAACTACATTAGTTGTTGTAAATTGAAACATAATTTAAATTAGATTTTTAACCTCTCCTTTGTTGTTGAGGTTGTTGTGGTGCCTATTGCTGAGCTAGAGGGTTTGCAATAGACTGTGTAACTGAATTATTTGTCTATAATCTTGGATCGGCTGTATTTTCCATCACAAGTGTTACTAGCTCATTTATTATCTCTTGACACACATAATCTGGAAACTCCATAATCTGTGATGTGTCCTCAGTTAAATCTACTTGCTCCTAAGTTAATCTAATAACTTGAGGAGATTTAATATAATCAATCAATACGGATTGTAATTTAAATACTGAACTATCTTTACCATATCGTATTTCACAACGTACTGAAGATGAATTACCATATCTTTGTCCAGCTTCCTTTTCTACTACAGATTTATTTGCAAAATTAGTTATATCAATAAATCTAGGTAAGTTAGTCTGTCCCTATTTGGACACTTCTTTAACTTCCATAACATAATGATTAGGATTATTTGCTGTCCATGTAGATAATTCATTCATTTCATCTAATTCTGGATTCTAAATTGTAATATTAGTTCCAGTTGATCCATCTTTATATTGAGATACATACTTTTTAAGATTGTTAGTATAATCTTTAGCCGCATCAGTTCCAGTTAAATTTACTCTTAGCTAAGCTACATTATTAACTGGATTTGTAGGTAAATCTACTGATTGATTTATATTATGTATATAATAATAAGGTCTTTCTGGAAGAGGTCTGTTATAGTAATCATTTAGTATAATAGACCAAGAATCAGCAGTAAGTCTTTTAGCTGCAAATTGAACATAGTCTCCAGCATTATAACATTTATGACGTTTATTAAGTTTATACACACAAATACAATTTAACATGTGTAAATAATCTAATGGAAGAAAGACTTCATAAGTAGCTCCAAATATAGGAGCTGCTCCAGTTTTCCATTCAGATGTATCTATTCCTCCTATCGTATTTCCAACTGGTATTGGATTCAAAACAGTAGTGGCTTTTAATACTCTTAGATCGTCTGTAGTTTGTTGATTGATATCATAAATGTTATATCTCTTATTTATATATTGATTTATTGCCTTATTGAAAAAATAGTTAAAGTCTTGTAGAAGCATGCTTGGAGCATTAACTTTACTAAGCTCAGTTAACAGACTTTCAAATATTTGCCTTGCTGTCAATGTATTTTATGTATTATTCTGCGTAATAATCAGGATAAGTATCCTTCTTAATTAATTCAAATGTCTTTGTATTCTTAGGATTACTCATCCAAGCTATTACAGCATCATCGGTTGCACCTAAAACAATATTATCTCCGTACATATATAACTTATTCTTTATATATATAACTTTCTTATCCTTTGCATCTATAAATACAAGTCTCAAAGAAATATCTCCACCAGTGTATAGATTAATAATCTTCTCTGGATCATGCTCTGCTATTCTAACGAGGAAATCAATAACATCTGCTATTGGCTGATTACGCATATCTTTTCCTAAAATTCTAGCCATGTTCAATTGACCATCAGCTCCTCTCGGATCATCATAAATAAATGAGCATGCTTTATGAATAAGTTGTTTGTGAGATACTCTTCTCTGAGTTTCAAGTCCAGGACGATCTATATAAAGTTCTGCAACACCATTTCTAGCCGGCTTCTTAATAGTGGGCCTAGGACCATCAATAATAAGATTTCCATTAGCGTCTCTCTCATCACGACTTTTTGCAATAAGAGGACAGTGCTAAATAGCTTCCCATTCTGCTCTTTCATAAATATCATCAAGATGGTAAGTCTTTCCACTTACTATTTCAAATATATGATTTTCAGGGAAGAAAGCTGCAAGGCCTTCTGAATAATCATTCCTTTCCTTTTCACTCATAATCATATCACCCTGTGAATTAACTTTCTTTACACAGTTAGGATATTGACCGTATTTGTTCTTACAAGGCTGAATATAGTATTTAATATTAGCCTTGTCATATACGCTTCTTAATGTAATAATTTTATCATCAAAAACTAAATCAGTTTTAGTAACTTCCTTTTTTGTCATATTAATTCATATTATCATTAAAATAGTAGGAGAGGGGTGTTAGGGCCTCTCCTACTTAATCTATTTGTATCTTTTTAACTATCAAGCTTCTCTTATAATTACGCTTCTATGCGGTGTGAAAGCCGCTACTCCAGCGTCAAAAGTTATAATATTAACTTTTACTGACTATATCTTCAATCCAAATATTTATATCGATACCCTTTAGCAAACTAATCTCTTCCTGTTAATACATGCTACATACCAGATCCATTTTCTTTCTTACATTCTGCTAAAGATTTATATTCTTTTATTAAATTCCATTCTTTATCAAATTTACCAATTCTACGTTTTCTTCCAGATTTAGATATAACTGATTTGATATTTTCAAACTTATCAAATCTCCACTAAAATCCTCCACATAATTGATCTAACTTAATAGCAGAATATATATTACTTTTTATTCCTAATATATTTTTAGCTTCTTGCATATTTTTATAGGATGCAATATATTTACCATCTAATCCATATTGATGCACTTCTCTAGAGACAATTTGATCACTTTTAGCATTACTAAATTCAGAATTAAATATATTACTAAAATATTTATTTTTATATTTTATTCCTAATTTTATAGATCTTCCTATACAAGTATCATCCCATTTCAGAATTCTAGCTGCACTACTTATAGATTCATAACAACATTCATATTTTCCATATTCATCATACTAATATACAGGTATTTTATGTAGACCTTCATAATTATACATTTTAGATAAATCTAATTTATCATATTTTATATTAGTTAAATAATATCCAGAACATTTTGTTTTATCTTTTATAGCTCTTTGTATTGTTCTAAGATTTCTAGTTAATTGTAATGATGCTTCTAAATAAGATTTAAATTCTCTTATAAACTCTCCATTTTCATTATATAAATAGCAAGGAATTCTCTATGTTATCTAACCTCCAACTTTTCCTCCGAGTGCTAAATTATAAACATCATTTCTTTTTAAAAATTCCTCATTTACTATATCAGCTTCTAATGCATAAGCATCATCTTCATTATCAAATTGAGCTATAATAATTCTAGTAAAATTTTTAGGTCCGTATTTTTTAACAGCTTTCTAGAAAGGAGTTTTACACCTTTCATAAGTACTGGGATTATTTACTAATACTCCACACCCAATATATGTCTATGGTAAATTTAAATTTGTTTGATGTACTCCGATATAAATTTTTTTAGTAATATTGCATACTGTGCAATATACTATCCATTTTAGATTGTTCTCCATTTCGATTTAATTATATTTAAATTAATTAATCTACGGCTTGCGCCTAGTCGATGAACCTTCTATTTATCTCTACCTAAAGGTAATTAATAAATATTTTGGCTGCTGATCTTCTCTTTATATTATTGTTAAACTTTCATACTTATGTATTGTAGTTAATATAAATTATGAGTTTTTCCAGCAGTTAAAAGAATTTTTTATTGTCAGATCGCGCTGATTTACCAACCTGACATTATAAGCTTAGAACCTGAAACATTGCTTGACACTTCACCAGAAGACTTTCCGTCATACCCACCTTGATTGGAATTTTGCTATTTCTAGCATTCCCTTAGACTATATCTTTAACTTAATTTATATATTTAAATAAGAAATTATGGCAGTGATTGGCTTGTCCTCTTAATACTTTACTAACACTTGGAAAATATCTTTTAGCTTCTCGTACAGTATTAAAAATTTTAATTAATTCACCATTCATAGTATATTGTCCTACTTTTCTAGTCTATTTAACCTTATTTTTCATGTTAGGAACTCTATCTAACTTTTCTCCACGAATCCATATAAATCCTTTATAACTTCTAGATTCTTTTATACTTCTATTTATTTCATTAATATTAAATTCACCCAGATCATTCTTATTTGTATAACTCTTAATATATTCTCCATCTAAATTATATTGGTGAATATCTCCAGTTATATTTGGAATTTTTGGTTTTATGAATTTAAAAGATAGTGTTGTTGATAAATAATAATTATTTACTTCGTTTCCAATTTTAACAGCTCTTTGAACTCTCGATAAATTAATATTTAAATCTTTACAGCAATCAGACATTGAAACATAACTCTTAATATAATTACCATCTATATCATATAAATATACAGGAATTTTTGAATTATAAATATTATATTCTTCTATATTTAATTTATCAACCTTAATAAAAGACCATAATGAATTTGCTGCTGTTCTTTTATAATTTGCTGCAATTCCTATTAAATTTCCAGCAATATTACAACTATTTCCAGCATCAACTAAAGAATTATATTCATTAATATATGTTCCAGATAAAGTATACCTATAAATTTTTTTATTATGTAATGGAGGAATTCCGCCACCTAATGTAATATTATAAGTATCTTCTCTATTTATAAATTCTTGATTTACTATTTTAGCTTCAAAATCTAAAGCCTCTTCTTCTGAGTTAAAAATTTGTATAGTACTTCTAACAAATGCACTATATCCATATTTTTTTACAGCTTTATGAAATAGTGTCTTTGGATTTTTTAGTTCTGAATTTGATTCAAATATATTTATTGAGTTTCCAATATAACCATCAAATTTATTAGGATCTGCGGTTTTATGTACTCCAACGTAAATTTTATTATTTATTTTATTTGTAGTTAAATATACTATATATTTCATAATTTATACTTTTTATTAAGTTATTTCCCGTTTCCACTTATTAAAGTGTACTCCTCATTTGAGGATAGTCGTTGAATCTTATTTAGAGCTGGTTTATAACCTTGCATATTCTAAATCTTGACTGCTGATTGTCCAATTTGATTAATTTTTTAACCATTATATTATGGTTTAATCAACTCTAAGGAGTTTCCAGCAATTAAAGAAATTAATTATTCAAGAGAGTCACCTCTCAAGCGGCGCAAGTGGTGTAGTTTACGCCTACGATTTTGTTTGTCATGAAGTCTTTTCCGGTAAGAGAGAATTTAGCAATAGCAGGAGTGCCAGTAGTTTTGTCTGCTGTAAGATCAATACATACACCATAACCCTTATCAGGATATTCACGGGTTAACGCACGATCTACAACAAAACTAACCTAGTTTCCTGAATATATATACGTATCATAGGTAGCTCCTACCTTTACATAGCCACCATCGCCCTTATTTGCACTCTTAGAATACATGTAAGTACCATCAGTTCTATAATTAGCAAGATACTCACCAAGAACTGTGTTAATATCATTCCATAACTTACGATTGCAAATAAAAATCCATTTTCCACCAGTATCAGATTCAGCCTTATCAGCCATATCACTCATAATCTGATTAAAGAGGGAAAGATTGGGCTTATTAACATATACATACTTATTTGCAGCTGCCTCAATCTGAGGAATGAGGCCCTCGCCTATATAAATTGGACGTCCAGTATCAGGATCTGTAATTGTTGCCTTTCCGTTGACATCCACATTACCTTTATTAAAGGCAAGACCAGTATTAAGAGAATACATAAATGTATCGAGAAGCTCCTTCTCCTTTTTCAACATTTTATATACACCCTCGGTCTTTGTTTGATCCTTGTCATCACAGATCTTCATAAATACATTCTCCTGAAGAGCATATAAACTAGACCAGCTACAATCATTTCTGAAGAATGTCATATAATTGCGATGACGTTCCATTAAACTTTGGAATTTTGAGTACATTTTATGTTAACTTATAGTTTCCTATAAGATCAGACTATATCTTAATCTAAATATTTAAATACAAAACCTTTACACGAATTACGTTTTCCAGTAGCTACTAACTTAGCATTTTTATACCCTGCTTTAACGCAATCTGTCATTGTTTCAAACGTTTCTAATAAATTTCCTAAAGCATCATATTTTCCTACTTTCTTCCCTATATAAGGTTTTTCTACATGAATTCTGTTTTTCAGTGCTTTTATAGGACCTATATTTTCAACCTTTTCATAGGAGAATTGATGACCTAAGAATTGATGCCTTTTTTTAATAGCCCTTGGTAAATGTCCTCCTCCAGTAGCATCTGGATTTAAATATTTGGCAGCAGCTATTAAACTTTCAAATTCCATTTCAAAATTACCATCAAGATCATACATATATACTTTTACCATAAATTGAGACACATCTCTACCACCAAGTATTAAGTTGTATGTATCTTCTCTTTCTATAAATTCTTGATTCACAATCTCTTCTTCCATTTTATATGCTTCTTCTTCCGAATCAAATACTTTTAAAATAGTTCTTATAAAATTTTTAACACCATATTTTTTTACTGCATATTGGAAGTAAGTTTTAGGATTCATATAACTTGATGGTCTATAAATATAGACACCATTCCCAATATATCCATCAAATTTATCTGGGTTCTCAGTTTTATGAACCCCCACATAGATTTTATTATTAACTTTACTAGTTGTTTGATATACTATATATTTCATTGTATTTAAATTTTAGATTTATTCCATTTCGGAGTTTATTTCTCCTACGTTCGTTCGAACTAGTCGTTGAACATTACTAAGTATTTCTCTATGAGCTTATATTATCTTAGTCTTTGCTGCTGATTAGCATATTTTACTAAACTTAGCCTTCCAGCAATTAAGAATATTTTTAATTATTTTCATTAAGCTGTTAACTTAATGGAAGAGAGCAACTCAAAAACTAATTTTTTACCCTTACCCTCTTCGCTTAATTCAGGATGAGCATTAGATTGGAATGTAGTAGTCATTCCAGGCTGACAACCATCAGTATCAAGTACAGTATCATAGTTATTATCAATAAGACGTACTTGTACTTCGAAGTAGTCATCACGCTTGCGAATAGGACGGCTAATAACCTGACATTGCTGCTTAGTAGCATCAATACGGAAAATATCATACTTCTAATAATAATTTTCCTTAAATGCCATGGTAATTTCTTCACCTCCAGTGGTACCACCTTCTGGAACTTCAGCAAATTCCACCTTCTTGATGTTATTTACTTCAACCTCCCATTCAAAAAGTTGAGAAGTAGATAATTGAAAACGGTCTACATTCTCATTCTTATAAAATATATTTCTCAATCCATCAGTAATAAAGTTAAGAGTGTTATCAGTGTACATACGAGCTACCACACCTAAGCGATAAGGCTTAACACCGATGTACTTTGACCAGTCTTCAACTGTTTTTGTGTCCATTAGTTGTTATCTTATAGACTCTTTATTCTATAATTCACATAATTTATCATCTTATGTGTTCAGACTATATCATTTTCTCCTGCTCTCGTGTTAATATTATATTCTATAAAGTTTATGCATTTTATTTCTATTAGAATGAGGATCTACGGAATATTCTACACAATATTTCTTGTCCTCATACCAAAAGTGCAATTTTTCAATATCCATTTATAGTTTCAATTATTAGTCGTTGAACTTCCTAATCTTGTTAACAATTAGTTTAGCTGCTGATTATCCAAGTTAGTTGCATGAAGGACTTCCAGCAATTCACAGGATTTTATATGGGCAACACAATCACCCATATTGGGTATTCTACTTGTAAAATTTGCAACTAACATATTTTAATTAAAATCGTCTAAATCATTATAAAATTCCGTAGGTTGTTCTCTTTTTGCTTCTTTATATACAACCTAAGGTTTATTCATCTTACTCTTAGCATCTGCTAATCCCTTTTCATAACTTTCTTTTCTAACTTTAGTAATCTCTTTCTGGAAGTAGTCGGTAATGTCATCTACCATCTACTTACCATTCAATGCAAGCCAAGCAGTTTGTACTAAAGTTTTAGGATCTGCTAATGCCTTAGCAAAATGATTATTACCAGCTCCATCAACTCCGGTAATAAAGTCATAAAGCATTTGCATATCGTCATTTTCAAGATTTAACTCATATCCAGAAAATTCCTTTAGATCATTTATTTGATCAACTACTTGCTGTGCAAATTGATTATATTGTTCTTGGGCTTGTTGTTCTTGTTCTATTTGAGCTTGCCTGATATTTTCTTCCTCAATAGTTTTATACTCTTTTCTAATAGCCCCAATCTGTTTATTATATAGTGCTTCATTAGATTTAGCCTTTTCTAGTGCTTCTTGGGCTTCTTCCTCTGTAGCTCCCATTCTTTCTATGAAGTCAGCAATAAATAATTCATCATCTGTATATTGATCTACTGTATACTGAGGTTCTTGAGTATTCTATGTATATCTATTAATTACATCAGCCTCAATTTTCTGTAAGTACTCAGCAGTAGTAAGACCACTATTACGAATAGAATTTATTAATTGTATCTCTGAATCATCTAAGTCATTATCTGTTGAAGAAGAATTAAGAATATTAAGCTTATCTTCATTACTTAGACTATCCCAATCTACCTCTTCTATAGTATCTCCTTCTCCCTCAAACTTAATTTTAGATCTATCATCAATACCTTTTGACTTTAAAAGTACTGTCATGAAATCTTCTTCTGGCTCGTCTTCTTTCTGTACTTCTCTCTATTCTATATCCTCCGCTTCTTTTAAATCCTCAAATTCGTCTTCAAAATCATCAATTCCTATTTCCATATTACATTTTTATTATTATATTATTATTTAATCTTCATTATATATACTAAAGCATAACTACCATCTTCATTCATTATAAATTTATCTGTTAAATCTGGAGTATTATTAGTACCGTCACATATAGACCAGTTTTCTGGAATTTCTTCTGGTTTATTATACATAACTATTATTCCAGAAAGATCTATCTATCCTAATAAATTTATCTACTAACTATCTGATACTAAGACTACTTCTCCACTATTAAGTACATATATTCCGTCTGAATCACCAACTTCGTCTGACTAATATATAAATCTAGGATTACAATTTATTTCTCCATTTTTAATTAGGTCAATGAATTTATTTCCCCACTGAATTTTTACCTATCCTCTAGTCTTTATTAAAAAATCTGAAGTTGAAGATCCAACTTGTGAATAAGACTTACCAAAAGCATTAAAATTACTTGATTTATTTTCTAATTTATCAAGTCTCTACTCCAAAATATTAAGTCTTTTTTCTATATCCATTACTCAATAGTTAATGTAATATTATCTTTAGGTAATATCTACATGAGTTCTTTAAAAGTTATCTGAGATTTAGTTAGCATTCCCTTAACAGTATTCTTTCCTACTAAAATACAGCCTAATGTATCTTTAACAGTTGATCCAGGATGTATTAATACTCCAGAATAACCAGGAACATTCTCTAATCTAGGAATTTTACCTCCAAAAGGTTTTGCCCAAGATCTATCTTTAAATTTCTAACTAATAATATTCATATTTATATTATAAGTTCCAGTAGGAATAGCTGTTTCTCCATATACTTTAATTTTAGCTATCTAATCCTTAGACATACTCTAATTCAGATTACGATCTCTATCTTCTAATGTATCAGAAAAATATATTCCATCAATGTATAGTTTACCTATAGTATAAGTATCTTTCTTAGCTATACGTTTAATTAATAAATTCATGATATATTATAGTTTTTAGTTATATCCAAATATAAATATAAAAAACCCGATATCCAAGTAAAAATGGACATCGGGTATATAAAAATATTAAATCATATCTTCCCATTCAATTGGTACACCTTTCTTAGCCATGTCAGCATACCATCTATTAAAAATTAAGTCTCCTTCATTCTCAAATATATCTTTAACAAACAAAACTAACTTTTTTTCATCAGGAATACTAGATCCATAAAAAACAGACTTACACCAGTTTGCTACATAGACACAATCATGAAGTTTAGAATTCTTTATAGATATATTATTTGCTTGAAATAACTAATCTAACTTTTCTTTAGTATAATCACTTTTTTCAAGCCTCTCACAAGCAAACTCACATAACTTCTTATTAAAATGTGGGCCATAATATCTTAAATAATTAAGAAATCCTTCAGGCTTAATATCATATTCAGTAAAATCCTCTTTCATAGTTATAAAAAATATAGGCGATAGCAATGCCACCGCCTATTAATGAATTAATATCCGTATCTTCCTCTAGGCATTCTTTTTTCCCTTAACATGTGATCGTCTTCAAGATCTTCATCATTATAAGCTTCAGAATGCTCTTCTAATTTCTTAATCATTTTGCAAGCAATGGTCTTTAGTCTATGAAGATGTTCAATAGTATCTTCATATGTATCCTCTTTAATTTCAATAAATCCTCTCATATTATTATAGATTTATAGATAAGTGTTTCAATTCTTAGAACTCTTACCTTCCTTAATTTCAGATAATAGCTAAGTCATCATCTATTCTAAATTAGCATTTGACTGTGCCATAGCTGCTACTTGATTTTTAAGATTAATAATCTCAGCTTCTTGTTTCTATTTTTCAGCATATTCAGGATTAAGTTGTTGAAGTATAGCCTCATAAGCTACAATTTTCTATTTCTCCTCATCAACTCTTTTAATATGCTCTTCTGACCGATTACGTAGGGTAGCAATTTCATTATTCATAGCATCTCTACTGGTAGCTACAACTATATTCCCAAATCCATCTCCAAAATCGGCTATTTCCTTATTAGCAGGAAGCCTCTGATACTGCTAAGTAGCTCCATTTACAGTTACTGTTACATCGACCACATATTCTGGCTAAGATCCTAGACCTTGTGGCATTGTTGGAAATTTCATTTGAGGAGCTGTAACAGCAGTAACAAGTCCTACATCTAAACGAGGATTAACTCCTTTTGTTAATATATAAAATTGCTAATTATTTCTAAGAGATTGAAACATACTTATCAAATTTAGTTATTCTTTATTTTATCTTTACACTGCTGGAGTTGCAGGAATGTCATTTACAACTTGGAAAATTCCCTAACATTTATTAAAATATACAAGTAAGAAATTTCCTTTTATAATTCTATTAGAAGTCTCAGGATTTCCTACACCATCCAATAATGGAGTTCCAGTAGAACCAGCCTGTGGATTAGATTGAGTTTCTAAAGAAACTGTAAATGCAGCAGATCTTGCTCCAGCTGATGGAATCTAAGAAATACGTAATAACATTAAACCTTCATTACATAACTATTTAAACCGCCAAGGGCAAAGTTGATATGTAACAACATTACCAGTGGTCGTTACTGATATTGTTTGCAATTCAGGAATACCTTTATTATTAATACGTTTTATAGGGAATCGTCTAGATAACATTTGATTATTCCATTGTGCATAAGGTAAGTAATAGGGATTAAACATATTTAATTATTTTAAAGGTTATTAGCATCCACAATTACCTCCATTGTAGTATCCAACAAAGTTATCACTTTGACAACCAAAAGGATTACAAGTAATATATGCAGGAACAGGGCATGGACGTAATTGATTAACAAGACTCTGGGTCTGTTGCTGAGTGAGAGCTGACATCTGGAACTGAGTGCGTTCATCACGTAAGTTCTGAATTTCTCTCTGCATTTCACGCATTTCAGCTGCTTTCTGACCAGCAAGTATAGCAGCAGTAGATTCACCTATTGCTTTAGTAATATCACAGGTCTGACGCTGTGTTTCATATACTAAATTAGAGAAACCACGCTCCTGACCAGTAGCTACACTATTAATAGAAGATTGCAATACATTAGTCTAGTTGCAAGTTGCAAGTTGATTTTCATAGCCTTGACGTGTAATTGCATCCTTAATACCGCAGCAGCATTCTGACAACTGTCTAGAAATCTGACAATCACCTGCATTAACAGCATTAATAACTCTCTCAGCGGAGAAACCAATAGCACCAGCAACTTTATCAATGCCACCTTTAACATCACATATAGCACTATTAAGAGTATTGAAATCACAGTTAAGTTGACCAGCAAGCTGACTTATAGCATTAGTATTTCCCTTGATACCATCCATTAAAAGATTAGTATTCTGATTAGAATTCATTTGATCCCTAAGAGCTGAAAGCTGATCCTGAACTTCAATATTCTGAGCAGTTTGACCAGGACCAAATCCATCATTACCCCAGCCATTACCAAAGAAACGATTAGCAAACATCATCCACACTAAATAGATAAACGGATTATTCCACTAACCATTCATTCCGCCATTCATCATAGCAGCAGTAGCCAGTGGATTAAGATTATCATTGCCACGATTAGCTAAAGTAGCCCAAAGAGCAGAATCACAGTGCTTGTCATATCCTGTTTCAGGAAACATATAAATTTTACTGTCTGACATAAAAAATAAATTTATAAAAAATGTTAGTAACAATTTATCTACTAAAATAATTTAATCTGAACTATTTATAAAGCGCTTTGTAATTAGTTAGTTACATTTTTGTAACATTCAAAGTTAATACTAATTTTTGAAAATCCAAATCAAATTATGTTAATAAATGTTAAAATTATTATTAAATTTATTTTTACAGTAATATCCATATAAACAAAAATATCCGACCTTTTGAGCCGGATATTTATGTATACAACAATAGACGATAATTAAAATCTAATTATATATTAAAATAAGGTATCTACTTCCTCTACGTAGTTTCCTACTAATGCAGATAATTTAGAGTATAGGGGTTGTTCAGAATTTCTTATACACTTATATATAACTCCATCCTCGATATAATACTTATCTTTGTAAATAATTATATTTCCGTCGCTAGGATATGGAATTGGATCATCAATAGTTCCAGTATGATCTTCAACTATCTCCGTATATAGAGAAGCAGTATTTATAGAAGGAGGGTAGTTACTTTGAACTAAATGTTCCTGCATTACCTTAAATAGCTTTCCTCCATACTGTACTTTTGTATTTATCTTAATTGTAACTCCTATAAACTCTTCCCAATTAGGGTACAAGGATTTGACAGACAAAGCCTGCTAATCAGACAAACTCATTGTATTAATAGTCATCATCATTAACTTTACAATGTCGGCCTGTTTTGGTGTAGATAGTACTGAAACTTCCTTTTCCATTTCAAAATCCTTTCTAACATTATCTTTAATAACTTTTACTAATTGTAGATATTCTTTGTATTTCACATCTACTAAGCTAATATCTAACTAATAAGAATTATAGGAATTAATAAGATTAAATTCTTCATTCTAAGTTATGTACTATCTTATAATAGCTTCGACACACTTCTTATAAGTTGGTTTACCTTGTATTCTAACCTATATAAAATTATATCTAATTTCATCTTCAATACTATCTTTTGAAATATCGTAATTATAATACCATATTCCATTGTTTAAAGACTCAAATTTATTTGGCTTTATAACAGACTCTATTCTTGTTGCAGTAAACATAAATTAACCTAAAATTTTATTAACAGATCGATATCCATAAGGAACCCAATATGAATTTATATCATTAGTAATATTAAAGTATCCAAGACCAGATTTAGTAGATGTATAGGTATTTCCTCCAACAGTTACTCCCCTTAAAACGGATGTTCCAATAGAGAGTTCTTCATTATCACATTTATAAGTAGTATTATTTCCATAAATTACTCCGGGAAATATATGTGCAGAATTACCTAAATTAAATAATTTAATATTTCCATTCTATGCAATTATGTCTCCTACGTATTTATAATCATCAGTTAAACTATTAGTATATTTAGATGAATCCTAGCAGGTATATACCTACCATATATTATTTTCCTAGTTAGCACTAACAATTATTCCTTCTAAAATAGTATTTCCATTTCCAAAAGTATTATCAAATCCTCTCCATCTAGGAACCTAAAATGTAATTGATGGAATATCATCAGTACTAGGAATAATTAATTCTTTTATTGCAGTTCTATTTCCAAATTCATTTAAATAACCATTTGGAACTACCTAAGTATAAACGTTATAACTACCCCAATTAGTATTCCAAGTAGTAACTCCAGATCCTAATCCTCCCTAGTGATAACCTTCAGAAGTTAGCTCTTCAGTATAAACCTCCTAACAATTAAAATTAGCGTATTCTATTACATATAACCAATAGAATATATTTTTATACTAATCATAAGATAGTAACTCGGAGCCAGCATTTCTAGAATAAGATCTAAAGAAACTAATACCTATATTACCTCTAGCTTTACCAAGATCTGTTCTGAAAACATCACTAATTAAGTATTCATCATAACTAGATCTATTTTGTCCTCCACGACAATAATCATTAGTATTTACTATTGAAACAGCACTATTTATAGGTAGGGTACTTAAGAATCCCATATTTGTTGGAACTTTATTTAGTACAGTATCCTAATAGGCATCTATAAGAAGTTCTATCTAATGTGTCCAAGTATCATCAAGTTTAACTAAAGATAACCATACTCTACGAATAGTTCCTATTATTTCTGACTTAATATAAAACTCTGGACAATAAACTTTTACAGTTCCGTCAAAACCATCAAGTCTAGAACCTATCTATAATTCTGTGATAGTAATTAATTCCTCAGAAATATCTCCTAAATCTTCTTCCCACACTACATATACCGAATTACCTTCAATTGATTCTATTTTTCCGATATGAGTTCCAGCTTTTACGTATTGATTAACTCCTAAATTAGCTCTAATCTCACTTGGTATACCAGATGGAAATTCTACATCATTTTCAAAACTTACAGTACACTTTATAGGATCTTTTCTAAATCTCCAATCATTTTCATCTAACCAATATATAATTTTACCCCTCTAAGCTATACATCCTCTTAGCTAAGACTGGATAGGGAGAGTTTTGTGGAGCGACATATTACCAATACGAGTGAGATGTGGATCTGCAACATTTTCATCCCATTCTACTCCATAAGCTACTAACTGTTCTATACCAACGATTGCTTTAGATAAGTTAGTCCATTGTGCTTCTCCTTTTGATTTCCAAGTTAGAATTTGATCAACAGATCCATTATCTGGAATATGATTTAATCCTGGAGTAATATTCTGCAAATGAGAAGAATCAACTTTCTTATCTAATTCTTCCTGTAAAGTAGAATCTTCTTTTATTATAGACTCAAATGTAGTGACAGGATAAAGTGATTCTCCAGTATTTCTTTCTTTTAATTGTGTTATTTTAGCCATTTTCTAAAATTATTCTAGCTTGATTTTTACAATTTTCTACAAAAGTATTATATTCATTAAATTGACTTAATGTATCTGATATTTCATTAGTATCATCAATACTATTTGGATTTAATAGTAAATTAAGTGCTTCTCTCTGAATCTAATATTCTTTATTATCTGAATACTTCTCTCTTATAAGTTGAACTACTTTTTCTTTATATTCCTCTTTGGTGTATTTAGGTAATTCAAAGATTTCTTCAAATTCATCTATAGACTAACTAGGAAGTAACATTCTCCTTGTGATAGGAGCATAATTTTCATCTCCTATTTTATGTATATATCCTTCTGTAGAATTAATTTCAGTTAAATTTCCTCTTTTATTTATTTCTATCATGTTGCAAATGTTATTTGTTTTTCTGCGGCCTCGGCAATTAGGTCGTCGGTAAGACGAGCGTAAGCCTCAGGGTGTAAGGTGATGGTAATTTCATTTGTATTTGTGGCATGTTTGATAAGATATTGAAGTGATATAAGATTTATTTTTGGACTGTCCATAAAACACAGATTGTTATTATATCTGATATAACCATAAAACACCCTCAAGATTAGAACAACCCGCAAATACGTCCTTTACAGTTTGTATTTGACACTATATTTTATGCCATGAATGGAGTATTTGGGCTACCAATACTTTTTAGTCTTGTACATAGTTTAAAGCAATGATTCCCAATTTCTGACGTTAGTATTATTACTGTTTCAAGGTAAGTATTTAGATAGAAAGTGAAGTTAAGGATGCTTCCGGCCTGTGCCTTATTTACCAGATTAGTGCGGATTTCTAATTGTCTATACCACGAATTAGGGTAATCTTTTGGTAAACGTCCTGCGGATAGTATTCTTATAGCTTGGTCGGCAGTTATGTCAAACAAACCATTTAGTTCACCAAATCCAGTAGTAGGGTTATACCTACCATATTCACCACACTCTACATCCCATTGTTTAATGAGTGCAGGAGTCCATTTTTCATATGCTTCCGCCTTAGCCTCTATCTGTACTTTCTCTGCCTCTGTTACCTCCTTATAATCTTCTCTACTCTCATCTCCCACGAGTATCTTCTTTTTCCAAAATTTAGGAAACATGGTGGCCTTGTTCTCGGTGAGCCAAAGCCCCCCCCCAGCTTGAATTTCAGTTAGTTGTCCTATTTTATTTGTTATCATGGTTATAAATTTTATACGGTTGCGAATGATATGTTCTTCTCTGCTGCTGTATTTAGCAACGTATTCCACTCTATGTTGGTCTCATCTGTAAGTTTGGCATAGACATTAGAATGGACGGTGATTGTGATGGCATTACTATTTGCTGCATTAGTCACTATGTAATCTAAGGATTGGAATGAAAGCAAAGGGGAGGAGTGAAATGAAACATCACTTCTCAGATGATATATTTTTACTTCTTCCAACGCCTCACATTCTTCAAACGCCTTATCAGTCTTATTAGCTGTCCAGCTCTCAAATCCAATTATACCGAGTATTTTCTTTAGGTTTGTGCACCCATAGAAAGCATAGGAAATATCAGTATAAGGTGAGTAAACTATATAATTCGGATTATCAATACATACACGCACAGCAACTAATGATGGAGTTCTGAAAGTATTGTGTATATCTTCAATACGTCCCATAGCCTTATCCAAACCTAAGATAATAGTCTTCACCCTCGGATTTAAGAGAGAGAATTGACCAGAATTATATTGCATAAATCGCGGAGTGTTGTAAACTGCAATAGCCTCATTATAAGTTAGCTCCACAGTATTACATGTAAATGGTTTTTCTTTAGTGCCATCGTATTGACAATCATATCCTTTAACCCACAAATCAATAAATAAATCTTTTTTAATTTCCTCTCTAGTAACAGTGTTGATTTCTTCTAATAAAGGCTAATTAATTACTTCTTCTCCTAGAATATTAGATAGTTCGTCTTTGTCAGCTTTAGTCTCTTCAATAATATTTACGTCATCCTTAATAATTTCAATATCATCTATAGCTATGTCTAGATTAACCTTATCCTGAGAAGACATTAATCCATTTTTAGTAGCTGTAACTACATCATAAGTAGTATCAGTAAATTTAGCGTTAGTTGGGACTGAAGCTCCTAATGTATGTGAACATTCTTTAGGTATGCCGTTTTCAAAGAATATAGGTTTAGTTAAATTACCAATATTAGTATTAGGAGTTAATTGATTAGCTACATTTCCAGATCCTAATACAAATTCTTTAGAATTATAGTTTTCTGGAATTGATCCAATGGTATAATCTTGGATTAATGACCCGTTTATAAAATTAACAGCATTAACGTGTATAACATTATTTAAAGTAGAAGTATAGTATATTTCTAAATAAGATTTTGTATTACTATAGACAAGTCTACATTTAGAAAAGAGGACAGTAATTCCCCCAATCTACGAAACACTTAAATGTCCGGAATAAGAAGACATACTTACATTTAATATAACAGAAGATTCTCTACTATTAGTAGGTTCATTTATTATACTAATAATTCCACTAGATGTAGTTGTATTTAGTATTGCTATTCTTATCCATTGTGAAGTAGATTGTCCAATAACTTCATAATTTACTGCAAATGTATATGGAATTTGATTAATGGGAATACTTCCATACTAGTTTAATGTAGCAACTCCATTAATAGCTCCTTTTTCACTATATGGAATCTATTTAACATTATTAACATTATTAAGTCCAATCTACTCTTTAGTTACTTCGTGGGGATTATTTTTATCCTATGTATGCAAATCCACATTATCTTGAACAGTTTTAATAGCTTGTGCCTAAAGTGTAGAAACTGGTTTATCAATATCAGCAGTATTATCTACATTAGTAAGATTAATGTCTTCTTTAGTTATAGTAGGATTAGATGATATTCGTTTGCCATTTATTGTGTAGTTATCTATTGTAGTTTTTATAGAATTAATATCCTAAGTTATCTAGTCTTGAGATTTAAGGGAGTTTAATTTAGCTATTTCTGAATCCAATACTAAAGATTTACCATCAACTTTATCTACTTTATTTTCTAATTTCTATTTGTCCTGTGAGGACATAATACCGTCTGAGGTTGCAGTAACTACTGGAAGCTAGTTAATAGGAACTTTCCCAGATTCATTTAATGTAGCAACTCCTCCAGAAACCCCCATTTCATCTCTTTTTACTTGGATGTCATTAGTTACATTGTTAAGTCCTACATCTTGTTTATTAATGACTGGATTAGAACTTATTTTTTTACCATTAATAGTGTAACTATCTAATGATTCTTCTACTTCATTTTTATACTAATTTAATAGATCTTCTATCTATTCTGTAGTACTATAATCATTTAAATCTATAGTGCCGCCTAGAGGATCCCATCTATCTCCAGTCCAAACTACGTTAGTACCAGCTGGATATTCTTTTCCTTCTAATTCAAAGGAATTAATTATATTATAAACATCTCCTATTTCTGAATCAAAAGAAAATATATCTGTTATATTATCAACTGATCCTTTTACTTTATATGCAGAAATATTTAAATCTCTTATCTTTTTTAATAATATCCTTCCTTGATTAGCTGATAATGCTTTAGATGAATCTTCAGAATCTAAGTTATCATATACTAAATTATCTAGTCTATTTTTATCTTCCTTAGACATAAGTCCATCATTTTTGGAGGTAGCCTAGTCAATTTGATTTTCTACCCACTCTTCTCCATTGTAATGATATAACTTATCTTCCTTTAACCATAAATGATATTGAGTAGGAGGAGTAAGATTACCCCTCCATACTGAGATGTTTTTGTCTATCATATTTATTATTCAGTAATAATCCAACCAGCATTAGTATAATACTATTTGCTCTCAGAGCTATTTATAATCTAATCTGATTTAATATCTAATACTATATCAGTTAAATACTATATATTCCCACTCGCTTTTGGTAATATAGCAGTTCTAGCTAGTGCATTTCTAGTAATACCCTGCTCCCATTGTCCAGTTATAACTGGAGAGTTAGCAGAACTTTTTCTAAGACTATAAGCATCTACATCTATATTGAATAAATTACTATTAACAACCCTAATATACCTACTATTAAATACATTATCTACATTTAATAGATTAAAGTAACTAGTATCTAATCCCATAGTAAGAGAATTACCTTCTATCTTTCCTATAAAATTAAATTCATGCTAGGAATTAATAGGAATACTCTATCCATCAGCAGTCCATGATAATTGTGGATAAGTAAATGCATTTGCTAAAGTAGACACAACTTTAGGAATTGAATCTTGTAATAATACAAGTGAGTAATTAATAGTCTGTTTACTACCCTCTTTGGTATTTTGTAGTACAATATAACTAGAAGTAAAAGCACTACTTAAATTAGGGTTAGTAGTATATTTAGATGGGTAATGGACGTATACATTGTAAGTTATATTCTCATTTTCCCATGTTTTAACTAACCTTGGAATAACTATCTAATTACTAAAAGTATTAGTACATAGTACATTTCTATTATTTTTGAATATGTTTTCTGGAATTATGCCATTTAATCTAGAAGCGCAAGCTAAAGCTTCTGTAACTCCCTAAGAATAATCTGAAGCACTTCCAGAAGGAATAGAACTAATCAATCCATAAAACAAATCAGGAGGAATAATTAATTTATTAGGATCTCCATTTAAAATTGGGTTTTCTGGAATATAACTAGCAAATGTAGATATATATCCTCCTACTAAATTTTCTGCATCAGTTATTTCAGTCTATGTTTCCACTGAATGCTCAGTATAAATATATTCCCCACTAGAAGGAATTAAAGTTCTAGTATAATAAGTAGAATATTCATTACCTTCACTATCGACAACTCTGTTCTTTTCTATATTAGGATCTGGAGTATATTGATATTCATTAAACTTACAGTCTTTAAATAGATAAGCCATGTTATACATATCTTGAGTATAAATATAAGTATATAACTTAGCCTATTTATATGTATCATTATCCGGAACATAGACTGTCTATGTCTATTCTTTTCTCTTCTTAAATAAATTAAATGGGATAGAATTTGAAAACCAACACCCCTAAAATAGGCCACATACATTCTATAAAGAAGGTAAATTTTTACAGAAATCCTTAGATAATTTAATTGCAACAGCATCATTATCCTCATTAGTTTTATACTTTAATCCCTTAAATGCATAACTTGCTCTAGTTATTTTAGTATTAGCTTTATCAGATACTCCAAATTTTAATTCCTCAACATTACCTATAATAGTTACATTTTTAAATAAGCAATCTATTCTAGTTAGAGTTTTAGAATTAAGTATTTTATCACATAGTTCATTAAAATGATCTGCACTAATATATTTATTACATTCATTAGTAGATGTAGATATTCCAGTATAATCAAAACTAAATAAATAGCTTAATGTAAATTCCTTATCCCAATCATACATATTATAATAATCAGCTGTTACATCTGGAATTGTAGATTTTGCCCAACACCCATACACTGAGACTGGGTTTTTAACATCTTTAAGTAAGTTATCATATCCTTTATAGGCACATGCTATATTACATATAGAGTTTAGACTTGAAAGCTATTTCCATCCAGCATTAAATGTATTTGACCAATCAAAAATATAATTACCATACGGATTAAACTAAGAAAAAGAAGTTAATTTACTTGGAGGAACTCCATTAGGATTAAATACTTCTGATAATTTAATTTCAGATCCATCAGGTAAAGGATTACCATTTTCATCTGTAAATATAATTCTATTTATGCTTCCATATACCTAACCAAAAGGAAAAGTAACTATCTTAGAAATAGAATCTTCGAAAATATTCAATGGTATATAATAATGTTCTACTGCTTCATTTCCACTTATAGCTCTATCATATTTACATCCACTTTCAGATCCCATTTCTAAAAACTTTTTATGTATAGCATTTACTCCATCTTTAGTTTCAGTTCTAAAGAAAGAAGTAGCATCTGTAACGTTATTTAATTTTCCAAAATTAGGATATGAATCATTAATAATACTATTTTTTAAATCTGTTAATCCAAATGTAACTTCCGCGTCTTGAAATATACTTGCCACATTAGTAATTGAATTAACTTCTGGCACTATATGATTGATAAAATGTTTAACAAAATCCCATGTAGCTAATGTATTAGTAAAACAATATGATAAATTAGTTAGGGTATCTTTTATTTTAAAATCAGTAAAGCTTCCGGATTTATCTTTTAAAGCATACTTTGCACAATTATAAAATGCTTCATAATTTAGATATATATTTGATCCAGATACTGTTTCTAGGTATGTACATCCATAAAAAGCCTAAGGTAAAAGTTCTACATTAGTAGGCAATTCAGCATTAACTATTCCTATAGACTACTTAAAAGATAATTTCTTAACAGTAGAGTTAGATAATAAAACTTTTCCATTTTCATAAGTACCTTCAGAAGTTATAGATAAGTTACTTCTTTGACAATTTATAACTTGTAATTCTTCTAAGTCTTGTGTTTTACTCTAATTTATAGTTAATTTGTTTAATTTGTTACAATTAGTTATTTTAACAACTTTAAATCCTTCAACTGTAACGTTAGTAACTACACCATCATTACTTAGAATAAAAGTACCTCCAGGTTCTGAACAAGATACTTTAATAGTTCCTATTCTACTAGTATTTAAAGTAAAATTCTTTAAATTGCCATTAAGATTAGTAATTTCTAATGATTGTAGAGTTGTGTTATTAATAGATAAAGTCTGCAAGTTAGAACAGTTTGTAACTTTTACAGAAGCACTAGGAGCACTCATATAACTAAGATTTAATTCAGTAATATTAAGATCATTAGCACTTAGTGATATTTTACTTTTTGATATATCAATTCTTTGTAGATTTGGGAAATTCCTAGAATCGCTTAGATTTAATTGTCCAGAATAATTAGGAGACGTTAATTCTATTACTTTTACATTAGGAGTATTTAAACTAAGAGATGTAAATTTACCAGAATTTCCAGTTATGTTTTCTAGTTTATCAGAAGAGATTGTTAATGAATTATTAGTATTAATCCAATTAATATTCTATAGATAAGTCCATGCCTATGATCCTCCAAAAGTTGTTACCTAAGATCCTACAGTACTAAATTCTACCTACTAATTATAGTCTCCTCCTAAAATATATCTATAATATTCATTAGGAGTTGTTATCTATAATGGAGAAAATTCTGGACATCTTATCTAGAATTTAATATTACCTGATAACTATATTCCTTTACTAGTATCAGTAGAAAATATATCTCTAAGAATTATAATATCACTATTATTCTCCAAACCATACTATCCATTATAGGTAGGAGTAATAACAGGAGTTTCATTAATTGTTAAAGTCTGCCATTTATTATCACCAGAAATACTATCATCTCTATAAGTAATAGAATCTAATACACTTCTATCTAGGTTAAAATAAGCATCCAAAATATGTAATCTACCAGCAAGCCATTCCCTTACTTTATTAGTTCTAGTTCCGTTAAATTTTATATAGTTATAATCGTTATAAGCATCTCCATCTAATATAAAGTATTTAGTTCTATAATTATATGATACCAAAGCAGGACATATAGAAGTTAGATTCTTAGAGAAGAAATTATCCATGAAATAGTCTGCATTCTTTAATATTCCCTAATTAGTATCCTAATTATAAGTAGCACTTCTCCATTTAGCATATAATTCTTGAGGATATTGTGATACAGTCAAAGAATATTCCTAATCATTCTCTGGGTATACTAATTTTGCATATTTAGCTATAGTAAAGAGATAATTAGTCGGAACATCATATCCAGCAGCTCCTAAAGAATGAGGAGAGAAGTCTCTATAAATAACTGCACTACTTGGATACTATACATTTCCTTCAGTTTTAAGTATTGGGCAACTCCAATAATCTGAGAATGCATAATAGGATATATCTTCACCTTTATTATTAATTCCCAAACAAGTATCCATATCATAAAATGCAGGAAACCAAGTAGCTGTATAGTCTGGTTTAGCATTCCAAGTTTTTATATTTAAATTCTTCATTACACTATCTACAAGTCCTAACACCATACATATAGTGTAGTATTCAGAAGTTGCCTAGTAATTTAATGAAGCTTGTCTATTATCTTCATAATTTGGAATAATTAGATTTTCTAAATCTAGAGCAGTACCTTTAACTACTCCTTCCTTAGCTATAAATGTTATATTACCGTTATTATCTACTCCTTTTCTATACTATGTAGAATAGTCTGGAACCTAATTATTAGATTCTCCAGGAGATGCCTCAGCATTATATCCATCTGTATATTGGCCTTTATTCTTTTTAAGTATAGTTTCAAATAAATACCCTCCAGACTTAGCAACTTTTTCTACAAAAGCAGAAATACAATGTTTTAAATTATCTTCTCCTAAATTGGTTGCACTAACTAAATCTCCGAACATATAAAGTGCTTCCTAAGATTGCTAAAATAAAACGGTCTCGTCCCATTGAGAAAAGTCAAAATAATTATTACCTCCTTGTATTTCAGCTACTCCTAATCCCTCTCGTAGGGTATTCTAACTACTAGTTATTTTACAGAAAGTAAAAGATTTTCCAGCATTTGATAAAATCTTATTCTTATCGTCTCCAAATACTGATAAATCTTTGTATCCAAGATTAAAGTAAGAAGATCTACCTAAGTTGAAGTTGTATACTCCCTAGTAGTAATATGTTCTATTCTTATTTTCTCCATCTGAAGTTACATGACATAAGAATAACAATATAGGGAAACCATCAAGACAATTCTTTATATAATTACTATAGTAACTTGTATCGCCTATATGATTATGGAATTTATTACATACTGTATTTACAAATTTACCACAAGTAGTATTATTACTATGGGAACTATCTACTACATCAGCCTTTAGAGTATATTTTGTTTCAGGTAAGAATGTCTTAGGATCTCCTTCAGTAAAGTTAGGAGAATACAAGTACACATCTTTATCCTAAGTTTCAGTATCATTTACTACTTCTAGATCAAAATTCTTACTCTTATAAGTCATAGTTGAAGAACCCTGTAAAGAAGCCTAGAATATAGCATTACTGAATCCTGAAGGGAATTTTATTTCATTTACACTATCATTTCCACCACTCCAGGAAACTTTAACTTGAAACTTTAGATCAGTTCCTTCTTTATATTCTCTTTCTAAGGAGTTTATAAATCCCCCACTACTATCAAATTCCCCATTATCCTCATAAGTCATCAAAAGTACAGGAGTACTTATTGATCCAGCTAAATTATTGATTGTACTTTCATCAGTAGTTACTCTACCATTAAGACCAATATTAAACTTCTTTAAACTATCAAGTAATACTATCTCTTCTCCTACATCCTCTCTTAATATAGTATTTTTATATTTAAGGTAGTAATTATATACATCATAGTCTCCATTAGTATGAGTGTCCTCATTAACTTCATTGTAGTCTATTTCTAATAAATTAATATAGCTATTAACAGGCTATATCAAAATAGAATCAGCAGTTAATGCTGAATTGAATAGAGACCTAAATGCAGCTTCTAGAATTCCATCTATATAAACAGATAACTAATACATATTATCATTACCATTTTTCTTTACATACTAACAGTATAGCTATATTAAATGATAATCTTGAATAGAATCTTTATCTGCATTAGATTGTTTTTTAATACATAAGGGTCTAGATCCTCCATTAAAAATAATCTCAGACTACTTAATAGTTATGATATTAGTTTCAGTAGTTGCATTATATAAACTTAATATTTCAGAGTTTTCACTATTTATAGTATTATATTGTAATCCTATAGCAAAGTGAGTATTAATTATACTAGAAGTAGAAGCAGTAGGAGGAACAATATCATTTATGGTAATAACTTGACTATTAACAGTTTGTTCTATACATGGTCTGTCTCTGAATTGAGAAAAATTTGGAGTTACCTCATTAATTCTATAATAATAAGAAGTCCATGTAGTAGGATTTTCAAACCAATCAAGATTTATTGTATTTTCCTATATATAGAAATAATATGTTTTTGTATAAGTACTAGTTCTAGATACTGATATTTCCAAAGAGTTTAGTCCAGAAGATATACTAAATAACTTAAAGGAATACTATTGTCTTTCTACTACTGATAATGGATTATCAAAGATAGAATTTCCATTTAATTTTATATCTACTGTATATGATCTATTATTGGCACTTCCTTCATATATCTTATAATTAAATGTTAAATATCCAGGTAAAAATAAATATGGATTTTCGGTTTCTTTATCATAAATAATTCCGTTATCTGGCTATAATAACATATATAGATTTTCAGGAACTAAAGAAAATGATAGACTTTTATTTAGAGTAATTAGTTCCTATCCTTCTGGTATTATATTGAAATCCATATTTACAGTATAATATCCAGCATTTTCCTACTCAAATAAAGATTTATCAAGAGGAAATAGAATAGTATTATTTTTATCGGGTATAGAATTTTCTATTTCTTCGTCTAAAAAAGTATATTTATATTTAATATCCGCTGGTACAGATATTACATATTTTAGCTAAACATTTACACCTTTCTATTTGGCAGTTTCAATAAAAAATTCTTTTAATACTTCATTGCCATTATCATCTACTAAAGATAAAGTAAATTTATAAGGAGATGTAATATAACTACAGCCTACTTGTTTTTCTTCATTGCCATCTGTAACTGTAATTTGTAAATTTGAATTGGTATTTAAATTTATCTAAGTATCTAATTGATAATTATTTTCAATAGATAAAATTACAGTTTGTTCTTGTTTAATATCATTTCCAGTAGAAGATTTTGTTATATAAGAATACCTAACATTAAAAGAAGCTCCATTTGGATTATTAATTTTTATATATAATGGATATAATCCAGTACCATTGAGTACTATGGACTAATCTTTAAGTTGAATACCATTTAATGATGCAAATACACTATATGACTAAACTGAGCCTCCTCCAGATCCTCCTGAGCCTCCAACTCCTCCATATTTATATATCCACTTAAGATTACTTTTTAATTCTGAAATCTACTACTGTTGAGATGATAATACTGTAGATAGAGATTTCTCTCCATCTAACAGTATAATATCATCTTCAGTTATAATTTTACTACCATTATTTAGTTTCATATTGTAATTAATATTTGTTCAGAGTCACTCCACTCTCCAAAATTATTTTCACTAACTGGTTTAAAGTATTGTAATTTCATTGGCTAAGTAGAGTAAGTATTTTGTGCAAATTTGAAACTATTATTAAATATATTAGCTATTCTAACTAATTGTACCTAATAATTTGAACCTAATTTAACTACTCCAAACATTGGGTATTTCTGATTGTTATTAGCTGAATCAGTACTACCATCACTATTTGTTTGAGGAATAGCCATTGAGAATTTCTAGTTAGCTGATGGAAGTTCTTTATTAGAAGTTAACTTATAGCCAGTAGCTTGGCACATGAAATATACTACTCCACCTTCCAAGTCTGGAACTGGAGTATAAGGATAAAACATACCAGAACCTTGACCTACATCAGCTCTCTTAGTTAATGGAAATTTAGTTAAATGCTTTGTATTAGTACCTTCTCCATATTCCCAGATTACATTATCATGTTCTAGGGTTTCTTCCATACTATATTCATTATAATTATCTTTACTATTCTTATTATCGAAATAAAAATATTCTCTTAAAGGATAAGTACATGCATAAGTATGTTTATGACCTCCCAATACTAATTTTACTTTTTTAAACTCTAATAATCTACTAAACCAATATGTTCCATTTCCTACATCCTAATTACTAATCTAATTCATATGACTTCCAACTAGACTTGATCCACTTACAGATCTACTTTTTGTTTCTTCCCCAGATTTTAATGAAGAATTAGTAATCACAGTAAAAGGCATCTCATGACAAGATACTATACATTTCTTAGTTGTAGTTAGCATTTTATACAACATTGTATAAATTGAAGTAAATGTATTTATGTACCTTTTATTAGTTCCTACTGTAAAGCCAGTATAAATATTAATGGTATCCTATCCATCTACTAAATTAAACCACTATTTACAATTTGTAACTGTAATTTCACTATTAACATTTACAAATCTGTAATCTTTAGATTCAAAATAGTACAAACTTGGAATATACTTTCCATTAACTACTGGTACAAACGTAGATTCATCTATATCATAGCAATAGCATACATGGAAATAGAATGAATTTGATTTACCATTATCATCTCCAGTTCCTAAAGCATTAACATCTGTATTACATAGATCATTATTACCTACTACAGCATTATGTTCATATTCCTTAAATAAAGATTTTCCTCCTTTATAATAATCATACCACTCACTAATTCTGGTTCCATTCTAAGTCATATCTCCAGTATTTATAATAATAGGTATAATACTATTAGAACTCTAATCCTATTTTATTTTTTCATATAATTTATTAGCTGCTGCAGCCCATACTTGATATTCTATCCAATGAAATCCCTATTGATCTGAAGTTTGATAAATCCTAGGAACATAAGATTCTGGATACAAAGTAAATGTGAATATTTCAGATACATGATCTTTATCTGGACCTCCGTTTTTATCTCGCCTACCTACTATATATTCCCACTCTTCTTTACTACTAGGAGATTGAGAATAAAGCCTAACAACACATTTATGCGAAGTATATTGAGTATTATCAGCTGGAAATCTATTTATAATTCTAGCATAACATGCATTATTTAACTCCTTTGAATATTCCTTTCTAGAAGGATAAGATGTTGGTTTTTCAATTGCTGATTCTACTACTCTATATGATTCAAAAGCGTATTGCCATTCTTCTAAGCCTTTTCTTCTTACCCAGATATACTCATCATGCACTCCTACTGAAATCCAATTGAAACATCTATCTGTATAAATATTAGTTCCAAATGAACAGTTAACCATATTAGGCTTTTCAGTATCTAATTTTGATTTATCGGTTTGTACATTTCTATGTTCAAAGGAAGCTTTAGGAGCAAACTTAGAAATAGGATATACTTCACTCGTATGAGGAAATGATATTAAAGGATTACTTAAATCCATAACCCAAATATCATTAGCAGAAGACCATCTATTTCTGGAACAGTCTGCTTTATTACAAGCTTGAAACGCCTGCTTAGCAGGATCAAGCTCAAACATATTTCTGTACATTGTATTTGACTTGATATTTACTGAAGTCTATGCCCAGTATCCTTTAGTACCCTCAGCTATTACCATTTGTTTAAAATAGATAGCATCTATAAAGGATGAATCATACAAGTATGGGAAATTCTTAACATCTTTATCTGAGAGACTTGGATCTATTTGTCCTATATTACTACCATTAGAGTTTATAAATAAACTATAGTCAGCTCTTAAGTTTTCATTTCCATATGTTAGAGCAAATCCATATCCTCTATTAGTTACACTAGTATCTATTGTAAAATCAATTAGATTGCCATCTATAAACCATTCCTAATCAAAATTACTTATCTTAATATAAGCTGAAGCATCATCAATATCTACATATTTCTTACCTACTATTAAATAGGTTCCTCCAGCAGGGATAGTTCCATGTAAAGGTAAATGATATACAGCCTATTCTCCTTTATCATTAGGACAAGTATAATGTAGATAACACCCTTCTAAATTAAAATCACAATCTGCTGTATTTTCTAATTCAACAAAGGCTCTGTTACATCCATATACTGTGTCAGTATCATAGGGAGCATAAAATGCACCAATTTTTACTCTATCAGAGTATAATCTAGCATCTGACTTTATTTCTATCTTTATATCCGAATTCTTATTATATTCGGCTAATCGTAACTATCCTATAAAACCTCTTACATTTTGCTTAATCGTAGCAGCACTATTAGTTACTCTCTCTTCTAAAGTTTCTCCAACTTTAGGAAGTTTCTAACTTCTTAAATTGCCCTCACTGTCTACGGAAAATTTAAATCTATTTCCAGTATCTTGATGAATAAATGTTATGTCTGATAAGTCAGTGATATGGAGATTATCCCCATCTTCCCTAACTATACCCATATTTTTCAGTAAATTAATAACCTCTGATTCTGTCATACCTTCTGGTTCAGTTCCACCGCTACTACTTCCAATAGCAATTAACTGATCGTTATTTTTAATCCATAATTTTTTAGTTTTCTCTACAAAAATTAACTCATTATTAGGAAGCTAATTTTTTATTTCTTGTAAGATAGATTCTGTTTTTACAGATCTAATAGTTATATGAGCTACCTTATACTTATAAGTTTCATCACTAGGAGTACTAGGAATTACCTATTTTGAGAAGTCTTGATACTTACTATAGAAATTAAGTTTAGATAAATGTAAATCACTAAAGACTACCTCTTTTATAGTATATTTATCATTTAAAATGTTTTTAGTTTTAATAAGGTTACTAAAGTCAGAAGTTAAGTATCCCTCTGTTAATATCTAACTTCTAGTAGCGTTTCCTATACTTACATAAATATAATTCTCTCCATCCTATCTATTTATAACTACCATTATATTATAAGCATTTATAACTGGTAATTTTAAAGATTCTAGATTAAGCACTTTACTCTATTCATCTTCTTTAGAAAATTTAATAGAAATTGTAGGTTTAGTAGCAGTTATATAACAAAATAACTTTGGGTCTGTTACTTCATTAAGAGATTCATCCTCCCATTTAACATCTCCAGTAATTTCAAGTATTCCTTCAGTTCCTATATTTACATTTTCAGATGGAGTGAGAGTATGCCCAGCTCCTATTACTAACTCATTTACAAGAGATAAGTCTTCTTCTTCTATAGCCCACAGTGGTTCATCGTCTGGATCTTCTATTCCCCTAACTATTCTAGACATTGCTGTATTCTAATCAGTATAAGAATAAATTCCATACTAAAAGGAATTCTTTAATCTAGCTACTTCACTTTGTAATTTTCTAATAGCTGAAAATAGAATATCTACATAAGTTCCACTTCTAGAAATTTCTCTAGAAAATGTCTAACCATTTAAATCTTGATATTTATTAGGAATAGTAATATATTTCTCTGGAAGATCCTCTCCAAGTTCATCTAGTAATTCCTAATCAAATATTGGAATTGTATCACTTCCAAATTTAGCTTTATCCCATGTATTTTCGGATACTAATCTATAATACTCATCTGTATCTCTTACATAGCATAACATTCCTATCTTTCTTCTTACTAAAGGAATATTATCTCTTTCTGATATAGAATTAACTGAATAAATACCACCTCGTATATTATTAGAATCAACTAGTGGAAACTATCCATTATTTTTCTATACAATTTCACTAATAAGTTCTACTCCCATATTATTTAATTAAGATAGTTGTTTCTCCCAGACTATGATTATCACTTTTGTATATAGTATATATTTCTCCATTTTTACTAAATTGAAGATTTGTCACTACTCTAGTAAACCCTCCCTCAAATCCTCCAACATTAAATACTGGATTTACAATTCTATTAGGAATAGCTAGATATATATATTCTCCAGGAGAAGCATTTACACTTACTGAGCCATTTTTCTCTAATGTTAATTTAGGCTAAAGATAATTTAATATATCTTCTGAAGTAGTAATTAAATTAGATGTAACTCCTACATAGATAACAGATTTAAAAGTAATAGTAAAAGTTACACTTTTAGATTTATTTCCTTTATTATACTGAACTTCTAATACTTTTGAAGTTGTACTAGATATATTATCTAAAATGTACTCTCTTAGATTAGTATCTATTTCAATTCCATCAAATGTTTGAGAAAATATTGGTTTATTATAAGTCCAGCTAAATTTAACATTATGTAATGTTTCTCCAAGTTCTGCTAAATTTGGGGATACTTTATTAGTTATAATAAGATCTTTGTAAAGAATTTTATCAAGAGCATCTCCTACACTAGTAATATTAGGATCATCAGAATCCACATAAGGATGGTTATAAGGATCTTTAATAGGATCTATTTCAATACTATCTATTTTTTCATCTATTAAATCCTTAATTTTCTAAAACTCCTTCATTAAGTCATCCTAACTCTAAATGTATCCAGTTATATTACCCCACTTAAGAGTGTATTCATCACTTATTCCTAAGTTCTTTCTAGCTTTAGCTTTCTATACTTCTGTAACTAATTCACTTAAGCAATTCTTTATTTTTAAATAATCCTCAGTCGTATAGCAATCATAACATCCACATTTGGAGTTATTTTGTATCATACATTCACTCATATCTATAAATCTGTAATGTTAAAGTATCAGGATCTATATAAGATAGAACATACTAATTATCAACTTTACTTATCTATTTATCTCTATCTATAGAAATATCATTCTTAAAATTTAAGTTATTAAAATTTCCTGTAACTTTAATAACTGAATACTTAGATTTATTACTTTGTGTATTAAACTAAAAATTATTATTGTAACAAGAGGAAACAAATGTATTATTTTTAAAGTTTTCTGCATAAGTATTATTGTAACATTCACTTGTTATAAATACATTATTTTCTGCTCCACTGCTGAAATGATTATTATGAATATTAAATAATTCAGAGGCTTCCTCAAATTCAGGAGTATTAAAAGTATATAAATCTAAATAATCATTAGATATACTTATACCTAAATCTTCTAATTCACTTTTAGTCCTTCTAGATTTCTTATTTTTAAAATCAAAATAGGCTGTGTTATTATTATTATCTTTTAGATATGTTATTTTTCCTTTTGTAGTAACTCCGTCTGGAAGTACTTCTGAATTATAATCATATTCAGCAATCCATTTATTAGAATTACTGTAATAATCAGATAATATAATAACCTAATTAAGTATATTACTAGGAGTTATTGCTATAACTAAAATAGTATATATTTTTGATGGATTTATATCTAATCCCCATGACTAGTATATTCCATTAGAATCTTCTACATTAGACTAGTAAATAGTCTAGAAATCAGTTATAGCATACGTATGTCCTACATTAAGACTATTGTTTCCTATTAAATTACTAAATTCAGAATATAATAAAGGAGTACATTTAGGTAGATAATTTTCTAAATCTAATTCACTTAAAGCCCCTATATTTTCTCTTATTAATTTCTATTCAACCTCAGTATAATTAGCTAAGTAACTGTCTATTCTAAGATAATTTTCTAAATCTTTTAAGCATATATGTCTATTACAATCCTTCATTACTTAGTTTATAATATAATAATTTATTATTACTTAATTTATGATATATTTCTAGAAATATAAACTAATCCATAAGTTTATCTAAACTAGGTTTATATCCCTTTTGTAATTCATGTAATGCTTTAAAATAATCCTCGATTATTCTTTCTTCAAGAACATCCACATGATGACGATGTATTAACATTATTCTATTTCTATTTACAAATTCCGTTACAAGAATCTAATTTCTCAAGTAATAACTATGCAGCTTCATACTACTCATTCTTAACATATAGTTTCATGATATTAATAGAAATCCATATAAAATCTCTATTATACCTATCACTTTTAATATTATAGTTTTTATCTGAACATTTAGACAATGAGTTATTAAAAACATTCTCACTTAACTTTATAAAACAATTATATAAGTCATAAAAGTGAAAAAACTATTTTTCACATCTTGATAGAGTAGTATTATAAGTATTTACTTGGGTATATTCTGATTCTTCACACTCAATTAATTTAGAATTTAAATACTTATATATTTTCTGGCCGTCAGTAACATATATAGCCTAATAAGTATCTAAATTAAATTCTCCATCTTGTAATTTTTTATCTAACCAATCTATGGTTGGTAAGACTAAATGATATACAGTATAATACCCATCTTTATTTATGCGAATTTCAGCTTCATCTAAATAATGATCATGAGTAGTATATTCAATATTACTGGTATATGGGTCAGTTGTGGAATTATATCTAAGTATATTAACTGTGCATGTTTCAGAATATTTAAAATTGAAATACCTATCAATACCTTGATTATCTTCTGGAAGATACTCATCTCCCTATTGCGTAATATCTTGTATCCTAATATATCTGTCTCCTATATCACAGACATTAAAAGTTAAATTCATAAGTCTCTTATTTTATCATTATATGGATTACCATCCTATAACTAAGCTATTTCAACTTGTGTTCTTCTCTTTTGCTCCTCAGCTGTTGCCTCTCTAAAGTCTCTCTCAGTGTGAGCTTTATACCATTCAAGTTGATACTTCATTTGTATATCTTGCTGTTCTAATTGTATTTTAGCCTAATTAAGCTATTCTATTTTTTGCTATGATTTCTATAATTGATTAGAAGTATCCTGTAATTGTTTCTATAACTATTCTAATTGCTAAGTTAACTACTGAATTTGGTTATTCTCATCTTTCTATATTCTCATAGCTTTTTTAACTTTATATTTTAAATCTGGAATACTCTTACTTGTAATAGCTTCAATAATAATATCAGGAGGTAGACTACCAGATTTTACAAATTCTGGAATAATAGATTTAATCTATTCTAAATCCTTTACTATTTCGGTACTAGTTAGAATTCGTATATCATGATCAGTTAACGTAAAATATTCTGGCAAAGCTGTAAATACTTTTTGATATTTATCTCCAAGAATAATCGTTCCCACTAATCCGTTTTTAAATACAACTTTAGCTAGATTTAAACAGTCTAATAGCATCTCATTTACAATTAAATCCATCTAATGATAGTACTATTTAGTAATTATAAATGAGTTATTCTATCCAATTTTTACATTAGTTACAGCATCTCTCTATTCTATTCCATTAAGTCTTTCCCTAAATACGCCAGTAATAGATGAAGCTGTCTGTTCTATAGAATCAATAGCTACTTGAATTGCACTTATAGCCTACTCTTTAACTGTATTATCAAAACCATTAAAAATAGTATTAAGAGCAGCTTGTCCAGAAGCTATTCTACCTTCCTGAGAAGAGTCAAGAACCCCAAGTCCTTGCTTTTTAAGAGCCTGCCATTTTAATAATCTTTCTGGAAGACTTACTCCAAGTTTTTCAGGAATTAGAGCTAAATCAACCCAATCTCCTACAGTACCACTACTTGCTATAAGATTATCTCTATAGAAATGAAGTAAGTCATATTGATCTTGTAAATGAGCACAAGCTAGTACTAGCGAATATGGTTTATTACCTCTGTTCAAGAAATATATTCCATTAATTGATAAACTACAATAAGAAGGGTTAGATTTACTTCTCATTACTTTGTCATTCTTACCTTTAAGAATATATATTTCTTCTCCAATTCTTACTGTTTCGTATCTCTACATTATAAAATCTTTATCAGTTTCAATCCACTCTACTTCATAAACAGGAATTAAATCATGTAAAGTTCCCTAAGTGGTATCAGGGTATCCTGGAGTAACTTCTACTCCTGCTAATATTCCATTAGTAGTAGGACATCCAGAATTAGTATTCATTTTTACATAATATATAGCATTATCATATATATCTTCCCACTTATCCTTAAGTAATTCTCTATCCTTAGAAGTCATTTGTTCTCCATATTTGTTAAGTATCTAAGCTTTAGTAAACCAATTTCTTACAACTATTCTATAAGAATTTTTAATATATGGGGATTCAAAATTTCTATCTATAAAAGTATTTAATGGATTTAATGCTCTAATCCGTATATTATTATTTCCTACAGTAGGTTCTACCCTATAAAAAGCATATCCAGTAATTAAAAGATCTAACAGCAAATCTCTTAATACAGTTATAACGTCAGTATCTCTAGACTACATTATATATTCTATTACATTCTAAGCAGCTATTTCATATTCTGATATAAAACTATTATTTATATCTTCTATTATCCTTTTTAACTACTATTCTACTAATCCATCATTAATATTCTTTCCATCTATAAAATTTAATATAGAATTCTTAAGATGGCTTTTTAGATACTTGTGTAATTCAGAAGAAATTTTTAACTATTTCTCTCTATCTATATTATTTATAGTTTCACTATCCTTACAGAAGATTTTAGGAATTATTGGAGTTCCTAAATACTCACCTATTAAAGCATCTACATGTTTTTTAATAAGTGGAGTAAAGTGTAATGTAGTTGGAGTATTAGTTCCATAAACTTCTTCTAAGTATCTGAATTGATCAGCATCCCTAATTCCATTATAGTAGTTATATGCTTTCTATAAATCATATTTTGAATAAACTAGCTCAGATATAGCTTTATCTGTCTTATCTATTAATTCATCCTTTGTCATTACATGATTTATTTATTGGATAAGTTAATTGTAAAGTTTCATAATGTACTAAGTTAAATCGTTTATCTATTAATTCCCTTTTAAGGAATTTAAGAAATTTCTAATCATCTAATTCAGCATGCATTATTAATGGCCTTACTTGCATACCAAGACTTATATGATAACCTACAGGATCTAATTTTTGAATTTCCATTTTTCCAATATATTCTTTCTTATAAATATCCAGAATATAATCTCGTATTACTTGTTCTAATTCCGTAATTGTCATATAACTATCCAAAATTATTATTAAATAAAATCTAATTATTCTATTTAGGAATAGTTCCATATCTTCTATTTCCGTCTTCATCAGTATAGAATCCTATATCTTCCCATTCTCCTTTAACTTCCTCTACTAACTTAGGAACAACTCCCTGAAGTTCTTCATCAGCTAAAAGAGCCATAGCAGTAGCTGCTACAATATCAAATTTCCGTTTATTTTCGTCTGAATATCTATTAAATTCATCGAGCATTTCTTCAAACCATATAAGATGACAATAGTCGTTAATATAGTCCGCGATAAGGTCTGTTTGATGTGCTATAATAGCAGGAGTTGCTGGAGTTCCATACTACTTATTAGTATTTCTAACAGATTCACCAAGAGTTGCTCTGGGTCTCTTCATAAATAACTTCAGAAGTTTTCTTTCTCTAGCGTATGGAATAATACTTTGTCTTGTTGCTTCTATATTAATTGTAGCGTTATAGTATTGTGCAAGTCTTATCGCAATCTTATAAGCTTCTCTAATATCGCTTGGGCGATCCTTATATATTGCTACAAACTTTGGTTCTTCTATCCCATAAGTTCTTTTAAAAACAACCAAACAGAAATCTGATGGATCTTTAGTATTCTCAGATGTTTGCGCTGAACCAATATCAATGCCATCAATTCCTATTACATACAGATTTCTAATTTTTTCATTAGGAGGTCTCCATATTACTCTATCATCCTCATCTTTCTTTTCCGGAAGAGTCCATATTGGATGTTCAAGTATTTTTAGCTTACTGTTCTAGCTAGGAATCCACCTAAATCCATTAATATTTTGTTCTGTATGTATTCCTTCTTTATACTTATACTCTAGATACCCAGTCTCTATAGGAGGACATCTTTTTAAGGCTCTAATCTAAGCAAGCTATTCAGCTATATTCAATTTGTTGAACTTGTTCTCTCCTTCGAGATTAAAAGCTTCCTCGGCATTCCAACAGCGTTCCGCACATTTCTTTACATACTCTTTTGGGATTTTTGCTAGTTTATTTCTTTCTTCTTGTAAGGCTTCTTTAAACTTTTCTTCATCTACCACACCTCTGTGATCCATAAAGTCTGGATCAAGCGATTGTGCAAAGTACGGAATAAAGAAAGCTGTAGTTACTGTCTCTCCAGTCTAAGAATAGTTATGTCTGTACGGAAGTACTTTAAAAGCTTCTGGTTCATAGTATATAGTGCGTAATCCTTCAAGATTCTTTCCTTTATCACCACCAGTTCCTCCGAACATCATAATACCTCTAGGGATACCTTGTACCTCAACTAGTTCCTGTCCCTGAATTACTGCTGTAGTCAAGTCTGGCCAGCTACCAGCCTCATCATATATAATTAAATCAACACGATCTCCACGGATATTATTAGGATCACTACCATTAACTCCAGTAACTGTAGATTGAAATCCACTAGCTACTTTTTGTCCATTGATGTTTTCCCATCTTCCAGATTTCTTTGTAAGAGCTGAATCCTCTAGCTGTCTCAATCTAAACATCCCTCCATCAGTTTTACTATCTAGGAATGTTAAAGCATGGGTAAACTTTCTATAGGTTCTTTTTAATTTCTTATCATCATAACAGGTAATTATAGTAAAGCTCTGTCGAACAGTTATAAACATATTAGTAGCAATAGCTGCATTAATTTCAGAGAATCCGATAGAACGAGCTTTCATTAATGCACAGTGAAGATGTAATCTCTTTGCCATTTCATAGTAATGAAAGAACGTGTATTGTGATACAAAGAATGTAGGAAAGTCATCAGTTGTACCGGCTCCAGATTTCTAATTCTTGTCAACTATAGGTAAAGTATAAAAATTTAGAAAGAAATAATTGTCTCCAGTTATTGTATATCCATTAACGGTGTATCCATCTCTGCATCTTCTATACTGCTCTTCCCAAAAATCGTTGTAAGGTTTAGACTTAAATCTATACTCACAATAATGTCCAGTTCTCCTATAAGTATTCCTAGCTTCAGTAAACCAGCTAGGATCAAAATCTAATCCTCTGGTCTACGTTATAGGTTTATATCCAGTTAATTCATATGATAAATTAGAGTCAAAGAAATCTATTTTAGTCCCGATAGGAACATCCCATTCTCCAGGTTTCTACTAAGACGACTTTGGGACATCTAAGTAGGCGGCTTCATTTAATCCTTGAGCCGCTTCAGAAATTCTTTCAGTTTCCTATATTAAATTCTATATTTCTTCTGGAAGAGGGTTTTTTCTAGGCCTTCCTCTTTTTCTTTTAGGTTCCATAATTAAAAGTCTGGTTCATATCCTTCAACAGCACCACCTCTGATAGATGATTGTTCTGCGGATTCTTTCTTAACTCTACTTTCTAGATCTTTTAATTCATCATATACTTTTCCTAAAGTGCTTAATTCTGCCATAATATCCTTTACTTTATATACAGGTCTTCCAGTCTATTCATCTCTTTCTAGAGGATCAACTTCATTAAAATATTCTATAAATTTATTAACTGTCTCTTGTGCGGATTTTAACATTTTTACAGACAGATTTGATTCCTATATCTACTTATATTTTCTGCAAGCTGCCCTAAATTCAGGATTGGCAAATTCTTCCTCAGTAATTCTTGAATCCTTTAAAGCTTCTTTATGTCTTTCTTGCTCATCGTACTCACTATAAATAGACTCCCAGGCTATTGCTAACCATATATAAGTAAATTCTCTAAAGGCTCTAAGGCAGTACTTTCCTTCAGGATCATCTTTGCATTTATTCCTATCCGGTCTCATAAGTTCAGAAAACTCTTTTACTAAGAGTATTTCAGGAGTATTAAGTTCTATTCTATTCCTTCCATTATCATATTGAAATATCTTATTAATCATTAATTCATATTATTTAAAATTTATCAGATAATCTAAAAGCTCTAGCAGAACTGTGCTGTCCATCAGGAACATAATCAATTACAGAGGGTTTAAAAATTACCACCAACTAGTCTTTGTAATTCTCCAAATTCAGTATACCCTAGATTATCTAATGTTTTATTACCATTTTTAAGAAATATATCAAAATTAGCTCTTTCAGCCTATGATAATTTATTATATAATTCTTTTCCCTTGCTAATTATATCTTTAACATGACTTACACGACCTATTCGTGTTGGAGTAGGAGCTATTCCTGTCTATAAAATAAGGATCTTCGGGGATCATATTTTCCTAGAAGTGCTTGTCCAGCATTTATTACATTATTTATATTAGGGTTCCTTATAAGAGATTTGGCAATGTTATAACGTCTTTTAAAACTACTCAATTAAAGGTAATTTATTATATTCTACATATTGATCATGTTCTCTTATTCTAGGATCCGTCATAATAAACTCCCCTCCATCATAATGTTTACTTATTTTTTTCTATTATAAGGATACTTAGTTCTATCTGGAACCCAAATAGACTTTCCATTTTTAGTTACGTAAGATCCTGGCATATTAAATCCAGTTTCTGAGTCTCCCATATTTACAGCTAAAGAATCTCTAGTAGCTTCATCATCATAATAAGTAACCTTTCTTTTTCCATTTTTACCTAATGTATAAAGTGGATACTTTTTGGGAACTTTAGACCCTTCTTCTGCTTTAGTTACCTTCTTCTTTGTCTTACATCCACATTTAGCTTCTTCTATTTCTCCTCCCTCTTCTTTCTTCTTAGTCTTACCACCACATTTAAATTTACGGTAAGCCATTGTAAGTTCCATGGAAGGAGTTCCATGTTCTAAAGCTTTAATGTACTATTCCACTATAGTCATTTCTTTTTCTTCATTTTAGAACCACATTTATTAAAATCTACATTTCCTCCATTTTCCTTCTTTTTCATCTTACGTCCGCATTTAAAAGCATCAATAGGATCTTGTGGCATTTCTCCTCCTATTTGTTTCTTCATGCATTTCTTACAAAGTCTACCACCTGTCTTATAGTACTCAAGTTCATAA